>Ga0214919_10005319_pt1 | contig 18338 bp, 16 predicted proteins | sample LL1503_MetaG_FD_177994 | JGI IMG/M metagenome (GOLD analysis project Ga0214919, IMG submission 177994) | Freshwater microbial communities from Lake Lanier, Atlanta, Georgia, United States - LL-1503 | ecosystem: Environmental > Aquatic > Freshwater > Lake | place: USA: Georgia | collected...
ATGTTTAGCACTAGCAAATTCTTTTGTTCAATAGTATCAAGATATATGTAATCAACATAAAGACGAGTTTCTATTATATTTGTACTATATGAATCATCAATAACACCATTTGGTTTAATATAAATAGTTGTATTATTATATCCTACAGGTATTGGTCTTACCATATTTAATAAATAAGGTGCGGCAATAGTACCATATTGACCACCACCACCTACAGTTGCAACAGGGTTAATGTAATATTGACTTTTGTCGGGAAATACTACAATTTTCCCTTGTACTGAAATACCAAGATCAGGTGTAGTAGAATATAATTTATAAACTGATAGAATATTACTACCATTACTAGTTGCACTATAATAATTATTTTCACCAAATGTATACATTTGTTTAAAATCTCTAAAATTAACTTCCAGTTGTACTTCATGATATTGTAATGCAATTAAAGGAAGAGCTAGACCTATATTTCGACAAAACCAAAATTGTAAAGGAATATATGTTGTAAATGGACCCGTAGTTACAATTAAATCATTATTACGATTTAACATTAAATCTAGACCCCTTTTTTTAGATTCGCTTTGACTTAATTGAGTCCAAATATCCATCCATTCACTATACTGTCTATCTATTAATTGTTTTCCAATTGTAATATCATAAAAATTAACAAGAGCATGTCCTGTATTATTTACCCAGCTAATATTACCCATACCATTATTAAAATCACTTGCACTACCACTCCATAATGGATCACTAGTACTTTTTGCATATAATTGTGGTAAATCAGCTTCCATAATCATTGTATATATTAAGTCCGCATATTTTGTTATAGAAAATGTGGTTTTTTGACCCCATTTTGGTGTTGCATCATAACTAATTTGAAATGCTTCCATCGAGAAATTAGTATGTCTTTTATAAACTACTTTAAAAAAAGTGATTTGTGGATTTCCAATTAAATAAATATCTTGTATGCCATGTGCAACTAATTCTAATAAACCTGCTTGTGGCATATTTTATTATGTATTTTGTTATGTATTTTGTTATGTATTTTATTATGTATTTTGTTATGTATTTTATTATGTATTTTATTATTTATTTATATTATATTTTTTATGTTTATGTTTATATTTATAATTATTTAGTTAATTATTTAATTGGTTAATTATAATATATTAATATTTTTTTATATTACTTACAAACTAGTATTAATAATAAATTAAAGTAAATTATAATTATAAATATAAACATAAACATAAAAAATATATAATAATTAATTAGTTATAATAAATAATTGGTAAATTATAATAAGTATTATTTAATTAAATTTAATAACTAATTATTAATAGTAATTAACTAAATTAAATAAAATAATGTCACAACCAGCAAAAACATTATCTATTGTAAATAATTCTGGTTCTTTAAATTTTGATAGTTTATCAAATTATAGTTGTACTTCATCACTATATAATATAAATTCGAATAAAACATATACTTTAATAGCAAATAATGATATTACTACTAGAACAGAAGCAGGTAATTTAAACATCAATTCTGATGTTGGTAAAATTACAATTAGTAGTTCTGGTAATTATACTAATGCAGTACTAATTGAAGCTGCTAATGTAAATGGAGGTATAACTCAAACCGCAGGTACTAAAGGTATAAATATAAATACGACAAAAGGTGATATTAATTTACTTTCAAAAGGAGCTAATATTAATATTGGTGTATCTCCTACTGGAACATCATCATCACTTCAAACTCAAAATTTAAATTTAGAATGTTTTAATAATTTAAATGCCAATTCAGGAGATATGTACTTTGTTAGTAGTGATGTAATTAGTTTTGTTTCAACTACAGGAGATATTCAATTCGGAACAAGTTCAAATAGCGCACCAGTTTTAAAATTTGAAAATGGTAACATAATCATTAATCAAACTACCAGCAAACTAGATTATCAATTAGATGTTGCTGTATCAGATTCTAGTAATGTTAAAAATGGATATAATGGTATTGTAGTTAATAGTGTAGTTAGTAATGTTGCTGCAGACTTAACATTACAAACTAGTAATACTTTAGGAGATGGGACACAATGTATTCTTTCAATGGGTTCATTTGGTTCTAATAATACAAAATCCTTTTTTCAAAGTTATTTAGCCTATCAAGTAGGAAATGTAGTTATTAGATTAGATGGTCCTTATTATAGTCCAAATGCAATAGATTCTGGGTTTGGATATGATTTTATATATTCTGATATTGGACGTCAAATATACTGGACTTCTACTAATAGATTAGACACTATTACTGGTTTGGGTTCTATTGTAACTGCAACTAATGATACTTCAAATGTTGTTGTACAAGGAACTTATACTGGTGACACATCTCGTGTATATTTACTTCAAATAGATAGTTTATCTATACCCAATACTTTCATGTGGTCAAATAATGGAGGTGTATCATTTCAACAAATTTATGTTCCAATTTTTAATACAATTACACCTATACTTTTAGATAATGGATTATCAGTATTATTTTCAAAAACAACAGGGTTTTATTTTAATCAACAATTTACTTTCCAAACTAAGATAACTGCTTTAGTTACAAATACGGTTTCTATACCTATTGGAGAAACAATGTATACTCTTCAACAATTTTATTCATATTTAGGAACTACAACACCTAGTGATATTGTAATTAAAACTAATAATAATGAAAAAATGAGAATTACAGGTGATGGTGATATAGGTATTCAAACACAAATACCAACTGCAGCTTTCGATTTATATAGTAATTATAATAAAGTATTAATGGTTAATCAAGATATAACTGGATTTCAATTAAATCCATCAATTTCTTATTTGGAATCTGGTGGATATGTTATAGTATGGAATAGTCAAGATTCATCTGGTCCGATAAATAATTTTAATGTTTATGGTCAAAGATATATGTCAGATGGTTCTAGATATGCTAATAATTTTAAAATTAATAAAATAACAACAAATAATCAATCATATCCTTCAATAGCTGGTAACAAAGCACAAAATTCGAATCACTATATTGTAGCTTGGGGTAGTAATCAATCTGGAATTGGATATAATGTTTATTGTCAAGTCTTTCATAATAATTTACCTTTAAGTACATTAGATAAACTTATAGATTCTACTGCTACACCTTCATCAAATCAAATATATCCTAGATGTGCAGGTCTTTATAATGGTAATTATGCAGTTGTATGGTCTGCAGATATTAATAATAGTGGAATATTTGCAATATATGCTGCAATTATTGGAGATGATAATAATAGTACTACTATAAAAACCAAATATCAAATTAATGTTACCAGTCCATATTCTAGAAATTACCCTTATGTTGTAGGGTTGCCTTCAGACGATACTTATTATCCAAATGGATTTGTAGTTGGATATATGACAGCATTTGATAGTAGTACTGATCCTAGATACACTATAGCATTACGTGTATTTAATTCTAGTTATTTACCTGCACCATCTGGAGAAATACCAATAACATCTGTTGGTAGTATTGCATATTCTAGTATTAGTGACGGGTTACTATCAATAGCCGAAATTAATAAACATATTGTAAATGGAAATATTAATCCAAATTTTTTAAATCTAGGTAGTTTTATATTAACATTTTATAGAAATTATCAAGCCGATGCTTCTCTTTATGCCATTGATGATAGTGTTACTGGTCTATTAAGTGGTTCTACAGCTAGTATTTTGAATATATTTCCATCTCAACGTAAAATAACACTAAAAAATTTATCAAATAGATTTTTAGTATCTGAAGAAATAGAGATTACTTCTAGTATTACAACTGGAAATACTATTGAAAAAATTGCAGCTATTGAATTTTTATCAGATACAACTGCAAATATTACTCTAGATACAGGAAGTAAAGATGTTATAGCATATTCATTTAAATCTAATATTACACAGTCGTCTAATGCAATATGGACTATTCAAGTTAATACTTCACCTTTATATACTGATTTAGATCGCATTACAGGTAATGCGTCAGTATTTAGTTATAAAAGACCTTTATCTTCAGTTACAGTAGATAATAATGGAACTGCTCTTATTACATGGAGTAATGGTAGTATTCCTAGTATATATTATCAATTAATTAATACTGATACCGGTAAATTTATTTCAACGGAACAAAGATTAACATCACAATATGATGGATTAAAACAGAGAGATCAAGTAGTAACACATTTGCAAAGTATTGGAGGAAATAATTACGGTTTTATATTATCTTGGGATAATCAAAGTCTAGATTTGCAAAGTGCAGGTATATATCAACAGCTTGTTGGATATAAACATTCTCTACTTTCTTTGAGTGATGGAAATAGTAATTTTATTTATAATCATCTAAATCAGTTGGGTGTTGGAGTAACTAGTCCTTCTACAACAATGCATATTAAAAGTCAAGAAAGTAGTAGTTATAATGATCCAGTAAATACTTGTACTATTACATTACAAAATACATCACAACATGTAATTACTAAACAACCACTTCAGAGTATTAATTTTATTGACGGATTAAGTAATACTCTTAATAAAATTCAAAGTTGCAATTCATTAAGATATGATGATTTATATCCACAACCAATAAATCTAGTAGGATTTTATAAATTTGATCATTCTCAAGGAACACAAGTAATTGATTATTCATCTGCTAGTACAAATTTAGATACTAATGATTTGCCAGTATATGTTAATACAAATGGTATATTAAATAATTTTGATCTTGAAAAATGTTGGGTAACAGGTGTAGTAAATAATTCCCTTTTATTTGATGGTAATAATGATTATGTATATGTAGAATCGAATGCATTAAATAAATTAAATACACTTATCGAAGTGGAGCCTAATATGCTTTCATTATCATTATGGGTTAAAATACCTAGTATAGTTTCATCAAATTCTATTTATGATATTGTATCAAATGGTGGTAATGTAGCATTATCGGGTACATATTTATTAAGTTTATCTGATTTGACAAATAATGGGAACATGGTTGTAACATCTAATATAATTGTAAATGGACCTAGTAATATTATGATAACAGGAACAACTAAAATAAATGATTCAAAATGGCATCATATAGTAGAAACAGTTGATCTTTCATCAGGTAGTAATTGTGTGATTAATCTATATGTTGATGGTATTTTAGAAAATACTGTAAATACTGCGGGAATAGTTAATATAGAAAAACATGGTGATTCTAAAACATATTTTGGTTCTAGAAATGGATTAAATAATTTCTTTCGAGGTAATATGGATGAATTGCGTTTTTATAAAAGTATTCTATCTTCTTCAGAAATAAAACAACTGTATAGTTATGGTAATCCTAATGTATCTGCAAAAGCATCTTTAATCTTAAGTCCAAATGCAAATGCAACATATAATCAATCTATTTTAATAGATGATGATGGTAAAGTAAATAATTTAAGTAGTCGTCCATTACCTTATTCAGTTCTTAGTGGAGAAATTATAGCATATAGTAATAATACTAATATTACTGGTGTAAATGGTACTAATTTTATTAATGAATTAACAGTTGGTGATATAATTGTATTAGATACTAATCTTAATAGTGAATTTACAGTTATAAGTATAATAGATAATACAAATGCTACGATTAATAGAAGAGGATATAGTGGTCCCGAAATTAATAAATCATATCAATCTGTATTAAGACGTCCTAGTATTTATACATTTTTTGATAATAGTGATTCTATTAAAGGTAATATTGATAATTATGGTAATATGATAATTGGACCTTCAAAACCATCAACTATGTTGGAAATTAGTGGTATTTCAAATAATATAAATAATATTCCAGAACTAACAATTAGTAATCTTACACAAGAAGACAGTCAAAATGGTAGAGCTACTGCTATTAATTTTAAATGTTACGATACATCAAATGTATTAAATCCGCCTGTGCAATTGGGTAGAATAGAAACATCTCATAATAGTACTAATAATGATGAAAAAGGTATTATGAAATTATCAGTAAATAATGGTACAACACTTGATACAGTAATGACTTTAACATCAAATGGTAATATTGGTATTGGTGGTGGAACTACTGGTAATAATTTACCATTAACATTAATTCATGCTATTAATCAAAATGCAACATCAGATTGTGAAATATTATTACAAAGTAATTATAATTTGTCAGGAAGTAGTGTTTTTGACGAAAGAAGTGATTTATATTTTGGCGGTCTAAGTAGTATTACTGAGACTATTAGTACTGATATAAAACAAAGAGTATTATCAGCAATTAGTGGTTCAAATGATAGTGATACAAAACAATTGGATGGTCGTATAGATTTTTTAACTAATAATCATAATACAGGTAATGGTATAGAGAGTCGTATGTCGATTACACATGTTGGTAATGTAGGAATTTCCATATTACAACCATCAACTATTTTTCAAGTTGCTCCAGAATTAAGATTAATTAATGATACTATTAATACTATTTTTTCAACTGCAACTGGTGGGACAGTTATTACTTTAACTAATAATATATTTACTAGTTTAAGTATAGCTCAACGTAATTTATACATAGGTGGTTGTGTAGTTGTAGAAAATACTACATTAACAAGAGCAACTATTGTAAGTATTAATCCATCATTAGGAAATCAACTTACTGTTAATTCAAATTTATCTACATTTGTAAATAATATTATTCATATTCATCCAGCTGGATTAAATGTAATAGGTACAGGAGCTAATTCTGGTTTTACAGGAATTAATACTACTAATCCAACATCAGTATTTAGTGTAAATGGTTCAGTTTCAATGCCAATTATATCAACATCAACAAATCTAACTCTTACTTTAAATAATTATACGGTTATATGTAATACTAATTCAAATGCAGTAACAATTAATTTACCAGCACATACTGATTCTATTCTAGGTAGAATATATATTATAAAAAAAAATGGTAGTAATACTTGTACTTTAGAAACTATTGATACTGCAACAATTGATGGTTCTAATACTTATAATGTAACAAATTTTGTACAAGTTCAAAGTGATGGTACAAATTGGTGGGTAATAGGTTAAAAATAAATTAAAAAATAAATTAAAAAATAAATTAAAAAATAAATTAAAAAATAAATTAAAAAATCAAATAAAAAATATATAATTATAAGTAAATTACTTCAAATATTTAGGTTCAATATTATAAATATTATGATGATTAGGTGTTGCTTTTCTAGATGTATTATTATTAAATAGACGTTCTGCAGGAAAATGCATAGAATTAGTGTCATCAAAGAATTTATAATATTCATGTTCAATACCAGAATTAATAGTATTTAATAATTCTATTGATCTTTTTGTATTAGGATATTTATCTATATTTTTTATTTCAGATACAGGTTGTGATTTAAATTTAACCCATTCTGAAGGTTTAATACATGATTCTGTTTTAAAATTATTATGATTAAAATTATATCTTTTTCTTATATTATTTTCACAATTTAAATCTGTAGGTGGTGTATTATAACAACATCCTGATTCAGAAGGTTTACATTCACCATTTCCAATACATTCTCCAATACGCTTGCCAACAGCTGTGTAATTAATATTAAGTAAATTTGCATTAGTATTTAATCCATTACAGTAATCTTGTTTAGTTTTATCTGTTTTATCTGTTTTATCTATATTTAAAGGAGCTTTTTTCCAATTATCATAAAAACATTTATCAGTATAAAAATTAATATTTTTCATATGACTATCTAGATCAATATTTCTAGAATATCCTTCTTGAAGAATACCTGCAGAACTATTTATATTACGAATATTAAAGCGATTACCACATTCATCAATAATAACATCTGAATATTTTTGATAAATATCATTATTTTGATTAATACGTTTTGAATCATCACATATTATAAGTTGTGGAAATTTATATGGCGATTCTTGATTGAAAAAAGAATTAACACCACTAGTATCACATTCTAAATTAGTATTACCATTATTATTTAATAATAAAAAATCAGGATCATTTTGCATTAAATTTAAATAAGTATTAGGTGGATATTTAGGATTAGATAATTTACTAGTCATTTTTTATATTATTTATTTGTTTATTTGTATTTTTGTTTTTATTATTTAAATTTTTATAATAGTTAATCTATTTTATTATAATTATATTATATTTTTATTTATTTTATTTTACTATAATTATTATATGATTTTAATATTATAATAAATATAATAATTATAGTAAAATAAATAATTATAGAAATGACATATATAAATAATAAAATAAAAAAAAATAATAATTTATCAATCTATTTTTATATTAAATCAGCATTATCATTAAAATATATTTCAAATCTATCAATAATAATATGTTTTTTATCATATTATATGAATGCTTTTGAAATATTTTTTGTTTTTGTACCATTAGTAATTGTTAATTTAATATTAATAATACTAATACAACTTTTTGATTATGATAAATTAATGTATGGTATTTTAAAAGATATTATACCTGATAAAGAACAAAGAGATGAAATAATACCATTATTTACAATATCTTTAAATATTTGGCACATTTGGATAATTTTATGGTTAATTTATATTTTAAAAAAAGATGATATAATTAAATTATTTCATCCAAACTACCTAGATATATTTTTAAAAACTTTAATATTACCTGCTATTTATTATTATTATGAAATTGAATTAAAACCTTATGGTGACATTAATTATAATTTTTATTTAATACTTTACATTACATTAATTTTTTTAACATGTATGTATTTATATAAATAAAATATATATTTAATATTTTATAAATAAATTAATATATTTTATATTTATAATAAGGATTAAGTAATATCTATATACTATACAAAAAATGAAAAAAACATTAATGAAAAAATCTAAAAATACAAAATCTAAATCTAAAAATACAAAATCTAAATCTAAAAATACAAAATCTAAATCTAAAAAACCAATTTTATCATCAATTAAAAAAGATAATTCTTTTAGTTTAGAGGATTTATCTTTACTAGATTATAAAACAAAAAAATCATTTTCATCAGCAACATCTTTATCTAACTATAAAACAAAAACACATATTGGTGAAATATATGATTATAAACCATTGCATGATAAAATAAATAATATATGTATTAAAAATATAATTAAAAAAAAACCATCACTTAATAAAAAAATTAGTAAAGATATTTGTGAATGTATTTTTAATAAAAATAAAGATTTAAGTATTAATGATTTAGAAAGCAGAATAAAAACAAAAAAATACACACCAAGTATAGAATGTATTACTATTTATGATAAATTTAATAAAAAAAATATGAAAAATAAACAAAATAATAATAATTCTATTTAGATATAATATAATTATTTTTTAATCAAAACTGCAATTACCATCAGGATCATTACAAAGGTCATCATAAGGATTATCAACTGTGATTTCATCTGGATCACGACCATCTTTAATTTTACTAATTTTTTTCATCATTCCACGTCTGTTATCAGAAAATAATTCTATTTTATTTAATTGTTTTATTAAATATAATAAAACAAAAAAAATTATTATTATGAAAATACATGCTAAAATAACTTCAGATTCTGTTTTATATTGATACATTTTTACAATTATATAAATGAATAATTATATTATATTATACTAGATTATAATAATATTTAAATTTTTATTATAAATTTATAAATTTATTTAAAAAAATGTATTCCAATAATCGTCAAGAATTATTTCCAACAATTGCTAGAACATCACCTGTTATTTTTTCATTATTGACAATTATAAATTGTATAGTTTATCCATCTTATAATTCATTTTATATATTTATAATGTATTTTGCAACAATATTTTCAAATACAATATTTAAAAATTTAATATTTAAACCATTATATAAAGTATTTAATATTTCTAATAATAATTTTTTAGGATTAGGTAATAGACCAAAAGGTGCAAACGGATGTGCTTTTACTTTAGATAATAAAATATCTACTTCATTTGGAATGCCAAGTGGTCATAGTCAAATTGCTTGGACAGTTGCAATTTATATTTTATGCAGAATAATAAATAATTTAATAAATAATAAATATAGTAATACAAATAATTCTATTAAAATATTAAATTATTTATGGTTTATTACATCTTGTATATTAATTTTATGGATTGCATTTTATATATCTTATAGTAGAGTTTATATAGAAGGATGTCATACAATACAACAAGTAATAGTTGGTGGTGTTATAGGTGGAATAGGCGGAATAATTATTTATTATAATGAATATAATATTAAATTATTTGTTAAATCAATTGTTAAATCATTTGCAAAATTATTTAAAAAATTATTATAATTATTATAATTATTATAATTATTATTAAAAAATTAAAATTGAATTTAAAAACTATATATATATTTATATTATAATAAATATTATATTCATTTAAATATATATATAAAAATAATATTTAAATAGTAAAATATAACTAAATAATTATATTAATTTAAAATGCCACCTAAAAAAATTAAATTGATAACTAAAGAGACTAAAGAAATAAAAGTAGATTCTAAAGATATTGATATTACATCAAAAAATGTTTTAATAAATGATTCAGAAAAAGAAATAGATAAAAAACTAAAAGTAAAAAAAACTTTAATTAAAAAAAAACCATTAGATAAACCTTTAGAAAACATAATTCCAGAAGATAAAATTATAAAAATTAATGATATAGAAGTAGAACCAGATATAGAAAAAAATACAGATATTGAAAAAGAGGAAGTTATAGATTTTAAAGAAGACGTAATCGAAGAAGAAACTGAAAAAATAGATATAGATGCAGAAGAATCTGAAGTAGTAAAGAAAAATGAAAAAGAAGTAGATAAAAATAAAACTACACATAAAAGTAAGCATAAACAATCTAATATTTTAAAACAAACAGAAACATCGTTTGACATGTTTGGTAGTAATAACATTGATTATAGAAATACAATAATTAATTATGATTGTAGTAAAAATAAAACACTTCCTAAAATGACAAAGTATGAGATTGCTTTAGTTATAGGTAAAAGAGCAAAACAAATTGAAGATGGAGCTAATGCTAATATAAAAGTAATGGCTGGAAAAAATTCTATTGAAATTGCAGAAGAAGAACTACGTCAAGGAGTAATACCATTTTATATTAAAAGGCCAATTGGCAATTCATTTGAGTTATTTAAATTAGCAGATATGGAATTCTTTCTTGATTAAATATAAAAAAATAATTTTTACTATATATTTTTATTTTTATATTTTTTTACATTATGAAAAATATATAACATCTGTCAAATCGCATTCGGCTTTAACAGGTAGTTTTGTCACTGGTACATGTGAAATATGTAGATCATCTGTAATTATACCACCATTACCTAGTTTTTTACCACAATAAAGAGAATTTGCCAAAGATGATGGTAGCATTTTTTTGTTGAAAATAACTACTACTCTGTATATAGATTCTTTCAAAGTAAAAACTAGAAATGTCGTTTCAGCATATAACTTAGCATTTGTCAGATTAAATTTTCCAGAATTATCTGGAAGATAATGAACAGGTATATGCGGAACACCATCAACGTCAAATACTTTTCCATTTTTCCAAGTTTTTCTATCTTTTGGAAGCATATTATACAGTTTATCACCTAACTCTGTCGGTATTCCATTATTTTTGAATAGTACTGTAACCGATTTTGCACCAGAAGTAAATATTACGATATTAGTTTCAGACATCTTAAAAAATGTGTAAAGGTTTGAACAAGTTTCAGTAAGGAGCCTATGTCACTTACTAATAAATATAAAATAAAATATAAAAAATCAATTTTTGATGTTTTTACCATTATTTATTGTTTTTGTTATAACTCTAATATTTAATAGAATTTCGTTTTTATATATTGTAAAAATAAATAAGTCTAGATTAAGTTTAGTATATGTAAGTATAGTAAGTCTAGTATATGTAATATAAAATGTCACTATTCAAACCTAAATATACAATGTCTAAAATAAATTCGTCAGAAAAAGATGTATCAATATTAAATATACCAATAATTTCAGAAAATTGCAGAATTACAGATATTCGCCAAATTAAAGATTTTAAAGACCAGTCATTTGGTGGATATAATATTTTACAAGCCAGTTCTGCATTAGAAAAAGCATTGATTGAAGATAAGCTAGAGCCTGCTTTACATTGGGCATTGCAATTATTTTTATCTGGAATAATAAATTCTTTATGGACAAAATTAATTAATTTTGCAAGCAAAAATATTAATATTTATAATCCATCAATACCTGAATTTATTTATAATAAGAATTTGCAATGGCAATCAATTGTAGATAATACCAATTTTACAAAAGATAATATTCTCTTATTGCGTAATCATCCATCTTTAAGGCTTCTTTTAGCAGAAATGATTGCTATATTAATATTATCAAAAAAACGAAAAATAAATCAACTACCAAAAATAAAAAAAGAAGAATTTATAATTAATAATTTCAAATCTAAACTAGAAGCAAAAGATAATAAACTTATTGAAAAAATTATTTCAAATGAAGATCCAAGTGAAATACGTATAGCAATTAATGAAATGGCATATCATATTTATCATAAAAATACAAATAAAACATTATATTGGTTAAATTGGATTATTGAATGGGAGAAAATAAATTCTAAAAAATATGGTAAATATGAATGTGCATCTAGAAGTATCGAAGGAGTAGATGCTAAATATTTTAAAGATGTTGTATGGTTAATATGGTATGTAATACTTAAAATAAATAAACTAAATATTGGTATTATTGGTATAAATAGTATAAATAGTATAAATGGAAATGGTATTTTTGATGGTATAAATAAAAGTACAAACAGTAATACAAACAAAGATAAACAAATACAATCTTTATGGAAATTATATATAAATAAATTTACACCTGCTGCTAGAGCAAAAAAACAATTATATATAATTTGGTCAATTTTATATCTTACTGAAAATGTTGATTATAATATACAGTTAGTAGATAGACCTGCTATTCTTTTTCAAAGTATTTTGAGTTTTGATAAAATAATAACAACATTAAAATCACAACAAGTAATTAATAAAACAAATTCAGATTTAATGAATATTATTATTGAAGATAATTTTATAAAACCTCAAAAACATAAAGAAATGGAAGAACAAGCTAAAAGAAAAGAAATTGAAAAACATATTGCTTATAAAGAACATTTAGCAAAACAAAAAAAAATAAATGTTGAAAGTTTAGATAAATTAACAGAAATTAGTAAATTAGATAAATATTTATTTGCATAAACAAAATTAATATTTTTATTATGTAAAATATTATGTAAAATATTATTAAATATATTAAAATATAAATATAACATATAATAAATAATAAATATTATTATATAATGGAACATACAATATATTTAGAATACAATGAAGACCATAAAATAATTAAAAATACAATAAATAATAAATTAAAAATAATAGATTTATTTTTATTTTATTATGAATTGGAATATGATAATAAATTAAACAATGAAAAAAATAAATCTGATTATTACTTTACAAAAGATAATGTTTTAATAAATTCAAATGATAGAATAATTGATATAATAAATTATAATAGTAAAAATAATGAAAATATAAATAATAGCCACAATAGTCACAATAGTCACAATAGTCACAATAGCCACAATAGCCACAATAGTAATATTATAATACATATTAAATGTTATAAAAAAATACACGGAGGTGATATATTAGATTCAATATTAGATGCAATTTTCGGTGTATTTAAACCTATAGTAGATCCTATTGTTGCAATAGGTGAATTCTTTATAACAATAATAAAAATGTTAATATGGTTAATTACATTTCTATTTTGGTTTGTAAAATTTGTAATATGGATATTTATAGATTTATTAAATCCTCTAAATTTCTTAGATGATTTTTTTAATTCAATATTATTAATTCTATATACATTCTGTGAAGTGATATTTGGTACTGTATTCTCATTTTTTAAAATAAGTATTAATGTTATTGGTGGATGGATGCAAGGATTTTGGGGTTGGGATATGTCTAGTCTTACAGAAAAAGATAAGGAAAGTAATTATTTTAAGAGTTTTAATAGATCATCAGGTCAAAAAATATATTATACAAATCAAAATACAGTACCTTTTAGTATTATATTAGGTACTATATTGTGCCCACCAATGGGTGTTTTTATGGATTTGGGTTTAACTGGTTGGTTTAATATTATAATATGTGCATTATTAACATTATTATTTTATCTACCTGGTTTATGTTATGCATTTCTTATTATTTATTCATAATACTATACAAAATATATATTATAAAATTTTATAATATTTTGCATTTTTTTGTTTTTTATTTATTTTTAATCTATCTATATCTATTATAAGTAAAACATATCTAACATAAAAATAATAATTAAAATGATAATTAAAATGATAAAAGCTATAGATTTTTGCAATGAGTATAATAATTTTAATATATATATAAACGGCAAATCCTATAATATAGATATAATTAATAGCAAAGATAATGATATAAATACAATAACAGATTTAATTAATTATTTAAAAAATTATGATGAAAATTTATGTAGATTTAAAAACTATTTTATTTTGTACAATAATAAACTAATTTCAAATAAAACAATAATTAAAAATTTATTTTTGAATACATGTAAAAAAAATGATAATAATTCAAAGCATTCAAAGCATTCAAAACATTCAATTGAAATAATTGAAAAACAATATGGTGGTAGTATTATTGATGCTTTTATGAGCATTATAAAAATAGGTGATTTTTTTATGAAAATAGGAAAAGTTATAGGATGGTTATTAAAGTTTATTTTTTGGTTTATAAAATTCATATTATGGACATTTATAGATTTATTTAATCCCGTTAATTTAGCTAATGATTTTTTACAAAGTATATTGTTAATTACAATAACTGTATGTCGTATTCCACTTGATTTATTTATTGCAGGATTTACAATTACTGTTAATAGTGTTGGTGGATGGATGCAAGGATTTTGGGGTTGGGATATGTCTAGTCTTTCTAAAGCAGATAAGGAAAGTAATTATTTCCAGAGTTTTAATAGGTCTTCTGGTCAAAAAGTATATTATACAACTCAAAATACAGTACCTTTTAGCATTATATTAGGAACTATATTGTGTCCACCTATGGGAGTTTTTATGGATTTAGGTTTAACAGGATGGTTTAATATTATGATATGTGCTTTATTAACATTATTATTTTATCTACCAGGATTATGTTATGCACTTCTTATTATTTATTCGTAATATCATTATATCATATCATTATATGATATCATTATAAGTATTATTCAAAAATAATAAATATATTATAATAGTAATAATTATATTAGTAATAATAATAATATTATAGAATATAGATTATAGATTATAAAATATACTAAATATAATATACTAAATATAATATACTAAATATAATATACTAAATATAATATAATAAATTAACTTACAAAATGGCACCAAAAGCCCCACTTGAATATAAAGATGTAAAAGAACCAGATCCAAAGGATTTAACTTTTGTATCTAGAAAAAATTGGTATAGAAAACAAAAAGTTTTGTCTGGTAATGGTTCAATTGGTAATTCGATACCAAGACCAGGTCCTATTACTGGTATGGTATTAGGTATTCTTGATGTAATAGTAACAGTACTTGTTAAACTTGGTATAAGTATGTTCACTGTATGTACCTATGCATTTAATTGGATATATAATTTAATATTTGGTAATTTTACTGGAATAATACCAACATCTTTATCCGGAGGTTCGGTTATAAGTATGAAATATTTTAGATATATTTTTACTATAATTATGCCACCTTTTGGTATTTTGTTAGCTAAAGGATTATATGGATGGTTTAGTATTATTGTATGTATTATTATTACTTATATTAATTATATGGCTGGTATTATATATGCTGTTTTAATAACATCAAGAAATAGATATGCTGATCAATACGAAGCATATCGTTTAATAAAAGCTTATTCAGAATCAGATAATGAAACACCTGCTGATTTTTTAAGTGATAGTAATGCATTATTAGGTACTTGTGGTTTTATATTAGTAATAGCAATAATGTTTTTTTTATTATTTTATTTTGTTTAAATTATTCATTTAATAATAAAATAAATAGTAATAAAAAATAAATACTAATAAAAAATAAATATTAATAAAAAAATAAATATTAATAATAATAACTATTATATAAAATATATATTGTAAATAACTATTAAACTATTAAATTATTAAACTATTAAACTTAAATAAATTATATTATAATCAAAAATGGGTGAATTAATTATGCCACATACTCCAAATATGTATGTAAAAGGTGATCCTACTCAATTAAATGCTAGTGATTGGACTCTTTATGATAAAGTAACATATGGTGGATTAGGATATGGTGCTTTTGTATTACCATCAAATTTTTTTATAATTATAGTAACTTGTATATTTCCTCCATTAGGTCAATTGATTCACATTATGGGAGATACTATAATATCTACTCCGCCATATTTTACTATAGATTCTTTAAAAAATATTCTAAACTATGATAATATTATAACATTAATATATAGTATTATATTAACAACTTTATTTTATGTTCCTGGACTTATTTATGTATTGGGAAATATTGTTAAAACAGAAACTTCAAATCAACATATGATTAATATGGCATTATTAATGAATAATTTAGAAACAGGTGATGAATTTAAAAAGCGCGAAGCTATAATAAATAAGTTAAAATAAACTAGTATAATAATATATAATAAAATATAATAATATTTCAATAATATTTTACTAAAAATTAATATTTAATATTTTATAGGTTATAAAATAATATTAAAATATTATTTCTTAGTAGAATATAATAATTATAAATTATTATAAAATATGGATTCTGCAGAACAAGATATAATAAGTGGTCAGTATAATTTAGTATCTAAAATATTATATGGTGGTATATGTTCAGGTGCTATTGTAATACCTACTAATTTTATAAAAGTAATATTGACAATTATATTTCCACCATTAGGTACAATTTTAAATATTATCGGTGAAGAACTTCTAAATGGATTTCCATATATAACATGGGATTTATTAGTAAAAATATTTGAACCAGATAATTTTAATAAAGTTATATATACTTTTGCATTAACATCTCTTTTTTATGTACCTGGTTTAGTTTATACATTATCACAATTAACAATAGATCCTAAAAATGTTGGATATATTGCATATGACCCAGAAACAGGTAAGCCTGTGTAGATAAAATATTAACTTAATTATTTTAATTTTAACTTTAATTTTACATCATTATTATAATGATAATGTAAAATTAAAATATTATGTAAATATAATACTAAAGTGAAAATGATTAAAAATAAAAAAACTAATTCTAGATACAATAAATTAAAAAGAAAATCTAATACAAAGAAATATAATAAAAAACCAAACAAAAATAAATATGTATCAAAACTTTATGGTGGTTCTAATTTAGAGCGTTGCGTATTTTAAATGCCGATTTCTCAACATTAAAAAAATACAAAATGCTTTTACTCATTTAAGAGTTTCTAAATTCTATATGATAGGTTTCCTTATATACATTTTTAGGTAGATGTATATAATCCTATCTGATGATACTTAATTTACTACCTTAATTAAGCATCAATTCCTTGATTTACTTTTTTACTAATTTTTTTCTTTTTAGTATCTCTTGTAAATTCTTTTGGTCTAGTTTGATTTTTCAAATAACAATTAGCAATATATAAAATGTTTTTACAAGCATTTACGTCCCTATTTACATAGATACACTTTCGTGGGTCCTCTTTTGGAGTTAGTATCTCGTGTAAATATTTCTTATGCTTTTTTCTTCTAACTGAAATATTTTGTAGTTCTTTGAATGTTTTATTATATAATTTACTTGTATTATATTCATTAATTTCTATTATATCAAATCTCTTTTGTAATACTCTCTTAAATCCAACATTACAACTTGGTATCGTTCCTTTCATTTGTGACGTGCGACTATAGTCACCATATAATAATACAATACGTTTTTGTTTTTCTTTATCTTCTTTTGTTAAGTATTTATTTTCAATATCATTTAGTATTTTTTCATCAGCTTGTTTTGTTCTTATATATCTTCTAAAATTTAACTTTCTAAATAATATT
>Ga0214919_10005320_pt1 | contig 18336 bp, 22 predicted proteins | sample LL1503_MetaG_FD_177994 | JGI IMG/M metagenome (GOLD analysis project Ga0214919, IMG submission 177994) | Freshwater microbial communities from Lake Lanier, Atlanta, Georgia, United States - LL-1503 | ecosystem: Environmental > Aquatic > Freshwater > Lake | place: USA: Georgia | collected...
TGACCAGAAGAACCTGATCACAGACGAGATCGAGGCGTCCCTCTGGACGAGCGTCCAGAAGAACCAGTCGGGCATATCTAGCGGGAAAAAGGAGGAGGACATCAACGATGCCGAGGGTACATTCTCCCTCTCCGACCGCATCTTTCAGCAGTCCACCCACTCGTTCGCCATGCGGTTCAAGGTGGAGGAGGAACTGGCTCGGGAGAATAACCAGTTTGGGAACCTGAGGATGAATCTCATCAAGAAACGGCAGCTGTTGGGGCCGCGCTATAAGGAGATGCTCACGCCGGTCAAGACCGAGAAGGGGCGCTTTGTTACTGATTACTTCAACATCAACTCTAAGGGATTCTGGTACGAGGACCGTGGTACACTGCGCGAGATGATGGCCGCGCTAGGCAAAGGTCAGGTAGATCTCGGGGCAGACGCGCAAGGTGCCGCGCCGGCCGCGCCCCTTTGAGCTATGGCCTCTCTTCACGACATCCTCTCAGGGCGGTTGGAGAAACTGCGTATCGCGCCCGGCGTAACGGGCGGCTGGCTTAGCCGCTGTCCGGCTTGTGCGGCCACTGGTAACGACCGGTCGGCCGAGCACTTACGGATATACCCCTCGGGCGCATTTCGGTGCGCCAAGGCCGGGTCTGATGACCACGAACACAACCGCGCCATTCGCGCCTTCATCTACGAGGGCACCGATCCTCTCGCCCTAGCTACCCTCATCTCCACTTCCACCCTTGAGGATCCGAACCCCAAGATCGATGCGGACATGGTGTACCCGGAGTCCATGCTGACCAAGCTGGTGCCCGACCACCGGTACTGGATGCACCGCAGGATTAGCGACGACGTACTACGCCGCCTAGAGGGCGGCCTTGTGCCGGTCGATCCGCCGAGCAAGCTCTCTGGACGGTACTGCTTCCCCATCAGGGACCCCGCGACGCGGCGCATCATGGGCTGGACTGGGCGGCTCGTCAACGACGCTTCATTCGGCCCCAAGCACAAGCATCTGGTACGGGTCTCTAAGACCGTTTATCCACTTACGGCAAATCGGGACGCCATAACGCGCGCGCGCCGCGTTGTACTCCTAGAGGGTATCGGTGACGGACTCGCCTGTTCAACAGCGGGGATTGATGGCTGGCTTCTCCTGCTTGGTCTCCAGATCAATAGCCGCCTGTTGGGGTTCCTCGTCTCGGCCAACCTCGATGAGGTCATCATCAGCACGAACAACGACGCGATTGGGCGCTCCGAGTCGCAGAACGCCGGCAATGTGGCGGCCGAAAAGCTGCGCGCCAAGTTGGTTCCGTATCTGGGGGAGCACAAGGTCCGGATCAGGCTGCCCCAGACCCGCAAGGACTGGTGCAAGACGCTGGAGGATGGAACCGGTGAGCTGGCCATCTTCCGGGCTGAACTTGAGGGGATTTTACCACCCAGCGCGCCCGAAACCTCTTCCGCCCAATGAGCAAGCACCCCCTACGTATCTCCGCCAGCAGTCTCAAGACCCTGACCGACTGCGCCCTCTCCTTCTACTACAGTCGGGTCCTTCGGCTGCCCGAGAAGCAATGGGCGCGCACGGTGGTGGGCAGCCTCGTACACTCCATATTCGAGTGCCTGCGCCACCCGCGCCACCGCGACCACTACGACCTGTTGGTAGGAGATCGCTCCTCCGTAAACTACAGGCGGTCGCCCGCCGTCGCGCGCCTTGTGCGCATGTGGGCGCAGAAGCACGGCATTACGGATGACCTGCTGGCAGACCTGAACGGGATGCTGTACGTTGGGTTGGCCCTCCTTGATTTTCACTGGTACAGGGCCGACCTCGATCCAGTCACCGCCAAGCCGCGCATCTACGGACCAGAACATGCCTTTGAGATCACCCTAGACGATGGTACCGTCATCAAGGGCTTCATCGACGACATGGCCGTGGTCGAGGGTACCATGATCGTGCGCGACTTCAAGTCGGCTCGTAACAAGCCAACCCAAGCCGAGATACCCGACAACGTGCAGGCCATCCTGTATCAGCTCTACGTTTGGAGAACCTTCAAGCTGCCCGCCCGGGTGGAGTTCGTCTATCTGCGGCACCCGCCCACGGCGCGCTCCAAGACGAAGCACTTGCAGATTGTTGAGCCAGCCTCTCCCGTTCACCTTGAGGGTCTGCTGTCTTACGTGCGCGCCATGTATGCGCGCATCAACTCGCTCACCCTTGAGGAGGCCGCCACTAATCCTCATGAGGACTTGGGGTTCTGTCAAAGGGTGTGTACCCATTACGCCCCTCACCCCTACTGGACCGTCCATGCCAAGGACGACCCAACCGGCATCCTCCCTCACCTTTCCGCGCATTTGGATCTTGACTCGGCGAAGAAAGCCGCGCAAGATGGCGCGCATGTCATCCTCGAACGAGTCCACCCCGGTTGTCACGCCAAGTGGCGCGGATAGCTTAACATGAAACATTCTACACGCAAATGGCGCGCCGCCCAGATGCCCCCTTCTGGGCCTCTCTCCAAGGCTGACTACCGTCCCGGTACCGTCAATGGGATGAAGGCTCTTGTGGGGGAGCGTTGGTGGGTTCCTCTCTCTGATGCCTATGAACCCGTAGACGTTGGATACCAGTGGATGCACCTGTTCGGGATGGGTACCAGCAGGCCTCACCCCTTTACCTTCCAATCGTATCTGCCCGACGATGCGGTTTGCCTTACCATCGAGGTCCCCCTTATCCTCACCCGTGATGTCTACCAAAACCGTTGCACTCTCCCCTGATCGCGCCGCGTTCGCGGCCATCGTTGCGCCACTGACTATCTGGTCTGATGACGGGAGCGTTTGGGGTGTGGCCATCCAGAATGGGAAGCCGACAGAGGACCCGAGCCTTGATGCCGAATGGAGTGAGGTGCGCTTGGAGCGCAGCTCCGACGATCCGAACGTCTGGTCGCTCTGGTACGCGCCCGATGATGTCTCTGGGTGGGAGGTCTACTACGGTCGCATCCCCAACCGCAGCTTCTGGATGGACCTCCTGACGTTTCAGCAGCATCTGGCTCCTCACGCCCATGTTCTCCTCGGGGAGGAGCGCCCCTTTGACTGCGGTCACGTCGGATTCCTCTCCATCTACTCCCGCCTAGACGGCGGCAGTCAGTGTACGGGCTGCGCCAACGAGATGCGGCGCGCTTACGCGGGCGCTGGATAATCCCCTCCCATGACCACTCCCTCCACCCACCTTGATACCATCCGCGCCGCGCGGACTGATGCCATCACCGTTCTGAACCTCCTACAGGAGGTCATCGCGATGCGGGACTACGACGGCATCAACGACTGCTGCCTTGAACTGGAACTCATCGTCGAGTTGATGCGGGAGGCCAACCGCCCCATGCACATCGGCCAGTACTGCGCCCCACGGGGAGACGTTTAACCATGACCCCTATTGTCCCCATCTTCCGCAGCCACTACAGCCTCGGCCCGGGTGGCTCCTCTCTCCTCACGCTAGAGGAACCGGGCAAAGCCAAGCCGGGCAATCCCCTCAGCGTATTCGACTGCGCAAAGGGCGCGGGCCTGACGCACGTTCATCTCATCGACAACCGCATTGATGGCGCGCTACAGGCCTACAAATCGGCCGCCAAGGCTGGCGTCTCGCTCTGCTACGGCGTCAAGCTGCGCATTGTGGCGGACGTGTCGGACAAGACGCCCGACAGCAAGCGCGGCGAATCGAGCATCATCGTGCTCGCGACGGGCGGCAAGGCGGGCTACCAAGACCTCATCCGCATCTGGAATCGGGCGTGGGGATATGCCGGACAGTTCATCTTCCGGGATGACCGTTACGGTCGCACCGACTGGGACATGATCAGCAACCTGTGGACGGAGAACCTCGGGTTGGCGCTGCCCTATTTCTCCTCGTTCATTGCGAAGAACACGCTGACCTTCTCCCAGATCACCCCCTCGTTTCCGCGCGGCGTGGTGCCATGGTTGCTCAAGGAGGTGGACGGCGGGGGCCTTCCCTTTGCTCCTCTCCTCGACACCGCTCTTGACCGGTACATCGGCGAGGACGCAGAGCGCCGCGCCCGGCTGGTGCCCTCCAAGACCGTGCTCTATTCCAAGAGGAGCGACTTCAAGGCGTACACGGTGCTGCGCGCCCTCCACGAGGGCGGCACCTTCGCCACCCCCAACGTGAACCACTTCCACTCAAACAGCTTCTCGTTTGAGGACTACGCCGCGCTGGCCGCGCCCCTTGCGCCCTCATGAGTGCTCCCCTTCAATACACCACTCAAGACGGGGTCCTGTTGACCCGTCACACGTTCATCTCCAAATACGTTGCAGCATTTGCTGCGGCGTGGACGGTCAAGCACTACGAGGATTACTGCGCGCGCGAGATGCACGGGGCACTAGAGCGCCCACCCATCGAGGACATCCTGTCCCTTGCCGACAAGCAGTGGGAGTATCTGACCACCGTGGTCCAACCGTAGATTCTTTCCTTTTGATCTTGACTTGGGTGACCCAAGACTGGTAGTCTCTCCCCCATGATCAAGATCCTCAAGGGTGCTATCGCCCTCTCCTACGACTGGTGGGCTTTCCCGGCCGGCGAAGTCGGCATCCGGGTAAACACCGAAAACCACGCCTTCAAGGCCGCCCCCGGAGAGATCACTATCGTCGCGCGCCTCATGAGCGCCCGAGACTTTGCCCACCTGATCATGGTGGTGAGCGCGGTGGAGGAGTGGGACAAGGCACCCACTCGACTCGTCCTCCCCTACGTTCCCAACGGCCGTCAGGATCGGGTCTGCACTCCGGGCGACTCGTTCGGGCTGCTCGCCTTTGCGCGGCAGATTGCGGCCCTCGGATTCAAGGAGCTGGTCACCTTTGACCCGCACAGCGACGTGACACCCTCGGTGTTTCGCGCCTTGGGGCTGCGCGTCAAGGTAATCAACCAAGCCACCATCATCGGCAAGTTCCCGATGTTCAATGCGCGCCTCCACGTTTACGATGACCCGACCGAAATCCCTCCCCTGTTCTGCTCGCCCGACGCGGGCGCGAACAAGAAAACGGCGGAGCTGGCGGCCCTTTACGGACACCCCTACTTTGTGCGCGCCGACAAGCTGCGCGACCTGAGCACTGGCAAGATCAAGGAGATTGTCGTGGTTAATCCTAAGGAGGAGGTGGAGGGGCGGGACATCGTCATCATCGACGACATCGCAGACGGCGGCGCGACGTTTGTTGGTCTGGCTGCTGCACTGAAAGCAAAGGGCGCGCGCCGCGTGGAGCTGTATGTCACGCACGGCATTTTCTCGAAGGGGATAGTTCCGCTGATTACCGGAGGCATCGACCATATCTGGACGACCAATGGGTATCAACCGATGGGTCCCGACTTGGTGACGAGCGATGTCACGGTGTTGGATCTGGATAGCGCTTTTCGTCTCACTCAATGAGTACCATGATCTACGCTCCCTATCGAGGAGATTTTGGCCCAAACGGTCAACGTCCCATCGTCTTCCTCGCCGGCTCCATCGAGATGGGTGCTGCTGAGGACTGGCAGCAGAAGCTTTACTCGAATATCGGTTCTTTGGGCAATTGTACCTTCCTCAATCCGCGCCGCAAGGATTGGGATTCATCGTGGAAGCAAGAGAAGACGCACGCCGAGTTTCGGCGTCAAGTGGAGTGGGAACTGGAGGCTTTGGACTGGTGCGATATTATCGCGCTTTGGCTTTGCCCCGGCACCGTTTCACCTATTTCGTTGCTTGAGTTGGGTTTGCATCTCAGGAGTGGGAAACTCATCATCGGTTGCCCTCCGGGTTTTGCCCGCAAGGGAAACGTGGACATTACGGCAGAGCGTTACGGCGTGGCTGTCCATGAAAGCTGGAACGCTTTTGTCCAAGCTGTCGTGCAAAGCGTGCGCGCGCACCCTGCGTACCGGGAACTTCCCTATCTGTAGAATCACTTCATGAAAACCATCACCACAGATACCCACGTATTCTTCTACACCGACTACATGTCGAACTGGTGGAGTACGAAGGACATCAAGCCCCAGTTTACCGACCCCATCTACGGTCTGCCGTGGAACAACACGGAGGAAGCCTTCATGTGGTACAAAGCCGTTTTCTTCGGCGACGACGACGCGGTCGTAGCCATCACCGATCATGCCGCCGCGCGGCGCCACCCAAGCGAAGTCAAGGAATTGGGGCGTCAGATTGTAGGCTACAACGACAAGGCTTGGACCACGGTGCGCGAAGGCTTCATGACCTACGTCAATCTGCTGAAGTACCAGCAGAACCCCGATCTAGCCACCCAACTGAAGGCCACCGGAGACCGCATCATCGTGGAAGCCAGTCCCGTGGATGCCATCTGGGGTGTTGGCCTCGACATTGAGGCCGCTGCCAAGCACGCCGAAAGCACGACCTTCATGGGCGCGGCCATCAAATGGCCCGGGCAGAATCTGCTGGGGAAGTCACTGATGACGGTGAGAGGATTGTTGTGACCATGGAAGACGACCCCTATCTGGATCACGACCGCTGCGTGGAGCGGCTGTGGGCTGAGTACACGAAGCATGGCAAACTGATCGTTGCCCTTGACTTTGATGACACCCTGTTTGACTTCCACTCGCAAGGTGCCGCGCACCCGCGCGTCATTGCGCTGGCCCGCGAATGCGAGGCTCTGGGCTTTTACCTTGTGTTGTTCACGGCGCGTATGGCGGAGAACGTTCCAGCAGCCCTCGAATATGCCCGCAGTTTAGGCTTGACTATCGCGGCGGTTAATGCCAATCCTTTCCCCCTACCTTACGGGAACAATGGCAAGCCCTACTACAATATTTTGCTGGATGATCGGGCGGGTCTCGCCAGCGCCTACGCGGTGTTGCGCGCAGTCGTTGACCGCATTCATGCTGTGGCGGTGACGCCGTAAGTTGAGCTGAACCTCTTTTTCTCTATGACACCCATTCCTCCACTCATCCAAACGGATTATTACAAGCAGGGTCACTATTCGATGTACCCTCGTGGCACCACCAAGGTGTACTCGAACCTGACGCCGCGCAAGAGCCGCATGAAGGGCGTTAATCACGTAGTCGTGTTTGGCAACCGTTACTGGATTGCAGAGTACGTCATCAAGCAGTGGAACGAAGGCTTCTTCTCGCGCTCGTGGGACGAGGTCTCGCTTCCCTATCAGCAGATGATGGATGCCACCCTTGGACCGGGCGCGGTGACTCTTGCCCACATCAAGGAGCTGCACGACCTCGGCTACATGCCGTTGGAGATCAAGGGCTTGCCAGAGGGCACACTGTGCCCCATTCGGATACCAGCCCTTACCATCACCAACACGGTAGACCACGCTTACTGGCTGGTCAACTTTCTGGAAACCATCCTGAGCTGCACCGTCTGGCAGCCCTACACCAGCGCAACCATTGCGCGCGAGTACCTCAAGATTTTCCGCGCCTATGCGATGGAGACTGTTGGGAATACCAGCTTCTGCCAATGGCAGGGGCATGACTTCTCGATGCGCGGGATGAGTAGTCTTCAGTCGGCATGCACCAGTGGCGCGGGCCACTTGGCGGCCGGCTTCACTGGCACCGATACCGTTCCAGCTCTTCAATTCCTCAAAGCCTACTATGGGGCCGACTGGACCAAGGAGCTGGTGGGCGCTTCGGTGCGTGCGACCGAGCACGCCGTCATGATGTTCGGTCAGAAGGATGGGGAGTTGGCAACCTTTGAGCAACTCATCGACAACACGCCCGACGATGCCATCATCAGCATTGTCTCGGATACGTGGAGCCTACCCTACGTTCTGACCAACATCTTGCCCGCCCTCAAGACCAAGATCGCGCTGCGCAAGGGGAAGGTCGTCATTCGTCCCGACTCGTTTTGGACTGACCCGGTTGATTGTCTCACTGGGTTTGATGGCTATCATCCCCAGATGGATAAGCTGACCGCCATCGAGAAGGTCAGCGTCCGGAAGGGCGTGGTGGAGTCGCTTTGGGATCTGTTTGGTGGCACCGTCAGCCCCAAGGGCTATAAGCAGCTCGCCAGCTGTATTGGCACCATCTACGGAGATGCCGTTTCGTTGGACAGAGCGGAGCGGACCTGCCTTCGGCTCAAGGACAAAGGTTTCGCTTCAACCAACTGGGTGGCCGGCATCGGTTCGTACACCTACCAGTACAATACTCGGGACACCTTTGGCTTCGCAGTTAAAGCCACCTACGGTATCGTCAACGGTCAGGCGCGCGAGATATTCAAGGACCCGGTCACGGATGACGGCATGAAGAAAAGCGCCAAGGGGTTGCTCCAAGTGATCAGGGGCGCCGATGGCGCGCTCACTTTGCGCGATTGCGTGACGCCGGAGGAGGAGAAAGACTCGGCCTTGCATCTGCTCTTCCGGAATGGGGTCGAGTATAACGTCCCGACACTAGCCGAGATTCGGGCTCGAATCACAGCCGCCCTGTGAGACCCCGCTCCGTTACCTCCGCCTTGGCGGCCCTCAAAGCCGCGCGCTGTCCCGAGGACATCTTCGGGGCGGCGCCCGCTGACTGGCTCAACGAGTACCGGTCATGGGCCAAGCTCGTGCACGAGGATGTCGTGAAGGTCAAGGATAAGGCCGCCGCCCACGAAGCCTTCCTGTTGCTCACCAAGTGGCGCGATCAGGCCGAGGGCAAAGTGGCTGCCTCCACGTATGGAGACAGCAAGCCATCGGTTCTCGCGACTTTGCGGACCAAAACGGCCGCCTACGATCTGGTGGAGCTAATCGAGGCTGGTGACATAGCTGACCTCTACCATGGGGAGTGTGCGGGCAAAGCCACCCTCATCAAGGTGTGCCGTAATGCCGCCAACAACGACCTCATGAAGACCGAGGCTGACATCCTCGCTATGCTGCCCGCCAAGCTGGACCCCAAGCATGCGGTCTACTTCCCCAGTCTCCTCGATAGTTTTGAGGTCTCACAGGGCGCGGCCAAGGTGCGCGTGAACGTCTTTGGGGCACTTCCTGATGGGGCCGTGTCGTTGGCGGCCGTGCGGGAGCGCTACCCCGACGGCATTGACCCGAAAGATGCCGCTTGGATGTGGAACAGGATGTTGGAGGCTCTTCACCTGCTGCACGTGGAGGGGTACATCCATGCTAACGTCACGCCAGACCGGTTCCTGATCGTGCCCACCACCCATCAGGGCATCTTGACCGACTTCTGCTACGCGCGCAAGGTAGGGCAGCCCGCCAAGGCCATCAGCCCGCGCTGGGCTGGGTTTTACCCCTCTGATTTGATAGGCAAGAAAGGTCTTGACACCGGGGTGGACCTGTGCTTGGCTGCGCACTGCATGAATTACCTGCTGGGTAGCTCTCTCACCTCGGTGATACCCGGAAAAATTCCGCGCGCCATCGCGGGCCTCCTCAAGGCGTGCTGGCTTGGGCCAGCGCACCGCATGACGAAGGCGAAAATTTTGCACGCCGACTTCCGACTGGTCCGTGAGGGCCTCGGGTGGAAGCGGGGATTCAGGCCCTTTACTCTATGAATGATTCATCGGTTCAACCTCCCCGTGTTGTTTTCATGACGCCTGATCTTAAGCGCGCCATGATGGCCGCGCACGACGTACTCCAAACCGAGGGGAACGTCTTGGCTGAGCTACTGGATCACAAGGCGTTTGAGGCACTTCCTCACCGCGTTGAGATCGCGGTCCGTAGCGAAATGATGCGGCTGCGCAGCATCGCTCAGGTGCTGAACAGCACCGTTGAGACCGACTGAGCTAGACCCCTTCATCTCTCCTCTTCACTCCCTCCCTATAACCACACCTACCTCCTACCATGGGCTCATCAACCTACTCAGCTAGCGTCTTCAACAGTACCATCGGCGCCGCCGCAGCAGCGGGCGTCTCTTCCTTCCACTACGATTCTTCGGTACGCTCGGGCGCCGCGCCGGCTGTCGTGCACCCCGATCTTGACCCCAAGCTGGTGGCAGGCCCCAAGAGTCCCTACGCCGGGAAGGTCATGCGCGAGTCGCGCGACAGTGCCGCCCACCCTAACTCATTGGCTATCAGCATCCTGTTCGACGTGACGGGCAGCGTAGGGCGCGGGCCGCGCGTCTTCATCGAGAAGCTGGGCGCCTTGATGAGCCTCCTCGTCAAGAAGGGGTACGTGCTGGATCCGCAGATCCTGTCCGGCGCCATCGGTGACGAGACCTCGGATCAGGTTCCCCTCCAGATCGGGCAGTTTGAGTCCGGCAACGAGATGGACCAAGCCCTCGCCAAGGTCTACATCGAGGGTGGTGGCGGCGGTCAATCCATGGAATCTTACGAGCTGGCCATGTACTTCATGGCGCGCCACACCTCGGCCGACTGCTGGGAGAAGCGCGGCCAGAAGGGCTACCTCTTCATCGTGGGCGATGAGATGTACCGCCCCAAGGTGAGCGCGGGCGCCATCAAGCGCGTCATCGATCCGAGCAGCACAGTGACGGAGGACATCCCAACCACCACCATCATTGAGGAGCTGCGCGAGAAGTACGAGGTCTTCTGGCTCTTCCCCAATTGCAGCAGCTATTATAGCTCGGACGAGACGGCTGGTCCCCTGAAGGCGACCTTTGAGCAGAACTTCCTGAAGCTGGAGAAGATCGAGGAGATTGCCGAGGTCATCGCCGCCACGATTGGCGTAGCGCAGGGCTTCAATCCCAAGGACGTGGTAAAGGATCTGGTGGATGCCGGGTTTGACCCGAAAGCCGCCAACCGCGTCACCACGTTGTCCGCAACGGTGGGCACCGGAACATTGGCCAAGAAAACGGGCACCGTTGACGGTACGCTGATTGCCGGTGGAGCCGACAGTGTGGCGCGCCTCTGATGGCTAGAGCCATCACAGTTCTCGACTTGGGGTTCGGCGATGCCGGGAAGGGCACGATTGTAGATGCCCTAACGCGCAAGACCGGCGCGCGGCTTGTGGTCCGGTACAGCGGCGGCCCTCAGTGCGCCCACAACGTATTGACGGACAGAGGTGTCCATCACACCTTTGCTCAGTATGGGTCGGGCGCGCTGGCTGGCGCCCAGACCCTGTTGACCAAAGACGTGCTCGTGGACCCACTGAGACTCGTCAGCGAGCGCGCCGTCCTTGCGCCCAAGACCTCCTACGACCGGCGCGTCTTGCGCCCCTACATCCATGAGGACTGCTTGGTTGTCACACCATTTCATGGTGCCCTCAATAGACTGCGCGAGCTGTCGCGCGGATTGGGGCGCCATGGATCGTGTGGGATTGGCGTGGGCGAAACGGTTCGGTACGCCATAGAGGAGAAGACCCTAAGAGGCGGCCAACCCCTGACCATGGGCTTGTTGGAGCAACACAAAGGCGAGACCGCTCTGTGGAGAACCCAACAGGATATGGCCCCGCAAGCCGCCGCGCTTTGGGAGGACATCGAGCCGGAGTTTCGTACACCCGAGGCCGCGCGCGATCTGAGCCTCTTCACCAACGAGTGGGCGGTGGGAGGTATGCTTCGGCGCTATGACGAAGTGATGGAGGGCTTTCAGTGTGTGTCCGAGTCCGACACCCTTCACCTTATCTCCTCTCAGGATACCATCTGGGAGGGCGCGCAGGGCGTCCTCCTCGACGAGGACTATGGCTTTCATCCGTACACCACTTGGTCGCGCGTCACATTGCGCAACGCTACGGAGACGCTCGCCGCTGCTGGTGTCACGGACGTGACGAACATCGGGGTGCTTCGCACCTACGGATGCCGCCACGGGGCGGGGCCTTTCCCGTCGGAGGATGGGGAAGTTGGGAAACTGGTGGCAGAACAGCACAACGCCTACAGTCCTTGGCAGCACCGCTTCCGGACCGGCTGGTTCGACATGGTATTGGCTCGGTATGCTCTCACCGTTGCCAGTGGCACTCAGAAGGCCATCCACTGGATGAAGACCCCCATTCATCAGCTCGCCCTTACCCACTTGGACGTACTGGATAAGCGCATGAATTGGCCCATCGTGATGGGCTACCCCTTGGAGCTGGAAGGAAACATTCCTTCCCCAGAGGACTTCTCCAAACGAGAGCGCCTCACAAGCGCGCTCATGGATGTAGGTGACTGGAACAGAGTGTGTACAACCGTGGCGGCCGGACTGGTGCCCCAGTTCATCTCGCAGCAGCTGGGGCTGCCCCGCGCCATCAGCTCGTTCGGCCCGAAGACGGGCGACAAGATTTTTCACCTTTCGGCTTGACGTAGCCGGGTGAAGGGGGGTAGGATGGCGGGACCATGAGATCCTATATCGGTGTCGGCCCGACGGGTTTATCCCACCTTCCCGTTATCAGGTCACCCTCGTACTCCCACTTAAACCCTCCCGCTGTATGATCCAGATACCACCGTTGATTCGGTTTGCTCCATTTTGGGCGCTTGAGCGCCACCGAAGCGATGCGGGTTACTGCAATACCCAGCGCACGGGATGCTTCCGTGGCACTGTTCCACAGTTTGATTACTTCTCCTGTATCTTTATCGATCTGTTTGACTGGGCGACGTTGGGTTACTTTGCCCGTGTTGGCGCGGGATACAGCATCTTTGACCGCTTGAGAGCGGTGGGTACCCAAGGTAGGGCTAACCCATCCATTAGCTGTTTGAATGGCTCGCTGTTCACGGATACGCTGCTTGCTCTCCTCCGTGTGTTTATACCCCAACGTCGAATCTGCGGCCGTGCAAATGTTATAGCCGATGGCCTCGTTGTAGGACCTGAACAGATCAAGGTAGTGTTGCTCCCGTTCCGTAAGGCGTGCCTTAAGAGTGGTCAAATCTGTCGTTACCTCAATACGCTCCAATACATACCAATCGAACGCCTTGAAGCCGTGCTCAGCCATAGCGTTGCGCAAACGGCGCCCGTGCTTGCGTTTCCGATGGCCTACGTATCGACTTCTCAGATTTCTCGCCTGCCCCACGTAGAGCATTCCGTTCACACGGTTGATGAGCAGGTATATGCACGGATAGGTGTCTAGGGCGGTAATCTTGTCGAGCTTGATCATATCTACATATACACCCGTGCTACACTCCATATCAGGATAACTCTCTTTAGCCTTTCATGCAAACCTACGCATCCGCCTCATCTGCACGAGCTTCCGCTATCTCTCAAGGAGAGGCGCAATGGCTTTTGCCTATCCCGGGACGACAGCCTGTAACCTTCATCGCTAATGACGCCATCTGGAACAGCTTTGACGATAAGGTGTTTGAGCAGGCGGTTAATGCAGCTCAAGCCCCGGGTGTAGAACGACTTATCGTGGGACCCGATGGACATGCTGGTTACGGTGCACCTGTCGGAAGTGTCATGGTGACGGACGGCTTCATTTATCCCGGAATGATCGGACCCGACATTTGCTGCTCAATGTCGTACCTCCAAACCAACGTGCCCGATGCCGAGATTGCCGACAAGGCAACGCGGCGGGCGTTGCTTAATGCCATCGGGGAGCGCATTCCCACGGGCATGGGTAGTCGCCAAGCCCGCAAGGCACGCCGCGTAGAGAAGGACCTATTAGAGAGCATTCCTGTGTGGGGCGCCTGTCGAAGCACCCTTGTGGAGTTGGGTATCCCCGAGCACTGGGGCCAGAAGATGGAGATGTCCCAGCTTGGTCCTGTCAGCGAGCTTGCCGACCGGTTGGAGAATCATGATGCGCGCATCCGGGGCAAGCTCGACCAGATTGGTTCGCTGGGTGGAGGCAACCATTTCAGCGAGTGTCAGGCTACCACCGTCGCTCCGGGGATGGAGAGTCTTGCGGCCGAGTGGGGCATCCACCACGGCAGCGTTGGTTTCCTTACCCACTGTGGATCGCGCGGCTTTGGGTTCCAGTTGGCAGCCGGCCACTTTCGCGGCCTTGAGGCGCATTTCAAGGCTTGGGGTATTCCGTTGCCCGGTGGGGAGCGGGAGCTGGTATACGCTCCTATTGACTCACCCGAGGGTCAAGCCTATCTGGTGGACATGTGGCTCGGCGCCAACTTTGCGACCGTGAATCATCTGCTCATCAACGCATATATTGCCGAAGCCTTCGCGGAGGTCCTTGGGCCGCAGGTCAAGGCCGATCTGGTCTACCACATCTCGCACAACATCGGGCGCGAGGAGATTGTGGATGGCCACAAGCGGTGGGTCTTCCGCAAGGGCGCGACCCGGGCGTTCCCAGCGGGACACCACGACCTCAAGGAGACCCCTTATGCGGACACGGGCCACCCTGTTCTGCTCCCGGGTAACCCGGCTGCCGGGTCCTACATCATGGTTGGCGTGAAGGGTAGCGAGAAGACGGCCCACAGCATCAACCATGGTGCTGGCCGCGCCATGGGGCGCAACCACGCCAAGCGCACCCTCAATCAGGCATCCGTGGATGCCCAGATGCTGGAAGCGGACATTCTCTACAACGGACGCTCCTACCCGCTAGACGAGGCACCCGCTGCCTACAAGGACTTCAACGAGGTCATTGGCAGTGTGGAACAGGCTGGCCTCGCCAAGGTCGTCGCCAAGCTGCGCGCGCGCTTCGTGGTGAAAGACGGGGATCAGAGCGCGGAGGGCGCGGCATGATCGGCAGCACTCTCCACCGTTTCAAGACGGACCAGAAGTACCTTATCTGGGACACGGAAACCGAGGGCCTGAACCTCGCCTTCCATCGCCCGTGGGAAATCGCCTACGCCGTGTGCACGCACAAGGAGATCCTCTCCATGCACACCGCCTACATTGCGTGGCCTGACCTCACGGTATCGCGCGGCGCCGCCGCCAAGACCCGGTTTGACTATGGGGAGTATCGGGCCAAGGCTAAGCCGGCCGCCGAGGTGCTCGCGCATTTTGAGTCCTTCCTCTTGGATCCGACCATCTATTCGGTGGGTCATTCCATTCTGGGGTTTGACACCTATATGCACGCCAACTGGCGGCGCGCCGCCACGGGCGCGACCCCCGATTGGTCTTGGCTTTACCGGCTCATCGACACGAACGCCCTATCCAAAGCCATCCAGAAGGGGTGGAAGCCGGACATCGGCTCTCCCGAGTCTTTCCTCAGCTGGTCCTACAAGGCGGCCAACTACGTTGAGACGGGGCTCAAGAGCAATCTGGCCGCCACCGGGCGCCTCCTCGGGGTGGCGCACGACGAGAAGGCTCTCCACCGGGCTGAGGCCGATATCGTCCTGAACCACGGGATTTTCCGGGAGATGTTGTACAAGCTGGAGTTTTAGGCTTGACTATGGCCGCGAAAGCTGCTCCACTCCACCTTGCCTACTTCTACCGCACCGATAGGACGGTGGTGGATGGCTGGTATGACCGCTTGACTTTGGCCTGTAACGAAAGGGGTTGCATAAGCTGCCCCGTTCGGTATGAACGGCTGAGGGCCGAACCTCAGTGGCGCTACATCGGTCACTACCCAGTCACCAACACTCCCCTTAACGTTTGGCGCGAAGCCCGCGCGCCGCGCACCTCTTGACGATGTCACTCCATCCCTTCACAGCCCAGTTCGCCCCCCTCACCTTCCCCGACTTGGGGTTGGTGCGTTTCCCGAATGTGGGCATCTCGGATGCCGACAAGGCCGCCCTGAAGCTCAAGCCCGACACCGACAATCGCACCTTCCTCAAGTACCTCATCTGGGAGGGGATCAAGCGGCGCCGCGCCGAGGGTAAGCTGGACCCGGTTGAGTACCCCGATTCAGCCGTCATTGAGCAGCTCAAGATGGAGTTCGCCACGTTCGACAAGACGGGCGTGCACGACTATCTGCTGCTCGTCTGGGATATCAACCGGTGGGCGGATACCGAGAACATCGTGCGCGGCTGGGGGCGCGGTTCGGCGGCATCCAGTCTCGCGCTCTTTGCGCTTCGGATTACCCACGTCAATCCGCTGCGGCACCAGCTGAACTTCCCGCGCTTCATCAGCGAAGCGCGCATGAAGCCCGTCATCAAGGATGGGGTGGTCTGGGTGGACGGCAAAGCGGCCCCCGACATCGACAGTGATTATCAGTACGGAAGGCGCGCCGATGTGGTGCGCTACGTGGAGCGCAAGTACGCCGGACGCACCAGCAAGATCAGCACGCGCTTGGAGCTGACCGGCAAGATGGCGCTCAAAGACGCCCTCAAAATCTACGCCGAGTGTACCGAGGAGGAGGCCAAGCACGTGTCGGACATGATCGAGGCGCGTTTTGGCAAGGTCCAGTCCCTGCATGAAGCCCTGCATGGAGACGGCAAAGGCGGCAAACCCAACGCTGACATTGTCGCTTGGGTGGCCGCCGCCCCGGGCCACGCCGAAGTGTACGCTCTCGCTATGGCTATCGAGGGCTTGGCGGTTGGCAAGGGTCAGCATCCCTCAGGCGTCTTCATCAGCTATGACGAGCTGGATGGGAACGTGCCTACCGAGCTGTCCAAGACGGGTGATGTCGTCACGTCGAACGACATGGAGACGGTGGCTTGGCTGGGCTGCAAGGTGGACTTGCTGGGCATTCGGACCCTAGACGTGGTGGCTGACTCGGCCAAGCTGGTTGGCAAGACCATCGACACGATTGACCTCGATGATCCTGCCGTCTACGAGTACCTCAACCGCCCGGCCGGCGCGCTCGTTGGGCTGTTCCAGATCGAAGAGGGCACCACCAAGGAGGCCATCGTCAAGGTCGGGCCGCGCAATATTGACGATCTGAGCGCCTGTCTGGCGATCAGCCGGCCCGGTGCGCTCAAGTATCTGGATCAATATGCTGCGTACGTGAGGACGGGGGCCGTGAAGGCGGTTCATCCCTCCATTGATGAGGCGCTCAAGACCACCGGCAACGTGCTCATCTTCCAAGAGCAGATCACCGCCATCTGTCGCGATGTGTTCGGGCTCTCCGGTGTGGACGCGGACAGCGTGCGCTACGCCGTCGGCAAGAAAAAGCGCGAAGAGATGGCCAAGTGGGAGAGCGTCATCGTGGAGAACGCCAAGGTGCGCGGCATCCCCGATAGCGTCACGAAGTATTTCTGGGATGTCTGCAACGCCAGCGCAGATTATCTGTTCGTGCTTTCACACGCCACGTCTTACGCATATCTCACCGCCGCAACGACTTACCTCAAGGCCCTCCATCCGCACGCCTTCTACCTCACCCTCCTGAAAATGGCGCGCGAGGAGCCCAACGCCCTCGAATACATGAACGTGATCATGAACGAGCTGCGGGCGCACACCTCCATCCGGATCCTCCCGCCCGACATCACCAAGTCGGGAGCTGACTTTCAGTTGGAGAGTGAAGATTCAGCCAACCCAGCCTCTCCCCAGCATATCCGCTTCGGTCTCTCCTCCATCAAGGGCGTGTCGGACCAGACCATGGTCAAGTTCGCCGCGCTGCGCCGTCCCTTCGCGACGAAGCTGGAAGTGTTTGACGCCGCAAAGGCGGCCGGCATACCCATCAACGTCGTGGTTTCGCTCATCTACAGCGGTTGCTTGGGGTGGGCCGACACGCCGCGCTCCAAGCTCGCGCTGGAAGCGCAGACCTATAACCTCTTGTCGGACAACCAGAAGGTAAAGCTGCGGCAGTTCATCGTCAAGTACGGTGGGGATGTGTTGGAGACCTTGAAGGCACTACCCATGATTTTCAGCGAGAAGGGAAAGCCTATCTTGCCACCCTCTCAGCTGGAGACGCTGCGGCGGAACTACCAACCGTTCTACGACCAGTATCTCGCCAACAGCCGCCACGAGGCACTGTGTGCCTACGTGCAGGAGAGGCACTACCTTGGGTTTAGCTTCTCTGCGCGCCTCTTCGACCTGTACGCACCCAAGATGCCCGGCCTCTGGGAGCTATCCACCGTGGTGAAGGGCGGCAAGGAGTGGGGTGCCATGGAGGAGGATGACCCGCGCCGCCAGATCCGGACTGAGCCGTTCCGGTTCGTGGCCCACGTAGTGGAGGGCAAGCTGGCGCTTAGCCAGAAGAACGCCACACCGTACTACCGTATGACACTGGCTGACGACAGCAGCGACCTCAAGGCTCTCCTGTATGGGCAGGAGAACGTGGACGCCTGCAAGCGCGCCAACGAGGGCGCGTTGCCGGAGCCCGGGGATATAGTCAGCTGTGAGGGGACCTACTCCAAGGATGGAGGGATGGTGTTCGTTTCGACCTGCATCGTTCAGATCAACCCCATCAAGATCAAGCGCTCAACGGCGGCGGCGCCCGAGGTGCCACTATGAGCGACACGGTTGAAGACGCCCCAGTGCCCCTCTTGGCTTGGGAAGTGGAGATCAACTACATGTCCTGTGTGGTGTTTGCGCCGACGCGCGCCAAAGCCAAGTGGTTGGCGGTCAAGGCTTATTGGGACGCGTACTCGCGCACCCTTGGGTGGCCGCACGTCAACATCGCGCGCAGACCGGCGTACGATCACTTTCCGTTCAAGCACGACGGACCCAAGGCATACACGCCTGAGTATGTCAGGGAGCTTTGCTGACCTATCTCTCAACCATTCATCATCATGTCCCTCAC
>Ga0214919_10005322_pt1 | contig 18333 bp, 18 predicted proteins | sample LL1503_MetaG_FD_177994 | JGI IMG/M metagenome (GOLD analysis project Ga0214919, IMG submission 177994) | Freshwater microbial communities from Lake Lanier, Atlanta, Georgia, United States - LL-1503 | ecosystem: Environmental > Aquatic > Freshwater > Lake | place: USA: Georgia | collected...
AAATACAAATACAAATACAAATACAAATACAAATACAAATACAAAACACAATAATGAGTTGTTATATTATGTTGAAAAAAATATTTTTTATGGTGAAGACGAAATATATTATAATGAAAAATATACTATAAAAGACCTGATAAAAATATGCTGTTATTATGGTATTGATAAGACTATTAAAGCGTCTAAATGTAAGAAGCAAGATATTGTAGCAACTATTGTTTTTTATGAGGGGCAGCCTGAGAACGAAGATGTAGTAAAACAGAGACACAATATGTGGGCGTATATGACTGAGTTAACATCAGACCCAAAAATGCGAATGTATTTGCTTTGGTAAAGCTCAAATAATATTGTATTTTTATTTAAAAAAATAAAATATTAAATCTAAATTACTTATATACAATAATGGTTGTATCTAAAATAGATGAAAGCATAAATTATCCAGAATTAAAGAAGGTATATCCTGAAGATTTAAGCAAGGAGAGCAGTTTATTTCAGATTGAATTACCAGACATGAATATAAATGTTATTATTGCCATTGGTTCAGCCAAAAATACTTTTGCCAATAAAAATATAACATTTTTTCCAATTTATTTAGTAAAACATAATAATAAAGTAATTCAAATTGGAGTATACGAAATTCCATCAACTAATGTTATGGACTACATGGATGAAGAAGGGGATATTAATATTGAACAGTTTAATGAACCTCTTTTTTATACATTTGCCACAAATGAATATATTAATAAGTTACGATTGATTCCAGAAGATGAAGAATTAGAGAAACGAAAAAAAGAAAAAGGAAAAGATTTAAAAGAAAGCAAGGATATAAAAGAAGGCAAGGATTTAAAAAAGAAGGATTTAAAAGAAAGCAAGGTTACAGAAATTCTTATACCACAAATACGTCGCGACATTTTTGTACCACGGTTAAGCGCTAATATCGCGGCGTCATTGAAACCCGAAGGAGCAAAAGATGCCGCAGATTTTAGATTAAAATATCACGAGGGTGATAAAGATGTATGGATACAGAAATTCATGAAGAATAAAAATTATGGATTGTTAGATAATGAAGGTAGAGGTGATTGCCTTTTTGCTACAATTCGCGACGCATTTCAGAGCATTGGACAAGACACGACTGTTGGTAAATTAAGAGACAAGATTTCAAGAGAAATAAAACAATCCAATTTTGACACATATAAAATGCGATATGATATGTATGCCACAGAGCTAGCCAATACTAAAGCACAATCAATCAAATATAAGACGGAATATGATAATTATAAGGCCAAATTAGTTTCAACTATAGACCACAATCAGCGGCTGTTAATAAATGCTGCGGCGACTGATACACATAAGAAATATATTCGGTTAAAGGCAGAACATGATTTTGCCAAGGTAAACATCAGCGATGTACTTTTTATGAAAGACGTGAAAGGTTTAGAAGACCTTAAACGCTATGTAAGAACATGTCACTTTTGGGGTGATGATTGGACGATAAATACATTAGAGCGTATATTGAACATTAAGTTTATTATAATGTCTAGCTCTATTTATGATAAGGGTCGTGGTGATTTGAATAATGTTCTTCAATGTGGGGCGGATATAGACACAATTATTGAGAGCAGGGGTGAATTTGACCCGGAAGTTTATATTATTATTGACCATACAGGTGACCATTACAAGTTAATTACTTATAAACACAAATTAATTTTCAGCTTTAACGAGATTCCATATGATGTAAAACGAATGATTGTTGACAAGTGTATGGAACGAAATGCTGGCATCTTTTCACTAATTCCTGATTTTGAGAATTTCAAGGCCCAGGTAAATGGAAGTAAAGCTGAAAAGCCACGTTTTGATGAATTAGGTGAAGCAAAGATAATGAATTTATATGATGATAATATTGTCTTTGTATTACATCCACAAGCATCAAATAAACATGTACCTGGTAAAGGGGCTGGGGAAAAGGTGCCTGCTAGTTTAGAGCCACAATTTGCCCAGCTAGATAATATTACCGATTGGCGCCGAAAATTAGACGCATTTTGGGTTCAACCTTTTACATTAGATAATCACAGATGGTCATCTGTTGAGCATTATTATCAGGCATCTAAGTTTCAGAAGAGGAACCCAGATTTTTATTTGTCGTTTTCATTGGATTCTGGAACTGAGCTTTCAAAGGACCCAAATATGGCAAAAGGCGCTGGAAGCGAAAGTGGTAAATATAAGGACGAACTTATTAGACCCAAGACAGTTACCGTGGACCCTGATTTCTTTTTGAAACGAGCTGCAAAGGCATTGAATGCGGGTAATACAGCAAAATTTAAAGAACATCCTGAATTGAGTGTGGCTTTAGTCGAGACTAAGAATGCGAAGTTGATTTTATATAGGCGGGGTAAGGAACCTGAAGTGTTAGATGACCTCATGATTTTACGCAATAAGTTGGAAAATGGTATTGTATAGGTGTTTTAGTTTTATAAAATTTATATTTATAATATTTTACTAAATATAAATTTATTTTCTAGATTTTCTAGATTTCTTGGATTTTCTAGATTTCTTGGATTTTCTAGATTTCTTGGATTTCCTAGACTTTCTTCTGCCACCACTAAGCTTCATTCTCTTATTTTGTTGATTAATAAACGGAAAAACTACAATATTATTTAAAAACAGATTATTATTTAAATCATATCCTTCTTCTACACCTTCTTCAGATTCAATACCGTTATTTATATTAAATCTATCAAATAGTGCCAATCCCTCATCTATTCTTTTAAAAACAAACCTAGCTTGTATAGGATTACCATTTTCAGATATATTATATGAGCTACCTTCAACTAAATCACTTGGTTGTACCATTATGTTATATAATAATATTATTTTATATTTCTCGTTATTTTTTTGTTTTTTTGTTATTTTGTTATTTTGTTATTTTGTTATTTTATTTTATTTTATATTAATATTATCATATTATAATATAAAATATACATAATGAAAATTACATATGAAAGCCATAAATTAATGTCATTTTTTGTTGAAAATAATTGTTTAACACCGGTTAAGCAAACAAGGACCACAGACAATTTTTTTTCTCAGTTTTTTACAGAAATAATTAGTGCCGCCGCATTTATCGCAGAACAAAAGCACATTTTCAAGCAAAAAAAACAATCATTTTATAATCTCAAGATTACAAGCATTGACCATATAAAGCAAATCCCAAAACCCAAAACATTTAGTATTCACGGGTTTCCGGTTACAGCGCGAAAAACAATTGATGAATATTCACTGACGTCATTACATTATTCTTGCCATTTATATGACAGAGCATTTGACATTTATTTTGTATTGGAACAATCAGTAAATGAAATCAAAATAGATAAATACAATAACTATGTTGACTATATTTTGTATTGGTTTTATATTGTAAATAAGCATGCTTCAAAGTCTTGTACTAACAAATTGTCTATATATATTTATCATACATTTTTAACAAAAGTTCTTCCTGCTACAAATATAGATGTCTTGGATGAGGACAATGTCAATACAGGTTTTACTCGAACATGTCAGCCAAATGGAGAAATTGTGATTTACCGTTTGGAAGAATGGTTGAAAGTCTTGCTACATGAATCGATGCACAATTATGGATTAGATTTTTCGGATATGGACAATACATCGTGTCATAATAAAATTCTGGCATTGTTTCCTATTAAGTCCGATGTGAATCTTTTTGAGGCATATACAGAGTTCTGGGCTAGAATAATGAATATATTATTTTGTAGTTACGCGAATGCTTCTGATAAAACGGATATAAATGAGATGTTAACAAATTCAGAGTTTTTTGTGAATTTTGAACGCATTTTTGCGTTTTATCAGATGACCAAGGTTTTAAAATTTATGGATGTTGAATATAGACATTTGATAGAAAAGACAGCATATTCAGATTCATTGCGTAAGACATTTTACAAGGAAAATACCAATGTGCTGTCGTATTATATAATAACAACTATATTGATGAATAATTACCAGGATTTTCTGATTTGGTGTAAGGCAAATAATACATCGATGCTTCAATTTAAGAAGACAATTGATGCTCAAAACCGGCTTTGTGACTTTATTGCTACAAGATATAAGCGACCTGAATTTTTACGTAATATTGAATGTAGTGAAAAATTAATTAATAAGATGACAAATACTACAAAAAAATCTTCAGATTCTTATTCCACTTTTTTATTAAGTAATTTGCGTATGACATTGTGTGAGCTTGGATAAGCTATTTGTTAGAACGACCACTTTTACTAGATTTAGATTTAGTCCCTCCTTTAGAACTACTTCTTCTGCTAGCACTAGTAGATTTATTTTTTTTTGTTTTAGAATTGGAATTGGAATTAGTTTTTGATTTACCACGATTCATATCTTCTATTCCCATATCATGTACTTCATGACGTTCATTTGAAATCTCGGTAGACCTATCTTTTAAATAGTTCATCTCAGCACTATATGTGTTATGTGTTGGACACTCACCCTTTCCAATAAAAAACCAATATCCATATTCTTCCCATTCATCCAGAGTGTCTTCAATATTTTTGAAAAGGACAGTTGGAGACATATTAATGTGACCACCACGTCTAGACGCAAAATTTCGCCATAATTTTTTGTTTTGTTTGACTCTTAAAATTTCATTTGTTAGTATCTCCTTAAAATTAATACCTTCATAATTCTCTAAAGTGCCGTTAATAATATCGCGATACATTTGTACCATTGCCATTTGGTTTTGCTCTTGTGCAATTTCTTTTTGTTCTCCTTTTTTTCCTGAGGCTTGAATTGGTATTTCAAAGTAATTCATTAGGGAATAGGATTGGCAAAGAGTGTCATTCAGATTTTTATGTAAATCTTGAATTTCATCCATAACACTACAAACAAATAAATCAGGGTCTTCACGGTCTATTACAGTGTGATGAAAAGAGTTTCCAAATTCCGGACCAGCTTTTTCTACTTTGAATTCCCAGGCTGTAGGATATTCTTCTTCAATAATTTGTCTTACAGTTGCGTCTCCAAAAATCTGATTAATATAAGTATAGTGCTTTTCGGAGAATTTTAATAATTTATCCGCACTACAGTTTGATTTTATCTGACTAAAAGACATACTTGTACTTGCGCTTTTACTTTTTTCCATTTATATTAATATTAATATTATATGATAATATAAATTTTTATAGTTTAATTTCTTCTTCTTCTTTTAGATTGTATGTGTCTTCTTCTTTTAGATTGGCGTCTTTTTCTTTTAGTTTGCTTTCTTCTAGTTTTATTTTTTCCTCTTGCTATAATTTTGTTCCATGTTACTCCATTTGTATCTACATTATTATCAGGGTCTTCTTCAACAATAAAAAATATACGTTTTTTTTCTCCCGTATCGTATTTTTTTATATCATAGTGATACCTAGCAATATCACCTTGGCCTCCAGGTGTATCTGGTGGCAAACGAATGACTTCTACCTTTTCTACTATATAAAATTCATTGTTACGGTTTACTATATCATCTCCCACTTCAAATGACATTTATATAATAAACAAATATTAAATATTATAAATTCCTAAAAGTTACTTTTCTTTATTATAACCTCGATGTGCCCAACAATAATCATTATTTTTATTTACATTTTTACAACAAGTTTTACCATCCTTTTTAACAGCAGTACATATATACTTGAAATGACCTTGACCAATATGTTTCTTATTCTGACGCCATAAAGCGGAGGCCTCATCAAAGTCAATATTTACCTCATATAACGCACTTTTCTCATAGTTTGTTTGACTTCTTGTCTCCATTTTATTTTCTTATAAAAGAGATGAACTAACAAATTATATAAAATCAATTTTATTCTGAATATTTGTTAGTTCATCTCTTTTATAAGAGTAAAATAAAAATTGATTTTTAAATTATCTTAAAATAGATTGTTATAACCAGAGTCATATTAATAAATGGGAATCCGATTTTTAAATAGTTATTTGAGAGAAAAATGTTCTAATTCTATTCATGTTATGCATATGTCAAATTTGAGTGGGAAGAAAATAGCAGTTGATGTTAGTATTTACTTATATAAATATGAGACTGACAATGTTTTATTAGAAAATATGTATCTAATGCTATCTATATTCAGACACTATAACATTACACCAATTTTTATATTTGACGGCAAACCGCCGCCCGAAAAAAGAGCACTGTTGGTTAAGAGAAAAGAGGATAAAAAAGAAGCACAACAAGAATACGAAACATTAAAAAAGAGTCTAGAAAACAATATTTCTTACGATGACACTGAAAAACAAGACATTATAAATACGATGGACCAATTAAAGAAGCAATTTGTTAATATAAACAGGGACAAAATTGAGTTGATAAAGTCGCTTATTCGGGCTTATGGTGCTACATATTACGACGCACCTGGTGAAGCCGATGAACTATGTGCGCTACTTGTTTTAAAGAAGATTGTATGGGCTTGCTTGTCTGAAGATATGGATATGTTTGTTTATGGATGTACAAGAGTGTTACGCTATTTTAGTTTGATAAATCATAGCATAGTTTTATATAATATGAAAGATATTCTTGGAGACTTATCTATGTCACATACAGAATTTAAAGAAATCTGTATATTGTCAGGTACAGATGACAATGTACACGCAAATACATTACACGGTAAAGGCAAAGACAAGGGAAAGGAGAAAGACAAAGACAAAGATAAAATCAAAGGTAAGAATGCTGATATTAATTTATACGAAACGTTGAAATTATTTTATAAATATAAAGATGATAAAACAAAAGGTAATTTCTATTCTTGGTTACAAGATAACACAGATTATATTTCAGATTTGGAATTGTTAGAAAGAATAAACCAGATGTTTGATTTGATAGACGATAAATGTAGTTTGGAGAATTTCAAATACATAAAAATTATAAATGGCCCTATTAATAATGTATTACTTCAAGAAATAATGCGGGAAGATGGATTTATATTTATTCGGTAAATAAATATATAAAAATAATTCTATTTTGTATAAGTATAAATATAAAATAAATGCTTGATTTATATAACAAGAAATATAGTCGTAAACAATTAAAGGAGTATATTTATGCTGTACCATTGATTGATATATTAAAAACACAGGAATTGGATTGTAGCTTTTGTGTAAGATATATTTTGAATGAGAATTATCATTTTTTATCGGAAGATGAAAATATTACAATTGATGATGTATTAAAATATCAGCCTCATATTAGCAAGACACAGTTGTTAATTGGATTAGCCACTTACAAACGCGCAGATGATAGTGTTGAGGACTTTGAAAGTTTTGCTTTGCGGAATCCATAGTAAGTATTTTAATTTTATCTAGGTAATATAATAATATCTATTCAAAATAGACATTATTTTATAATAAAAATATAAAAACATAAAATATAAATAAATAAAATGGGGTATATATACAAAATAAGAAATATAATAACAAATAAATGTTATATTGGAGAAACAAAAAAATCAAATCCTTTGTTAAGGTGGAATGAACATAAAAGTAAAATTCAAAAGGGTATTGGTTGTCCTGCTCTTCAAGATGCTGTAAATAAATATGGTATTGAAAATTTTAAGTTTGAAGTCTTAATTATATGTTTTGATGAAGACAGATATAAATATGAAATTGAGTATATTAAAAAATATAACACAATGGCACCAAACGGATATAATTTAACTCCCGGAGGCGAAGGTGGAGGTTTTTATGGAAAAAAACATAGTCAAGAAACAATAAATAAAATAAGTAATTTTATGAAAAATAAATATTCAAAAAATCCAGAGCTTAAAACTAAAATGTCAAATATAAATAAAATAATAATGAATAGTGAATATGTTAGAAAAAAAATAAAAAATGGATTAAAGAATTCAGGAAAATGGAAAAACGCAATAAAAGGGAACAGACGAACGTTTCAAACTGAAGAGACAAAGACAAAAATAAAGGAAATAGTAACTACATATTTTAATAATAATGAGAATATAACAAAACATAGAAATATAATGTCATTATCATTAGGAATTAAAGTAATTCAATATAGTACAAATAATGAAATAATTAATAAGTATGAAAGCATAAATGAAGCTTCAAGACAAACTGGAATTCCTAAATCAACAATTGGAAAGGCATTAAAACAACATATGCATCTTGCTGGAAATTTTATATGGAAGAAAGAATAATAAAATTAAATAATATAAAATTTTATTATTAATACATGGGCAGGGATTCGAACCCTGGAAGCGTTACGCACAAGATCTTAAGCCTTGCCTCTTTTAATGGGTAATAATTTTGGAGCTACATTTGCGGCTTTATCCAAAATAAATATACAGACCACTCGAGAACCCATGTTTTAAGTTTACACTTATTTTTGTTTTTTTATATTTTTTTAAAAGTAAAATCATGTTTTACTACACTTTAAGCAGTGGCAACCGCGGCAACAGCCTTAGGGAAGTGAGGGCTCATGTATCTCTGGAGATTGAAATAAGTGAGCTCATCAGTCTTCTTAAGCTTCAAGAGGGTCTGGAGCTTGGAGTCAGGGTTAATCTTGCGACCATTCTCCTTGTCCTGGAGACTGTTGGCGCGAATATACAAATTGAGCTGTCTGGTAACATCGGTTCTAGCCATCTCGGTTCCAATGGGCTTCTCCAAAAACTTGGCAAGCTCATCAGAGATAAGAGTGGGCTTAACAAATCCAGAGGGAGCACGGTTACCAGACTTTCTCTTCTTCTTGGAAGAGACCTTGTTGGCAGCCTTGAGCTCCTTGGCCCACTGCTTCTCCATAGTCTTGTACTCAGACTTAAGACTAGCAATCATAGTACTAACCTGGTTGAGCTTGGCAGAAAACTCAGCAGACTTGGCAGCAATAGCAGTATCAACATCATCGGTAGTAGTAGTAGGGGCAGCATCAACTACGGGAGCAGCCTCAATCTTGACCTCAACGGGCTTGGTCTCAGCAACCTTCTTCACGGCCTTAGCCTTAGTAGGCTTGACCTCGGCAGCAGCCTCAACTTGGAGGACAGCAGCAGTATTAGTAGCAACGGGGGCGGGAGCATTCTCAGTGGAGTTCTTTTTAACCTGTCTGGGCATCTTATTATACTATACTACAGTGATTTCTTTTTAAGTAGTTTAACGCATAATATATATTATTTTGTGTATTTCATATATATTATGATTGTAATTGGTCTGAATAATTCCAAAATTGCTAAATAAACGATTATTTCTATATTTTAACGTATTGTTATTAAATATATGTCAAAGCTTGGTACAACCACGGTAAAGCATTAGCCGCATCTGTACTTACTAAAGTGAGTGCTCCTAAAACATAATATGCTCCCAAACATTTACTATCTTTATCAATACCCGACAACACTAATTTCTCTAAAATATTTAAAATATATTCTCTAATATCGTCTAAATCTCCCATTGTCTGTAAATTGTGAAAGTTTACAATTCGAGGAAACGGATTCCCAACAGGTGGGCAAATATTGCGCTTTATTTCGTTTGTTAAATGAGCTCGATATGACCAGATATCAATAATTTCCCTAAACATTTTAATTAGTTGTGTTCGGTTAAGGTCCATAAACCATTTTGGATGTGAATAATTACCAAGGGCATCAATGTTTTGAAATAATGCCACAGTTTTCAGTTCAATGTTTTTGGCTTTGGATAATTCAGCACTAATATCTTGTATATGGACATTAATTGAGATTTTTAAAATTTTACTCATGCGAATCAATGTATTAAAATCAGAAATAATATTATCGGAAATTGGATGTCTATTATATGGATTTTTAATTTGTCCGTCAGTTTTATTTAACAAATTATAAAATGACATCAAATCAAAACCATAAATAAAACCATCTACATCTTTAAAACTGAAGAATTGCTCAACTGGTAATTCCCTTAATTCATCCATTGTAAAAAAATCAGCGTCATTTGTACATAATCTTCGATTTTTTACTGCCGGACCATGACAGTTATTGTATTTTTTTTGAAGATGGTTTCTAAAACCTTTTTGAATTTTTGTTGCGTTAAATGATAAGAATAAAAATGAATAAATTCTCGAAATAAGTTGCGGTTTAGTGCCACTAATTCTTAATTTATAGTGTTTATTCAAATACTTTAATTGACTTATGTTGTAATTATTTTCCAAAATAAGATTGTATTCACTTGGTTTAACAATATAGTTCTCGTTTTTGTTAGTTTGTTTAGAAATTTTTCCTTGTTTATCTGAAGATTTATCAGAAGATTTATCATTATCATTATTCAAAGCATTATTAGTTGCCGTTAAAAAACATTTGTCACAAATGGTGTTAAAATAATCAGGATGCAACATAGTTGTTATATATATTATATAAATAATTCCTTTTGTATCCTTTTTTTTATAGAATTTATAAAATTTATAGAATTTATAGACTTTTTTATTTTTTAAACAAATAATGACTCCATTTTGCTCACAAATTTTTGAAAAAATAAGGTTTTAAATTTATTTTAATATATCAAAAAAAAATTGATTTAAAGACAAACCATGTAGTTATAAGTATAAATATAGACAAGATGGCAGAAGCAATTATTGACGGAACTAATATTGATACTAACGCATTCTCATATTCGGCCCCCAAGGCCCATGAGTCTGGCGGAAAGGTTGTGAATGTATATAATAAATATTTTAAGGAGTCTCTTACACTATCGACTCCTCTTATATTGACTTGGGGTGCCCAAGAGGGTATGGACCAGGCAAAGAAGCCTACTGGTAAGTTTACAATGAGTTTACAATTTCCTAATGCGGATTTTCCTAATGCTGATTGTGAGGCATTTTTGAAGAATATGCGTGCTTTGGAGGCTAAGATTAAGGCCGATGGTCTTGCTAATTCAAAGGAGTGGTTTGGTAAGGTTATTACTAATCCTGAGATTATTGATGAGAAGTTTAATGTTATGCTCAGACATCCCAAGTTTAAGGGTACTGATGAACCTGATACTAGCAAGGCACCCACTCTTACTGTTAAGGTTCCTTGTTGGAAGGGCGTTTGGAAGTCTGAAATTTATGATGAGGAAGGTGAGCCTCTATATGTTGGCGGTAAGACATCTGGTTTGGTTACACCTTTGGATTTCTTGAAGCCAAAGACCCATGTGATTTGCTTGTTACAATGTGGTGGAATTTGGTTTGTAAATGGAAAGTTCTCTATTACTTGGAATTTGAAGCAGGCTATTGTACAGAAGCCCAAGGCGTCTATGGAGGGACAATGCTTTATCAAGTTGAAGACTGCCGATAAGGAGAAGTTGAAGGCATTGCCTCCTGTCGAGCACGATGATATTGACCCTGAGGGAGCTGTTGCGACAATTGTTGAGGATTCAGATGATGATGAGCCTGCTCCTGTTGTTGAAAAGCCTGTTGTACAAAAGGTTGAGGAACCTCCTAAGGTTGAAGAGATAAAGGCTACTGAAAAGAAGAAGATTGTCAGGAAGAAGACTGATGCTTAAAACTGTATATAAAACTGTATATAAAACTGTATATAAAACTGTATAATTTAAAATTTAATTTAATATAAAAATAAAACCAAATATAATAGACTTTTGTTTATTATATTTTTTCTTTTGTTGTAATTGTAAAATATGAAATACTTAATTAAACGTAATATTCACAATAATATCTCCTTTGCTGCTATTGGTCTGATTATAAATATCATCTTCGCAAATTTTTGAAACACCTTGTCCTTTAATTATGTATTTTTGCTCCTTTTTTATATATAATTTCTCAAAGGGAATTTTAAATATACGCTTACCAATAATAAGAGACAATCCTTTTTCAAAGGATATTATTGCCTCTTTTTCAAAATCAACTAACAAATCACAATGTATATCATTATTTTCATCAATTGTAATATTATCAGGTAACTCAGGATGACATAAAGCAATAATATCATTTTTATTAAGGTCTTCAAAATATAGCTCATTGTGCCATAATGGTACCAAATATAGCTGCTCATCTACATATAATTTGTATATATTGTTATCCAACAAATCATCTATACTAGGATTCAATATATAAACACTGTCATTTTTATACTTTTCTTTTATCAATGAACTAACAAATTCCAATGTTTGAGATGAAATGTACAAAATATGTTTGTATTTATTTAAGAAATTATACAATTCCAATGACATTTCCTTATCTAGGTCATCTATGATTTTTGTAGAAATTACTTTGTAGCCGTTTATCACAATATCCTTTATAATATTTATTAACAATTCTGACATAACTTTTGAATCAACCTTTAATATATTAGCTAGAAACATAGATAATAATGATGTATAAAGGTTTGTATCATTCTTTGTATCATGCTTTGTATCCTTAAAGAATGATGAACTAACAAAATTATCATTATCACTATTACTATCATTATCCAAACACAATTCAGTTACCAAATATATATGTGCTTCATTTATTTTCTGGAAACGATGAGTTGCCTCTATTGTGTTGCCATTTTTATCTGGATGCCATTTTAATGCCATTTTATGATATTTACGTTTAACAAAATCCTTTGTTATATCTTGATAATTTTCATCAATATCTAACAAATTCAATGCTATTTGTATATTCATTTTATCTTCTGGATTTTTTTTGGTTTCGTCATATTTTGTATCCATGGATTACACTTGTTAAATAAAATAAGTAACTCTCTAAGTGATAAATTGGGCGATAATTATTATTGTAATATTTTAAAAAATTAAATGTTTTTATTAGTAATTCAGATAAATCTCCTTTTACAAACCGTTTTTCTTGTATTAATGTTGATAATATATACCATATACAATCTGTTATATCTAAATTATAAATAAATATGTCGTATAATATGTCCCTAAATTTTAAAAATTTCATTTCATTAATATTTATCATTTCATTCATAATTTTATCGCAAATTATTTTATATGGGTACATTAGTTCGTTTACATTTACATGTAAATTTTTTATATTTGTAATACTTTCGGTTTTCATATCTACTGGTAGTTTTTCTTTAACACACTTAGTATATGATACTTTTGTAGGTCTTGAAATATGTATTATTTCACAACAATTTAGAATATTATCTGGAATAAAACTTATTTCTTCTGTTAACAAAATGAATTTTATATTTATAGCTGATGAATTATTCTCTTGCATATAACTGTAAAAATTTTCTAACAATTCACTATGAATATTATGAAATTCTTTACATACAATAATACCCGATTTGTCTGATTTTGCTGAAATAACGTCAATAATTTGTTGATAAATATCATGCCATAATAGTTTACTATTACAACCTAACAAAGACATATCAATCTCAAAATGAATATCACTTATTTTAAAAAAATATGTTTGTTTATTGAAGACAAGACTGAATTTTTTTTCGTATTTTAGTTCAGATGGACTATATTTCTTTATAGCATATAACATTTGACTATATTTACCAACACCACTAGGACCATAAAACACTATATTTCCCATTTTATTCAATGTTTTTGGAAATTTTGAGTATGTTTTTGTTAGTTTATTATGCAAATTATTCTTTTCAATTACATTAATATATTCTTCAAAATGAGTTTCCAAAAATTTCATTGTTGTTAATATTATATTAACTATCCAACATTCTTTATTTGTTAATTAAACTATATTGTATTATTGTAGTTTAATTATATTTATTAGGGTTAAATTGTAAAGTAAACTAACAAATCCAAAGAAATAATTAGTACAAATGGGATAAAAAGAAAATGTTTTATAATATAATTACAATGAATATTGTTAAAACTATAGAACAATACAATGATGACTATGTTTATTTTTGCGACCCTATTAAAAATAATATAATGAATGATGGCAACTTTATTCGAATTTTATATTCTACACCTATATTTATTTTGAATGGAATATATTTGTCTATTTCTATCAACCAACTAACAATAGAAAAATATTATAATAAGTATAAATGTTCCTTTGATATTGGCACTCATATTAATATAATTCATCGAATTAAAAATATTGAGGAAAATATTTTAAACAAAATCAATATTAAGGGCAAATCGCCGCAATACAAAATATATGAGCAAATTAGTAATGGAAATATTAAGATATTTTCTGATAATATAGACACAATATCTAATAATTTTTTACTAAAGATTGCTGGCATATGGGAAACCGATTATAATTATGGTCTTACTTATAAATTTATTCGAATTTAATTTTATTACCATAAAACAAAATCTAACAATCAGTCGTATAAAATTTTAGAATGATTCCTAAAGTAATCACCACAATAGCATTTATTGTTCCTAATAACATTAAAATAGCAAATGTTTTTTGAGGTAAATTTGTATTCTTTACAATTGTACTAACTAACAAAAATATTTGAGCAACAATTAATATTGTTGATATGTTTGAAAATGAATAATAATAATCCGAAATTTTATTACTTACTATCCTATTAAAATAAATACTTAATATTACAATATAATAAATTATAATAAACAATATAAGCAAAAATGGTGCTAATGTAAATATTGTACTTATTTGGGTTAGTTGACCTAGGTCACGAATGTTCATTGTTTTTAGCACTGTTATTAATAATACAGCAGCACCAATAATGCTATATTCTCCAATTAATGCTTCTAATGCGGTTTCAGTTTGAACCCCTATAGTACAAAATATAGAAAATACAGCTGCTATTATTATTGCGTATAAAAAATTTGCCATATTTGAAGTTATCACAGGGTCGGCCATTTTATAAATATTTATATAGTAGTTGTATATAAATATTTTATTTTGTTAGTTTGTTTAGTCAAAAATGATTGATTTATATTATATTTTTTTATTATTATTATTTATTTCCCTTTATTATTGATTTCATTTCATCTATTTCCTTTTGCATACTTTGTATTTTATTAACTAACAAAGGCACAATCTCTAAATAATTAATTGCCTTTATATTATTTGTTTCTAAGCTTTTAGGCATTGATGGATTAACATTTGAATTTGGGTTTGGTTTATTTGTAACTAATTCTGGCAAGTGTTCTTCAAATTCTTGTGCTATAAATCCATAATGAACTTGTTTTTGAGTATCAGATTTATACGTAAATTGTGTTGGTTTTAGCTTCATTATTGTATCAGACAGTTCATTGGATATTGTTACAATATTATCCTTTAACAATAAATCAGATGGATGAATAATTGAACCATCAACAAATAAGTCACCTGGAATATAAAGATTTGGATAATTTGTACTGCTTGGAGTTAATACATTTTCATATACATTTGGACTAACATTTGTATTTAGATATTTTTTTGCTACCCATAAATTGGCATTTTGTCCAGGAACAAAGTATTTAATATTTGACGTGTTATTTGGACTTCTACCATTATAATTCGCATTTACAGACATTTATATAATGTAAATATAAATATTTATGTGTTTTAATTTATTGTTTTTAATTTAAATAATTATAAAAATAATTATATAAAAATATAATACTAATATTTATTATATGAGCAGTTTTAATACATCAACAACACATTCATTAATACCCAATTCAAATCAATACTATATCGAAAAAAAATTTGTCTCTATTCATTCAGAAGATAGAGACCTTATGAAATACCCTGGTGCCGCTGAGTTTGAAATAGAATTCCCTCAAGATTATTTAAATATACAGACTGTTAAATTGTCAACATGGTCATTTCCTGCGAATTATAATGTATTTTCTCCTGTAAATTATAATGTGTCAATGACATTTAGATTTAATACATTATATAATCCTGGTGAAAATTCATATTCTGACCCTTTAACTGAGGCTATTTTTGCCGGATTATACAATTACATTGATAAAGAGTTTATTGTAACTATTGAAACCGGATTTTATAATCCAGACCAAATGTCTACTGAACTAACTAACAAATTTAATCAAACAGTTACAAACGTTCTTACAGATTTTTTCACTAAGACACCGGCATATAATTATGCGCTAGCGTTATTTACAGGATATGACCGTTTTGTTATTGTTTATAATTCAGTTGCCCAAAGATTGTGGTTTGGTAATACAGCCGACAAGTTTGAACTAACAAATAATTATATTGACCAATTTACTAAAGAAATAGTTGCGGCTCAATGTATTCGTAAAGAGCAATTACCAAGTACTGCTGATTGGGGATTGCCCGCATATTTAGGATTTACACGCTGTCCTGCTAAATCTTTATCTGCTGCTGAAGTAGAAAAAAACGCAAGTATTATAAATGACATTCTTTTTGGTGTAAATCCAGATGTAGTAAATGTTGTTGGAGGTATCCCACGTTTTTTTTATGGAGATGTTACGCCAGGTGATAATGGATATTGGCTAGTACCTACATTACCCGGAGCAATTGTATATTTTTTACAAGCACCTGCTAAAATAAATTTTATGGGAGCGGCTTATATTTATATGGAGATTGATGGATTTAATTGTATTGATGAAACTAGTCCTTATACTCTGTCGCAATTTACAACGCATACAAATCAAACAAATGGACGGGTTAATTCTTCCTTTGCCAAGATTGCTATACCAACAACACCCATATCTCAATGGTTTGATGCTGAGCAAGCACCATTTAAGTATTTTAATCCTCCTCTTGAAAGAATTAGGAAAATAAAGTGTAAGTTGCGATACCATAATGGACAAAAAGTGGACTTTGGATTATTTGAATACTCATTTATGTTAGAGTTTACATTGCTTAGACCACAAAGTGAGCGCAAATATACGATTGTTAATTAACCTTTATACATCTATCTTATACATCTATCTTATACATCTATCTTATACATCTGTTTTATCCAATTTAATAACAATTCCTTGTCACAAGTCTTATAATCTGACTTGAAATCATTTAGCTTTAGAAATTCAGGCTTCTTTGCCCGAGGCTTCTTATAAAATAAATAATCACCAAATTTACCCGTTCGTATGCTTAAATTTGATGTCAATTCTCTGACTAGACCTACTGGTTTTGTATGGTCTAATATATCACTGTCTAAGAACTTAATGACTTCCATATATTCCATTTTATCTGTAGGTTTATCTAGCTCTTTTAATGATTTCATATTGGACCCCCATTGCGCATAAGGACCATATTTGCCGTTTTTCAGAAACAAATCGTGGCCTTTGTATTTTCCTAATGAGTCTTTGATTGAATTTGATGAATCTACAACATCTTCAAGAGAAAGTTGTCTGCCGTTAATTTGCTCCCAATCGTTTAAGACTTTTATATCTAGTCCCTTTTTTAAAGGAATAAATGATATATCAGGTTTCTTATTTTTACTAGCTAGTGTCTTTTTTACAACAGGACCATGCTTTCCAATAATAATTGTATGATATTCGTCTATTTGTATTTCAAACTTTTTTAAACTGGTTACCCCATCGACAACCTTTATAAGGTCTTGATTACAGGCAGAGCATAATGTTACCCATTGTTTCTTATTGTCGGCAATTAAATCTAAATTGCTTTCCATTTCTTTTGTATATGAATAATCAAAAAATGTATTAAAGTGTTTTATCAGGAACTCGACTACAATTATTCCTAGTGGTTGTATTACTAACTTACCTTTTTCATTACCAAACTCTTTTGTACACGGAATTTCTGTTATTTTCTTTGTATCATCTAACAAAAAATCAAGGCATTCAACTGAACGCCCTTCTATATTCTGTTTTTCTACATATTTTCGCTCCATAATTTTATCAATAAGTGACGCAAATGTTGATGGGCGACCAATTCCTTTTTCCTCTAATAATTGGACTAACCTGGCCTCTGTAAAATGCTGTTTTAAATCCTTCAGCACATTTTTGGCTTCTATCTTCTTTGGACAAACCTCTGCGTTTGGTTTTAAATTAACAAAATAATTATATGACTTTTCTGATGCGTCGTCAGCCTTCCAACTAACAATTTGCCACCCTTTGAATACAACTTGTTCTGCCTTGTAAACAAATTCATGTCCTATCTTCTCTCCTTCTCTTCCTATACAAACACTAATGGTAGCTGAAATGGTACTATATTGCGCCGATGGCATACATGATTCCAATGTTCTTGTTAAAATAAGTTGATATAATTTGACTGCCTTTTGTGGCAAATCAGAACTAATATCATTTGTAATAGATACTGGTCTTATTGCCTCATGTGCTTCCTTTTTATCTTGTGCTTCCTTTTTATCTTGTGCTTCCTTTTTATCTGGTGCTTCACATTTTTCCTTTTTACTTGTATTAGATTCAGTTTTTATATTAGATTCAGAA
>Ga0214919_10005325_pt1 | contig 18327 bp, 23 predicted proteins | sample LL1503_MetaG_FD_177994 | JGI IMG/M metagenome (GOLD analysis project Ga0214919, IMG submission 177994) | Freshwater microbial communities from Lake Lanier, Atlanta, Georgia, United States - LL-1503 | ecosystem: Environmental > Aquatic > Freshwater > Lake | place: USA: Georgia | collected...
ATATGCTGTTTGTGACATCGATGAATCCTCAGAGCGGCGCACACTACAACCCCATCCAGATCTTTATGAACGAGCTCAATCTTCGCAAGTTGGATGTTCTCAAGTATGGTCAGCGTATTGTTACGCTTGATACAGCACCACCCAAGATGTTTGATGACCGCGCAGTAAACACCTTTTACAATGCGTGTGATTACGGTATTAACACTGCAAACGGCGAGGGATTTGGGTTGTGCCAGCTCGAGCATCTTGCGACCGGTGCTCCTCAAGTCGTGATTAATTCAGGCGATTACCGGGCATTTCTCACAGATGAGGTTGCGGAGATTATAGAGCCGTCGAGCTACTCGTACCTCGCTTTGAATGCGGGCATCGGTCTCACACAAAAGACTGCGAGTGTCGAAGAGGTGACTGACGCAATGGAACGTGTTCTTTCAAAGAAGAATGGAGACAAGTGTATCGAGCTTGCGAAGAGTCGTCCTTGGTCTCGTATCTGCGATGGATTCCTCGAGGTTGTAGCTACGTATTCTCCTGCCTAATACAGTATTTTCAAACTACAATGTGGGCGGCGAATTTATTAAGAAACCTCTTCCCCTTTTTAGGGGACAAACAATTGGGGACTCTAGTTATTACGAGTCACACGTGTATTTTTGTAGCTGTTATTTTGGTATTTCTGTCAAAAAATATCGTGATTCGAGTGGTCGCACTTCACATCATGATATGGACTATTTTGTCAGAATTTGTACTACAAGAATGCGTTATGCGATATTTGGAAGACGAATTTCGTGTTATGACACCCTATGTGTTAACATCAATTTTTGATTTGTGGGGCTGGAAATTCCAAAATAGAAATGAAGAAGTGCTTGCGTTTACCAGCTTTAATATCGGATGCTTTTTCGTATTTGCGATAATTACCGTGTTTGATATGATCAGATAGTAAAGAACGATATCCGATCTTTTTGTAGATCCCCTAGTTTTAATAGACGGTTCACATCTTCAAACGCACTATTATCAAATACTTCGCGAGTATCCGCATCAATCAGAAACACAAAGTCTTTCACTTTTACACGTTGAAGTCTGCGTTTTCGTTTAGTTTGGTTTTTCAGGAACGTTATATCCAAATCATCATTTTTGATGTTGGATCGGAATGCTAGATCTTCACCTTTGGTTGTTGAATCAAAACGCATACATTGAAGTACAGGCTTCTCTTTCGAATGAAGTTTGCGATGAATCTCACAATCAACTGCGGCTTGTTTAAGCAATTTTGAAATCCCGGATGTAATACGGCTCTTTTCGTATGAGATTTCATACAAAAACTCATCTGAACTCATAAATGATTCGGGGGCTCTTGCTCCTGGAATATCAACTGTATCATACCGCTTGGGAAGAGTATCTGCTCTTCGAATCGGCACGATGTTGAATCCTGTTGTAGTAGTTTCCTGGTCTTTGGTGAATGTTGCTACATAAAACGAAATACGAATAGTTCTCTCTTCTTGCGGAACAGGCTCTTTTGTTATAAGTCCTGCCGCATCAATTTTTTGATGTGTAGCGTGTGAGCATAAACGAATACCTCTTCCAACAACCTGGTCATGACGTGCTGGATTCCAGTAGGGTTCCATAATATGGATATGACGTACATTCATCAAGTTAATACCTTCGGCACCCGAAGATGTCGCCATCAAAATACACAATATTTTACGCCCTTCACGTTTTAGAGTACTCGCAATAATCTGTTCTGCGTGTCGTGGAAATTCTGTGGTCAATCCTTTCCAATCTTCGTTGAATACATAACGCATCACTTCACGTTCATCGCGCGATTCCTCGCCCGAGTAAAAAGCATATGCTGGTTTTAGAGGATCAAGAGTCGGATCTTCAAAATACACTCCATCTTTCAAAACGAGTTTGTATCTTTGAAAGCCATTTGACTCCAAAATCGCTCCAAATATGCCAAGACCTTCTAGTTCCCTATACTGCGAATACACAAACTGGTTACGAAACGCAGGGGAAGCACCGACACTTTCCCGAATGACACTTAGAATACGTCGCATTTTAGGGGAGAATGTGGCTAATCCCGCATCGCGTAAATAACGATCTGGATTCTCTAAAAGAATTGACAGGATTTTTGTTTTATCGATTTTTTCATTTTCGGCTGTTTGTTCTTTTACGAGATCTCTCATTTCTGCCGGAACAGCATAGTTACACGCAAGACGAGATAAGACACGAGCACTTGTAAAATCTTCATTTAATGCGGAGGGTCCGCGCATTCGTGCTCTCGATTCCATCTGAATCTCTTTCCAACGCACTTCAAGATACCTGTTAAACTGTTCGTTAGACATTGGAATGAGTTCAAGCATATGTTCGTCGTCTACACGTCTTGGCAACATACGTTCATCAGATCCTTTATAGTATGAAACAAGCCCTTGTATTCTTTTTTGGAATAACAACGGATTTTTCACGCCTAATCCATCAATAAACATATTCACAAACTCTTCAAATCCGGTAGGCAAACACTGTAAAATTTCCCGGGAGATTTTGTCTCCTGCTACAAACTCACCCATCAAAGCAGTCTTGAATTGAGGACGCACACTTTCAACCCATGCTCTGTTTGTTAATCGATCAAGATCTGGATCATACTGTACAGCAATTCTTTCTCCCTTTTCATTGTATACACTCTTGAAATGTGAGGGGTTCCGGGTAATGAAAATTATGCGTTTCATACTGTTGTATTCAACCGTATCTACATCAGGAAGAGCCTTGAAAAATTTAGTCATTGCTAATTCATCCCACTTGGCAATATCTTTTACTTGAATCGATATACGTTCAAGTGGTCCTCTCAATAAGTTCATCAAAAATGCGATCTCATTGGGTCGATTGATAACGGGTGTACCCGAAAGAGCCACAACTTTACAGTCTTTCGCATGATAGATGGCATCGTAAACACGTCTAGCAATATCTGACTTATTAATCACTCTTGAAATCAAGTTATGTGCTTCATCGATAATCACGACAGAATTATCAAATTTTGTGGAGGTGGTAGGATCTTCTTCTGGCACAATCAGTTTAACACTTTCAGAGTTCAAACCGTTGTAGTTTATGAAGGTGTATCTGGAATCAATCAGATTGGATATTTGGGCTTCAATACCCTTGCGAATGTCAAGAGGAAGTTGTTGAAAGTTTGGATCACGACCATTCACTGTCACAAAATACCGAGCCTGTGAACGTAAAAATTCATCTGTTATTCCGAGGGCAAGTGCGGGAGCTTTATCCGCTTCATTTCGAATTGTTCGAACTTCCCAGTGATTATTATCAATATAGATGGCATCTCCACACTTTCGCAACTGCTGCCTAAAATTGTCTTGGAGAGATGCGGGTAACATAACATACACCTTTTTTGTAGAAAGAAGTGACTCTGCAACACCGATGGCAGAACATGTTTTTCCGGATCCCAATCCATGATACACAAGAAGACCACGATAAGGTGTTTCAATCAATAGGTAGTCTCGAACAAGTTTTTGATAGGGTAAGAGTTCTTGTGTGGTTGTCTGACCTTGTTTTGCACACATATCAGCATCTTCATCGTCCGCATCGAAACCTTGCTTTCTAAATTTTAAGAAAATACGAGTGATATAATCAGCAAACGCCTTTCGGTTTGGAAGGACGTGTGCGGGGGAACCCGCAGCGGCACTCATTATAGAATACCTGTAATTTTCTTATTGAAGCTATAACAAGATGATCGAGTCCATGAAGACGAATCCGAAATTATGGATGGTCACTATCTACTTATTTTTGGTGAGTGGACTCTTATACATTCAGCCCTCTCTGATTTTTGATGAACATGGTAAAGTACGCCCTTTTGGTACAGGAGCAAAAGTAGCAACTGTTTTTCCTTTATGGATATGGGTGATTGGATTGGCTATGGTGTCGTACTTGGTGGTGTACTTAGCTGTACAGCGGGAGTAGCTTCTTGTGCCGCTGCTTTCTTTGCTTGTGCTGCCAACATATCCTGACGGAATGCTGTTGCTTCATCAACGGTGGGTATACACACTCCTTCAATCGAATAATCCATCATCGCATACAGACCTGCCAAAGACGATATCATCATAACATAGCCCACAGATATCCACCCTGCTCGTTGGATCCCACCTTCACTGGTGTCGATACCTCTGTAAAACTTATCAAATTGTACTCGCAATATTTCGAGAGAACGTACCACAACATAGGCGATTGTAGGGTACAGAGCCCAAAACGCAGATTGGCGAAAATGTACTGTTGTGTCGGTTTTACTACATGAAGTGAATGTTACAAGCGAGGAGAGCCCTACGCCAAACAGTAGAAAAAATAGGTATACAGCACACATGGCTGCCAATAGAAGACCCGCATCACGACCCGACGTGATTGCAAAGATTGCCATTATCTTGCTCTGGTATATTGTCTAGTGATGGAATCCACGCTTCGATTGTTGTGATAAACTTTGTTAGATCACTCAATAATTCAGATCTTCCCGTATAGTGTGGGCGTGTTAGGATAGAACACTCCTTTATTGATTTCCATCCGATCGCAGAGATTTCTCTCTTTTGCATCGATGTAAACTTTTGATGAATATGAAACTGATTAGGACGAACCATAAGAGCAACAAAATACTTGTGTTCATATGGTATTCCGTTTGTCCCATAAAAGGTCTCTTTGAAAGACACATCCTTCAGAACAATATACGCACTACGGGGAATGTTCGTTTCTTCGTTAAACTCGCGTTCAGCACACATAATGTCTGATTCGCATCGGAATCTTCTACCTTTGGGGAATCCCCATTCTGGTTCAACATAGCTTGACACTGTTTTAAGAAGAGTTGGGTAAACAGCCTGGTACTTTGTTTTTGAGGTTTCCAGTTCTTGATCGTGTCTCTCGGAGAAATTCCACATACGAGCCCACAAGGTTTCAAAGGTTTGCGATGCGAGTTGTTCAAGTTCATGTTGCGTCATATTGTGCAATAATCGCTCAACATACACTGTGTCGTTTGGCTCGTACTTTCCTCTCATGAATTCCGTGTAGGACATACTGTCCTTTCTTCGGATCATCAACATCTCAATGTTCTGGGCTTCAATTGGTAATTTTACCGGTTTGTTTGGATGCAGCTTGTTTCTCAACAGAATGATCCCACATGATAAAACAGCTTTTTTACATTCTCGGAATGCGTGTCCTCGGTTACCACAATTATTGCAAAAGATAGTTTGCATTGTCTAATCTACTACTGGATGGGAAGATACTCCATCCGTTTTTACCTTGTTCAGAGATAATGAGCAATCCTCCTCCACCACCGTCCCTACCGGATCAATGTGATCCGCTATATGAGACTCAGGCGAGGGCGTGCTCTGGCAATGCTTCCCTATCGAAGGGGTGTTTCGATGCGCGTGACGCGTTACAGGATTGTATGATCGACCCATCAGGTCCGGCACCGACTTCTTCATCTACGCCTTCTCCTGATTTAGGTAGAGGTGCACAATCTCCACCTTCAGATGGTACCATCCCTGATCCAGCAGATGGAGCAGCATCTCCAGGATACCTTGACCAACTAGAGAGTGGAATGTCTTCTATGTTTTCGTATGATACTCCTACATCCGCAGATGGTTCCGAACATCCGCGTCCTCCTCGTCCACCGCCTCGTCCACCTCGTCCGGGTCCACCTGGTCCACCTCGTCCTCCCGCACCGAATCCTACACCCGATCCTGTTCCTGATCCTACACCTTTTTCACCCCCAGCTCCCTCAACATTTTGGACTACCAACACAATTATTACTGTATCTGTTTTAGGTGCGGTTGTTTTGGCGTTAGGGTATTGGTTTTTAGGTCGGGCACAGCCTGCTGGACCTGATGGAGTAGCTCCGCCTGCTGGTGAGAGAGCAGGAAAGTTTGTAATGTATTCGACAATCGTACTGTTACTTGGATTCGGAATCTATTTCATCTATTGGGGCGTGACAGGTGACAACACCAAGTCTGGAAATCTTGCTAGTAGTCCACTCAGTGCTTCAAGTATCGTAAGTGTCCCCGAAGCAAAAGCACCTCCGGCAGGTGGTAGTATGGGCGGAGATTATGGCGTTCAATGGTGGATGTTTATCAAAGATTGGGACTACAAGTTTGGTGAGAAAAAGCCTGTAATTCGTCGTGGTGCCGAAGGTATTTTCAACCCTGACGTGTTTTTGGATCCCACGGAAAACACATTATCAGTGAAAATAAGTGTGTTTCCAGGTCAAGATACCGCTTCTGGTTCTGAACCTGCTCCTACAAATTCGGATGGTTCTGCTTCGAGCGGCTCCTTTACATGCAGTGTCGCAAACGTACCACTCCAACGATGGTTTGCGGTATCTCTTTCGGTAAGCGGAAGAAATGTAGACATTTACCTAGATGGTCTCCTTGTACGTTCTTGTCTGCTTCCGGGTGTACCCCGCTCGGCAAGAGGAAATATGGAGATTATGCCTGGGGGAGGATTCTCGGGAAGTGTGATTGATCTGTATCACTATTCTCGTTCGTTGGTGCCCGCAGATGCTCAAAAGTTCGCAGCAGCAGGAACAAACGGCACATCGTACAATGCCTTACCTTCAAAGTCTTTGTTCGGGTACACAGTAAAGTTCGGAGTATTAGACGATTCTGGAAAAGAAATTAAGAACTATGTCTTCTAACAATGGAGACTCGCACGCTGCTGCTTTCTTTTATGACCTTGGTGATTATAGGGGTTGTAGTAATTGTTATTTATGAATTGGTAATTGGCGGTGCTTTTTCAGGGGGTGGAGGAAACCCAATAACACCTCAGAAGACAAGTGTACTTTTGATCGGTCCTCTTCATTCTGGTCAGGATTCAATCACTGTTAACACGCCTCTGCCGCCCTCAATGAACGAAGAAGATGGTATTGAGTTTTCATTTGCTTCGTGGATTCTCATAAAGGATTATGGCTATGGAACATCAGAGACACCTGTGATCTATAAGAACGGACCCGGTTGTCCAACTGTGAGTTTCAATGTACACAGTAACACGTTGTTTATAAACCAACAGACATACAAAGGTTCTGAAACGATAAGAATTCGAAACATGCCGGCAGAGAAACTGTTTCATCTAGCAGTATGTGTAAATCAAACGGCTCTTGATGTGTATGTAAACGGTCTTTTACATACGCATAAATCGCTAGATTCTCTCCCACTACAAAACCCCGGTCCTGTCCTAGTAGGACCCAACGGTGGATGGAAGGGTAAGATTGGTAGCTTTATCTACTACAATTATGCCTTGTCTCCTGGTGAAATACGAGCACTTGCTCTGACAAAAGCAATTCGGGATCCAAACGATCTGCCACCAAACCCTCCTTATTTCGACACCAGTTGGTGGATTGGACGCCTTTCTAAGTAATCATTGCCAAGGAAGCAGTTGCGTCACTCACACTCATTTTTGCTCCCTCGATATCTTTTGCCTGTTTCTTTGCGGCATCTTCAAGATTAGACACCCGGTTATCAATCGCACTAAAATCTGTTTCAAGTGTGGATATTCGTGACGCGGAATCCACCGGAGGGTTTTCAAGATGTTCTCGTTGACTGACCAAATAAAGTAAAATAATTGCCAGCACAATGAATGCCACTAAAAAAAGACCTTCGTTTTTCATCTTTCTCTTTAACTAAGACAAAGATGTCAAACGCACAACAGCTCCGCGATTCATCTGATGTAACAACATTCCGAAAACAGCGTGCAATTATTCAGAACTATAAGCAGCTAGAAGGAAAAGGTCAACTTCCGATCGGTGGGATTCCGCACGAAGATTTGATGGCAGTTGCTCGATATGGTGCGACCTACATTCCAGCTTCTTCGATAATGTCTACGGTTCTAGAACTATCTGGGGATGTCCAAACCCTACAGTATTCCACAACCGAAATAGCTGCGAGATCGTGTAGTATCCAGTGTAGTGGTTCTTCATATCAGCCATCTCTTTTCATACAGGAGTTCAGACAATAATATCTAATAATAGTAAAAATGTACCCTTACACAGTTGAGTATCTTGGAACACTCCTTCTGATTTCGGTGATTGCGTTTGTTGGAAATCCGTATGCGATTGGTGCCGCTTTAACCGTTGCCATTCTTCTGGGTGGTGGTGTTTCGGGTGGTCATTTCAACCCTGCCGTCTCGGTATGGGCATGGCTTTCCGGAAAACTCCCAACAAATTCGTTGGGTATGTATGTCGCAGCACAGACAGCCGCCGGAGCTACTGTCTGGGTTCTCAGCCGACTGATGTAATCAAAACGGATCGGTTACACAATTAAAAAAAAGGTAGACTGTGATGGGAAGTTCGTTGGTACGATTGTATCAAGAGAAGTTCGAGATTGAAGTAAAGATGAATGACCTAACACGATCGATTCGGTATGAACAGAACAAGGCGAATTCGGGAATTCCTCCCAACAAGTACACCATTGCGTATCTCCAAACCTGTTTGAATGCCTACTCCCACCTTTACAAGGCAGTCAAGTCTTCCATCTCTGAAAAGAAGGAGCCGGTTATTCCACTCATCTTTGTTCCGAAAAAACAGTACGTGCTTGAGTCCGTTGTTGTTCATCAGGTTTAGAGAGATCCACCAACAGAGATATAAATGGCATACGCATCGCTTCAGCTAAACTTTGTCCGTAATCTTTCGGATGGAGGCAGTCGTGACGATATCATGCGTGTAAAAAAGACAGAGACCCCCCGTCTTTTTTGCATTGAATATGAGGATCGTACCGGCTCGATTCGTAATCGCGCTGTTGCGACGGAAAGCGAGGTTCTTGATTTTGTAGAGTCTGTTTTTACACTGGTACCTGTGGACGAGGATGCTTTCCAGTATGTACAGCTAACGTGCCCCAACTTCCCGGCAATTCTTCTGAGTACTTGCAGCATTCGGAATGAAGAAGTCCAGACGGCTATATGGCGTGTCATTCGTGCGACTCTTCGTAACTGGCCGGCGGAGACGAAGCGTTCGACGGAGAAGCTGCGTAATGCGGCGCCTCTATCTGCGTGAGATCTTCCCAAGATGTACAAACGAATCTAAAATGAACAATGTAAACACGCCTGTAAAGATGTAGAGAAGCAAATCATGTGTTGATGGAGTGTCGGATCCCCGTCCCTCGATCATGCGCATAAGCTTGTCAAGCTTCTCTTCAAAATGAAGACTTTGTCCCATTTTTGGAGGAGTAGAAGCATACGCGAAATCACCTGTACCGGGTATCTCGGGCGGTTTGTAATCAGTTACTGTAAACGGCTCGATCTGATTCCGTGCTTGTCCTGAAAAACGAGCGGGAGAAAAGTTCGAACTCGGATCGCCAATAGGTAGTGATTTGAGAGTATTTGCAACAAGTGATTCGTGTGTGTTTAAAGCAGCCTCAGTCCGACGCGTCGGTGAGTTGTACACTTTCTGAGAGGAGTGAACATCCTGTTCTTTTAGCACTGGCGACACGGGCTTTTTCTTTTGCCCCCACGTCCCCCCAAACGCCTCATCCAGCGTTGCATACTGTGCCATTGTCAAATCACACACCAAAAAAATCACTCGTTCAACAATAAAGAGATGAATAGAAAGAATATGGAATACGCTGTTGCTGGTGCACTCGCACTTTACGTCGTGTTCTTTACGCGTCCTGCCCCATATGTGGTAACAAATTTACTGGCATCCCCCGTAGCCCAGGTTGCGGCGCTTGCTGCTGTAATCTATGTTGGCGCGAAGCAGTCTTTGTTGGTAGCGGTGGTTCTTGCTCTCGCACTTGTAATGTCGATGCCTTCTCGCGAGCATCTGGAGACAAAGGCATCTGCCGATAAGAAGGAAGCCAAGAAGCCCGCTTCTTCCAAGGTTGCTGCTAAGCCTGCTACCAAGCCAGCACCTAAGCCTGCTAAGCCAGCTGCTCCCAAGCCTACCGATAAGAAGAAGTTCGACAACGCTTTTAGCGGAGAGAAGGATTCCACAAATGTGGAAGAGGAGCCCGCACCCGGTGCCAACGATGTTGCGACCAGCACGGACGCCAAGGGTAGTGAGAAGTTCAGCTTGATGAATGCTGCCCCCTTCTAAAAGAATCCCACATATTGTATAATATGTTTGAGAGCATCAACGAAAACAAGCTTTTGCTAGGCTTACTGATGATATTCGTGAATATCGGAAGTAAGTTTATCGTGATTGAGTTATCTGAAACGCAAAAAGAGCTTCTTTCCAACTCAATCTTGCGTCAAGTTCTGATTTTCTGTGTAGTGTTTGTCGGAACACGGGATATCTTTATTTCGATCGTACTAACTGCTGTGTTTGTTGTACTTGTGGATGGTCTTTTACATGAAGGTTCACCTCTATCAATTTTGCCTGCGAGTATACGACCACGTGTTAAGGCTCCTCCCTCAGACAATGGACCATTCGGTCAACTTCGTGTGATGGCGGGTGTACCTTCTTCCGTTCAGAATCCAGCGTATGATTTGAAAGAGCCTCCAATTACGATCGGAGTTACTTAATATCTTCGTTTAGCGGTCTTCTTGCCGCCACGGTGACCACGGCGATGTCTTCCAGCCGTCTTCCCGCTACGACGACGTCTTCTGCGACCACCTTTATTAAGTTCTGCTAGTTTTGCTTTCTTGGCTTTGCTTTCTGCTTCAAACGCCTCTTCTTTTGTCTTCCCAGCCTTTATCGCAGCCTTATATGCTGTCTCACCGGCACTACGAATCGCCTCAACATCTTCTTTATCTTTTCCCGTAGGTAACGGTTCGTAGTGTTCGTCTGCCATTTATAACTTACTCACACCGAATTTTTAACGCCGCCGCCTTCTTCTTCTTCCACCATCCGGACCCGTCGGATCCATCGGTTTCATAGGGTTCATCTTTGCCGCGTGCAACAGATCTTCGTCGCCAAGGAGTGCGTACGCATCTGCCGCCGCCAGAACCGCCCTCTCCGCATGTGCTTCTGCGTCCTTTAATAATCCTGACATACCGTTTAACCCAAGGGTTTTAATTGAATTCGCTGCAGCTACGGCTCTGTTAGAAGATTCGTTTGCAGCATCGGCATGTTCTCGTACAAAGTCATTGTTGGACTGGTTCTTTTTAGCTTCTTCTTTGTGAGCAACTGCTTCATCGGCAGCTTTTTTGGCATCATTCAAAAGACGCATTGCTTCCTCTTTGCTGACTCCAGTTGACATAGAATTTCCGCTACCCCGATAGCGCCTTCTTCTTCTTCCACCATCCGCCTTTGGCAGCAGCATTCCGCTTCCAGCTTTTGCGTCTTCAGCCCGTAACTTCTCGACCTCAGCTTTGTTTTTCAATTGCGTTGCTTTCTCTTGTAATGAGAATATTCTATAGTACATCCGCGAGCGTCCTTCTGCACGCCCATTATGATATTGTAATGGTGGAACGCTCGGTAATAGCTCTGTAATCATTTCATAAACTCGGGCTGCATCATCAATAGCTTGTTGAGCAAATACAATCGCAGCTTTTGCATTTTCTTTGGAAAGGTCACGGTTATTTGAAACTATTGCGTCGTTTGCAACATCATTCGCGTTTTTAGCGCTTACGACCAGTTCAAGAATTTCCTTCAGGATATTCTCGTAGTCCTTGGAAGCTTGTTGTGTTTCTTCAGCGGTCATCAGCTGCACATCCGGCGGCGGGTTAGTACCGCATATTCCGGTTGAGGCACAATTTCCACCCCCACGAAGGTATCTTCGCTTCCTTGTAAGACTTCTTCGCTTAGCGAGCTTCTTTTTGAGAGTCTTGCTTAACCGCATTTATAACTTAATCACTACGGAATTTTTAGGTGACTTGCCTGCCGAAGATGTTGGTGTCTTTTTAAGAGCCGATTTTAACGGAGGAGCTGCCTTCTGTTCCGCTTGTAGCCCCTTCAAAATATCCGCAATACCTGCTCCACTTGGTGGTGGCAACTCTTTCTTAGGTGGCGGAGCTGCTGGACGCAGAAACTGAGGCATCTGTACAGGCTTTGAGGGCATTGTCACTTTACGTGTCTGTGTCTGTGGAGCCGGAACTGTCTGCGGAGGAGGAGAAGACTGCTGGGTTCCACCCAAAAAGCTCATTAAACCCGAGAGAGGATTCGACTGCTGCATCTGTGCCTGAGGAGTTGGTCCTGGCGTATACGTGGGAACAGGAACATTCGCCTGTGCCTTAAACTGAGCAGTCTGACCCTTCATAGCCTCTGCTGCTAGCTGACGACCAATCTCGGGGTTCTGACGCAAAATCTCCTGGATATTGGGTACAGGTGCCTTCATAGCCATCTGGTTGGTTAGGTGAACCATATACACCATAATACACGTTCGCATCGGAATTCTGACGAGAGGATGCATACGCATCTTGTCGCCATACAAATCATAAAGCTCTTCGAAATCCTCTTCGAGATCACCCACATTCATCTGGGCACTCTGCGACAAACCATCCAGCTGTAACCCAAACATTTTTAAGGCATTAATGTTCTTGCTACCCCACTCCATCGCCGACATACCCGTAATAAACCACTCCGAAAACTGCTTGATTGTAGCATCCATCGCCTTCTCCTTGCGAATGAATTCCAGCTCCATCTTCATCTCATCCAGCGGAGAATCCATCGTGAACCGCTTGCGGATTGGGACACCCAGCTTCTGAAGACGATCAAACTTTCGCAGAATCTCATACTTTTCTTTCATCAGGGCATCCTCGGATACGCGTGGTGCTTCACGTACAGGCTTTAGATAGGCATCAGCATTCAGGTTCTCAATTCCATCCCATGATTTAGTAGGACCAATCTCAGCAGCAGACGGAACAAGCTTGGGAGGTGGGGCGGGGGATGCTGGCGTAGAAGCCTCAGCAGCTACATCCCCAAAATCAAGCGAAACACTCTCCATCTCGGGTAAATTCATATTCATAAGCATGTCGGCTCCAGGAACTGCTCCGTCCATTTATGTTGACTGTACGAGGCTGTTCTAAAATATGTAACGCGGTCATCTAATGTTCTAAAAACCACAATCCCTGTAAGAATGAGTCTGCTAAATCATCCTTCTTCTTGTGCGAAGCAAAAAACGCAGTTTGATTAGAAGGCATCAGTTGTTGACAGTGTAAGATCCCAGTCTTCTTACGTGCTTTGTAGGTAGCTGTACTATCCAGTGTCAAAATGTTGTTCAGTTTGTGGATAGCTGAAACACCCTTTACTTTGAAGCCTTTTGCAGCAAAGTACATGTGAATCATTGCTTGAACTGCAAACATACGCCGATCTTTCTGATTTTCAACAACAATTAGGTCAGTGTTCTTCCACCACGCAGCTCGAGTATCAAGACAAGCTGCAATATCACGAGCAAGGTCCAGAACAGGAGCATGCCGAATGTTAGCTCCTCCTGAAAACTTGGTCCATCCAATTTCGTTATATTTGCTCGCAACGGCATTTACCAAATCTTTCTTGAGTTTAGGTACTTCGGTTGTGTATAAGCTTTTATATAGCTCGACCAACTCCGGATTCGTTTTTTTTGTTAATGCTGTTTTTGTAAGCGTCTTCACTTTTGGGCAGTGTTTTGTACACGCATACTTTGCTGTTTGTTGCCACATGGCTGGTTTTGCGCACTGAAAACATCGTGGTCGTTCAACCCCATTCTTTTCACCCAAAACATCAATCACATCCCAATGTCGAATTTGGACATCCGAACGCGTTGTACCATCCAAAACACACACGGCTAAATTACGCAAGCCCACATCAAAAGACACGAGCTTCATTACATCTTTCTAAGAAGCTACCTTTAACAGATTGAGCAGAACACCCTTCTTATCACTCTTGTTGTACGGAATACCCTTCGAGGTTAAAAGCTCACGAAGCTCAGTAACCTTCTTGTCACCCAAATCAAGATCGTCCTCGGCAGGAGGAAGCAGCTCCTCTTCGTCGTGGACACTGACACGATCGTCTGTCTCAGCAGGAGGCTCTGGCGACGGGGTCGGTGGCGGAGCTGGCGGAGCTGGCGAAGCAGGCTCGTCCTTTACAGGATAATCGCGAGCCGCTTCAAAAAAGGAAGGCGGAGGTGCTGTAATTACATGTGTGAGAGCACTGACAGCCTGCATCAAGCGAGACTGCTGAGTATACAGCCATGCGACCAAAACAGTCAGGACGAGCACGACAAATGCGAGGAGGGATACGATACCGAGTAAAAAATCCATCTTTGTATTGGACTTGGCTCGGTTATTTCAGTTTTTAACGCCTGATTTTCTTGATAAATCTCCAAATACGAACAGTTGCGACAATCCAGTTGGATGGACTTGTCCTGAACTTGTAAAGCGGATGAAGACTTCTGCGATACGACAAGAGCTGCATATACAAATTGGGTCTCGACTCTTTTTGAATAATGATAGGTCCTCTCACACGAAGATTCTCATTGTCGATTTTTATTAGTAATGGTGTATTCATCCTTGGTTGTATTAAACTTTGTGGTTTAATCAATTCGTTTTACGACAAAGACGCACCCAAAAGCAGTCCCAACATACCTAGACACCCACAACAATTTACTGCACACACGGCATCCTCACTCACTTCGGCGGGTGGTTTGTTAAGCGGATTTGAAGAAACGACAGGAGTAGATTGAGTTGAGCCCATTTGGTATTCGTTTACCTAAAAGTCCTCCAAGTCCGTTTTAATCTGCATATCCTCTTCATTCTTTCCAACACCTGGTTTACTATAATCAGAAATCTTACGCTCAAAGAAATTACCCTTACCCTCCAACGAAATCATCTCCATGAAATCGAAAGGATTGGATGCCCGGTAAATCTTGGATGTCCCAAGCTGTACAGCAAGACGATCCGCAACAAACTCGATATACTGAGACATCAGAGCAGCATTCATCCCGATCAAATTACAAGGCAAGGCTTCACAGATAAATGCTTTTTCAATATCAACACTCTCACGAATGATCGTGTGAATGTGGGTTTCCGAAAGCTTCTCTCCCAGCGTATGATACATTGTCACTGCAAAAACTGTGTGAAGCCCTTCATCACGGGAAATCAGTTCGTTACTAAAAGTCAATCCCGGCAAAAGACCGCGCTTCTTGACCCAATAAATCGAACAGAATGCTCCACTGAAAAAGATACCCTCGACACACGCAAACGCCACCAATCGCGTAGCATAGCTTGTTGTGCTATCAATCCATTGAAGAGCCCACTTGGCTTTCTTTTGGATACACGGAATGGTATCAATGGCTCGAAACAGACGGTTCTGCTCTTCCTTATCTTTGACGTACTTATCGATCAGGAGCGAATACGTTTCCGAATGGATGCCCTCCACAGCATTTTGGAATGAATAGAAAAGACGAGCGACAGGAGACTGGACTTCACGTTGGAAACGTTCTGCGAGGTTTTCCTGTACAATACCGTCGGAACCAGCAAAAAATGCCAATACGTTCTTGATAAAGAATTGTTCGTTGTGAGATAGGCTTTCCCAGTCAGCTTCGTCCTTACTGAAATCAATTTCCTCGACTGTCCAAAACGAGGCGACGGCTTGTTTGTAAAGGTGGTAGAGCGACATCTCATTGGACTTGATTGGAAAAAGCGTGTATCGTTCACTCGTCGGGCTTTCAGACTTCGAAAACATCCTATATGCTATCATGCGGAAAACAGTTAAATGCTTGTGTTGCTATTAAAAACAAGAGGATGAGTTTGCTGTCACAACCCACGCAGAATGTGATTGACCATATATTCACAGCTGCTTATTCGTATACAAATGTGGATGGATTCCAAGTTCAAATTAATACACAGTTGGATGGTAATGTGAATATCGGTAATGTTAATACATCCTACGGACTTCTTTTGAATGGACAGACAATTTCAGATATTATTGGAAACAGTTTTCCACCTGATAGATGGGCTGATTATCCGGCTGTGAACAATGTGAATATGTCCGGATACTATATCACAAACTTGAGCGGTAATACTCCTCTTACGGTCAATGTATGTGGTGGATTAATTGTCACCGGAACAGACAATTTTGGGTTCAGCTTGGGTGTTGGTAATTTGACTGTTGCGATTGGAAACATTGTGACATTGTGTGGAAATGCTGCGATCGCGGGCAATATTGCTGTTGATGGAAACGCGAATATTGGGTGCAATGTGAACATTGGTGGAAAAATTAAAGCAATAGGTGGATCAATTTATAATCCAAAGAGCTTTACAGTGGATACCAATGGCGGAACTTCAAACTATACCGGGAGTAACTACCAGGGTTCGGATTATATCGGTCTGGTTACAGGGGATGGGGTCTCTGCAAGCTATTTGTTTTTGACTACAGCATCATCTGAAACGGCATACAATGGACAGCATGTTGAAATTGTAAGTACGAATGCTAGTTCTGGAAATCCATTAAATCTAGTCGTGTATAATCCATCTACTTCAACATATTATATACGATATACAATTTGTGACCGGGTTTTACACGAATATGTCTATTTTGGTGCTCCAACAAGTGATTGGATTGAATTGTATTAAAATTCGGTAGTTTTCCTTCATAAAGATTCTGGCGTCTTGAGAAATGAGCGTGAATATTTATCCGGGCAACGCAACGATTAACAACCAGTTAATTGTTGGATCAAATGTGGGTGTCGGTGGAGATATGTTTGTTGGGTCCAATGTTACGATATCTGGCAATCTTGTTGCCAACAATGTTACGGGAAATATTACCGTAAATGCCAACATAAATATTACAAGTCCCTCTTCGACTATCGCGGTAACATCTAATATTGCCGGTTCTGTATTTACATTGGATCTATCGGGTACGCTTGTAAGAAACATCTCGGGATTTTTTGGAGATGTTGGTATAACGAATACAGATGGAACTGTATTGATAACATCAAATGGCAACGGGTTCAGCTTTGATACGTGTACGAATGCTATTCTGCCAATAGGTACACGATATGGTGATTATCTATTTTGGAATGGAAGTGCGTTTGCGGTGGGTGATACGCAAGTAAGTATTGGTGGATCCGCCGGAAGCAATCAAGGTGTGTATGCCGTAGCAGTCGGATATCAAGCTGGGCAAATTAGCCAAGACCGGCTTACAGTAGCAGTTGGGTATAACGCAGGTAATATAAACCAGTCTAGAGGGGCAGTTGCAGTTGGATATGGTGCCGGTACTTGTAATCAAGACATATTTGCTGTATCAGTTGGATTTGGAGCCGGTGCTTATAATCAAGGATCAAACTCAGTCGCAATCGGACTCGAATCAGGGCAAAGAGATCAAAGTATTGCTGCTGTTGCGATCGGATATGGTGCCGGAAGCAATAACCAAGCTGCAAATGCTGTTGCTATTGGGTATCAGGCAGGAAATACAAGCCAAGGACTACATTCAATTGCAATAGGTGCTATCGCAGGATATTTAAATCAACCCGCAAACTCGATTGTTTTAAATGCGACCGGGCTTTCTTTAAACGCAAACACGGTTGGTTTTTTTGTGAGTCCGGTACGAAATGTAAGTGCGACATCCAATTTACTTGGATACAATCCACTTACAACTGAAATAGGATACACGTCTGTTGCTGGCGGGGATCAATGGTCTACATTTCCGGCTGTTTCGGCTATCGATACCCATAACTTTGACATCACAACAACTATTGGATCCGTCAATGTTTCCGGAGATACGAATTTTCTGGGGTCAGATGTTCCGATTGCTCCACTTGGGTCAATCACATATTGTAACGTTACTGGTTCTAATAGTTTTAATGTAGGAAGTATAGGTCCAGAATATACATCCGTAAAAGTTGAGATGTGGGGTGCTGGAGGTGGAACAGGTGGAACAGGTGGAACAGGTGGTATCAGCGAAGGTTCACCGGGTGGTGGAGGTTATGTCGTGTTTCAAACAGATGTATCTGACGCTACAAATATTACTGCTATTGCTGGAACGGCTGGAAACAACACATCAAATACAGTTGGAGGAGCATCATCAACAAGAGGAGGCGGGGCTGCCGGAGGTAATGGAGTATCTGTCGGCGGAGGCGGAGGAGGAGGAGCAAGTATTTTATCTATTAATGGAACAGTCTACGGTATAGCAGGCGGTGGAGGAGGAAGTGCCCCAAATTTTACGTATATCAACCCTGGGCAAGGGATATATAACGCGTTTTATAGTATTGGTGGAAATGCAGGAAGTACTGCAGCTAATGGGTCTGCGATTATTCAAACAAGTCAGAATGGGTCCCTGCCCATCTTTACTATAGTGGGAGGAGGTGGCGGTTCTAATGACGGATTCGGTAAACCAGGAGGTTCCGGTTATGGAACAGGTGGATCAAATTCAAATGGTTCTCTCGGAGGACAGGGAGCTAACGCCTCTTCCCCAGATCCAATAACTACCGCTCTTGGTGGATCGGGAGG
>Ga0214919_10005326_pt1 | contig 18326 bp, 20 predicted proteins | sample LL1503_MetaG_FD_177994 | JGI IMG/M metagenome (GOLD analysis project Ga0214919, IMG submission 177994) | Freshwater microbial communities from Lake Lanier, Atlanta, Georgia, United States - LL-1503 | ecosystem: Environmental > Aquatic > Freshwater > Lake | place: USA: Georgia | collected...
TTTTTGGTATATTTTTTTAATGTTTTTGCTGTTGCTATAGGTATTTTGATTTTTAAGGTTTCTTTTTGTTTGGGTTTTTTTTGTGGTTCTGGAGCTGGAGCTGGGGCTGGTTCTGGTGCTGGTTCTGGAGCTGGGGCTGGTTCATGTGCTGGTGCTGGAGCTGGAGCTGGTTCTGGAGCTGGATCTGGAGCTGGAGCTGGAGCTGGAGCTGGTTCTGGAGCTGGAGCTGGAGCTGGTTCTGGAGCTGGAGCTGGAGCTGGTTCTGGTGCTTCTAGTTTATTTTTAATTTGTTCTATAGGCAAAGTTAAAATGACCGATTGTTCGTTAATACGGTCTTGTGGTTCTTTATATTCCATATGTAAGAAATCAAATATATCTTTTTCTGTTTTAAATACTATATTTTCTAGTTTTTCTTGTTTTATTTTTGTCTCTTTTGTTTGATTTGCTTTTTTTAATAATTTATAGAATCCGTGTTCGCTTAATGTTAAATCTAGATTTAATGCGTGTTGTCTCATTGCTGTATTAAATTCTTTTGATCCTGTGAAATATAATATTGCGAAGGGATAATCTTCGGGAGGTGCGTATAGGAAATCAATACGGCGAGGAGTTGCTGATGCGTTTGCTAATTTGCCTATTGTCAAACTTTTGGCTTCCCCTTTTGATAAAATTTCTAGCAAAACATTTTTTGTTTGTAATTTTTTTATGAAATTTTCGAATACTATTTTGTTATTGTTATAGGAAGTGATTATTAAGTCAATGTCTCCTGATTCTTCTTTAGCGCGCCTATAACTTCCAACTATTTCAAATTTATGATTTTTTTGTACTTCGTTATTTTCTAGTATTGTTTCTTTGAAATTGGATTCCAATAATGTTTTGAATTCTTCTATTTCTTCGCGTGGAATTCTTTTTAGTAAATCATTATAATATTTGAGACCTACTTGTTGCTTACTATTTAATAATGGTAGTTTATTTTCTTGTAATTCGTTTTGTCTTAATATGAGTTCTTCTAATGTTGAGATATTTTTTGACTCTACTAATTCTTTTGCTTTTACTGGGCCAATTCCATATATATTAGCAAATGTGTTTATTGGATTATTTTTTTCTTTTTCAACTTCTTCAAGTGTTCCACTAATTAAGAATTCTTCAAATTTTTTTATAATTTTCTCTCCTATTTTGGGTAATTTTAAACTCTTTAGTTCTTGTGCTGAAGTTATTTCTTTGCTATCTGGCAAAGCCATATATTTTTTTAATTCATTTATTGCCTTGTTATATGCTGCTACTTTAAAGACATCTTCTTTATTTCCTTTATTTTTCACAATTTTTGAAAGTTGCTCAAGAACTTTAATAAAATTTATAAGGTTGCTTCCGCCTAACATATTATTATGTTTATAATAATTATCTTTATAATTGTTATAATTATACTTTGTCTTATTAGTATATTTTGTCTTGTTAGTATACTTTGTCTTGTTGTTATTAAACTTTGTCTTGTTATTAAACTTTGTCTTGTTATTAATAGTCAATTTTTTTTTTATAACTTTTGATCTATTATTTTTTAGTGTTTGCTTCATTATATATATTTACTAGTTTTTTATTATTATGTAAAATTGTAAATATTATATAATATTATATTATATTAAGCAATGCCTGTAAAATTTATGACTAAGAAAACATATTTAGAAAATGTGAATGGATCAAAGAAATTTAAGGAGTTTAATATAAATTATGATTCTACACGAGATAAAAAAAAGCAAATAAAAGCAAGTTTTAATAGCAATGGTAAAAAATACGAAGTTGAAAACTCTTTACAAAAATTTATGAATAATATGCGCCACAGTCATAATTCTATATTTGATTTGTTGAAAACAGACTTGCGCGAATCAAAAAAAAATGGCATTGAAAATCGGAATATGAACTTTAAAAATGACAATGTAAATGGAACTAGAAAAAATTATAAAGGAAAACATAGAGTTAGCAGCGGTATTACTTCGAAGTTGTTTAGTTATGATATGGGTGTGTTGCCACGAGATCATAAACAGGTTAAAAAACAAACACGAAGATTACATAATAAAATAAAATAAAATAAATAAAATAAAATTATTTTAATAATTTGTATAGTTTAAGGGTTTTATATAGATTACTATAATTGGTATTTTTTCTATTGTCTTCTAATTTTTTTATTAGCGTATCTTTGTTGTGTAAATTTTTATTTAAATTATTTAAATATTTTTTTGAGCAATATAGAATATTATTGTCATTATAAATATATTCTATTTGTAATTCTTTAATTGGTATTATTAACTCTATAATAGAGATTATAGAGTTAATGGCTATATTATCTGATGCGTCTATTTCTATTATTGTGCTACTAGTATTTGTTTTAATATATTTATTAATTCCACTTACTTCATAATCAGTATATATTATTGAGTCTGGAATATTTGAAGCTATATTTTGTAATAATTCGTTATTATATGTAATAGAGTTATTATGTTTATAATTGCTTATTAATGATAATGAAAAGCACATTTATTATAAAGTAATAAATTTTTTATGATTCTAGATTTTATTAATTGTATTATTAATTGTATTATTAATATTTAAATAATTATTACTAATATTACTAATATTACTAATATTAATCAATATTTACAATTATGATTATGTTTTATGGATTTAATTTTATGATTGATGATTTTGATGATTTTGATAATTTAAACCAAACTTGTGATTATTATGAATATGATTATAAATATGATTATAAATATGATTATAAATATGATTATAAATATGAATTGAGTAATTATAGTGCTTTAAGTGATGAACAATTTAAAAATAGTGATTATATAGATACGTGTGTCGATGTATTGATCGTTTTTTTTGTGACTTCTACTTCTTTATTGTTTTCTATTTTAATTGTTTCAATATGTGTGTATGAAAAAATGATTAATCAATTTGTTGAAAAATATAATGCGCATAGGGAATGTTATGATTATGATACGTATTTTTTTGAATATTTAGATGAGTTTAATGAATTAAATAATGTAAAATTAGATGATACTTATTTAGATTTATTAGAATACAAATATGTTAAGCAAAAAACTCCGAAAGGGGAGGTTTTAATGAATTATAACCATTCGACTTCCTCTTTTGATTATTATTGTAAGAAATCTAATAGCATTGATTTTTTGTATTTAGATGTTGTATCTAGAATTTATGTTGTTAAGTATAATTGTAAAAATATATATGTAGACAATTATGATAATTTTGAACTTATTAAAACTTATTATGCTAATATAACCAATGATCTTTCTAGTCTTGATGAGTTAAAAGAAAACGCTATTTTCTATAATAACATTAAAAAAAATAAAACCAAACAGTCTATTGAATATGTTTCAAATAAATATAAATATAGAGGAACATTCGATGATTTCAATAGTTATTGTAAAAATAATAACCATAAAATACATACTAATGATTTATTAGAAAATGATGTATTTGTTTTAGAAACTGGTGCTGAGCAAACTATTGTTGGAGATTATTGGGAAAATTGTGGGGAAATTTGTGAGCAAGATGTTAATGATTATAACAATATTAGTTTTAAAAGTTTTAAAAACAAGGTTGCTATGTCTTCTAAAAATTAATAAATTATATTTTCATAATGTAATAATTACATTATGAAAAACAATTATTTAAAGGTTGATATTTATTTTTACTTGTATTTATTTTTAATTACTTTTTTCTCTATTGTTTCTCAATATTTATTCAAGCAAATTGAAAAAAATGGACAAAATGGTGCATATAATAATATTTACTTGGCAATTGGATTGGCAATGTATACATTGCTTGGGTTCAGTATATATAAGTTGTTGCCATATGGAAGTTTAATAGTTTTAAATATAATATGGCATTTAGTGTATTTTATTGCTTTATTTATTATGGGATACATGATATATAATGAAAAATATAATTTTCAGAAAATTATTGCTTTAATATTAGGATTTATTAGTTTAAGTATTTTTATGGTTTATGGAATTGAGTGAATTAATATATCCAATTGATTTTTCTAAGGAAAATGATGATTCCAGTTCTCTAATAGAAATTTGTAATGCTTTGTATTGTAATGGATTTAAAGACTCAATATAATCTTTGATAGTATTTTTTTTTGATTTTAGATCTTGAATAATGCTTTCTATTGATTCATCTTCCATAATAACTATATTATTAAATATTATTAAATATTATTAAATATTATTAACTATTATTAAATATTTAATAATCAATTTTTATTATAATGTAATTTTGAATGAATATATTAATTTTTTTGAATTAATATTAATATTGGTATTAGTATTGTTATATATTTTTGTTATAGAGTTGTCTATTATGTAGTTATTGTTTATTAAAAATTCTGTGAGGTCATTTAAATCTTCTAACACTAATAAATTACTATATTTACTATATTTATTGTTGCTTCTATGATTATTGAATATAGTGTTTAAAATAGCGATTGTGCATTGTTTATTATATATTTGGTTTGTCGATGGCATAGTTATGTTTATAGTTTTTGTATGTTCTTTTAATGGTCCTTCTGGTTGTTTATTTAATGTTAATATATTATAGTACTCTTTACATAAAGAATCGTAATTGATTTCATTATATAACATATATAAAAATGTTTTTGGTGTGTTTGGTATGTTTGGTGTGTTTGGTGATGACATAAATATATGTAATAACACTACATTTTAGATTAATTAATTAATTATGTATTTTTAAATTATATTATATTATATTATAGTAATTTCTTATTATAATATAGCATACAATGGATTTATTATCTGGTGTCAAAACTGCTAGTGATTTTTTAGGTGAAGGAAGTTATGGATGTGTTTATTATCCTGGCATTGATTGTAAAGGGAAGAAAAATACAAAAAAAACAGTTACAAAAGTTCAAGAAATTAATTTTTATAGTAAAAATGAAAAAAAAATTGGACTTTATATAAAAAAACATATTAAAAATTTTAAACATTTTTTTGGTTCAATTATAAAAGCGTGTATTATTACCTTTGATATTGTGGAAAAATCAAATTTAGATTTGAAAAAATGTAGTGTTCTTTTTGAAGACTACAATAGTAGTAATGCTAATGCTAATGCTTTGTATTATACAGAAACTACAGAAACTATAGAGGATACAGAAACTACAGAAACTAAAGAAACTAAAGAAGATACATTAAAATCACACGTTAATAATGAATATTTTTTGATGTATAGTTATTATATTAAAAATAAAACATTGAAAGACTATTATGGTGCTAGTATTGGTACTAGTATTGGTACTAGTACTAGTAATATTAATTTTGTTATTAGTGTGTTAAATAATTTTTCATATTTATTAACTGCTTTATCTTTATTAAATAAATATAAAATTATTCATAATGATTTACACGTTAATAATATATTAATAAACTTGAAAACCAATAAACCTGTTATTATAGATTTTGGGTTGTCTTTTTTAATACATAATTGCTATAAATTAAATAAAACTACTATAGATTTTTATTATTTAAAAAAGTTTATTTTTGATTTTAGATTAGACCATTATCATATAAATATTGAAAAACGATTTTTGTGTTTTTGTGTTTATAATGTTTCTGATGATTTTTATTCTATTGTTGATACAAATGATGCTGAAAACTTATTAACCGAAACCAATATTGATTTATTTATTACTGATGCGTATTATTCTATTGTTAATAATAAGGAAATTAGAGAATTTTTTACTGACGATGAATTAAGCGAATATAAGAAAGCATTACAGCAATTTTATTATCAGTTTTATAATAAAACGGATTACCCAACATATACTAGTATTGTTAAGTATTTGTTGGATTTTGTTTATGCTTATAATGATTTATATAGTTTAACTATTGATCTATTATATATATATTTTAACAGTAGTTTTTTTTTAGAAACTATTGACACAACTGAGAATAAAAATTTGAAACTATTTTTTGATTTTTTTATACAATTATATAAAAAAGTTTTATATCCCGATCCTAATATGCGTTTAAAAATTAATGAAGTATATAATATTTATATGTTTATAATAAATTATATTAAAACTGTTGAAATAAATGATGACGCTAACTATAGTGCGGATTTTATTATTGCTTTTACTAAATTTTTGAAGTCTAAATCAATTAGTATTGAAGTTGTATTTAATACGAAATTTGCTTTTTTGAATTTTAATTTGTTGCTTAATAAAACGATGTTTGAATTTGTTAAATTACACATTTGAATTTGAATAACTGTTTAATAAAATTTCTTGCATTAATATTTCTTCATTGCTAAATAGGTTATGGATACTTGTAGTTTCTAAATTTTGTGTCCCTACATTTTGGGTGCTTGAGTCTGTGTGCTCATGTCTTTTATTATCAATATTTATTTCTTTATAATCAAATTCATGCCTACAAACAGGACATGTGTTTGATTCTTCTGATAACCACTTTAAAATAGCATAACAGTTATAGTTATGATTACACGGTAATTTTATTATTTCTTCATTTTCTTCAAAATTATAACATAATATAGGGCATTCAATATTTGTTGTGGTTTCATTAATTTTATTGAACTTTTGCGGTTTTAATTTTTCTAATTCATTATCTGAAATTACTTTTTTGAATTTTTCTTTGGTTTCAAATGTGCTGTTAATAAAAGTTTCTACAAATGTATTGTTTTCGTCTTCTTCATCATAATTCATAAATAAAGTTCTTAATAGATCTCTCACTGAAACTGCTCTTGGGTAATACACATTATTATAATTGTTATTGGTTGATACTATTGTTATATATGATGAATCGTTTATTATGTTATTTAATGTTGTGCTGTTAAAAATACTATTTTGTAAATAACTTGAGGAATATGGAGAGGAATTTGACTCAGTATTGTTGAGTGATGTATCTTCTAATATATAATCATTATTGATTGGTCTAAACATATTTGATGCTAACATGACTAATGATGGATAATATGGATAATTTAATGTGGCAAATGAAATATCAATTATATGACTTGATATATTATTAAGGCATATGTCATTGTTTTGATATATTGAATTGTTTATTGAATTATTTACAAAATTTGTGATAAAATTTTGATCCATATATTATTTATAATAATAGTATAATTTTTATATTTATTTAACTATATTTTGTTTTTTTTTGTTTGTTTTTGTTTGTTTTTGTTTGTTTTTGTTTGTTTTTGTTATTTTTTTGCTATTATAATTAATGTGTTACTATTTGTAAATAGTTGATTTGCTTCATTTGTTTGATTTAATGTAATATTTAAAGACTTAATATTTGTTATTGGTTTAAGTTGATAAGTATTAGATTTAAACAATATGTTGTTGTTATATAATTGTTCAAGTTCATCTATAGATTTTTCAATTGTAAAGTTTAATAAATATTTAATTTTATAGTTGTTTGTGTTTAGTTCCTTTATATTTTGTATATAATGAATTAATTCTTTGTTTGATAAATAGTTGTTTTTTATATTTATATTTTTTTTTACAATACTGGTTAGGTTATCATTTTCAACAAATAATATTAATAATTTGAATTTACAAAAATTATTGGTAAAATAGTTAATATCGTTTTCAAACGATTGTAAGTCTCTTGCCATATGTGTATTATAGTAAAAAATAATTAAAAAAAATACTTTTATCATAAATATTTGTTGAACTATTTGTTGAACTATTTGTTGAACTATTTGTTGAACTATTTGTTGAACTATTTGTTGAAATAATTTTTAATATAATAAATATTTTGGGTCATCGTTTTCAGAAGCATATTCGCTATCGTTATCGTTAGTGTTATCATTATTTTGTTTGTGCTTTTGCTTATGTAATTCTTCTAAAATATAATTGTCTTCATCTATCATTTTTTGTAATGTTTCTTTATAATTATAATAAGGAGAAGTGTCTCCTAAAAGATTATTTAATTCATCTCTATAATTGTTCCAATTGTTAATCATTGATGCTAATACTTTGTTATAGTTTTGGTGTTCTAATTCTTTTTTTTTTGATTCATAGTTATTTGAGAATGTGATTTCTACTTTTTTTGTAATTGGATTTTTTTTAATTAATGAATATCCATTCTTTAAATAACTATTTAATGATTTTAATTTTTCATTAGCATTAGTATTAGTATTGGTTTTAGTATTATACATATTTAGCGTTGTTGCCGCATATGATTGATTATTGTTAATTTGTGTCATATAATATTAAAGTGGTTTTTATAACTTAACAAATTAATTTTTGATAATAAATTATTTCAATTTTTTTATTTGTTTTTATTTGTTTATTAATTTGTTTATTTATTTGTTTATTTATTTGTTTATTAATTTGTTTATTATATATAATATGTCTTATTGTGCCAAAAATAATTGTACTACAACAAATTACAATTACTATGCTGGTTCGGGGGGAGCAATGTTAAAAAAAAAATATGCCAATAAATTTAATAAGTTATCGTCTAATAAACAATTTTCAATAAATGGCAATACTAATCATAGTTATATAGGAAATCCTAATAGTATAATTTCGCATGATCCGTTTAGTAGTGTTGTTGAAAATAGTTCATATAATGCTAGAAAAATTAATGTGAGTGTAAAGAGTACTAAAGGTTATTTAAATAGTATATGTAGTGTTAATAATTCTGCCGCGTGCTATAAGAATGTTAATCGTGAATTATTTGACGTTTCGCTTAACAAACATTTGAGGGGTGAAAATCGTGTTCAGTCTCTATATATTAATAATTTAAGAAGTCAATGTGGTTTAACTACTGATTATGCTACAGAAATAAGTAATAATTTAGTCAAAAAAGTATGTAGTTGTGTTAATACAATAAATAGAAATGCGAGTTCTTCTTCTAGAATTGAGCGTTTAATCACTTATAACAATACTGTTAAAACTAGTACTATTTTAAATGGATTTACGCCTGATTATAGTTTATATTATAATGATAGTTCGCTTTATAAAAAAATAGCTGCTTGTAATTTGTACAATCCTCCGGATGCTAAAGTAATCGCATGCTAATTTGTATTGTTTTTAGTTGTATTGTTTTTTAGTTGTTTTGTTTTTAGTTGTTTTGTTTAGATTTGTATTGTTTTTAGTTGTTTTGTTTAGATTTGTATTGTTTGGATTTGTATTGTTTGGATTTGTAGGTGTATTATTTGTTTGTAGTCTTTTAATAAAATTATTTCCCGCACTAATATGATTTATTGTTAATTCTTTTGGATTACAACTAACAAATGTATTGTCTTTATAACTGAAAACAATACGTTTGATGTTGAGTTCTAATATTGTATTTAAACAATTTTGACAAGGTGCCGAATCTTGTAGTTTTGAATTATTATCGCAACGCACAACATATATTGTTGTTTTTTTATATAATTTTTTTATATTAATTAGATCCCTTGAATTCTCATGATTTGAAGATTTACTGTTCGACTTTTATCGAATTACTTTGTTTTCCATATGTATTTGTTCCACAGCTATGAAACATATTTCTTAATGACGCAATTTCTGCGTGACAAGTACAACTATTATCGATAAAGTTGTCTTTTGAATGAGTTCTATAATGATTATGACCACGGCCCATAATCTTTCCGTGTGCTACTGCTACAGCACCATGTCTCATAAGAACAGGAGACTTTAATGCCTCATTAAAAGCGCTATTAATAAATGCTCCGTCATTATTTGATAATGTATGAGAATAAATCATTGTTAGGTAAAGCATTTTTATTTTATTTTTGTTTTATATCAATTTTATGATTTATTTAAAAAAAAATTGATTATGATTTAAATAATTACAAATAATTATTATTAATTGCTATGGGGTCTGTTATTTCGAATTTTATTTATTCGTATTTTATGCGTAATATTCAAACTATTGATAATAAATGTGTTTCTGATGCTTCTGATGATGATTTAGGCGATGCTAATGCTATTTCTGATTACTATAACTTATATATGTATATTCATAATAGTTCTGAAGATGAAGTAAATTTTGATTTAAAAAATATGTATAAAGAGTCTTCAAAAAACAATAATGAACTAGTTGATAAATATTTAGAGTGTTGTGCTAATGATGATGGTTGTGCTGATGATGCTAATGCTAATAGCGATACTATTACTTATTGTTATAATTCTGGGTTTGATTTATTTTGTCCGTCAAATATTGATTGTACATATATTAATAAATATATGTTAGATCATTGTATTTCCTGTTCTATGACTTATGAAGGACGATTTGTTGGATATTATTTATATGTGAGATCAAGCACGCCTATTAAAACGCCTTTACGACTTGCTAATAATGTTGGAATTATTGATTCTGGTTATAGGGGTAATATTAAAGGGTGCTTTGATATTATTGATACAAAAAGTAATTTTAATTTTGAAAAAGGAAATAGATATATGCAATTATGTCCGCCCGATATTGGGAAACCTATGAAAGTTCATATTGTTGATGACTTTCATAACCTTGGTAAAAAAAATAATCGGGGCTGTGGTGGTTTTGGTTCTACTGGAAATTAATTATAATATTGTTTAATATTAATGTTAAATTATGATGAAATTATATGGCAAACTTTTTAATTTTTTTTATCAAGATCTAAGTAGTAATAGCGGTTGTGTTTTAAATATTGTAGATGATGATGCTATTAATCAGACTAGTAATGATGCTAATTCTAGACAATTAGTTATAATTAGTGATAATAATGAATATGCTAGTTGTGAAGATGATAATGATATAAAAAATTATACACCTACTAAAAAAAAATTATTATTTAATGATAGTTTTAATACTGTTATAAATGTCGATGATGCTATAAATGTTGATGATGCTATAAATGTTGAAAATGTTGAAAATGTTGAAAATGTTGAAAATGTTGAAAATGTTGAAAATGATGCTACAAAAGAAATGCCTAAAAAAAAGATATTTGATTGTATTATTAGCGAACCTAGTGATTCATCATTCAGTAATGATGATTGTAATGATGGAGATAATAATAATGATGATGATGATAGTAATATATATAATTCTTATAGTAGTAAAATTTCTTGGATATATAAAGATAGTATTTTGGAAAATAATGTCCATAAAATACACTATAAAAAATTATCTTATAATGATGTTAAAAGACATGTAAATAAATATTATGATTTGGATTTTACTCAGCGTTATTCGTCTGCACTCGATATATTATCTAGTTATTTGCGTGGGCAAAAAATAATTTATAATCAATCTCGAAATTATACAATTAATATGCTTTATTGTTTTACTATACCTTCAATTGTAATAACTGCTTTTTGTAGTGTTGCGCAATCTCCGCTTGAGCAAATAATATATGGTAAATATATTTTAGCTAGTTTAAATGGATTCTTAACATTTATATTATCATTATTGAGTTTTTTGAAATTAGATGCTGCCGCGCAAGCATATAAAATTACTGCTCATCAATATGATAAATTACAATCTTATGTTGAATTTCAGTCGGGTAAGATGCTTTTATTTACTAATGATTACAAGAAGATTTATAAAAAAAATTATAAATCTAAGTTACAGATGCGTAAAAATTATTTATTTAAATCACAATCAATGCCATACGATAAAGAAATACCTATTAGCAATACTAGAAGTTATACAAACATTATTAATTCTAATAGTTCTGAGCATGACGATTCTGACTCTAGTTCTGATAAAGATTTAAATAGTACTATAAACTATAGATTTAATGGAAATAATCCACAAGAACAAAGTGATTCGGATGATGAACATTTGTTGACATCTAAATATAATAAACTTGAAATAAAAATTTTGAAATCGTTGCGGAAAAAAATAAAAACTATTGAAGAAAAAATTATTGAAATAAAGGAAACCAATCCTTTTTTAATACCCAAGCAGATCTCTAAGTCTTATCCTATTATTTGTAACACAAATGTGTTTACTATAATAAAGAAAATCAAAGATTATAAAGTTAAAACTATAACCAATTTAAAGAATATTAAAAATGAATTACGACTATTAAATGCTATTATTAAATCAAATTTATTTATTGAAAAAGAGAGAATGACCAAGTATAGAAAACGTATAGTTGAATTGAATTTGTTAAAAAAAAAATTCATAAATGATATTATTTATTTGAAAACTGCGTTTGTTATGATAGATAAACTTTTTAATCAAGAAATTTTAAATGTTGAATTGCGTAGAAAATATGGGTTAAGTTTTTTTATATATGATAATTTTCCTAATATTTTTGAAGTATTATTGGGGAAATGTAATAAAAATATGACTATTAAATCATTTTTACCGAGAGATTATGTAGCCAACCCTATTGAATGTTCGTTATTAGATGAAATAATGAGATATGAATCTTAATTGCTATGTTATACTTATTTACGTTATACTTATTTACGTTATACTTTAAAAAAATTGATTTGATATATTTTATTATTGTGTTATATTCTACAATAAAATATATAAGAGCGCTCGAAAAAATGTTCTGCAAAGTTTGCTTTGATGCTTCCAAGTCTGGATACAACACCCACAATGTTCGCGATTACGCGTCCAATGTTGTTTGTCCTTTGTTGTTAAACACAAAGTGCGGTGGGTGTGGTTATTATGGGCATACAACCAAGTATTGTAAGTTTGGTGGTGGTGGGGGTCCTGCTAAGAAAGCACCAGTGGTATTTGCTAAGTCTGTTGCTAAAGTTGGAACTGGAAATGTCGGTATTAAGAGCAAAAATATGTTTGCTGGCATGATTTGTTCAGATGTTGAGGAGAAGGAGGATCACTATGATGTAAGTGTTATGGATTTTGAAAATGATCCGATTATTTGGGGGGTTGGATTGACATCGATGGTTGGAAAACGTTGGGCAGATGTTGTTGGGTGCTGAAGGTTGAATGCTGAAGGTTGAATGCTGAATGCTGAATGCTGAAGTTATTTAGTGTTTGGTGTGTTGTGTAAAAAATTAATATATGTGAATATATATTAATTTTTTTTATTATAAATTAATATATATTCACATATATTAATTTATTATCCCTGACGGGACTCGAACCCGCAATTTCCAGATTAGAAGTCTGGCACGTTATCCAATTACGTCACAGGGACTTTAATTACGTCACAAGGACTTTAAAAAGAGAATAACACCGAAATGTGTTATTACATAAGTAAGTGTTATTGTCTTTAAATCCTTTTTTATTAAAAATAATATGTAAAAATATTTTACATATTATTTATTATAAATAATATTTCATAAAACGCTCCGTACTGGGATCGAACCAGTGACCTCACGGTTAACAGCCGTATGCTCTAACCAACTGAGCTAACGGAGCAGTAAAAAAATATGCTGGGAACGGGATTCGAACCCGTGCGGCCGAAGCCAGACGATCTTAAGTCGCCCCCCTTAGACCTGACTCGGGCATCCCAGCATAAAAATAGCTCTTGCCCAGATTCGAACTGGGGTTAGAGGATTCAAAGTCCTCGGTGATGACCAACTACACCACAAGAGCTAAAAAAAAAGAAATGCTCCCAGGCGGGTTCGAACCGCCGACCTTTGGCTCATAAGACCAACGCTCTGACCAACTGAGCTATGAGAGCAGGATTAAAAAAGTTTTTATTTTTATTATTTTATTGCTATACTATATAACGTGTTGTTTCTTTAAGTAGGTTTTATATATATTTTATTTTTGTTTATTTTGTTTATTTTGTTTATTTTGTTTATTTTGTTTATTTTGTCAAAAAAAATTGATTATCTTATAAAACTTTTTTTTTACTGTATTGTTAACAAAATTAATTAAATGCTTACTAATATTTGGTTTGCGTCAATTGTTGCCTTGTTGTTGTGTTCTAATGTTATTCCTAATGCTTTTAGTGCTGCGATTACAATCTTTTATGCTCCATATGTTGTTTTTGTGCTTTGTATGATGACGTACATTCCGTTGGATATGTGGATGTTTATTGGTTTAATGTGTTTATTTCTTTATAATTTGTAAATTATAACAATAATTGTGATAAATTATTGTTATGATTAGCGTAGGCTTAAAAAAAATTGATATGCTAATAACTAATATTTTTTTATGTTAGTGAAACTATTATTATTATTATTATGAATGTTCAGGGTCTTTGGCTTATGTTGATCCTTATTTTGCTCTTGTTATCTTTGTGTCTTCCTGGTGCGTTTATTGGGGCTATTCTTGTGTTTTATGTTCCGATTATTCTTGGTCTTCTTTATATGATTTGTCAGCTTATGGGTCCGCTTTATTTTACTATTGTGGTAATATGTTTGGGATTGTTTCTTGTGTAGGTTGATGAGTCGTTTTGTTTAAAAAAAATGATAAAAAAAATTGATAATATTTTTTTTTGATAAAGTATTGATTATTGACTATTAAATGATGACATATTTATTTATGTTTGCATATATTGTAATCTTAGTATTGCTTATGGTTTTAGAAATAGATAGTATTTATGAATATATGACTTGTAAATATAGGACTTGTACAAATTATGATAATAGACCTTATTATAATGATTGCGTATTTATTTGCGACAGAGATTATTTATTAAGCAAATATGATTATTTTTATGACTATAAACCCATAACCCTACGTGATTTGGAATATATTCTAAATATGTAAATTGGTGTTGCGTTAATAGTTCATGTATTGTGGCTTTATAATTTAATAAATATGGTTCGCCCGACAACATTAGTTTAGATGGACTATAACTTGGATCTATGTCCATAATTATTATGTCATGTTTTGTTATTTTTTTTGCGTTTTTTATTATTTTATGGTGCGCATAATTTGGCATTTCATGGAAAGCAAACATTATTGTTGATGTGTCAAATTCGTCTTCATGTCCGTAGTTTTCCGCGTTGCCTATTATAAATTGAGCGTGTGTTTTTTTTGCTGCGCTTGTTAGTGCTTTGCTTGAGGTTGCTGCGCTTATCATTGCTTCACTAGTATCTATACCTAATTGGTTGGGTGCCGTAGACGTTCCAGTTCCGCAACATAGATCTATTATTTTCGGTAATTTTTCATGCTTTTTATAAAAATCTTGATTGTATTTTGAGAGAATTAATTGGCGTATATTTACCGAATTATAACATTTATTGTCTATCATTGATGTTGCGTAAGGTGCTATTAAAGAATGAAGACGACCGCCTAGTCCTATGTTGCCGAAATTATGAATACGCGAATCATAATAATATTTTGTAGGGATTTTTAATGTATGTATTTGTTTTAGTGTTAAAAATAACAGTGTTAATTTAAACATTATAATTAGTAAGGTGTTGTTTTTTTAAATAAATTATACAATATTTTTATTTGTTTAGAGAGATTGGTTATGTTATTTATTTTCGTTATACTTTAAAAAATCGATATTTTATTAATTAATACAATTAATAAAATAATAATTATTATTTATTTCAATGATACATGCCCTAGTAAAGACATATATTATGTTATATTATTTACAGGAAAACAATTTAAAAGAACACCCGAAAAGAATATTTCTCCACAATTAATATTTATTAATGGTGAGGAATTTATTAAAGACTCTCCGTGGATTGAACATTATATTAGCGATATTAATGCTTTAAAAGATAAATATGCCCGAGATGCCAATAAAAAATTATTAGAGGGAATTATGGAAGTTTATCCACGCCCAACATTTAAAGCAAACATATGTAGGTTTATTTCTTCATAAAAGCATTAATTGTTTATTAATTGCTTTACAATATGGCAAATGAGAGGGGGTGGCACAGCATTACCGATTTGTTTGATTTGTTCTTTTTTATTTCCATATATTTGGAAAGTACTTGGAAATCCTTGTATTTGTTTTAATTCATCTGGTAGCAAGCATCTGATAAAATAACCGCGCTGATTTTTTAAGGGAACAAATAATCGAGGTTGGTGATCATAACTACAAATGATTGTTTTACAGGGGTTTAATATGTTAATAATTTCTGCGTGAATTGGAGAATCGCGTTTGCCAAATGAAAGAAGGCTTTTGAATACTTTGCCTTTATATTCTGCGTTATGTGCTTTAGCCTTTAAATTTAAATATGGGTGAATAGTATTGGTGACTTCGTCTTCGTTATTGCTTAAGTCTGTAATAATACATTGCTCTGGAATTGATGTCATGTCAAAATCCTCTGGTAGGACTTTGATTGCTCCTGTCATGTTAAATTTTACTATGTTGGCGAGGTTCGGTAAATTTGTTTTAGTATTTAATGGGTTTGGGAAGTTATAAGTTTTGTTTAAGTCGTTTCTTATTCCTACATATACTAATCGTTTTCTTAATTGTGGGATTCCGTAATGAACTACATGGATGACTTTATGACTAATAGTATAACCCAATGTTTCAAATTCTTTAATAATTACATCCATAAATAATTGTCCATCTGTGGTTTTGCGTGTTAATAGACCATCCACATTTTCACCTATAAAATATTTTGGAGAGATTAATCTTACCGCTCGCGCGAACTCTCTAAATAGCGTGTTTCTAGGATCGTCTGGTAGTTTTTTCCCGCCATTACTAAATCCTTGACACGGATGTCCCGCAAATATTAAATCGATTGTTCCTTTATATTTTTCGAATAGCGCGTCTTTTATTAATATAATATTTGTTTGGTCTTGTTTTTTTTTATTAGTAAGATCTTCTATTAATGTTGACTCAGGAAAATTTAGGAGGTGACTTTGTATTGCTGCGTTTGAAAACTCACAAAATGCTTGAACGTTTACTCCCGCATTAATCATACCTAATGTGTCGCCACCCATTCCCGAAAATAAACTTAGCGCATTTAACTGTGTCATAATATTAACATTTGATTTTTTATATTTAAATGTTAATATTATCATTTTTTTATTTAATGGTTTATGGGGGGACTGGGACTGATTTATAGTTTATTGATTTTATTTTTATTTTTTATGAATATATAATTTATTATATTTATTATATTTATTATATTTATTATATTTATTATATTTATTATATAATAAATATATGGTATCACATAAATCTTTAAAACAAACGCACACTTATAAGTTAAGGAAGTTAAGGAAGTTAATGAAGTTAAGGGGCAAAAGTAAGCGAAATATGGGGCGCGGTAAAGAATCGAGCTATAGAATACCTTTTGCGATGTCTTTGCCAAAATTAAGTAATTTTACTAGGAAAACGGAGGTGCCAGCAGTAGTAGAGATGCCTGTATCGATGCCTGTATCGTCTCTCAATAAACGCAAGTCTCGCATCAAGAAGAAGGTTGTGCTTGATCCAGAAAGCAAAGCTTGGCAAAATATATGTCATCCGAATAAAAAAGTCGTATTTACCAAGGGGAATGTTCCTGCGTTAGAATATTTAGATAATATAGATATAGAAGGCAGTTTAGGTTGTACTATGGAGACATTTCCAAAATATGAAAATGGCAAGTATTGTTGTATGTCCGAACCTGCTTCAAAACAAGAGCATCTAGACTTTATTAACTCGTTGTTAGAAGCAGCAATGAATAATGTAAGTGATACTGCTTTTATCAAACAACGGACTAATATATATTTATTACTTAGGTCGCGGAATTTGTTGCTACGTAATAAGAAATTAATTGATACTTTGGAAGTTATAGAACCTTATACAAATATAAGTGATTGGTTCAGACAAACTGAAGAACGAGTTGGTAATGAAATTAGTAGAAGTAGGCCAGATATAGTAATAGATGACGATCCTATTCATATGCGTATTCAAGATGAAGTTGCTCGTAATAGAATAAAGAATAATGACTATATGTTAGAATTAAAGACTTTAAGAGAGAAAAAAGAAAAGGCACCACGGGCGAAGAAGACAAGACTTGGTTTGTGGAAATCTAGGGCATCAACATTAGTAAATAAGGCGAGGACACTAATGAATAAGCCTATGAAAACTGTTTCTGTTAAATAGTTATTTAGTTATTTTTGTTTAAATTTTTGTTTAAATTTTTGTAATTTATTTTTTTAAGTAGAGAGATTGGGTTTCTGTGTTTTTGTGTTTATTTATATTAATTTGACAGCGAAGCGTAGTATATCAGGTTATGGGGGGACTGGGGCGTATATTTGGAGGGAGGAGAAGAGGAAATGTGTACCCGCCAACCCCACCCGCTCCCCAATCCGGCCTCCCATAATCACCCAATATTACAAAAAATATTACACTCTATTCCGTCATAATAACTAGTTCATTAACAGCAAACCGGAATTCGGTGATAAAACCTTAAATCAGTAGCAAAAATTTACATA
>Ga0214919_10005327_pt1 | contig 18324 bp, 10 predicted proteins | sample LL1503_MetaG_FD_177994 | JGI IMG/M metagenome (GOLD analysis project Ga0214919, IMG submission 177994) | Freshwater microbial communities from Lake Lanier, Atlanta, Georgia, United States - LL-1503 | ecosystem: Environmental > Aquatic > Freshwater > Lake | place: USA: Georgia | collected...
GGCTGTACAGAAGGAATAATACTTGCTGATCCAAATAAATTAAAATCCGAAGGATGCACAATTTGTGCGTGTTCAATTCTCCAGCGTTTATCGTTCTTTCCTTTTAAATATTTATTATATACTTGGAGTATTTCTCTGTTAGCACTATCGCCAATTGCATGCGTACACATTTGAAAATCGGTGTTTGCTAATACCTGCGCCAAAGAATCGTAATGTGATTTATTTTGTAATAAAAATCCTTGCCAACCTTTTTGATCGTTATATGGTTGAATTAAGCAAGCGCCACGACTACCAAGGGCTCCATCGGCATAAACTTTAAATCCTTTTACAAATAATTTATCGGTTTTTGTAGGACCCGATTTTAAATACTTAGCTAAATTTGCAGGATTATCACTGAGCATTACAAACAAACGCATACCTAATTTTCCTGCTTTTTGAAGCGTGTCTATTATGTCTACATCTTGGTAATTCAACCCACAATCAGTAACTGTAGTAAGGCCTTGTTCGAAACACATCATTTGTGCGGCCTGCAACCATTTTAAATATACTTCACTAGTGGGCGATGGAATTTGTTTGTACACTTTGTCATCGGCATTGTCAATTAATACGCCCGTTAATTTTCCGTCTTTTAATTCAATAGATCCACCAACAATTGTTTGACCGGCATTGATGCCAGCAAGGTCTAATGCTTTTTGATTGGCAATTGAGGCATGCCCATCAACACGTTGCAATACCACAGGCCTATCAGGAAATAATTGATTTAATAGTTCATTGGTTGGATAGGTTTTTCCTGGCCAACGGTTTTGATCCCAACCACGTCCTTGAATCCAAAGCAGGTCTGGATGCTTGGCTGCAAAATTTTTCACACGTTCTACCGCTTCTTGCCAAGTGGCGGTGCCAAATAAATCTACCTCATACAATGATTTACCATATCCTACAAAATGTGCATGGGTATCTATAAAACCAGGATACACCGCTTGCCCTTTGGCATCAATGTTTTCTTTAGCAGTATAGGTTTGTTGGATATTGGCATTGCTGCCCACTGCCACTATTTTACCATCTTTCACTGCCATGGCTTCTGCAACAGAATACGCAGAATCAACCGTATAAATTACACCATGGTGCACAATGGTATCTACTTTATTATTGGAGCAAGCAGCAAATAAAAACAACACTAGTACCCAAACTAATTTTTGCATAATAAATATTTAAGCGCTTAAAGTTACAAGTTGATTGCATATAATGATTACAAGAAAATCATTCAGTAGTTTGTGCTAATAAAAACTAAGCACTATTTAAGTAACTCACAAGGTTTTAAACCCGTATGTTTTTTAAATGCCGCAGAAAAATGTGAGATGGAAGAATACCCTAATAAAGCCGATACATCGGTTACACTCAATCCTTTTTCGTATAATAAATACTTAGCGTGTTCCATTCTTTGTTGTTGGTAAAAATCAAAGATGGTGGTGCCAAATATTTCTTTGAATCCTTTTTTTACATAGCATTCGTTCATAGCCACTTTACGGCTCAATTCCTTGATAGTAATAGGATCCCCAATATGTTGGAGTAATATTTCTCTTGCTTGATAAATTCTATCGCGGCCCGATTCGTCTGCTAAAAATTTACAGGTAAACCCTTCTTCTTTTTCATCTACCAAACACTCTAAACTATACACCAATAACTCATGTATTTTGGCGTTAACAAAAATGTTTTCTAAGGATCCAGAATAACTATGATTTAATAAAGCGTCTAATGCCAAACGTTTGCGATTACTTACCTGAAATATTTTGGTAAAAGCGTTGGGATATTTAAAGGCCAGTACTTCGTCTTTTTGAGTGCTTAATTTTACATTGTGTACAAACTGACGTAAAAAACTAGCAGTAAAATGAAAATTATATACATCAATGGTTTGGTGTAATCCAACACAATTGGTAGTTGGTAGTTGCTTACAAGATGCACAACTTTTTTCGGCACAATACTTATTACCAGTTGAGCAGTAACGAAGTTCTAAATAATTTTCTTGGGGTCTTTTGGCATCGTAATGATACACCAACATGCCAGTGTCTTCGGCTACCCAAGAATTTTGGGCATAATACCTACGAATATTATACTGTATAGACCCTGGAATCTGCTGCTTTTTTTCGTACAACAAATCCATACTAGGCTCTATTCCATTTTTGTGGGCCAGCTTTAATATGTCTAATACTTGGTTCATCAGTTGCAAAATTACTGTATAAACAAGCATTTGGCAAGAATTAGCTGTTAAACTGTTCCTGTAATTTGAAAGGGTACCCAAAAAAACAGGCGAAAATTTGCTTGATTATTGCCAATCTCAAACAAATAACTCGTCCGAAACCTTTTATGCCTATTTAACCCTATTAAAAGTGGATAAATAGCCCTTTTTTATCCCCCTTCTACCCCTTATTTTCGTTAACTTTGCAGACTTCCAATAATTTAATCAACCTCAAGGCAGATAAGCGATTATGACCCAAGAACAACAGAATAGCAACGACGAGCAAAATAAGAATTACGGTGCCGACAGTATTCAGGTACTAGAAGGTTTAGAAGCCGTTAGAAAAAGACCCGCCATGTACATTGGTGATATTGGCGTGAAAGGCTTACACCACTTGGTTTACGAGGTGGTTGACAACTCAATTGATGAAGCACTTGCTGGCTATTGTAAAAAAATATTGGTAAGTATTCACGAAGATAATTCTATTAGTGTACAAGATGATGGCAGGGGTATTCCTACTGCCATGCACACCAAAGAAAAGCGTTCAGCCCTTGAAGTGGTAATGACCGTTTTGCACGCAGGTGGTAAATTCGATAAAAATACCTACAAAGTTTCTGGTGGATTGCACGGTGTTGGGGTAAGTTGCGTAAATGCATTGAGTACCAAATTATTGGTAAACGTTCACCGCGAAGGCAAAATATTTGAACAAGAATACAAAATTGGGGTTCCGCAATATGCCGTAAGAGAAGCTGGCACTAGCGATAAAACCGGCACCTTTGTTCATTTCTGGCCCGATTTAACCATCTTCCAAGAATCGGTATACAAACGTGAAATTCTAGAAGGTCGTTTACGCGAATTGTCTTTTTTGAATAGACGCATTAGCATTACACTAACAGATTTAAGAGAATTAGACGAAACGGGTGTTCCTTATGCTAAAGAGTTTTATAGCGAAGGTGGGATTGTGGAGTTTGTAGAAATGTTGGATAGAAATGGTAACCGTACGCCATTGATTCCTGCGCCTTTATACGTTGATGGACACGACGAAGCATCGAATGTGGCTGTAGAAGTAGCACTTACTTATAATGACGATTTTAAAGAGCATATTTTCTCTTACGTAAACAATATTAATACCATTGAAGGAGGTACCCACGTAACGGGTTTCCGTCAGGCATTAACTAGGGTATTTAAAACCTATGGCGACAAGCAAGGTTTATTTGAAAGAGCCAAAGTGGTTATTGAAGGAGACGATTTTAGAGAAGGACTTAGTGCCATTATTTCTGTAAAAGTTCCTGAGCCGCAATTTGAAGGTCAAACCAAAACAAAATTAGGTAATAGTGAGGTGAGCGGTATTGTTCAAACCACTGTGGCACGTGCATTAGAGGCATTTTTAGAAGAGAATCCGCGCGAAGCAAAAAACGTTATCTCTAAAATTATTTTAGCTGCGCAAGCTAGGGTTGCCGCCAAAAAAGCGCGCGATATGGTACAACGCAAAACCGTTTTAAGCGGTGGTGGTTTGCCTGGTAAATTGGCCGATTGCTCGGAGCGTGATCCTGAAAAATGCGAACTATATTTGGTGGAAGGAGATTCGGCTGGTGGTACTGCTAAACAAGGCCGCGACCGTTCTTACCAAGCAATTTTGCCTTTAAGAGGTAAAATTTTGAACGTTGAAAAAGCAATGGAGCATAAGATCTACGAAAACGAGGAGATCCGCAATATGTACACCGCACTCGGTGTTACAGTTGGAACACCCGATGATCCTAAAGCCTTAAATATTGTAAAGCTCCGATACCATAAGTTAATTATTATGACGGATGCTGATGTGGATGGATCGCATATTGCCACTTTGATTCTTACATTCATTTTTAGATACATGAAGGAATTGGTGGAGCAAGGTTACGTGTACATTGCACAACCGCCTTTATACCTTGTTAAAAAAGGAAAAGAACAAGAATATGCCTATAACGAAGAGCAACGCAAATATTGGATTGAAAAGCTTGGAGGAGGCAAAGACGACACTGTAAATACCCAACGTTACAAGGGTTTAGGTGAAATGAACGCCGAACAATTGTGGGAAACTACTATGGATCCTACCAGAAGAACCCTAAAACAGGTTACAATAGATAGCGCATTTGAGGCTGACCGTATTTTTAGTATGTTGATGGGAGACGAAGTTGCTCCACGCCGCGAATTCATTGAAACGCATGCGAAATACGCTAAGATTGACGTATAGGTTTTTTATAGGCTAAAACAGCCTTTTTCAATACAAATTTCAAGGGCCAAATGCTGTATTTGGCCCTTTTTTATGCCTAGTCATTAATGTGGATTAGTTCTGCGCCTTCATATCTAATAATCCTAAAAAAATTGTTAGCTTGTGCTTGATTACCCATTGATTATTAACTAACAACTAAATTCTAGAAAAATGGACACTTCAAAAATGATCAAAGCATATTGCTTAAAAACTAAAGAGAAAAATGTTCCCTTGCAAGATGCTGTAATTACCAAAACCGCTAAAGGTGGATACATGGCTGGTGGTCATGATGGTAAAGGAAATAAAATGGCGGCTATCTTAGGCGAAGCAAAAGCTTTACAAGCAATTGCTGACGGTGTTGCTAAAAAAGGATTCTAACCATATTAAAGTGCTGGGTTGTTTTAAACGCCCGGCACTTTTTCTTTTTCTACTACAATAACTTTTGCGTGCATTCGCTCTAAAAACAAATGCATCGCTAGCATATTCTCTACGCCATCTACTACCAACAAGAACATTCTTCCTGTTTGCTTTAATTTGGCTTTATTGGTGCCAGTTTGTAAATAGGCCAAAACCTGCTTAAATAATTCTGATTCAAAATAAGGCGAATCGGGTTTATTGATAAAGTAGCAACGAAGGGTATTGTCTTTCAAAGTCATTTTTTCGAACCCCAATTGTACGGCTAACCACCTACACCTAACGGTTGTAAATAAATCTTCTACCTGCGACACCATTGGTCCAAAGCGATCTACCATTTCTACATAAAAGCTAGTTAGGTCGTCTTCGGTTTCGCAACTATCTAAGCGCGTATACAACGAAAGCCTTTCTGTAATACTTTCTACATAACTATCTGGAATTAAAATTTCCAAATCGGTATCAATGGTGCAATCTTTTACAAAATCGTCTTGCTTACTAATTTCGTCTTTAAACAATTCTTTGAAAGAAGTTCGTTTGAGTTCTTTAATGGCTTCTTCTAAAATTTTCTGGTACATTTCAAAACCAATCTCTGCCATAAAACCAGACTGCTCTCCTCCTAACATATTACCAGCACCACGTATATCCAAATCACGCATGGCTATTTGAAAACCACTCCCCAAATCACTAAACTGCTCTAGGGTTTGCAAACGCTTTCTTGAATCGGTGGGCAATGAACTCATTGGAGGGCCTAATAAATAACAGAATGCTTTTTTATTGCTCCGTCCTACCCTTCCGCGTAATTGATGCAAATCACTCAAACCAAAATGGTGTGCATTATTGATAATGATGGTATTTACATTGGGTATATCCACCCCACTTTCTACAATATTAGTACAAACCAACACATCGTATTTTCGATCAATAAAATCTAAAATTCTTTCTTCTAATTCATGCCCTTCTAATTGCCCGTGTGCAAAGCCAATACTTAAATCGGGGCAAAGCCCTTGAATCATGGCACACATTTCTGCAAGGCCTAGTACGCGATTATGAATGAAGAATACTTGGCCACCTCGTTCAGTTTCGTAGTAGATGGTTTCTCTAATAAAATCGTCGTTAAACACATGCGTTTCGGTTTGTATTGGCTGACGATTGGGTGGAGGCGTATTCATGATACTTAAGTCGCGCGCACCCATCAAACTAAATTGCAAAGTTCTTGGAATAGGCGTGGCAGTAAGCGTTAAGCAGTCTACATTTGTTTTTAGGGTTTTTAATTTTTCTTTGTGACCTACTCCAAATTTTTGTTCTTCATCAATCACCATAATTCCTAGGTTTTTGAATTTTACTTCTTTACCTAGTAAGCCATGGGTGCCAATAATGATATCTATTTTTCCTTCCTCTAAACGTTGTAGTGTTTCTTTTTTTTCTTTGGCCGATTTAAAACGATTAATAAAATCTACCGTTACTGGAAAATCTTTTAATCGGTCTTTAAATGTTTTATAATGCTGGAATGCCAAAATGGTGGTAGGTACTAATATAGCGGCCTGCTTGCCATCTACACAAGATTTAAATGCTGCTCGTATAGCTACTTCTGTTTTACCAAATCCTACATCACCACAAACCAATCGATCCATTGGCGACGGGCTTTCCATATCTTTTTTTACATCGGCAGTTGCCTTACTTTGATCGGGCGTGTCTTCATAAATAAAAGACGCTTCCAGTTCTGTTTGCATGTACGTATCAGGGGCATGTGCAAAACCTTCTTGTGCTTTTCTTTGTGCGTATAATTTAATGAGGTCAAAAGCTATTTCTTTAACCTTGGTTTTTGTTTTTTCTTTGAGCTTATTCCAAACATCAGAACCCAATTTATTAATCTTGGGCATCGTACCTTCTTTGCCGGTGTATTTGGCAATTTTGTGTAGCGAGTTAATGTTTACATATAGTATATCACTGTCTTTATAAATAATGCGAACAGCTTCTTGCACTTTACCATTTATTTCAATTTTTTGCAAGCCACTATAAGTACCAACGCCATGATCCATATGGGTTACATAATCGCCAGGTTGTAAGTCACGTAAGGTTTTTAGCGTAAGTGCCTTGTTTTTATTATAGGCCTGTTTTACTTTGTATTTGTGGTATCGCTGAAAAATTTGGTGGTCGGTATAGCAAACAACTTTTAGGTCTTCGTCTATAAATCCTTCGTGAATACTTGTTGCGAGTGGAACAAATTGTATATCGGTTTTTAGGTCTTCGAAAATGCTGCTCAAGCGCTCTAATTGCCTTGCTTGTTCTGCAAAAATATAAATAGAAAAATTGGCCGCTTCGTGTGCTTTTAAATCTTTAATTAGCAAATCGAACTGCCTATTAAAAGAAGGCTGTGTACGGGTAGAAAATTCAATTTCAACACTACTTAAATGTGGCTTAAATCCAAACTCCACAATATCTCTACTGAGTAATTGTTCTTGAATGGTTGCTGCCGATACAAAGTCTTGTTGTGTAACTTCTTTTACAATTTTGGTATCGTCTTCGTCATCGCTGTTATTCATGCGAAAGCCGTCCTGCAACATGCCCATAAACCCATCCAATTCTTCTTGTTGTTGCTGAATTTTTTCGGCAATTACATCCCAATCTTTTAGCCAAACAATGGTATTAGCGGGTAAAAATTCTAGCAATGAAACCTTTTCTCCTGTTTCAAACTGCGTTTCTACATTGGGTATAATATTAACCTGCATTAACTTGCGTTCACTCAATTGTGTTTCTGGATCAAAGATGCGAATACTATCTACTTCATTGCCAAACAACTCAATCCTGTAAGGCTTTTCATTGCCATAAGAATAAATATCTAAGATGCCCCCTCGTAGTGCAAATTGGCCTGGCTCGTACACAAAATCGGTTCGCTGAAAACCATACATTACAAAGAGTTCCATTAAGTTATTCAACTGAATGGTTTCGTTTACTTTTATATGAATGATATTTCCGCGAAGTGTTTTAGGCAACACTACTTTTTCAAATAATGCTTCGGGATACGTCACTAAAATTTTCTTATTTCCGCCAGCCGATAATTTTGTCAGCGTTTCTGTTCGCAACATCACATGCGAACTATTGAGTAAGCGAAAGTTTTTTCGATTCTTAAACGACGAAGGAAAATAAAATAAGTCTAATGCATTGGTTAAATTTTCGAGCGTGTTTTGAAAGTATGCCGCTTCTTCTGCATCATTCAATACCACCAAATGATTTAAGTCTTGGCAGCGCTCATGCATGAAAACGCTACTCACTATAAATTCTGCACTACTTCCCTGTAAATTTTTTAGAAATATTTTTTGAATACCGTTCTCTTGTAACCTATTGGCAATAGAAAGCCTGTCCGCCAATTGAAAAAGACGGGGGGACTGCTGATACTTTTCTAACAACTCACCAATATTCATAAAGTCTACGTCAACTTAAAACAATTTTCAGGTCTGATTGTTTTAAAAAAGAGAGTAAAGATAAGGAGGCTACTAATAAGAAGCGGCGCTATTCATTACTAATTGAGCAGTGGTCATTTTTTGTGCTTCCACTTCTATCAAACAAATATTATTAAACTGATCAAAAGCATTGGCAAAATAGGCTTCTCCAGTTTTAATAAATAACGAATATTTGCCAACCGGAAGCGCTACTGTAAATGCCCCTAAACTATCGGTTTGAATAGTGGTGATTCTTTTCGTTTGAATGGCCGTATAAACACCTGTTTTATTCGAGCGTGTTACTTGTGAAATATTGGTTGCTTCATACACATAAACAATTGTTTGTAAGCCTTTATTCAACATTGGTTCGGCCCCTTTCATGGGCATCTGGTTGCCTTTTGATTCAGTTACCCAGCCCGAAATACCTTGCTGAACAGCGGATATTTGAGATGATTTTGCAATAGTACAGCAACTTACCAATGCAGGAATAAAAAAAATTAAGAAAAGAATCTGCTTCATAGTATAGTTTTGGGGTAGAAAATATCTATTTTAGTGAATATTATTTGAACAGGTGCTTTGATGTATAAATTTATAATTAATGGTTAGTATGAAAAAGATTTTATTTATTGTTTTTTTGATGGGTATTTTCTCTATTTCATTTGCACAAATAGAAACCAACAAAGCGCTTCTAGAATTCGCTTCAATTGAATACAGTCAGGTACAGGCATCTAATTATAACCAAGCCCTTGCAATGGCCAAACAAAAATCTTGGCCACTATCTTTTTTATCAAAAAATGGCAACCAAGCGGTATTGGTAGGAATAGATGATTTTGGATATCCTAAATATTATATTACTCAAAATAATACCATTGCTGCTGCTACTACTCGTGCCAACCAATTATGGCCTGGTGGAAGAAGCGGATTAAATTTAAGTGGCTCATCTGCTAGTGTTACCAACAAATTAGGCATTTGGGATGGAGGTAAAGTTTTAAATACCCATGTTGAATTAACCGGAAGGGTTTTACAAAAAGACCTAGTTTCAGCCTTCTCCGATCACTCAACGCATGTTGCTGGAACAATGATGGCGTCTGGCGTAAATCCACTTGCAAAAGGAATGGTTTTTGGTTTACAAAATTTGGTAGCCTACGATTATAGTAGCGATATTTCTGAAATGTTAGGTGAAGCATCAAACCTTGTTTTATCGAACCATTCGTATGGTATCATATCTGGATGGAATTACAATTCAAATTCTGCTAGATGGGAATTCAACGGAAAATCAACCGATAATGAAGACTATAAGTTTGGCTATTACAGTAACGACGCAATGATGCTTGACTCCATTGCTTACAATGCGCCAAATTATTTAATTGTAAAAGCAGCGGGAAATAATAGAACCGAAAACGGCCCTGCTGTTGGTTCACCTTATTACCGATTCAATAGTTCTAATCAAATGACTTCTGCAGGAAATCGTCCGGGAGGTATAAGTAGTAACGATTCTTATGGAACCATTCCTTGGGACGCCAATGCAAAAAATATTTTAACCGTTGGTGCTATTAGTGGATTGCCAGGTGGTTATAATAGAAAAGAAGATCCTGTAATAAGTGACTTTAGTAGTTTTGGACCAACCGATGACGGTAGAATTAAACCAGATTTAGTTGCCGATGGGGTTGGTGTTTTATCTTCCATTGCTACATCTAATAAAAGTTATGCAAGCTATGATGGCACTTCAATGGCTACTCCAAACGCAACAGGCTCTTTATTGCTTTTGCAAGAATATTGGTCTAAACTAAAGCCTAGCACTTTTATGCGCTCAGCTACTTTAAAAGGTTTGGCTATTCATACTGCCGATGAAGCAGGTTATTATGATGGACCCGATTATTCTTTTGGATGGGGTGTTTTAAATGTAGAGAACGCTGCAGCGGCAATGACTGCTGCCATCACTACTAACAATGCAGATACAAGTGTGCATTTGATTTATGAAAATAATTTACTCAATGGACAGACTTTTACAAAAACAGTTACGGCCTCTGGTAAAGGGCAATTGTCTGCCACCATTTGTTGGACTGATGTAAAAGGAACTGTTGAAACCATTAATGTACTAAACAATCCAGCAAAAAAATTAGTGAACGATTTGGATATTGTTATTAAAAAAGGAACTAGTGTTTATCAACCTTGGGTAATGGATCCTAATAGCCCCAATGCGGCCGCTACTAAAGGCGATAATACTATTGACAATGTTGAGAAAGTTTCAATTGATAGCACTATTCCTGGGCAAACATATGCCATTACTGTTTCTCATAAAGGAACACTAGCTAGAGGCCAACAAGCTTATTCTTTGTTGGTGAGTGGAGTTGGAGGAAATGCCTATTGTAGTTCTGCACCTACTTCTACTGCTGGCGCAAGAATTGATAGTGTTGCTTTTAGTACCATTCGTTACAAAAATCCTACGGGATGCACTAGTTACACGAACAATACAAATATTATTGCCGAAATAGAATCTGCTCAAGTAATTCCTATTACCGTTTTAACTGGCACTTGCGATGCATCTGCCAATCCTAGAATTATTACTGTTTATATAGATTACAATAACAATGGCGTTTTTGAAGCCACCGAAAGAGTAGCACAGAGTGCTGTAATTAATAGCGCAACTGGAACTTATACAACCACCATAACAACTCCTAGTGGATTGACCGTTGGCAATATTTGTTTGATGCGTATTATTGTACAAGAAACAAGCAATATTGCAGACATTGGCCCATGCAGTAGTAGTACTTATTTAAGGGGCGAAACTGAAGATTTTCGTTTGCGCATTGCACCTCCGTCTAACGATTTGAGTATTGATAATCTTTTAGCACCATTGTCGGGAAACTGTGCAAGTGACAACCAATTCATTACCATCAGTTTAAAAAATAACGGAACCACTGCTAAGTCAAATGTTCCCATAACAGTTGTTGTTAAAAACGGCACTACAACTGTTGCAAGTTTTACAAGCAATTATAGTGGCACTATCGCTGCATTAAGTAGCACCACTTTCAGTTTCCCTAAACCATTTATTACTACGCCAGGAACTAATTACACCATCACCACCAATGTAAGTGCTGTAGGAGACCAAATCAGTACAAACAACGATAACATTACAATTGTAACTATTCCTGCAACTCCTGCAGGACCCGCTGCTAAAGGAACAATCTGTAATGGTCAAGCAATTTTATCTGTTACTGCTCCTGTAACAGGTTCAAATTATTTCTGGTATAATAGTCCAACAATCGTGTCGCCATTTGCCAATGGCAGTATTGTTAATAGCAGCAACATTCCTACCAATAATACTTTTTATGTTGGATCTGAATTTAAAGGCAGTATTGGCCCATTAACTAAAATGGTTTTTCCTGGCGCAGGTGGTGGATATAATGCCAATGCCGGCCTTGGGTCTTGGGTAAATTTTTCAAATACTGTTCCACTAAATATTGAATCTGCCAGAATGTATATTGGGTCGCCCGGACAAATTGAATTTGTTGTGTCGGACTTTTTAGGATACAGTTCAGATGGACTTTCTTTTAATTATCGCCCACTTTCTAGGGTTACGCTAAATGTACAGTCAACTTCTGCTGTTGAATACCCTAGCGCCGGAAATGCGAGTAATAATATTGGCTTAAACGCATCCGACACAGGTGCCATTTTTCAATTGAATTTATCAGTACCTACTGCAGGAGATCATATGATTATGGTGAACTGTATGAATGGTGCATCCATCTATAGAAACAATAACATCACCACTAGTCCTTATCCATTTAGTTTGCCGAATGTAATGTCTATTACTAACAATTATGCAACCAGTACTGCAAACCCAAATGCATATCAAAATTTTTATTACTTCTTTTATGATATGCGGGTAAATACTATTGGCTGCGTAAGTAATAGAACTGCGGTTATAGCCACTGCAACACCTACCCCTGTTATTACACAAGTAGCCGATTCTTTGGTTAGCTCTGCTAGTACTAGAAACCAATGGTATATAAATGACTCCTTAATTGTTGATGCAATAAACGCTAGTTATAAACCAACCAGAAATGGCGCTTATAAAACAGTAACCATTGATGTAACAGGTTGTACTAAAATATCAAATACTATTAATTATGTAGTAACTGCTTTGGCGGATGTTTTAGCTAGAGAAATAAAACTAACTACTTATCCTAATCCTAGCAGAGGTCGTTTTAGAATAAATTTTGAAATGACTGTTAAAAAAGATTTGTCCGTAGAAATATTAAACGCAAAAGGTCAAAAAGTATTTACACAAAATGTGCCTGGCTTTATAGGCAAGTACAATCAAGAAGTTGATTTGAGTAATGCTAGTTCGGACTTTTATGTGTTAAAAATTCAACACAATAGCAAAACTTATTTGCAAAAAATATTAATTGAAAAATAACAACTATTAGCAAAATACTTAAAAAGAGGCTGTATCGTTAATGCGATATGGCCTTTATTTTTACCTCGAAATAAATAATACTTATTTAATTCAGTTCATTTAATCAATATCAAAACAGAAAAAATCGATTGTATTTAAACAAATCAAATGAATGATTGTATCAATACAGAAACAATTGTAGCCTTATAATTTCCTTTAGTTGTATTAACTAATCTTTATCTTAGTGAATAAATAATTGAGCAGATGAAAAAGTATCTTTTATTGATTTTGATTTTTATAGGTATCGTTTGCATACTTTACAATAAGCAATTATGGCAGTTTGAAAATGAAAAATTCGAAGCCTTGCAAGAGCAAATAGAAAATGAATCGCCAGAGAAAAAGGCAGAAATGACAAGGGCTCGTTTAGAATATGAATATGATTTATTAAAAGATCCTAGCACCGGGAAAATTCCGGCAAATATTGGGCAACTCGAATTGGCCCAAGCAATGACCATTCCTACAACTAAGGAATACCAACAATCCATTATTCAAGCTGGAATTGTTCGTGGCACATTGGGTGTAAACACACCAACGAACAATAATTATGTACCTGCAGGCCCAACTAATCTTGGCGGAAGAACTAGGGTATTGGCTTTTGATAAAAGATACAATGGTACCACCAATAAAATTATGTTGGCAGGCTGTGTAAGTGGCGGTATCATGCGTTCAGCCGATGGCGGAAGTTCCTGGACGCTAGTTACCCCCGACAAACAAATTCATAGCCTAACTGCACTTGCACAAGATACAAGGGCAGGTTTTGAAAATACTTGGTATGCAGGAACGGGAGAAGCATTAGGTAATTCAACAGGATTATCTGGCTCCTTTTATTTAGGAAATGGTATTTACAAATCAACCGACAACGGACTTACTTGGACAGCATTAGCAAGCACCCAAACAGGCGCTTTAGAATCCTTCGACAAAGTGTTTGACCTCATACATAGAATTGCTGTAAATCCCGCAAATGGCGACGTGTATGTTGCTTGTCAAAATACCATTGAACGTTCAAAAGACGGAGGTGTTACATGGACCGCAGTAAAAGGTGCATTGGGCGGAACTAGTGGAACAGGTAATTCAGATGTTGTTATTAATAGTGCTGGTACAAAAATATATTGCGCATTTCATTTAAAAAATACCACTGACAGAGGTGTTTGGGAATCGGCAAATGGCGACTTGAATTCATGGACTTTGCTAGGTGGCAATGTGGCTGGAACACCCGCAGGATGGCAAGTAAACAATGGTTCTACTAGTTGGGGTAGGATAGTTTTACAATTAGCCCCATCTAATAATAATTTATTATATGTGCTTTATGAAAATGGGCAGAGCCAAGCGAGTCCCTCATTATTGCCTGAGGTTGATATGTTTAAAATAGACCTTACCAGTGGCACGCCTGTATTTACAAATTTATCCATCAATATGCCAGATATGCCTGGCAATAATAAAGCAGGATCTGATCCTATTGCGGTGCAAGGTGGATATGATATGTTGATGCAAATTAAACCCGACGACGCAAATGCCATATTTGTAGGAGGCACTAATTTGTATCGTTCTACCAATGGTTTTGCAACTAGCGCAAATACAAGTTGGATAGGCGGATATGCCAGTAATTTTACTACAAACCTATATCTAAACAGTCATCCAGATATGCATTATTTGGCTTTTGATCCTACTAATTCTAAAAGGGCTTTTTGCTGTAACGATGCAGGAATACAGGTTACAGAAGATATAACTGCAACAACAGTGGCATGGACTTTTTTGCCAAATTACCAAACCCTGCAATATTATTATGTTGCCATTGATCCTGAATCTGGAAAAAACAATTTCGTTGGAGGCGCACAAGACAATGGTACTTGGTACAGAGATGCCTCCTTAAACTTTGGAGCAAGACCCATTACTAGACCTGGTATAAATGACTATGTAAACTTATATGGTGGAGATGGTGTTGCTGTAGACATTGCCAAGATTAATGGTGGCCAACAACTAACTTATTTTGGTGCGCAGAGTGGCATAATTGTTAGAGATGAATTACTGAATAATGCCAGCTATCCAGGTCTATCTATCAAGCCTAAAGTGGCGGATTTAACTAGTAATGGATCTACAGGCTATGGCGATTTTATAACCAATTTTAAATTGAGCAATTCAAATTCTGATGTACTATTTTATGCCAACTACAACAAGTTATTTAAAACCAATCAGGCAAGTTTGGTGGATAGTACTAAATGGACCAGACTGTCTGGTGTAGAAACTACGGTGAATAGTTTAGGCACTACGAGTGTTTCTATTCGTGCAATGGATTTTTCTTGGGGCCCTTATCAAACGACCCATGCCATGTTTTTTGGCACCAATACAGGCAAAATATATCGACTAGATAATTACGAAAATGCCAATGGTAATTCTATTCCTGTTGATATTACCCCTAAACTTTTAACTACAGGAAATGTGCAAGACATTGCAGTGAATCCAAATGACGATAACGAAATAATGGCCGTTGTATCTAACTATGGCGTAACCTCCATTTGGTGGACTTATAATGCAAAATCTGCTATACCAAGTTGGTCTAATGCAGAAGGCAACTTAACCCTTCCATCTGTTAGGGCTTGTGCAATTGTGGTAAAAAAAGATGCCAATAACAACCCTGTCACTGAATATTATGTGGGCACTTCTGTAGGACTTTATACCACTTCAAGTATTGGGCAAACACTTGGCGCTGGCGGAACAATTGTATGGTCTAGAGAAGGTGCTACTATTTTAAATTATGCAGTGATTTCATCTTTAGATTATCGCCCAGAAGATAATACCCTATTGATTGGCACCCATGGTAATGGTATGTATTACACAACCATTGGGTCAGCTAATTTTGTGCCTAATCAACCTACTGCCATTGCTACTGTTTTAAATGATAAGAACTTTATTTCAATTTTCCCTACCATTAGCAAAGGGGTTTATCAATACCAACCAGGAATAATCACTGGTATTCAATCAGTAAATATTCAAGCCTATAATTTATTAGGGCAATTGGTTTTTCAAGAACAAGGAAAATATACAAGGGGCAATATTTCACTGAGCCAATATCCCGCAGGCACTTATATTATTAAAATAATTAGTAGCGATAAAAAATATCAAACAATACAAAAAGTAATTAAGTTATAGACATGAATTTTAATCGAATATTTGGCTTAATTGTTTTTTTAATGCTTGTAATAACTACGCAGGCTCAAACACTTATTATTAAAGCATTCGAACGCAATACCATTAGTGGCGTTGCCCCAACACCTATTATAAGTATTGGCGGAAAAGAGACCATTGAACAACCAAATAACGTAAGCCCTTCGTACTTTTTTTACCTAATTGCATCGAATTATTTACAAGTTTCCATTGAACAAATTTGGATAAAACAAGCCTGTTTTAGCGCCAAGATTTCAAAACTAAAAACCCATACAATTGTTCTAAAAAATAGTACCGATTCTACTACTATATCTGCCACAAAAAACACAAGCCTTTGGCAATTACAGGTACTTGGTAAATTAACAAAAATTGCAAATCAACAAAAATTGCAGCCCCTTATCAGCAATAATAATTTAGTGGTACTACTAAAAGATTCAAAAGGCCGCAGATACACAAGAATAATCCCGCAAATAATTGAATTAGAATCAGAACGTTTGCAATAATTGATTTTTTTAGCCTTTTATAGAACATTGTAAGTGTTCTGAATTACCTTTATGCCCTAAAATATTATTTATGTTGGAACCTTGGCGCATGGGAAAAGTTATTAAAATAGCTAATGAAACCCCATCTACTCGCAGATTTTGGATTGAAGTACCAGAAATTTCTGAATTTAATTTTATATCAGGGCAGTTTGTAACCCTGGATCTTCCTATACACGAACAGAAAAATAAACGATGGAGAAGTTATTCCATTGCATCTGCTCCTGATGGAACAAATGTATTTGAGTTGGTAATTGTTTTTTTAGAAGGCGGATTGGGTACTACTTATTTATTCAACGAAGTAAGTATAGGATCCGAAATTTTATTAAGAGGTCCTCAAGGTAAATTTGTAATACCAGAAATTCTAGATACCGATTTGTATTTAATTTGTACAGGAACGGGTATTGCACCTTTCCGTTCAATGGTACACCATATTCATAACCACAAAGTGCCGCACCAAAAAGTTCATTTAATTTTTGGATGCCGACATTTTGAAGATGGATTATATATCAACGAATTAAAAGAATTAGAAAAATTAGAACCTGGCATCCATTTTCATCCTTGTTATTCAAGAGAAACGGAAGTGCCTGCAGGCAGCCAAAAGGGTTATGTTCACAGCGTTTATAAAGAATTATGTGAAAATGGCGCCAAACCCGCCAACTTTTATCTATGTGGTTGGAAGAACATGATAGACGAAGCCAAGCAAAGTATTCTTGCCATGGGTTACGATAAAAAAGCCATCCATTTAGAATTATACGGTTAGTACTGACCAGATCCTAATAGCACTAAGGTGCAAGCTTCTAATGCCACTATATCATTTGCTTTTGCTAGCTCAGATAAAGCGGCATTTTCTGTTCCAGGATTAAAAATGATTCTCTTGGGTTTTAAAGAAAGAATGTATTGATAATATTGCTCTTGTAACACAGGGTTTAAATACAATGTAACTGTGTCTACACCTTGTTCTTCGGGGAATCCTGTAACAATAGGTGTATCTCCAATATTGCCCGCCTTATTGCCCACTGCTACTACCGAATGATGGTGTTTTTTTAATTTTTCAACCACTAAAAAGCTATACCGTTCTGGATTGTTTGAAGCGCCAAGAACTATTGTTTTTTTATTGGAAACCATAACGCACACTATTAAATTAGTAAAACAAAGGGTTGTTTAATTAATAAAAATAAACTTGTTTTTCGTACTATTTGTTTTGTTTTTTACTTCTATTTTTTATGTTAAGAAATTGATAATTAAAAAAAGTGATAATCATGTGCAAAAAAATAATGTTTCGAAGTTAAAAACACATTGTTTATTAATATATATTTTCTAACTTTCCTAATAGATTATTAACCCATCATTCAAACTAATACAATCATGGCAAAAGCAAGTAAAAAAAAGGTAGCAAAGAAAGCAACTCCAGCTAAAAAAGCAGCTCCTAAAAAAGCAGTGAAAAAAGCAACTCCAGCTAAAAAAGCAGCTCCTAAAAAAGCAGTGAAAAAAGCAGCTCCAGCTAAAAAAGCAGCTCCTAAAAAAGTAGTGAAAAAAGCGGCTCCAGCTAAGAAAGCAGTTGCACCTAAAAAAGCAGCTCCTAAAAAAGTTGTGAAAAAAGCGGCTCCAGCTAAGAAAGCAGTTGCACCTAAAAAAGCAGCTCCTAAAAAAGCAGTGAAAAAAGCGGCTCCAGCTAAGAAAGCAGTTGCACCTAAAAAAGCAGCTCTTAAAAAAGTTGTGAAAAAAGCGGCTCCAGCTAAGAAAGCAGTTGCACCTAAAAAAGCAGCTCCTAAAAAAGCAGTGAAAAAAGCGGCTCCGGCTAAAAAAGCAGTTGCACCTAAAAA
>Ga0214919_10005329_pt1 | contig 18318 bp, 16 predicted proteins | sample LL1503_MetaG_FD_177994 | JGI IMG/M metagenome (GOLD analysis project Ga0214919, IMG submission 177994) | Freshwater microbial communities from Lake Lanier, Atlanta, Georgia, United States - LL-1503 | ecosystem: Environmental > Aquatic > Freshwater > Lake | place: USA: Georgia | collected...
AGAAGAATCGCTTCCATTGGAACGCCGCGCCAAAAGAGTCCGCAATTTTCGCGGTAACAAGTGACCAACCAATCATTTTGGTTCAAGACATATGCCGCTGCCAAACTTGTGGCTTCCTGACCCATGTTCTGCGGATAAGTTCCCATGCGTCCCGAGCGTTGCAATTTGAAAGCAACCTCATCGAGATAGCGACACGACGACATCGCTTCATAAAGCTTCACAAGGTCCGCGTCTGGAATCAGACCGGCACCGAGCTTCTCGTCATAATTTCCGTGTTCGTCGAGGATCGAGACGCGCTCGATTTCCAACTTCAAAATACTCTTTATGGGCATTGAAAAAGTGTAGCGCAGAGGGGCAGTTTCGCCGAAACGGTCCTGAGTAGAGATGCAAACTTATCGCGCAGCAACATTTCCATCGGCGCGCAAATCGCTGGCACCCATCCAACCATCGCTCATCCGAACAATCGCTTGCCCACGGCCAAAAGTGACCGTTCTTGCGTCCGCAATTGTGATTTCGTGCCCGCGGCGACGTAATTCTGCGATTGTTGCGTCCGAGAATCCTGGTTCCAACTGAATCGATTTCCCTTGCATCCATTGCCAACGCGGCGCATCAAGTGCTGCTTGAGGATTCTGCGCGAAGTCGATCATTCGCATCATCACTTGCACATGACCCTGAGGCTGCATAAATCCACCCATCACGCCAAACGCCATCGCGGGTTCTTCACCAGTCGGCGTTGTACGCGTGACGAACCCTGGAATGATCGTGTGGTATGGAAGCTTCGATGGACCGACACAGTTTGGATGACCCGTTTCAAGATTAAAACACGCTCCGCGATTTTGCATCGCGATGCCAGTACCAGGAATCACAACACCAGAACCAAATCCTGCATAGTTGCTCTGAATAAATGAGATCATCATGCCTTGCGAATCTGCAGCGCAGAGATAGACCGTCCCGCCGGGCTTTGGAATGCCACTACTGAAATCTTGCGCTTGAGCAAGATCGATTCGCTTGGCAAGTTTGACAAGCCGCGAAGGTTCGAGCAACTCCGCAGATGTGATCCTCATATTTGCAGGATCTGCAACATGCGCATGCGCATCTGCGAAACCAAGCTTGATAGCTTCGATGGCGATATGCAGCGCGTCTGGACAATCCGCTGAGAGATTTGCGAAGTCTCTGGTTTCAAGAATGCCAAGTGCAATTAACGCAGCAATTCCCTGACCATTTGGCGCAATTTCGTGAAGTCGATATCCGCGATATGGCACGGAAATCGTTGGAGCGAATTCAGTTTTATGTGCGGCAAGATCGGAGAATCGAAGATGGCCACCTTGATCGCGAGCTGCCGCATCAATGGCTTTGGCAAGTTCACCTTCATACATTGCGCGACCACCACTTTGCGCAATCGCTTCAAGCGTGCGCGCATGATCTGGCAACCGCATTCGCGATCCCGCACGAGGGGCATCACCATCTTTGAGAAATGTTGCACACCATGCTTTCGTGTTTGCACGTTTGGCATACACCTCTGTCGCACGCTTCCATAATTGTGCCGTGAGCGGTGCAACTTGATATCCATCTCGCGCGTATGCAATCGCAGGTGCGAGAAGCGCTGCAAATGGTAATCGACCAAATTTTTTATTGATATCCGCCCAGAGCGCAACTTGTCCAGGAACAGTAATCGGCAACCATCCATCCATTGGCATCTTGTTCATGCCTGCAAAGTGTTCCTGCGACAGAAGAGCAGGTGATCGACCGCTGCCGTTCACTCCGTGCAGTGATTTTCCATCCCACACGATTGCAAATGCATCGCCACCGATTCCGTTTGTTGTGGGCTCGGTCACCGTCAACACCGCAGCTGCTGCGATCGCCGCATCTGCAGCACTTCCGCCCTGACGCAACATTTCAAGTCCAGCTTGCGCTGCAAGAGGCTGGCTCGTTGCCACCATTTCGCTGCCGAAAACAAGCTGTCTTTGCGATGGATATGGCAGATCTTCTGAACATGGGATTGCGGCTTGAATCATTGATGACGAGAGTACCCCGATCGCATTGCGCGAGTCCACGGTTACCCACTCGAGTCTTTAAAAACCTTTGGATTACTTTGGGAAATCGTTGGAACCTAGACCACCAACTTGACCACCAACTTGAGCACCAATCTCGTCGGCAAATTGCACGACAACGGTAACGGGTCGCCCAAGCGATCTGGTGAAAAGTTCGCTCAAGAACTTTCTCGCAACTTGCCGCGCTTCGATTCGAACTTCTGCAAGTGCAGGCTTGGATTGCGCAGTTTCAATGACAGCTTGTCGAAGAAGTTTCTTTGCTTGGTCTATGTCCCCGCCACTTGGAATGAGATGCTCCATCCAATCGTTGTCGATATACACCTTTATCTTTCCAGGATCTGATTGAACTTCGACCACTTTGTCATTTACGATCGGCGCTGGAAGAGTCAGCATGACAACGCTTTCGCTGATGGCTTGAGCATTCCAATGTTCGTCGTTTGGTCCATTGGATGGAATGATGTATTGAGCGCGATTGCCAGGAACATCCAGAAAAACATGCACGGAACCGACGGGGACTTTGTATCCAAACGCACCAACCGTTGTTTCGCGATCGAACTTCACACGCGTATCGATTTCACGCCAGCCAACGAGCAGTCCACCTTGTGGTTGCAGATCCCCAAGTGCACTGGTCAATGTGCTGGTGATCGTATTTTGTACGAGGGAGAAATTTTTGATGGCATCACTGATCTTGTCACACGACCGAACCCCGAAAAAAATCCCCGCAGCAAGAATGAGCAGCACAAAGATCGTTCCGCAGCCCGAGCATCCGCAGCACCCACTCGATCGACCTCGCGCGGTTGATGATGAATTGGAGTTTGAATATTCGTCAGCCATGCGCAGCGTAAAGATACTTTATGCATCCAAAAAATAAATCATCACGCAATGAACAAACTTGCAACGCTTCCAGTCATCCAACAGGCGAGTGCGCCCGCGACCATTGCGCGCAGACCAAGCGACGCAAAGTCGCCGCGTCGATTTGGTGCCATCGCGCTCAGTCCGCCGATTTGAATTGCAATTGACGGCAAATTCGCAAATCCGCAGAGCGCATACGTGGAAATTTGCGCTGCCCGAAAGCCAATTGTTCCGTCCCGAAGCGACGCACTCAAATCGACATATGCCACAAATTCGGTAGCAATAATTTGTTGCCCCATGAGTGAGCCAACTTTACGCGCGTCTTCCGAGCCCACGCCCATGCACCAAGCAAGGGGAGTGAAGACATAGCCAAGAATATTTTGAAATGTCAGCACTGGGATTCCGTGCGCTGCACGCCACGCTGCGATTGAGTCAATTTCACTCAGTGCTGTCAACGGATAATTCAACAACGCCAAGAGCGCAACGAAAGCGACAAGCATCGCTGCAACATTCAGCGCAAGTCGCAAACCATCTGTCGCTCCTTCGGCTGCTGCATCCATCACATTGCAGGCGGTCTTTGGAATCGTCTTGAGAGCATCAAGAGATTCATCTCGCGGAGTTTCGGTTTCTGGCAGCATCAGCTTCGCCATCACCAATCCAGCTGGCGCAGACATCACGCTGGCAGTCATCAAATGTTTTGCCATCAGAATGCGAGTTTCATCTGAATCGCCACCGAGCATCACGATGTATGCCGCCATGACACTGCCTGCGATTGTCGCAAATCCCACTGTCATAACAGCCATAATTTGAGATCGCGTCATCGTTGCAATGAACGGCTTTACGGTGAGTGGTGCTTCAGTCTGACCAACGAAAATATTCGCTGATGCAGAAAGTGCTTCAACACCAGTGACATTCAGTACGCGGCGAATGACCCATGCCAACACTGCCACAAGGCGCTGCATAATTCCCAGGTGATACAGGACAGCCATCAAAGATGCGAAGAAAATAATAATTGGCAGCACCTTGACAACAAATATGAACCCCCAAGGTCCGCTTGGATCTGCGGCTTTTCCAAAGATGAAGGACGTGCCAGAATCTGCAAATGAAATCACACGAGTCACACCAGCAGCGAAAAGATCAAAGACGCGAACAATAGGTGGAAATCGCAGGAAGAGAAATGCAAGCAACAGTTGAATTGCAACTCCAGAGACGATCGTTCGCACATTGATTCGACGTCTGTTCGTAGAAAGTGCAAATCCAATAGCAAGGATGACTCCAATGCCAATCAAGCCAGTGAGTTGTTGCATGTGCGCATGAGAATACTGCTTTGCGAATCATCCTCGTGATGGCACGAAACACTTTTCGCAGCGAGGTTGGTAATCGCCAACACCACCAACGACGATCCGCTGAGAATTCGCGATCATTCGTTGCGTGTGAATTGCCTTGTTGCCACAGAGCGCACAAACTCCCACAAGCCGCGTTGTGTCGTTTGAAAGCGGAAATAATGAGGGGAAAGGCTCAAAGACATCGCCGCGGTGATCAAATTCCAATCCGACAACGATGATGCGTGATCCCTCTGACATCAGCGTTGCACACACTTGTGAAAGTTCTTCGCCGAAAAAATGCGCTTCGTCGATCGCAATGATTTTCCGATTTTCCACATTTGGGAAATCCCCAACGAGCGTGAGAATTTCTGCTGCGTTCAGTGCAGCAAATGCCTGAATACGCTGGCCAGTGTGTGTGACCAGTTCCTTTTGGGCATATCTCGTATCGGTTGTTGGTTTGATCGCAAGTGTGGTGAAACCCAATTCACGCGCACTCTCAATGCGGCGAATCAACTCCGTTGTCTTGCCAGAGAACATCGGGCCGCAAATTATTTCGAGGCGACCGAGACTTTGGCTTGGCATGAAATGCGATCAGCCTCTCAAGATGTCGGAGCCAAATGCGCTTCCTTGACTTTGCGAGCCGCATCGATTCTGCGCTTTGCATAAGCGATCGCAGCATCAGAAACACTATCTGTATGAGCAGACTCTCGCATGACGGCAAGCGTTGTCTCTTCGATTGCCGCAACCTTCTGATCGATGGTCGCTTCAGTCATGCCAAGATGCAATCCGCCGAGCCGAATCAGACCACCAGCGTTGGCGATGAAATCTGGTGAATAGAGAATGCCGCGCTTCTTCAAAAGTGCTCCATCAGTATGTGGGTTCATCAGTTGGTTGTTCGCAGTTCCACAAATAATCTCGCAGTGAAGGTTGGTGATTGTCGCGTGATCGAGCATTCCACCCATCGCACAAGGTGCCAAAATGTCCAGCTTTTCGTGGAAAAGATTGCGGTCGTTGCCGATCGCAACGCAACCAAGTTCTTCAACGGCGCGCTTCATTGTTGGCACATGCACGTCGGTCACCATGACCGCAGCGCCAGCCGAACGAAGCAACTTTGCCAATTTATAACCAGTCGCGCCACATCCTTGAACGCCGACGGAAAGATTCGAGAAATCAACCTTGCGACCAAGATGTCGCAGGCATGCCTTCATCGAATTGAAGCAACCAAGTGCAGTCCAAGGACTCGGATCACCGCCATGTGAAACAGCTTCGCCGCCCATGATGTGGCGACATTCTTGAGCCATCCAATCACAGAACTGCGGACTGACTCCAACATCTTCTGCTGCGATATAGGAGCCACCGTGACTTTCAACGAAACGACCCATCGCGCGCCCTTGAGCTTCCGTTGGTTGTTCGCCTTGCTTGTTCAGGAGGATCACACTCTTGCCGCCGCCGAGAGCGAGATCTGCAGCAGCTGCTTTGTATGTCATTCCTTCGGAAAGTCGAAGCACATCGAAAATCGCATCATTCTCATTTCCATAATGGAAGCGTCGCGTTCCACCAAGCGCATTGCCAAGCACTGTCGAGTGGATCGCAATGATCGCCCTCAATCCCGTTGCAGGATCATTGGTGAAGGAGATGCGTTCGTGTCCGTGCTGAACCATGCTTTCAAGAATGTGCATTCAATGCTCCAAATTAAGAGTGTGAACTGATCTCGCTGCGATACACGAAGGAAAAAGAATAGACGATGAGGGGCTTCCTGACCAAACCGTCAGAAAAATTGGGAAAATCTGTTGAAAATCGTTTCGCTGATTATTCCACTTTTTGACCAGTGAACACCGTTCCACTTCCGAACTGTGGAATGCCGTGGGTCGCAATTGGTAGCCCAGTTCCGCGAGCAGCCATCACTGGCGTGCGCTCTGGAATGGAATATTCCGCATTGCTGAGTCCATCCGCTTGGGCGAGAACCGAATCTGCGCATGAGCGCGTGATCGCATCGATGTTCCAGCGAAGGCCGCGCGTCTCTTCATCGATCCCGGTATTTGCAAGTGCACACAGATGATCGACCACTGACATTTCATGTGCAAGCTTCGCACCTTGCAACCCAGATCGCAATTGTGCATCACACTTACTGAGCGTGCATGAAACTGCATGAATCCACATCGCACATTTTGAAAGACGCGCTTGGATAAATTGATTTCCGATCAATCCCTCTTCGTGTTCCTTGAACATCATTTTTACGTTGTATGAATGGTCCCGAATTCGGAACATCAATTCCTGAGCGTGGCGTTGCAACTTTGGATGAATCTTTTCAAATCTTGGTACTGGCCGACGCATTCCCAAGAAGAGCTCTCCACCAATGCGCGCCGCCGCGCCGATTTGTTTGAATGGTTTCGCTTTGATTCCCAGCATCCATTCGCCGAGTTGCTTTGATCCATAGGCAAAGATGAAAGAATGCATGACTTCATTCGCGCCTTCGACGATCGTATTGATGCGAGAATCACGCCAAATTCGCTCGACATTATTCTCGGTCATATACGATTCACCACCGAGAATTTGCATCGCATCATCCACAGTGCGAAATCCATATTCGCTGCAGAACACTTTGCACATCGCTGTTTCCAACATGATGTCTTCGTCGCCGCGGTCGAGGAATCCAGTAGTCATATAGAGCATTGCATCCATTGCGTATACGTATGCAGCACTGCGTGCGAGTCGCTCCTTCACAAGATCGAATTCTCCCAGCGGTCGATCGAACTGATATCGATACTTCGCCCACTTCGTCGCCTGTTCGAAGGCGTATGTCGCCCCGCCGAGCATTCCAGCAGACAAAGTGCAGCGTCCATAATTCAGACATGTCAGAGCAACATTCAGTCCTCGGCCTTCTTTGGATAGCAAGTTGGTTCGCGGAACTTTGACATTGGTCAATCGAATTCGTGCTTGCCACGTTCCTCGGATTCCACACTTCGATCGATTGCGACTGAAGATTTCGATGCCTTCCATATCTGGGGTGCAAATGAGCGCAGTCACCGAATCTTTTGTTTTTCCACTCTTTGGATCGGTGATTTTCTGCTTGCACATCACTGTGAAAAGTCCACTCAGCGCCGCAGAAGTTGCCCATTTCTTTTCGCCATTGAGAATGAAATGCGTTCCATCTTCGCTGACTTCGCAGCGTGTTTCTTGTCCTCCAGCATCGCATCCAACATTTGGTTCGCTGAGGCAGAAGGCACTCAATGTGTCTTTGGCCAAGCGAGGAAGAAAGTGACTTTTCTGTTCGGGAGTTCCGAAGAGCATCAAGGCTTTGCATCCGATTGATTGATGCGCTGAGACCATCACGGCGGTCGATCCACATGCACGCCCGATTCGTTCAAGCACACGGTTGTAACTCGTGATTCCAAACCCACCACCATGGAATTCTTGCGAGATAGTCATACCGAGGACGCCAAGGTCAAAGAGTTTTTTCACTACCCATTCTGGAATGTGCTGCTGCTGATCAATTTCATGAGTTGGATGTTCGGTCTTGAGATATGTATCGAGTCTTGCAAGCAGTTCATTGCAGCGCTGAGTCTCCTCTTGCGCACTCTTGGGATATGGAAAGAGCAAGTCCTCTCGAAATGTTCCCCAAAAGGTATTCTTCATCACGCCCATCGTGGCAGGATCTGGTCCGAGCATTTCTTGCGCCGCTTCGATCTGCTTGCGATCGTTGGCGGAAATGTTCTTCAGGTTGTCGGCAAGATTTGTACTGTTTGTGGTCGTCATAAAAACTCCGTTTGTGCGTTCGAGAGAAACAGAACAATAGCCTATTTGACGATCAAAATGGGAAATGTTCTTATGCGAAGCGCAGAGCCTAAATTGACTTAGCCCGCAGGCTTGAGGAATTGCGATAGTTTTTCGCGGGCTGCAGAGGTGTGACGAAGTGCAACAAGATGCTTGCGTTCAGCCGCAAGTGCTGCTTGCCATCCGCTCTTGAGCCCAATTTCGACACATTCCATGACCGCATTCGCAGCTTCCGTCGCTGTGACAACACTGCGCGCGGTTTCAAGGGCGGATTGAATGGCCGGTGCAAGAACAACGTTGATCGATTTTGGTTGGGATCGCGGCTTCGAGCGGGGATTTGCCGCGAGCCAATCGAGCGCTACACGCAAAGCGTCATCACCGGGATTCACCGCAACATCGAACAAACCCGCAGGGAGTGCGTTCACAGAATTTGTCTGCCCTGTTGCCGTTTGTGTGATTGCTGTGACAGGGTCGATTCTCGAAGGCAACATCTGCGTGCCTCCCCAACCAGGACAAATTCCAAGTCCGCACTCGGGCAATCCAATTCTCCATGGCTTTTCTTCTGCGCTGGGAAGTGTTCCGATGATGCCGTCGCAGTGCATCGCAATTTCTAATCCGCCACCGAGCGCAGCGCGATGCACCATCGCAACAGTTGCACAAGGAACTTGAAAGAGGCGTGCGAATGCATCTGATCCTCGACGCAAATAAGCATCAAGTGCGAGGTCATCGAGCGCATCGATCTCTGCTAAATCGGCGCCTGCAACAAAAACTCTTTCGCTTGCAGAACGCAGAACGATTCCATTTGGCGATGTTGCAGCGACTGCATCAAGTGTCGTAGCGATTTCTTCGATCAACCAAGAATCCAAGACAACAACGCCACCGCGAAGCTTTGTTGGATTTGGGGTGAGCGAGATGATGGCGATTCCATCGGCAGTTTGTTCGACTGGGAGCATGTTTTATCTTTCTAAATTCGAGCGGGAATGTGCTGAAAAATGGCGCGAAAGATGGGTCTGCGCTTCTGCGCCAGCAATCACTTTCGCCGAAAGTTCTGCGGCTTCGATGGCAACTTGCTCGTCATTCGATCCATCAAGTTCGTTCAGCATGTTCTTGGTGCATGCCAATGCGTTTGGTCCGCCAGTGAGTAACCGTGCAACGAGTGTGGCGATCGTCGTATCGAGTTGATCGATCGGTGCGCAGTGCGTGACGAGTCCGCGCGAGAATCCTTCGTCGCCTTTCATCGTTCCGCCGCAAAGCAACATCGCGCGCGCAGGCCCAGCGCCGATTTTCTTGATCAGCCATGGCGCTACAACTGCAGGGCAGACGCCAAGATCCACTTCTGGATATCCAAGTTTCGCTTCAGGATGCGTAACGGCAAAGTCACAGACGACGACCAATCCGCAACCGCCACCGATGGCAGCGCCTTGCACGCGTGCGATGGTTGGCACTGACAATTGTCGCAGCGCAAGCAGCGTCATAGAAAGTTGTCGGAGCATTTGTCCCATTTGAATGGGATCATGCATGACAGCCTTCAAGTCCATTCCGGCACAGAACGATTTTCCTTCGCCAGCGAGGACAACAACTCGAATGTCATTCGGCGTCTCTTTGATGTGCTTCGCAACGCAAGCGATAACATCGGCGAGAGCTTGGATCAGCGGAAAGTCCAGCGCATTGCGCACATCTGGCCGACGCATCGTGATTGTTGCACAACCGTGAGCGACTGCGAGTTGAACGAGATCTTCCATGGGTTCAAGGGTACGCAAAGTCAATCACCCGAAGAGATGTTTGCCGCATTCTGGGCAGCGGATGGCGTAAGGATTTCCTTTGAGCGAATACTTGCAGTTCGGGCAGATTCCCTTTGTTCTGAGCGTTTTTCGAACATTTTGAGAATGTTCGGTGTGTGTGATCTTCCAAATATAGAGAATGCCAGAAACGCCAAGCCCTCCAATATAGAAGAATGGCCAACTGAGGAGTGCGTTGCGGATGAATTCCCACCAGGTAAAAGGTGGTGAAGAGGACTTCGCAAGAAATTGCATTGCGATCGCGCAGATGAATCCCAAGCACAGAGTCACCCAAAGATTTCGGATGAGCATCCGCGACCACATCGTGGTCGGGCGCTTGATCGAGTAATAATCAAGATCCCGAAAAAAACGGCGAATGTCTTCGATCCACTTCATGACCCGCCTTTGCGTTTACTCCAGAAATCCCCAAGCATCGAGATCGCTTCTTTTTTACCGCAGAGTTTTGCGGTTGCATTGATCGTGTCATGAACACGGCTTCCTAAAAAACCTTCAGGACTCGTGCCGTCAATTTGATTCAGCCACATCTTTGTCGCGCGCAATGCTTGTGGGCCTTTGAGCAACAGTGCATCAACAAGAGCAGCGACTCGACCTGCAAGCGCAGATTCGTCGCACTCGACAAATTGAACAAGCCCAAGCGCCTTCGCGCGCTGCGCGTCGATGATTTCTCCAGAGAGCGCCAGTGATCGCGCGCCACCGAATCCAATAGTCGCCATCAATGTGGGCAAACTGACTGCGGGAGAGACACCAATTCGGTGAACGGGATACCCGAAAGACGCAGAGCCAGATGCGCACACAATGTCGCATGCTGCCACGATCGCACAACCACCGGCAAGCGCGGGTCCTTGCACTTGCGCGATCACAATCGCAGGCATGATTCGAAGTGTGCTGCTGATTTCGCCAAGCCGGCGCACAAATTGTTCAAGCATCGTGTTGTCATTCACACACTCTGCAAGATCGAATCCAGAGCAGAATGCTTTGCCGGCCCCGCGAAGAATCACGATGAGTGTTTCGTCACGTTGGACAGATGCTCTAACGCGTTCGATCGCAACTTCAAGGCCATCGAACATCGCTGTACTCATCGCATTTCGCATCGCGGCATTATTTAAGGTGATCGTGAACGTTCTGCCTTCAGATTCGGTTTGCACAAGAGGATGTTCGCTGTTGATCATTGTCGAATTTTCACCTGACGAAAATGTTTCGGGCAGGGTATTGTCCAACATATTCCTATGCCATCAACTGCGCAACAAATTTGGATTGTTCGTCACTCTGATACCGAGTGGAGTCTCAACGGCCGTCACACAGGTCGAACCGATGTGCCATTGACTTCTGGAGGCGAATTAAAAGCAGATCAATTGGCTCCACGATTGGCGAATGAGAATTTCGCGCTTGTTCTTTCCAGCCCAGTCAGCCGAGGAATGGAAACTGCACGACGTGCAGGATTCGCAGAACGCGTTCAACCAGATCCGAATTTGCTCGAATGGGATTATGGAAAATATGAAGGGCTGACGTCTGCGCAGATTGCTGCAATGCATTTTTCTGGCGATCACGATGTCAATCTTGATTGGGATCTCTGGCGTGATGGTTGCCCAAGCGGAGAATCAATCGAAGCAGTCGCTTCACGAGCGCGGACAATTGTCCAGCGATGTCTCGCAACAAAAGGAAATGTGTTGTTATTTTCTCACGGACATTTTTCGCGCATGATTGCTGCAGTCTGGCTGGAACTTCCGCCATCACGCGGTCGGAGTTTTGGTCTAAAGGCAGGATCGATCAGCATTCTGGGATTCGAGCATGCGAATCGCGTGATTTGGCAATGGGATCGTGTTGACACTTTCGAGGGACATTGATGACTCTCCACGATCACGACGATAAAAATTTGAGTGAGGGCTCCGTCAGCGATCCTCGCATCGAGACAGCAGAAGATGCGCTCGTTGATGATTTGATCGAAAGTGATGCCTCGCCCGAATTGATCGCAGATGCAGTCGAACAGCAAGACGCAGCGGATGCCGCTACAACACTTGAAGCGTTGCCACAAGACGAAGCGTCGGATGTTGTCGGCGAGATGGAAGTCGATGCCGCCGCTGATGCGCTCAGTCATATGTCGATTCCGCTTGCAGTCAGCGTGATCGAAGATCTCATCGAAGAAAATCCATCATTCGCAGGTCGCATGTTGAGCGAGATGGCGCCCGATGATGCCACCGATCTTTTGCAAGCTCTTCCCAAGCAGGATCGTGATCGCTTGCTCGCATTGATGGGAGTTGGTACGGCCCTGAACTTGCGCGAGTTGATGGTCCATCCACGCGAGAGCGCTGGTGGAATGATGACCACACAATATTTATCTGTGCGCGAAAACGAGAGTGTTGCAGAAGCGATCGAACACATTCGTCGTGGCGAACCAATCGAGCATGCGCAACAGGCATTTGTGACGGATCGAAAAGGCAGACTGAAGGGAACGATTGGGCTGCGAAAATTGCTTGTTTCGCGCAGTGGTGAATTGATCGGTGACATTTGCGAGCGTCATGTGGATGCAGTCAGTCCAGAACTCGATCGAGAACTCTTGGCGCGTGAGTTTGAAAAATATGACTATCTCGAACTTCCAATCGTGGATCATTCGCAGCGATTGCTTGGCATCGTGACTGTCGACGATGTGATTGACATTATTCGCGCCGAAGGAACCGAAGATGCTCAGCGCATGGTGGGTGCAGGAAAAGAAGAGGGCGCTTATTCCACTGTCATTCAGAAATTGCGTGGGCGATTCGTATGGCTTGTCATCAATTTGTTGACGTGCGCAGTGGGTGCGGTGGTCGTTCTGCAATTTGAAGGGTTGATCAAGGAACTCGCGTTTCTGGCAGTATTAATGCCAGTCATTGCAAATCAATCTGGTACTGCTGGTCAACAATCGCTTGCGGTGACACTGCGCGGAATCGTGCTTGATCAATTGCTTCCGCGACATACATCGACACATATTCGTAGAGAATTGACCGCAGGATTGATCAATGGCGTCCTCTGTGGCATGCTCTTCGGTGGTTTTGTTGCAGCTTTCAAGATAATGAACGGAGAGTCGTGGCACATTGGAATCTTGATCGCCATCAGCATGTCAACAACGATGATGATCGGTTGCGCGACTGGAAGCGCGATGCCACTCATTATGCGAAGACTCGGGTTTGATCCCGCAACGGCATCGACTATTTTTCTCACGATGGTCACAGACAGCATGAGCTTTTTCATTTTTCTAGGCATCGCCAGTCTGGTTGGGCAATGGATTCTCTGAGTAAAGAATTACGCCCACGCTATTCATTGCGGCGGCGGTTGGTCATACGCATCGGCGTTCCGTTGCTTGCCACGTTTCTCTTGATGATTGTGACCCAAGTCAAACTTGACAGAGATCTTTTTGTGGAATCAGTTCGTGAGAAAATGCGTGCAAGTGTTCAGATCACTTGCTTGAAGGCTGAATCCGAATTTTTATCAATAGAGAACGCGGTGGCCCTGCAGGTCGAAATTATCCGATCAGATGGAGAACAACTTTCCCAGCTCGAGTCTCCTGCGGCGACAAAAAAACTGAATTTATTTCTTGCAACAGTATTGAAGTCCAATCCATTTGTCTTTGGCGCTGCGCTCGCATTCGCGCCGGGTTCTCCTGATGTTTCAGCCAATGGATTCGGTCCATATGTCTGCCGCACAGCGGATGGGAAAGGATTGCGCACGATGAATCTTGCGTTGGATTTGAAGTACAACTTTTCAAAAGCTCCATGGTTTGTTGAAGCCGGCCCCGAGCCAGACGGAGTTTGGAGCGAGCCATATTTTGATGCAGGTGGCGGCGATCAATTCATGACGACCTATTCAATGTCGTTTACGGCAGGCGGAGAAGTTCCGGCTGGCGTTGCGACTGCTGATGTCGTTCTTGCAGATATTGTCAAATCATTAGAGTCCAAGAACAACGACAATCAATATGATTTCACAGTTGTTTCGGGAAAGGGGCGAATCATTTCATCATCGAATCCAGAAGCATTGATGAAGGTCGCAGCAGACTTCGAGGCTTCTTCAAGTGAGCGACAGACGCTCGATGCAGTTGCAGCCTTTCGCAGTTCTGGTGTGGAATTCACACGCATTGGGGAGGGATCACTCCTTACATTTACAGGATCTCGACTTGTGTTTGTCAATGTTCCATCCACCGACTGGGTTTTCGTTGGCTCATTTCCGGAGACAAATCTTCTTCCTTCAATTCTGCAGGCGTTATTGTTTGGCCCAGGCTTATTATTGCTGGGAGCAATTATTGCAATGACAGTTGTCTGGCGTTCTGCCGATCGTGCTGTGGCACCACTGCAAGGAGTCATCCGTGCGATTGGAAAGTTTTCCAAGGGCGATCTTTCTGCACGCGCTCCAGACACCGATCGTGAAGATGAAATCGGCTTGATGACGACTGCGTTTAACAAGATGGGCGGAGATTTGCAGGGAGCAATCTCACAGCGAGAAATTGCGGAAACAAAACGAATCGAGGTCGAGGTTCAGATTGCTGCAGCTCGTGATGTTCAGAGGCTTCTTCTTCCACAAAGTGATAGAGAAGTTGAAAGCAAAGACGAAAGATCAACGGATGAATTTACGGGTGTCTCTATTTTGGGATTCAACGTTCCAGCAAGCGAAATCTCTGGCGACTTTTTTGATTGGTTTCCTCGTGGAGACGGAACATTCGCGCTTGTCATCGCCGATGTCTGTGGCAAAGGTATGCCTGCAGCGATGGTGATGGCAGTGTGCAGAACACTTCTGCGTCGAGCAGCTGTAGAAACCAACGAACCGCACCTTGCACTTGCACGAGTGAACGAAGACATCATCGCGCAAGCTCCTCGATCGAATTTCACGACAGGTGTTCTCTTGTATTTCGACCCACGCACTGGGTCGATCTTGTATGCCAACGCGGGTCATCCAACTTCCATTTTGGTACGGGTTGATGGAACTACTTCGCATGTGATGGAAGGAACTGGAACAGTCCTTGGACTCGAAGCAGATTCTGTTTGGCAAACGAAGCGCATCCAACTTGATCCCGGCGAAGACCTCGTCCTTGTTTCTGATGGCGTGACCGAAGCGGGGCCAGAAACAGCTGGTGCTGATCGCCTCTTCGGATCAGATCGTGCGGCAGCAGCGATTTCTGCGGCTTGTAAAGGAAAGCAGCAGAGTCCAAAAGTTATTGTTGAAGAACTTGTTACATCCGTCAAAGCATGGAGCCATAACTTTCAAGGTGATGACATGACAATCATTGCAATCAGCAGAGAGTGATGACCCACGTGTCAACAATCGAAATTCCAAAACAAATTTTTATAAATCAAGATTCGCACCAGCAGGGGCCATTCACAGTTGAGGAAGTCAACGCAAAGATTCGCGCTTGCGAGTTGACTGGGGTCAACACCTTTGCGTGGTATCAAGGTTGTTCTCAGTGGATCCGAATTGATCAGGTTCCAGGCGTATTCATGCTGAACACGCCGCCAGTCTTTCAGCCCGATAGACAGCCTGAAACAAAGAGCGATGCGACTGGTGGATTGATTCCGTACAAGAACCCCTATGCACTTGCGGGCTATTATTTGAGCATTTTCAGCATGATTCCGTTTGTTGGAATCTTTCTTGGAGTTGCAGGGGTCATTTGCGGAATTGTGGGCGTTCGACGCAGGAATCGAAATCCAATGATGAGAGGTACTGCGCATGCTTGGTTCGCCATTCTTTTCAGCGCTTTGGTCATACTTATACAAGTCGCGCTTGCAATCTATTTATCGATGCACAAAAACTCATTTTGAAACGAGAAAATTGTTTATTTGTATAGATTGCAATTATGCAGCATGATTCTTCAGATGCGCTGCCACCTTGCCGAGTGTGCGCCGAGCGTCAGCTTGCGCTCTTCGCAGTCATTGATTTGAAAACATATTGGCGTTGTGCGCATTGCCAAGCAACATTGCTTGCAGATGCGCACCTCCCAACGCCCAGCGAAGAAATCGCGCGATATGCGCAGCACAACAATGATCCGCACGATTCGAGATATTTGGATTTTCTTCGGAGATTTGTTGATCCGCTGATGGTCGAGTTGCCTGCGCCGCAAGTTGGCTTGGATTATGGATGCGGCCCCGGTCCTGCGCTTGCGCAAATGTTGACTGAAGAAGGGCACGAGATGCATTTGTATGACCCGATTTTTCACGCTGATGCCAGCGAACTTGAACGCCAATACGACTTCATCACATGCACAGAAACGGTGGAGCATTTTCACCAACCGCGCGCAGAATTTCGGAAATTCAACAAATTGCTGAATTCTGGTGGTTGGCTTGGAGTGATGACAAACTTTCAAACAGATGATGCGCAGTTTGCTCAGTGGCATTACCGCCGCGATCCAACGCACGTCACGTTCTATCGCGAGGCGACTTTCACTTGTATTGCCGCAGATCTAGGATGGCACTGCGAATTTCCAGCACGCAATATCGTATTGATGCGCAAGCCGCGCGAGGAGCGATAGCAATGGACACCACATCAATCACCATCAGCGTCTTTGCAGGCATCTTTGGCTGTGCATATTTCGTCTATGGAAAGAAGCAACAGAAGTTGATCCCACTCTTATCAGGGGTGGGACTTTGTGTTGTTCCATATTTCATTGAGAGCAACATGGTGTTAATCGTTGCTTGCGTTGCAATGTTGATCGCACCATTTCTTATCAAGATCGATTTCTGAGACCGACTCGTGCTTTCGCTTGATTATGTAGTCATGCGCCGCATGAGATAGGCAATGCGTTCGAAGACACTCGTGGCAAAAAGGATTCCTGCTTGAGCCTTTGGCGATCCAAATTCCAAGGTGGCGCTTCTTCTTCGTATGTTTTCCATTTGCTCTCCACGATCGCTGGTCATCCCAGATAGAATTTCTAGGTCAAATTCATCTTTCGATTGGATCGCATCATGCATTGATCGCACCATCACATCGCATACTTCGACCAATCGACCGCCGAGTTCTCGTGCGGCGGGCTCGGAATCAAGCGCGCCCACTTCCTTTCCAAGCGAATCGATCGCAGTCACAATTTCTGCAAGTACTTGCTGGCTGCCGAGGGCATTGACCAAGAGGAATCGGTTTTCGTCATCATGTGGGGTCTGTTCGACGCATTCCAAAATAAATGCAGAAATTTCTGCATTGAGGGAGGCTAGCGATTCCAGAACGAGATTGACATCATGTCCTTGGGACGCATCCTTGTCCAATCTTCCGGCATCGAGCAATGTGGGAAGTGCGGCGATCACACGCAATTGTTCATTCTTCACAAGTTCCGCAGCAATCTCTGGCGAATCAACTCCTCCTTCGACAAGAAAATGTGGATTCGCAAGAATGTCTTCGGCAATATCAGGGACAAGTTTCGGCAAGAGTGATTTCGCACGATGTCTCATCATCCATCCAATCAACGGACACATCAACATTTGTAAAAGAAACCCAAGCGCAAGTGTTGTTTCGATTGAAAGGCCTGAGGTTTTGAGAATGTCGATGATTGACGGGATGATTTCGGTTGCAGCAATAAGAAGCCATCCTGCAAGTATGCAACTTGATATCGCATTGATGATTGCTTGCCAATATGCGATTCGCAAGGAATCTCCACGGAGTCCTTGCCCTAAGAGGATGATTGATAGTCCGACGCCAACTCCAGTTCCATGGATCACCATCATGGCTTGTTGAGGTTCGAGGATGCCCTTGCCGCAAAGTGCGATCAAGATCACAACAATTCCGCTGGAGCTTTGAATGATGACACGCAGAAGTGCTCCAGCAATAAATCCAAGCACGAGCGATCCATTCAGTGCTGCTCCAACTGCTGAGAACCATTCAGCTTCTTGGAGTGGAGAGACCGCACGCTTGAGTTGAATCAAACCGAAAAGCAGAAGTCCAATTCCAAGCATCGTGCCAAGAGTTGGAGCCCACGCGATCCAACGTCGCTGTCGCAATGCAAGTCCAGTCAGCCCGATCAACCACAGTATCGCAAGATTCAAATTGATTGCTGCAAGAAACGCGAGCAGCGCGGTTCCAGGATTCGCCCAAGCCACAACAGTCAGCGCCCGCTGCATTGTCAAGAGTCGCGCTGAAAGTAATCCAGCAAGCAAAAACGAAACAACCGTTGCACTTTGGCTCACCAAACCAAATCCAAATCCAAGAATTGCCGCACGCAGCGGACTTGCCGTTGCATGAGCTGCTTGTTTTCTCATCGAACGTGATGCCAAGCTTTTTAAGCTTGATCGAATCGAATCGAGTCCGAGAAAGAAAAAGGTGAGTCCAGCGAGGAAGAGCGGAATGACCTCAAGTGCGGTCATTTCTCGCGCCTTCTTTCGATCGAACAGCAAGAACTGCAGTCGCAAGGACCAATGCAGTTGTAATCAAAGTCAATATCTCAAGCCACGCTTTCATTCTTCCGATCGATGCGACCGACTGAGAAACATATTCTGTTCCCAGTGTTGCGGCGGTGTCAGACCAAAGTTCCGCAACACTTTCAAGTCGAAATGATGTTTGTTGCAAGAGTGGATT
>Ga0214919_10005330_pt1 | contig 18316 bp, 15 predicted proteins | sample LL1503_MetaG_FD_177994 | JGI IMG/M metagenome (GOLD analysis project Ga0214919, IMG submission 177994) | Freshwater microbial communities from Lake Lanier, Atlanta, Georgia, United States - LL-1503 | ecosystem: Environmental > Aquatic > Freshwater > Lake | place: USA: Georgia | collected...
CGTTCAGCACTTGAAGGAAGAACTTCAGACCAAGTTGCCGCAATGGTTATTGCGTACGAGCCCATTTGGGCCATTGGTACTGGACGCACGGCAACCTCCTCGGATGCTCAGGCTGTGATTGGCGCTATACGAGCCCAGGTATTGGAAATCAGTGGGTCAAAGGCGGCTGAGTCCGTACGACTGCAATACGGTGGCAGCGTCAAGGCAGCCAACATTGCCGAATTAATGGCCCAGCCGGACATTGATGGGGCACTTGTGGGTGGGGCAAGCCTTGATCCAGCTGAATTTGCCCGAATAGTGCAATATCGGCTTCATCGTCCATAGGCGTGCATCAAGCCTGATTCCTCCTTTCGGGAATGCCGTCTGTGGTGTTACCCTTGTCTCATTCGTGGGGGCGACTTGCCTCTACATCAATGGGGGAACCCACCTAATTCGACGGGGAGGTCGATAGTGAAGAAAACCAACAAACTCAGCCTGCTGGCTGCCGGTTTTGCAACGTTGTCACTTGTAGTGGCAGCTTGTGGCGGTAGTTCATCAGGCGATTCAGCACCAGCTGCTGAATCGGCATATCCAACCATCGAACAGTGTGCTGACGTGTCATACGACTACGCCGCACCAGCTGCGACTGGCAATGGAATGAAAATTACATACGACATTGCTCCTGAAGCAGTGTGGGAAGACGGTTCACCAATCACGGTTGCTGACTTTAAAGCAACCTTCGATGCATCGTTGAATACACCAGGATCAATCTCGACATCTGGTTACGACCAGATCACTGCAGTTGATGCCGGTACAAGCGACAAGCAAGTTGTCGTCACTTTGAAGTCCGTCTACGCACCATGGCGCGGATTGTTCGGTGGGTTGATCAAGGCTGCATCGGTGAAAAACACTGCTGACGTCTCTGGCGACTTCGCCGAAATGCTTCCATTCTCTGGTCGTCCGTACAAGATGCAATCGTGGAGCAAGGACCAAGTTGTCTATGTTCCTAACGAAAACTATTGGGGTACAGACAAAGCTGTAACACCAAAGGTTGTCATGGTTCCAAAAGCCGACAGCGATACAGAAATTGCATCGATCAAGGCTGGCGAAGTTGACTTCGTATTCCCACAGTATTTTGGTGGGCTCGCTGACGCGATGAAGCAAGACAACATTGCAACATCTATTCAATACGGTGGAGACTATGAAGCGTTGTACTTCCAGTCGAAGTGCGGACCTTTCGCAAACCCAACGTTCCGTGCAGCATTCTCGAAGTCAATCGATCGTGAAGCATTGTTCCAGCAGATTTATATTCCGATTTCGGACTCAGCAAAGCTCTTGCAGTGTGGTCCGATCACTCCGGGTCTCTATTGCAATGGTGATGAATTCACGAATAGTTTTGACCCTGAAGGCGCAGCGAAATTGTTGGAAGATGCAGGCTGGAAGAAAGACGACAATGGTTTCTGGGCTGAGCCAGGTAAGACAGCACCAAAGATCCGCTGGATCATCAACACGGGCAACACCCGTCGCGAGAGCACACAGGCCTATTTGATTCCATTGCTGCAAGCAGCTGGTTTCGATGTGCGTGCAGATAACTGCGACGCAGCTTGTTACTTCCAGAAGCGTCTGCCAGCACTTGATTATGACTTGGCGATGTATATCTCCACGGCTCCACCTGACCCTGCGTACCTCACTAGTGCTTTTGCTTGTGACCTGATCCCGACAACGGCTAATAAAAACATCGGTCAGAACAACAGCGGTTGGTGCAACGCAGAAGCTTCAGATCTGCTCCACGCGGCAGACATCGAAGTTGATGCAGCCGTACGTGCAGAAAAGATCAAGTCAGCCCTCAAATTGATGGCTGCTGATTCAATCTTGCTGCCATTGTTTCAGTTCCCTAAGGCTGGTTTCTGGCGCTCCGACAAGGTGGGCGGGCCAATCGACGGCGAGTTGAACAACTATCAAGCATTTAAGAACTTCGACCAGTGGACCGACGTTGATGGCGATGGAAAAATCGTTATCGGTGCCGAGCAGTGGCCAGAGTGCTTGAACCCAATCACGGAGTGTGCAAACTCTTCTTGGATGGTGTGGACAACAGCATTCCCAGTAAGCCCAGGTGCCTACACAACGACCAATGATGGTCAGTACGTAGTCACCAACTTGCTTACAGGCGAGGCAACCGTAGAGGTTCTCTAGTCTCAATAAATAGTTGATAAGTGCATTTAGGGTGCGCAGACCAAGTCGGATAGATTTGGTCTGCGCATCTTTTGCGTTCAAGGCTTGAATACTGCGTTTTTGAGGGGATAGAAGATGTTGAGGTTTGCAATCAGGAGAATGGTTTGGGCTGTGCCCACGCTGATCTTGGTGACCTTCCTTGTATATATCGCCCTCCGTTTAGGCACGGACCCACTGCAGAGTTATCTGCGTACAAATCCTCGTGCAACTCGCGACAAGATCGAACAGTACAAGGCAGTGAATGGATTGTCATCCAATTATGTTCTTGGATACTTTCACTGGCTCAAAAACTTTGTGACGTTTAATTGGCCGAGAAGTATTAAGGGCAGTCGCGAAGTGTGGCCAGAGTTGAAAGATGCTCTGGTGAATACAATTCGATTGGGTTCGCTTGCAACCTTCTTGGGCGTAGTAATCGGTCTGTTAGTGGGAATGTTTGCGGCTTTAAAGCCCGGAAGTCGTCGCGACGTGGCAGTCAACACGGGTGCGTTTTTAGGTATATCTATTCCGCCGTACATCACCGCAGTGCTCTTTCAGTTGGTGTTCTCGGTGTATTGGTCGCGGTGGTTCGGCCATACTCTTTTCCCGACCTCTGGCGTTTATCCCGCAGGTCACACTGGTTTCGATTTGGTGTTGATGTTGAAGCACATGGCACTGCCGACAATGGTTGTCGCAATTCAGGTCGTTGCCGTTTATAGCCGTTATATGAGGTCATCGTTACTCGATGTTTTGAATTCGGACTTTATGCGTACAGCACGTTCAAAGGGCATTAGCGAACGTCAAATTTTGTTTCGGCACGGTGTGCGTAATGCGTTGATTCCGGTGGTGACAATTGCTGCATTGGACATCGGAGCAATCATTGGTGGTCTCATCATCTCGGAGAACATATTTGCTTATCCAGGTATGGGGGTTTATTTCTTGTCCGCGTTTGGAACTGGTGACTTTCCGCTATTGATGCCTTGGATGGTTCTCGTTGTCGCATCAACGCTGATTTTTAACTTGATTGCTGATGTGTCGTATGCATTTTTAGATCCGAGGATTCGCCTTGACTGATTTCGCAACTATTTCACCTAAGCGCATGGCGCTTCGACGATTTTTGTCGCACAAGGCAGCAGTGGGGAGCTGTGTTCTATTGGCGATAATGGTTTTGGCCGTAATTCTGTCGCCATTTACAGCCCGTTACGGAGTGAACCAGTCCGTTCGGAAACCGCCAAACACATTTTTGCCGCCTCAAAAATTGGCGTGGTTTGGAACCGATGACATTGGGCGCGACCTGTACAGTCGGTTGATCTACGGCATTCGTGTCTCGTTGATCATCGGTTTGTTCAGTGCCTTGATATCGACAATTGTTGGATGCGTTATTGGCGCTGTAGCGGGCTTTCGAGGTGGACGATTTGATGATGTGGTGATGCGTGTGACTGACTTGTTTCTTGCATTTCCGTTTTTGGTCGCGTTGTTGGTGATTCGCAACACGATTGGTGGCATCGGTTGGCTGACGGCAATTATCGGTGACAAATCATCCGTTCGATTCATTGTCTTTTTGCTGTCTTTCTTCGGCTGGATGGGAGTCGCCCGTATCGTGCGGGGACAGGTGCTGGCTTTGAAAGAGCGCGAGTTCATTGAGGCAGCACGGGCTGTTGGTGCTACTCGACGCTACATCGTGCGCAGGCACTTACTTCCTAACTCGATTGGCCCAATCATGGTGGCACTCTCGTTTGCGGTTGTTGGGGCAATTACTGCAGAATCAACACTTGCCTTTTTCGGGTATGGTCCTCAAGCTGGTGACGGTGCTACATCGTTGGGAATCCTCGTGGGGGCTGCGAAGGGTGCGGTACAAACTGGCTACTGGTGGATAGCTGTTTTCCCGTGTTTCGCATTGGTCTTGATTTCGCTTGCGATTAACTTCATCGGTGATGCATTGCGTGACGCTACTGACCCACGTTTGGACAGGGGTGAATGATGAGTGAGTTAGTGCTTTCAATTCGTGATCTCCGTGTCACGTTCGATACCCCTTTGGGTCCACTTGAAGCCGTACGTGGGGTAGATATCGATGTACACGCTGGCGAGATGATGGGTGTAGTTGGTGAGAGTGGATCCGGCAAGTCAGTGACATTTCTTGCTGCTATGGGGTTGTTGCCACATCGCGCGAAGATCACAGGTTCGGTCATGCTCAATGGTCAGGAGATGATCGGTGCACCAAATAAAGTTCTGCGAAACATGCGTGGTGGATTGATGTCCATGATTTTCCAAGATCCTTTGTCGGCACTGAATCCTGTCCATCGAGTTGGCGACCAGATCGTAGAGATGCTTCAGGCCCACCAGAGTCAATTGAGTGACAAAGATGCAGCCAAGCGTGCAGTTGAGTTACTGGATATTGTCGGTATTCCTCAAGCGGCGGAGCGCGCCCACCAGTACCCACACGAATTCTCTGGCGGAATGCGCCAACGAGTCGTGATTGCGATTGCTATTGCTAATAATCCAAAGGTCTTAATTGCAGATGAGCCCACAACTGCATTGGACGTGACGGTGCAAGCCCAGATTTTGGAAGTCATAGAGCGTGTTCAGAAAACATTCGGTACTGCCGTTGTGCTGATCACGCACGATCTCGGTGTTATCGCGCGCGTCGCTGACCGGGTCAATGTGATGTACGCAGGACGCAATGTGGAAAAGGGCGGCGTTGATTCATTGTTCGATCATCCAAGTCATCCCTACACACGCGGCTTGTTGGCATCGCTTCCGCATGAGGGCGCTGAGCGCCTCACACCAATCACTGGTTTCCCGCCAAACATGCTGATGCCTCCACCGGGATGCGGTTTCGCACCTAGATGCTCGTTCGCAAACGATGGATGCCTCACATCATTGCCAGCACTTCGTTCATTTGGCGACCTCGAAACGGCCTGTTTGAGGGCTGAACAAATAGTTATTGATGGGGCGCGGCCATGAACCAGCCAATTCTGAAAGTTGAAAACCTCGTTAAGAATTTTGAGCTACGCGCTAATAGCGGTATTCGTAAGACGAAGAGAATTGTCCAGGCTGTTTCCGACGTGTCCTTCTCTGTGGATCGTGGGCAAACTTTGGGAATCGTTGGTGAGTCAGGCTCCGGTAAGACAACGGTTGGTCGTTGTGTTTTGCAGTTGCTCGATATCACATCTGGCACCATTTCATTTGAAGGTAAGAATTTGGCTGGCTTAAGTTTTGAAGAGATGCGACAAATTCGTCGCAAGATGCAGATCGTTTTTCAAGATCCGTTTGCATCGCTCGATCCCAAAATGACTGTTGGTTCGTCGATAGCCGAGCCACTGGTGGTGCAGGGAGTCGATGGCGACCATAATGAGAAGGTTGCTCACTTGCTCGAACTGGTTGGTTTGGCGGCGGATCACGCTAAGCGTTTCCCTCATGAATTTTCGGGAGGTCAGAGGCAACGGGTAGGTATTGCAAGAGCACTGGCGCTCGACCCAGCATTAATTGTGCTTGACGAGCCTGTGTCCGCACTTGACGTGAGTATCCAGGCTGGAGTTGTGAACCTATTCGGTGACTTGCAAGAACGTCTCGGCATGTCGTATGTGTTTATCGCGCATGATTTATCTGTTGTTCGACATATTGCTGATCGGGTGGCGGTTATGTATCTCGGAAAAATTGTCGAGATAGGTGATAAGAAATCTATTTACGATCATCCGACGCATCCGTATACAAAGGCTCTACTTTCAGCCGTGCCGGTCCCAAATCCAACGACCGAGCGGTCGCGTTCACGAATCATGTTGCAGGGAGATGTGCCGTCACCTGTCAATCCACCAACTGGATGTCGTTTCAGAACGCGCTGTTGGAAGGCCACTGAATTGTGCGCGTCTACCGAGCCGCAATTGGTCGTGCGCCCAACTGGTCAACTTTCGGCCTGCCATTTTCCAGAGTAGCAACGGTAGTATTTAGGTCGTGAGAGAGTTCATCAAAGTCATCACCATTGTTGTCAACGTGATTTCCATGTTTGCCATGATCGCAGGAGTATTGCTCCACAGCGGTCGTGGAGGCGGTCTCAGTGACATGTTCGGTGGCGGTGGTTCTGCTGCGTTGGGTAGTGCAGCAGCGGAGAAAAACCTCAACCGAATCACCACAGTTTTCGCACTTGTGTGGATTTTTACGGTTGTGGGATTGGGTTTGCTTCTCGCATAGAAATATTGAAACAGAGTTACCACGTCGGAGTGGCGAAATGGCAGACGCACCAGCTTGAGGGGCTGGCGCTCGAAAGGGCGTAGGGGTTCAAGTCCCCTCTTCGACACAAGAGTTTGGTCACAGTCATAGGAGCACTATCACCTACGATTGTTGAATAATTACGCACTACACACCTAGCGAGATCGCCGTTATTCAGAAGCGAACATTGCGCGTCTTGGTGGTAAGTCAAATTGCCGGATCGGCTGCTCTTGCCGCCGCAGTCACTGTTGGCGCCTTCGTCATCCAGGACATCCTTGGCCAGACCACAGCGTGGGGAGGTGTTGCTTCGGCAACAGTAACCATGGGTACTGCTTTCATGTCGCAGATGCTTGCGCGGCTCATGAATGTTCGTGGCAGGCGTAATGGACTTCAGGCTGGTTACTTGCTTGCAATCTTCGGAGGCTTTGTTGCAGGATACGGAGCCGAGACGAAGACTCTTTGGATCTTTTTAGTCGGATTGTTTGTATTTGGTAACGGCCAAGCATCTAATTTGTTGTCCCGTTACGCCGCTGCCGATTTGGCAACCACAGATGAGCGTGGTCGAGCGATGAGTCGTATTTTGTTTGCTTCAACATTTGGCGCAGTATTCGGTCCTCTGTTGATTAAGCCTGCAGAACAAGCAGGCGTGGATTGGTTCGGTTGGGGCCAATACACAGGTCCATGGATTTTTGCAGGAATCTTCTTTCTTACGTCGCTGATCAACACGACACTTCGTCTACGACCAGATCCGCTTGAAGTCGCAGGAAGACTAAATCGTCAGGCAGAAGTAGGAGCACCGACAAGGCTTTTTTCTGATGCAATTACAGCGATTCGGAATTCAAGTGATGCGAAGACAGCAGTTATAGCGATGGTGATTTCACAAATGGCAATGGTTGCGGTGATGACCATGACCCCAGTACATCTCAAGCTTCACGGACACGAAACAGTGAGCGCCTATATTATTTCACTCCACATTGCAGGTATGTACGCGTTCAGTCCGCTTGTCGGAAGGTTTGCTGATCGACATGGTCGATTGGCGACCATTCAAGTCGGGGCAGTGGTGTTAATGGGTGCAACTTTGCTTTCGTCGCTTGCGGGTGACGCACCTGTGTTGCTGTTTCCAGCACTATGGATGCTTGGAGTTGGCTGGAGTTTCGGTTTAATCGGAGGTTCAAGCCTGCTTGTTGATTCAATCGATCAACAGATTCGAGTGCGTGTACAGGGAGCCGCAGATTTGACAATGAGTTTTTGTGGCGGCCTTGCAGGTTTTTCGAGTGGATTCATCCGCAAGGCTGTTGGTTATCACGTTTTGTCTAATATTGGAACGTTGCTCGCAGGTTTATTGTTGGTGATAGTGATGTGGAGAAAATCAAGCAAGGCGAGCGAGAGAGTTGGTGCAGCGTGATTTGGAAGAATTGGGCAGGCAACCAAACCGCTCGGCCTCTCAAAGTTCATCGCCCGCAATGTGAGTCGGACATTGTCGCAGTTGTTGGTTATGCAACCGCATTGCAACAGCGCGTAAAGGTAGTTGGTTCAGGACACAGTTTCACAGCAATTGCAGTAGCACCTGACCATCTGGTCGAATTGACTCGCTACAACAAGGTCTTGGGACTCGACGCCAACCGCTTAGAAGTGACGGTTGAGTCGGGGATTGTGATTAGCGATCTGAACGATTACCTAGCAGATGCAGGATTCGCCATGCCAAACCTTGGCGATGTTACATATCAAACGATCTCTGGAGCTCTGTCCACCTCTACACATGGCACAGGCGCTCTACGAACTGGGCTCGCTGCGCAAATTACTTCCTTTCGACTTGTTGTTGCGAGTGGCGAGGTATTGCAATGTTCGGCTAACGAGAATGCCGAGATTTTTCATTGTGGTCGTGTTGGTCTTGGCGCCTTGGGTATTTTGAGCACAATCACGTTGCGTGTTGTGCCGGCTTTTCGTTTACATGCGATCGAAGAACCAATGCGCGTGGATACCTTGCTCGCAAATTTGAATGAACTCGTGAGTACTAATGATTTCTTTGAGTTTTACTGGATACCGCACACTGGGTGGGCTCTCACGAAACGAAACAATGTGACTGACAAACCCGCGGATCCACCAGCCCGTTTTAGAACCTGGGTGAACAAAATGCTTTTGGAAAATATTGCATTTGGTGCGCTCTGTTATGTCGGTCGACTTATGCCGTTTCTCATTCCCCGGTTGTCAAAGGCCTTGCCAAGCTCGGGGAGAACGGAGTATGTCAACGCAAGTCATCGGATTTTTGCTAGCAAGCGCCTCGTGCGCTTTTATGAAATGGAATATTCGATCCGACGCGATTCAGTTGTGGAGGCACTAAATCGTGTGCGTCGAATGGTGGATGATTGTGGCTTCTTATTGAATTTTCCCGTTGAGGTGAGGTTTACAGCAGGTGACGATATTCCGCTTTCAACTGGTAGTGGCAGAGACAATGCGTACATTGCGGTACACGTGTTTAAAGGCATGAAATACGAGCCGTATTTCCGTGAAGTTGAAGCGATCATGAGTGATTACGAGGGTCGTCCTCACTGGGGAAAGATTCACTTCAAGACAGCAGACTCGCTCGAGCCCCTGTATCCTGAATGGAAGCGTTATATCGAAGTTCGGAACCGTCTCGATCCCGAGGGTGTGTTCACAAACGACTATTTGCGTCGTGTGTTGGGTCGCTAGTTCGCCTCAACCGTAGATAAACCCCCTAGGTAATTGAGGAGAATTTCATGACTAAGAGTTGGACCGCGCTCGGCGTACCCGAGAGAATCGTCGCTGGACTTTTGAAGCGAGGAATTGCAGAGCCGTTTCCGGTTCAGGCAGCAACAATCCCGGAATCATTGATGGGTCTTGACATTTGCGGCAAAGCACCAACAGGTTCGGGTAAGACCCTCGCCTTTGGTATTGCTTTGGCTGTCAAAGTTGTTAAGGCAAAGCCGGGCCGTCCTCATGGTTTGGTACTCGTGCCAACCCGTGAGCTTGCCGCTCAGGTTGCAAAGGAAGTTGCAATGTTGTGTGCGGGTGGCGGCATCACAGTGGCCGCTGTTTACGGTGGCGCAGGTTATGGCCCACAAGTAAAAGCTGCTCGTGCTGCAAGCATTGTCGTCGCGACCCCAGGTCGTCTTGAAGACTTAATGAAACGTCGCGATCTCGATTTGGGTGCTGTTGCATTAGTCGTCATCGATGAAGCTGACCGTATGGCCGACATGGGTTTCATGCCAGCAGTGAAGCGCATCATGCGTACCATCCCTGGCGGCCGTCAGACATTGTTGTTCTCCGCAACCTTGGATGGCGATGTTGACAACTTGATTCGTGAATTTCAGCGCGATCCTAAAAAGCATCAAGTGGCTGCAGCCGAAAATGGTGGCGAAATTGAGCATTTGTTTTGGAACGTCAATCGCGATGAGCGCACTCGGATGGTTGCAGAAATTGCCAATCATTACGAGCGTGCGATTGTTTTCTGTCGCACCAAGCACGGATCAGACCGTTTGGCGGGCAACCTTGAATCACTGGGTGTTGAAACTTGTGTGATTCACGGCAATAGAAGCCAGGCGCAACGCGAACGAGCTCTTGAGCAGTTCCGACGTGGCAAAGCAACGGTGATGGTTGCTACCGATGTTGCAGCCCGTGGTATTCACATTGACGCAGTGCCTGTCGTGGTTCACTTTGACTTGCCTGAAGATCCAAAGGACTACATTCACCGCTCTGGTCGTACAGGTCGAGCAGGCGAGAAGGGTGTTGTCATCTCGTTTGTCGATAAGTCGATCCGTAGATCAACTACTCAATTGACAAAGAATATGCCATTCGATGTTGTCTTCGTTGATCCACAGTTCGTCGACACTTCGATGCCGGCGCAATCACCAAGACCAGGCTCTATCGGTACGGTTCAAACGCTTGCGCTGATCGGTGCAGGGCCTCAACCCGAATAAATCACAAATAGATATCTCACAAGCAGATATCTTGTGGCCTTACTGGTACTCGCAAAAGTGCCTTTCCGGTTGCCGCTCTAATTGCGGCCACAATCGCAGGTGTCACTGAAATACATGGTGGTTCGCCAATACCCTTGGCGCCGAGTGGCGCTTGTGGTTCTGGTTCTTCAATCATGACAGCGACTACGCGTGGAGCATCCAGGGCGGTAGGCAACAAGTAATCGGTGAAGCTTGGATTCTTCACTCGACCGTTGTCCATGATGATTTCTTCCATGACGGCAAGTCCGAGGCCCTGAGCAATTCCACCCTCGAGTTGTCCGATGGCCGATAGAGGGTTGAGCACTCGTCCCACATCTTGTGCTGTCGCGATTTGGACAACTTTTACAAGACCAAGTTCCACGTCAACGTCTACGACGGCTCGGTGTGCCACGAAAGCGAACGCAACGTGACAATTGCCCTGACCATTTTCGTCAAGGTCTTCCGTTTTGCGGTGATGGTGCTCAAAAGTCTCTGAGAGTGTGATGCCTTGAGTTGCTTCAGCAACGCTTATTCGAAATGTTCCAACCGTGTCAATGATGTCGGTGTTCTCAACCATCAAACGAATTGGGTCAATGTTGTGCAGTTTGCCAACATGTTCAAAGAGGCGCTCACGAACAAGTCGACATGCGCCATCGACAGCCCCACCGCTCATCCAGGTCTGTCGAGATGCTGACGTTGAACCTGCTGATCCGATCTGTGTGTCTGAAGTTTCGAGAACCACATCGTCAACACCGAGCACGCTACGCGCTATTTGTGGAGCAAGAGTCACGAATCCTTGACCAACCTCAGATGTCGCAAACTTGAGTGAGGCAACGCCATTTGAAAGTGTGCAGCGAGCGGTTGCATAGTCGTCGAAGCCTTCTGAATACATCAAGTTTTTAATTGAAACACCCCAGCCAACTCCACGAATGATGTTGTGTCTGTCAGCAGTGCGACCACTACCTCCAGGGAACTCAAGTACGTTTGCATTCGATGCAAGGGGATCAGGCATCGGTATTGCGTTAGTTTCACGGATACAACGCTCAACTGGCGCAACACTCTCAACCACTTGGCCGGTGATGAGTTTGTCTCCAGTCCGCATTGCATTTTCCAGGCGAATATCGACAGCTGACAGGCCACACGCTTCAGCCAAAAGATCCATTTGACTTTCGTGCGCAAAACAAGCTTGCACTACACCGAATCCGCGCATTGCTCCACACGGTGGATTGTTCGTGCGAACTGCAAAGCCGTCCACTACTGCATTGTCGCATTGGTAAGGCCCCTGGGTATGCGTAATTCCGTTGATCAATACTGCAGGCGATGTGCTTGTGTATGCACCACCATCAAAGACCATCCTGGACTCAATTTTGACAATTTTGCCATCCTTGGTTGCATGATGTTTCATCCAAATCTTTGCTGGATGTCGGTGGACATGACCAAAAAAGCTTTCCTCGCGGCTGTACTGCATTTTGATCGGTTTTCCTGTGCGCAGAGCGAGTAGGCAGCAATGCACCTGCAGACTGATGTCTTCACGTGCTCCAAATGCACCGCCAACACCGCCAAGTACCAGGCGAACGTTCTCTTCGGGGAGCGCCAAGCATGCAGCGATTTGACCGCGATCTTCATGCAACCATTGCGTTGCAATATGAAGTTCAACTCCGTTGCCACCCGAATCCGGAAATGCCATAGCGGCTTCTAGACCAAGAAACGCCTGATCTTGCATACCGATGGTGTAGTTGCCTTCGACCGTGATCTCCGCAGATGCATGTGGGTCACCGTGCACGATGCGTTGATGTCGAATGAGATTGCCGTCTGGATGGATTTGCTCAGTCGTGCTGAGCATTGCTAATTCGGGGTCCACGACAGGCGTGAGTACTTCATAGTGAACGATGATTGCTGCAAGAGCACGTCGACAGGTCTCTGGATGATCTGCTGCGACAACAGCAACGGGCTCACCCATGTAGCGAACAAATTCAGAAGCAAAAACAGGCTGATCAGCAGAAATAAGTCCATACGTTGCCTTGCCAGGCACATCTTGCGCAGTGAGTACTGCAGAGACGCCGCTGATGAGCAGTGCGTCGGTGGTATCAATGGAAATGATACGGGCGTATGGATGAGGAGAACGAAGAGTTGCGCCCCACAGCATATTTTCTGCCCACATGTCGGACGAAAACGAGAACGAACCTGTAACTTTTGCTACACCGTCAGGTCGAAGTGCGCTTGCGCCAAGTGTGTCACGAGTACGAATATCCTGCTTGATTGCACTCATGAATTTGCTTTCCGAACTTGGACAACCGCTTCAACTGCTGCAAAGATGCGTCCATATCCCGTGCAGCGACAGATGTTGCCCGAAATGGACTCTTTGACTTCTAGCTCTGTTGGATTTGGGTTTTTATCAAGCAGATGATGTACAGCAACAATCAATCCTGGTGTGCAAAAACCGCACTGCACGCCACCTTCTGTAATAAAAGCTTGTTGAACGTCAGTGACTTGGCTGGTTATCGCCTGTGCGGTGACGGCCATGGTTGGGTTTTGTTCTATGAGTCCCTCAACCGTGACGATGTCGGAGCCAACTGCCGTTGCAGCCATTACCAGACAGGAACATACGGCATCACCGTCCATCAAGACGGTGCAACTTCCGCACTCACCCTGTTCGCACGCACCTTTGGCTCCTGGGAGTCCTAAACGTTCACGCAATACATAGAGCAAACTTTCGCCCACCCAGGCATCGACCACTGGACGATCTTGACCGTTGATGTGCAGCGAGTACATCTCGTTTCCGATTGTTTCATTCATGATGGGTAGGCCCTTGTGATAAGTCGTTGAGCTAGAACTCCGACTGCGTGGCGTCGGTATTCAGCGGTAGATCGGTGGTCGTCAATTGGTTTGGATTCAAGCGTCACGCGTCGACCGAATTCCTTGGCTACAGCGCCATCAATGCCCGTTGTCGAAGAAAAATCAAACTGTTGAGAGAGCCAAGACTCAGCGTCTCTGCAGCGAATGATCGTTGGACCAACTGCGCCTAGACCGATCCGAACGGAATTTGTGGATTTGTCAATGGCGAGACATGCCGATGCAACCGAGATAACCATTGCGTTTCTTACGCCAACTTTTGCGTAACCCTGCCAGCCGTTAAGTAGCGGAATAGTCACAGCAGTGATGATTTCATTGGCATTCCGAGCATTGCGTTTGACGCCAAGCATGAATTCGTGAATGGAGATTTGGCGCAATGCCTCGTGACTCTGCAGATGCACAACCGCGTCTAGTGCAAAAAGTACTGGTAAACCGTCGCCAGCGGGAGAGCAAGTGCCCAGGTTTCCGCCCAGGGTTCCGGCTGCGCGAATCTGAGGTGATCCAACAGTTCGTGCTGCTTCAGCGAGAGCGGGAACAAGTTGCTTGAGTTCGCCCGATTCCATTTCTTGGTAGGGCACACCAGCACCAATTGTGACCGTGCCATCAGCATTCTTCTGCCATGTACGTAACTCTTGTATGCGACGCAACGCAATGATGTTGTTCGGTTTGAGATGGTTGAAATTAATTTCTACCATCATGTCGGTGCCACCTTGAATCAGGCGTGCATCGGGAGTATTTGACAATGCTAAGACTGCTTCACGGATCGTGAGTGGTAGTGCAACTGTCATTGAACGCCATCCCAGTTAGCAAAGGTGTCAATCATTGCTTTGACATCGCCAAGAGGATACAAAATTGGACATGTCGCACCATTATCGATGTAATGCTTCACACTCGCTCGTGCTTCCGCTGGAGTGCCACTGGCGGTCAGCATTTGCACGATCTCATCGGGTACAAGTTTTGAAGCTGCAGTGACTTGCTCATGAGTGGCTGGCCATGTCAGCACTTCACCAACCTTGTCAAGCAGGCTCTGAGGAACACCAGAAGCCTTCATGATGTGCGGTTGTTGCCCTAGGTACTGTGTGACCATTTCGCGAGCCATATTGAGTGCAGTTTTGCGATCCTCATGAACGCTGCAGACAACGAGTTGTGGTCTATCAATATCTGCGATCTTGCGGCCAGCCTTATCAGCGCCAGCGGTGAGTGCCTCTATTGCCTGTTTGTTGTAATCAGGGGAGACCAAATAGTTCAGCACGACGCCGTCAGCAATTTCGCCAGTGAGTTCCATCATTTGCATACCGGTTGCACCGATGTAAATCGGAACATCTTTTGCGCGACGTTCCTGATACACGTAATCCAGCTCAATGCCATCGAACTTGACAAACTCGCCGTCAAATGTGACGTTTTCATTATTCAGTAGCGCACGAACATTGAGAACAATCTCTCGCATCGCACGCAATGGCTTGGCGCGTGAGATGCCAACTTTTTGAGCCAATGGGTCCCACCATGCACCGATGCCGAGAATTACTCGACCAGGTGCAAGATCGTCCAGTGTGGAGAAAGTAGCGGCGAGTCTTGCAGGGTTTCGACTCCAGCAATCAACAACACCCGAACCAACCTTGATTGTGTTCGTTACAGACGCAAATGCTGCCATTGGCACCGTGGCTTCGCGCACAAGACGGCTCTCTGCTTGCCACACTGCTTCGAAACCTTTTGCCTCTGCGTACTGCGCGTACTCCATGCCCTCTCGAATTCGGTGGGCATCTTGAAGGTAGATCGCTACGCGAGCCTTGCCAGTAATTGGATTAATTGCTTGTGCTGGGAGTGACATTATTGCAACCTTTCAAAAAGTCGAATTGCTTGTTCATGTGCCTTTGCTCGAATTTCGTCGAGATCTACCTGAGTTGGTAAGCCATCTTTCAAGACAACTTTTCCGTCGATGATGACGTCGGTGACTCGTGTTCCAGGAGTAAAAGCAACATGCCATGGACTCTGCACCTGATCGTAATTCCAGGTAACAACATCATTTTCCGCTTCTGGGAAGATTTGATACGCATTCTTCAACCATTGAGAGACAGTGTCTGGAGTCTCGGCAATATTAAATTCGCGAAGTCTTGCGTATGCAAGACGTGACTCCTCGAGCATGTCCGCTCCAATTCCATCTGTGCCAAGCAGGACGGTATTTGGCTTGGAAGTCGGCGCACCATAGCCAACATGGTTATTCATATTTGATCGCGGATTGTGTACGAGACGACCTCGTAGGGGAGTGTCAAGATGCACACCGTGTACGAGCAACCAGTCGTCAGTAGCCAATGCGGAGAGTCGAGCTGCAGCATGTGCATCATCAATACCTTCGGCAACATGAATGTGAACGCCGACATCGAGTTGCATCGCAAGTTGGGCTGCAGCATTGAGTGTTTCATCGCTACATGTGAAAGCAGCATGAACGCCAATCATGCCGCGTCCTCCCTCTGAGATGAAACGCTTGCACTCGGCAAGACCTCTTTGTGCGGCATCGGTCATCTTCGAAAGAGGCGAAACTTTGGAGTGCAATTGACCGTTGTTGTCCCAGCGGTCGGTAATTCCATAGCAAGTATTGACTCGAACTCCGACCTCGCTACACGCTTTATCGATGAGTGAGAGCGATCCCTCAATCATGTTTGGTGATTCGTGGTGATCAATGATCGCAGTCGTGCCATTCATGAGGGCTTCTACAGCACCAAGAGCAGCGGACCAATAAATCATGTCGGCATCCAAAGCCGCATCAAGGCGCCACCATACTTGTTGCAAGACTTCGATAAATTTTGTGGGTGCTAGTGGTGGTGCTGGCATACCGCGAGCGAGTGATGAGTACAAGTGATGATGTGCGCAGACAAATCCTGGCGTTGTGTTTGACACTGCAATTATTCTTCCGTGTCGTCTGAAGCAGACTTCAGCATCGGCAATGTTGTATGCCATGTGCCGTTCAAGTCACGAAATGCTGCGGCTACAGCGCCAGCAGTGGGCACCAAGCCAATTTCTCCAACACCTTTGATTCCGTACGGAGAATTTGGCTGTGGTGATTCAACCAAGATGACTTCAATCGCAGGAACATCCTTGGCGCGCAAAATCTTGAGAGAGCGCAAGGTTTTATTAATAGGGAAGCCGGTTTCGGGATCGCTCGGGAAATCTTCAGAAAGGGCATAGCCAAGACCCATGTGAACACTGCCTTCGATTTGTCCTTCGCAGAGCTGCGGATTGACAGCCTTACCAACATCGTGAGCAGCCACAACTCGCTCAATCTTGTTTGTTTCGCGGTCCATGACCACCATCTGTGCTGCATAACCGAAAGTTGAGTGGATGATTGGATTAACTACGTCTGGGTCGCCGAGTTTGGTTGTCCAGTCAACGCGGTACTCACCATAGTGATCAACGCCGATAGCGCATTGAGCTGCTTTGGCTGTATCGCAAGCATCCTTGACCGCGCCAGCGCCCATCAATGTTCCGCGTGATCCGGTTGTTTGACCTAATCCCAATTCGCGAGTTGTATCCACAATGACATCAATGAGATTGCCGTCAATTCCAAGTTCATGAACTGCTACTTGTAGCGCAACTGTGTTGATGCCTTGACCCATTTCGGTCCACCCATGACGAACTTCAACACGACCATCCTCTTTAAATCGAATCACTGCGCGATTGATTTCTTTGAAACCGTTGCCAAGTCCGCTGTTCTTCAGTCCAAGTCCGAGTCCGACTGCTTTGCCAGATGCGCGTGCGGCATCATAAGCAGGCTTGATTGCTTTTAAGCATTCTGAAGCGCCTAGACAGCCATCGTCCATGATCTGTCCGGGGCCCCAAACCTGACCAGGCAAGATGACGTTGAGTTGCCGCATGGACCAACCATCGATGCCAACCTTTTCTGCAAGGCGATCGATCACACCTTCCATTGCGAATTGCGCTTGATTAGCGCCAAAGCCTCGGAATGCTCCACAGACGGGATTATTTGTACGAACTGCAATCGCTTCAACGTCGATGTTCGGTACGCGGTATGGACCGCTCGCATGACCTGCCATACGTTCAAGTACTTTCATTCCAACGCTTGCATAAGCGCCCGAATCACCAATTGCGCGAACGTGCAATGCGGTGAGTTTGCCCTGCTTATCGCACGAAGCCCGGTACTTCATTGTGATCGGATGTCGCTTGGCATGCATCAAGAGACTTTCCTCGCGAGAAAGAGTGCATTTGACTGGAGTCTGCAGCAACCAGGCGCTTAACGCCGTATGAGCCTGATTGCTCATGTCTTCTTTGCCGCCGAAAGCGCCACCGTTAGTGATGAGTTCGACAGTCACCTGAGAATTGTCGAGATTAAGCAATTTTGCAATGTCGTTGCGATCATCCCAAATGCCTTGACCACCTGAATAGACATGCAAAGATTTGCCGTCTGCAGAAGGAACAGCGACCGTGCTCTCTGGTTCGAGAAAAGCATGTTCGATACGTTGTGTTACGAAGGTTTCTTCAACTACGAACTCACTTGTTTCCAGGGCGGAGATTACATCGCCTCGCTCGTAGCGACTTGTACTCAATATGTTGCTGTCAGTCTTCCAAACTGCGACTTCGTCATTGGTGAGTGCAGCAAGTGGCTCAGTGATTGGCTTGTGAATGGTGTAATCAACGACGACTGAATGAGCAGCGGACCGTGCATGATCTCTTGTGTCAGCGATGACAATGGCAAGTACGTCACCAGCGTAGGACGTTCGTCCACCAATCGGAATCATGACTGGCCAGTCTTTGTAAATAATGCCGACCATCAACTCACCCGGTATGTCTGCAGCAGTAAAGATCGCTTGGACGCCCGGCATCGTCAATGCGGTTGAAGTGTCAATGGCATTGACATCAGCTCGTGTGTGTTGCGTGAATACCAGTGCCGCGTGCAACATTCCGGGAATACGTATGTCGTCGATATATCCACGGTCACCAAGTGCTAGTGCTTCAGCTTCATACTTGATGGTTCGACTTCCAACACCACCTGGACTCACCATGACGGGAACTTCGCCTCGTGCAACCATCTCTATCGCGTCGAGAATTTTGACGTATCCAGTGCAGCGGCATAAGTGTGCGCCGAGATGCTTCGCCATGTC
>Ga0214919_10005331_pt1 | contig 18316 bp, 16 predicted proteins | sample LL1503_MetaG_FD_177994 | JGI IMG/M metagenome (GOLD analysis project Ga0214919, IMG submission 177994) | Freshwater microbial communities from Lake Lanier, Atlanta, Georgia, United States - LL-1503 | ecosystem: Environmental > Aquatic > Freshwater > Lake | place: USA: Georgia | collected...
CTGCTCGCGATCGGGGTACTTACGTTCATCTTGCTGGAAGTGTTCCTGCACCGCTCCTGGACGGGGAAGACATTACTTGCCGTGGCGCAGGATCGCTGGATCATGGGGCTCCTGGGCCACAGCCCCCGCAAGCTTGAACTGTGGGCTGTATTCCTGGCCTTTTTCCTGGCGGGTTTCGCTGGCAGCGTGCTCGCACCTAACCAGGTGCTGGCCCCGAATCTGGGAGGCCATTTCATCATCCAAGCCTTTGCGGTGGTGATTGTCGGCGGACTGGGCAGCATGCGGGGAACGATGCTGGCGGCCATGCTGCTCGGGATGGCCGAAGCGATCGGGTCCGTATTTATGCCCAGCCTGTCTTTGTATGTGTGCATGATCGTCGTGCTGATCCTGCGACCCCAGGGGTTGATCGCACCGCGACTGGCGTCAGCACCCGGGCCCTGGTCCCTGTCTTGGCTGTGGCAGGGGGCCAGTATGCGGCGACGGCCGGCCAGCCATGTCGCCGGCGAAGTCCGGCCCGCCGGTCCGGCCGAGCAACAGCGACATCCCGTAGTCACCCCGCGCGGTCGCTCCATGGGCGCAGTGACCGCAGCGCTGGCTTTGGCCCTGGCGATCATCGTCCTGCCGCTGTGGATTGGCCCCGGCATTCTGTTCATTGCAAGCCTGCTTCTGGTTAGCACGGTCTTCGCGATGTCCTGGAATCTCATGTTCGGTTTCGGTGGCTTGGCGACCTTTGGCCACGCCGCATTCTTCGCCATCGGTGCCTACCTGTCCGCCTTCCTTCTGAAGGCTGGCACACCCTGGCCCTTCCCCGTCATCCTGTTGACATCCTTCGCTCTCGGTGGGGCGATTGCGTTGGCGGTGGGAATAGTGGCTATCCGGCGATCAAGTGGCGTGCAATTGGCCATCCTGACTTTGGCGATTGCGGAAGTGCTCCGCGTACTGGTCAGCAACTCGGCAATGCTGGGGCGCGACGAGGGGCTGAGCGCCATTCCTCGGCCCAGGATCGGTGTCGGGAGCCTGTCAATCGACCTTGCCTCGGACAGCAACTACTACGTCTTTCTGTGCATCGCCTGTGGTCTGATGGGCTGGTTTGTCTGGTTGCTGAGCCATTCGGCGTTCGGGCGCACCTTGCGCAGCATTCGCCAGGACAACCAGCGCGCCCTGTTCCTCGGGATCAATGTGGACCGGTTCAGGCTGTTGTCATTTGTGGCCGCGGCCGCCGTGGCCGCCTATGTCGGCGCGCTGGCCGCACCGCTGACGCAGATCATCACGCCGGATGCCGCGTCTGTTGCGCGCTCCACCCATCCGATGTTGCATACGCTGGTGGGTGGCGCCGGTTCATTCTGGGGCCCTGCCGTCGGCGCATTCCTGTTTGCAGCCATCGACTACAGCACCCGCACCCTGACAGGGCTTTCCGAGGTCATCATGGGCGTCACCTTGCTGGTGATCGTGCTGGTGGCGCCTGGTGGCGCCTTTGCCTACCTGAAGTCAGCGGCGAAGTCGTTCTTGCAAAGCGACAGGGCCCAGCCACCCGCGATGGGAAAGGGGGGCGCCCCATGAACCCAATCCTGAATGTCCAGGGCGTCGGCAAGGTCTATGGCGGATTCCATGCTTTGAGGGATGTGTCGTTCTCCGTTAACCCCGGTGAGACCTTCGCTATCATCGGCCCCAATGGGGCCGGCAAGACCACCCTGTTCAAGGTCATGACAGGCGAGGTAGCCGGCAGCAGTGGACGCATCCATCTCGGTGGCGTCGACATCACTCGGCTGCCGGCAGATGTTCGCGTTCGCATGGGAATGGGGCGAACTTTCCAGATTGTTCGCGTGTTCGCTGAACTCACTCTGTTGGAAAACATCGTCGTTGCCATCGAGGCCCGCAACCGGAGCCACGGGCGAACAGATCAATGGACAAGGGTGCGGCCCGCACGCGATGTCACGGACGAAGCTGTTGAGCACCTGGCACGTGTTGGCCTCACCCAGGGCTTGTCCTTGGAGTCGAGGTTCCTGTCGCTGGGCGACCGTAAAAGGCTCGAATTGGCGCTGACCCTGGCGATGGAACCCCAGATTCTGATTCTTGACGAGCCAACCGCCGGCATGTCTCCCTCCGATCGCTTTGCGATCATCGACTTGATCCAGCAGGCCAAGGATAGCCTGGGATTGACCATCCTGCTGACCGAGCACGACATGGATTTCGTGTTCCGCCTGTCGCAATCCTTGCTGGTCATGAACCAGGGCGAGAAGGTGTTTGTCGGCACACCCGACGAGGTGAAAAGCAATGCGATGGTTCAGCAGATCTACCTCGGCAAGGAGATGGCGCATGATTGAGATTCGCGGCCTGAATGCCTTCTACAGCGACAGCCATATCCTGCATGGAGTCGACCTGACCATAGCCACCGGCGCTCGCGTGGCATTACTTGGACGCAACGGCGCCGGCAAGAGCACCTTCCTGAAAAGCCTGACCAATGCAGGCCCCACCACAACCGGTGAAATTCGCTGGAACGGCCAGAACCTTGCAGGAACGTCCTCATTTGAGCGCGCCCGCCTTGGCATGGCATTCGTTCCCGAAGACCGGCGCATCCTGAGCGACCTGACCGTGTTCGAGAACCTCAAGATGGCCTGGTCCGGGCTGCCGCCTTCCAAGCGCATGGACTCTCCAGAAAAAGTCCTCGCGCAGTTCCCCATGCTGGTACCGATCCGCGACCGTGCAGGCGGACTCCTGAGTGGTGGCCAGCAGCAAATGCTAGCCCTCGCGCGGGCAGCCGTGGCGAACCCAAGCCTGATGCTCCTCGACGAACCGACTGAAGGCCTCGCGCCGGTCATCGTCGAGCAACTCGTACGTGACGTACTTCAGATCTGCGAGCGCAGCCGCTGTTCGATGCTGTTGTGCGAGCAGAGCATCTGGTTTTCAAGACGCTGCACGGAGTTCGTCCACCTGATCGACAGCGGCTGCATCGTCTTCTCTGGAACCTGGGAGCAATTCGACCGGGCTGACGATCAACGCAACCGGCACCTGGGTGTTTCTTGAATCGGGGCCACCTGGCGATCTTCCCCATGGAGTCCACGTTGAGGAGTAAGACATTGTGAATGTGATTGAGACCGACACCACCATCGGAGCAGATGCCATCTTCGCCAACTGGCTGCAGACCTTCGGTTCGGCCATGGAGAAGGCCGCCGTCAGGACGCTCGTGCAGTGCTTCGACCTACAGAGCTACTGGCGCGACTACCTGGCTTTCACCTGGGAGCATCGGACTTTCTCGGGTCTGCAAGAGATCGGGCAGGCGATGACCCTTACCCTCGGCCGATTCAAGCCCTCCCGCATCCGCCCGTCGCAGGGCCGAGCTGCTCCCCGCATGGTCCGGCGCTCCGCGAAAACGGTGGTGGAAGGATTCTTCGACTTCGACACCACCGTGGGCCATGGGACCGCGTTCGTCCGATTGCTGCACAACCCCTCTGATCCGATGAACCCGCGCATCTGGATGTTTCTCACGACGCTGCAGGAACTGCATGGCAGTGAGGAACCCGTGCGCATGCGGCGTCCCAGTGGCGATGAATACGCCAAGAACACGGCCCCAAACAACTGGCTGGATGACCGTATGGTCAGGCGCGCATTTGCCGATCGCGATCCGGAGGTCCTTGTCATTGGCGCCGGTCACGCCGGATTAATGCTTGCCGCGCACCTTGGATTGATGGGAGTCGATACCCTGGTGGTCGAGAAAACCCCTCGCATCGGCGACGTCTGGCGCGATCGCTACCACTCGCTGACCCTGCACAACGAATCGATGGCCAACCACATGCCGTTCATGCCGTTTCCGGATACCTGGCCCGTGTGGTTGTCGAAGGATCGCATGGGCGGATGGCTGGAAACGTATGCGGACTCCCTGGACATCAACGTCTGGACTGGGACGGAACTGTTGAGCGCCCAGTTCGATGCCGCCAATTGCCGCTGGGATACCCTGCTGCGATTGAGCGACGGCGCGGAGCGGGCGATCCGCTGCAAGCACTTGGTGACGGCACTGGGCGTGAGTGGATCCATCCCCCACATTCCGGATATAGCCGGCATCAAGGACTTCAAGGGCGAGGTCAAGCACTCGGCACACTACACCCGGGGCAAGGCGTATGCGGGGAAGCGCGCCATCGTGATCGGTACAGGCAATAGTGCCCACGATGTGGCCCAGGACCTTTACGTGAACGGCGCTGCTTATGTCGCCATGTACCAGCGTAACCCCACCTGCGTGGTGAGCCTGGAGCCCAGTGCCACGATGGTCTACAAGATCTACCGCGAGCTGCCCTCCGTCGATGACATCGACCTGCTCACTGCTGCCATTCCTTATCCGGTGCTGGAAGATACCTACAAGTTCATGTCCAAGCGGCACGCCGAGCTTGACGCGCCCATGATTGCCGCACTGAACAAGGCAGGCTTCGAGACCTATTACGGCAGGGACGACACAGGCTTTCACATGATGTACCTGCGCGGCCAAGGCGGTTACTACATTAATGTGGGCTGTTCGGAGCTTATCTCCAATGGGGATGTCAAGGTCATTCAGGCCCGGGACGCGGAGCGATTTGTCGAGGGGGGGCTGATGATGAAGGACGGGACCGTGATTGGCTGTGACCTGGTGGTTCTCGCGACCGGCTTCAAGAACATGCAGGAAGGCATCCGTCGCCTGGTAGGCGACGAAGTTGCGGACCGCGTGGGTTCCATCTGGGGCTTCGATGAAGACAACCAGATGCGCAATATGTGGCGCCAAACCGCGCAGGACAACTTCTGGGTGATGGGTGGCGCATTGATAGATGCGCGGCTGCATTCCCGTTTTCTGGCTCTTGAAATCAAGGCGTCCCTGACCGGCATCCTGCCTGACCGATCCGCGCTTCCGCTGGTTCCCCGGAGTGGAGGTCAGTCATGCTGAGCGGTCGCGTCATCATGGTTACCGGCGCGGCGCAGGGCAATGGCGCGGCGGTCGCCAGGGGTCTTGCTGCCATGGGCGCGAAGGTGATTGTGGCGGACATCCTCGCAGACCTTGCCAGTTCGACCGCCGAAGCCATTGTTGCCGCAGGTGGCACCGCCTGGTCACTGGCGATGGATGTGGCCGACGAGGAGTCCTGCGCCCAAGCCGCGCAGGCGGTGCGGTCGCGCTTCGGCCCGCTGTCCGTGCTCGTGAACAACGCGGCGATCCTGCGGCAAGGAACAGTCGACCATCCAGACTTTCTCGCGAACTGGGGCGATGTTCTCAATGTCAATCTGAACGGAACGCTGCACCCCATTTTGGCGTTTCTTCCCCAGCTCCGTGAGACCAAGGGCTCCATCATCAATACCGCATCCATTGCGGCCAATTTCTCGCTCGGCACATTCGCAGGCTACGGTGCTGCCAAGGCAGCCGTCCTGGCGCTCACGCGTTCACTGGCCAAGGAGCTTGCAGGCGATGGTGTCCGTGTCAATGCCGTCATCCCCGGCGCTTTTCGCACGCCGATGACGGATTACATGGACGAAGGACGAAAGGCTTTCTACATGTCGAGCATTCCAATGAAGCGCTTTGGCGACCCTGCCGAAATGGCCGGTCCGATTGCCTTTCTCGCATCAGACCTGGCAACCTATGTGACGGGAGTCGCCCTCCCCGTCGATGGTGGGTTTTCCATCAGCTAATTCCCGAGCGCCGACAGACGGGCCTTCACAGTCTGGGTATGAAACGCAACTTAACAAAGGAGATCCCAATGAAATTGAACAGACGACAGGTCGCCATCGGCCTTGGAGCCGCTTTGGCGGGTAGCACGGCTCTGAGGTCCGCATTGGCCCAGACAGGGCCCATTCGCATCGGCGTGATCACGCAACTCACCGGTTTTGCCCAGATCTATGGCGAGGCCAACAAAGCCGGAACCGAAATTGCGGTCCAGCGGATCAACGGGGCGGGTGGAGTCAACGGCCGCAACATCGAGTTGGTTTTCCGGGACGACAAAGGCTCACCGGAAGGCACCATCGCCGCGTACCGTGAACTGGCCGGCTCCGGCGTGAAGATTTTCATCGCCGGGCCGATTTCCGGGACCGTGGTGGCTTTGGGGCCGCTCTTCAAAGGCACGGACCACATCCTGATTGCCGCCGGGCCCAACAACTTGGCTATCACGCACGAGCTCTACAACGACAACGTCTTCCGACTGCAGCTGACTTCGGTTCCTGTTTTCGTAGGACTAGGCGTTGTGGTGGCCGAGAAGGTGCCGGAAGCCCGAAACTGGCTCGCGATCAGTTCCGACCAGCAGGCCAACATCGACCTGTCCAACATCTTCCTGAAATCGCTCAAGAAGGCGCACGGCGCTAAAGGTGTCGACGTGACGATACAGAACTCCGTTCTGACCAAGGCAGGGGCGGGAGACTTCCGCTCGCAGATCTCGCAGATCGCGAACTCCGGAGCAACCGGCATTCTCAACTCACTGGTGGGCTCCGACAGCCTCACGTTCTACAAGCAGGCCAAGGCTTTCGGGCTGGACCAGAAGGTATTGACATTTGCAGACGTCAGTGCAGATCTGCGTTCGATGATTTCGATCGCCTCATCAACGCCGAAATCGGTGTGGACACCCAACTACTGGTATGCCCAGGGCGACAACAACCCGGTGTCCCAGGAGGTCTATAAGATCGCCGTCGAGCGTACCGGAACCCCCTACCCGTTCGGCTTCATTGCCTTTGCGCACGATGCGGTGGTGGCCATTGCCCAGGCGGCCCGCACCGCGCCGAGTCTCGAAACCAAAGCGATGATTGCTGCTTTGGAGAGTGGCAGTCCCGCGGGCGCGGCCGGCCCTATTGTGTTCCGCAAGGCCGATCACACCTATACCGGGCAGATGACCTTCATCAAGTTCGGCGCCGACCCAAGCGCGAAGGAGGGCATCAAGGTGAGCGATGTTGTGCGCATGCCTTCCAGCGAACACATGGAGCCGGCAACGCCAGGCCAGAAATACTCCATTGCCTGAGCGCTTGAACGATGGGCTCCACCATCCACAGGGCGCCCCTTGTGGATGGTGGGGTCCTCCTTGAAGCCAGCGATAGCACCGAGATGGTCCGCGGATCAATATCGACAGGAATGAACGATGTGCAGGTTGTGCCAACGACTGACCGCCATGGCGGGGCGAAAGGTTTGCAATGACTGAGACTGAAGGCCCGCAGCCCATGGGGCGCACCACGGCGAGCGGTGCCCTGCGCTACATCGACAAGGCCGCCATCGCTCGCGGCCTTGCTGCGGTGAAGTTGCACAAGGCCGTATCACTGGGCATGCCCATCACCCATGGTGGCGGCCCGATTGCGCCCTTGCGCACGCCCATGCAGCACTACATGCAACGCCACGGAGGTGACTACGCTATTGGCGCGCGCAAGGAGGTCGACGGATTCGGCTTTTCCGACGACGTGATCCTGCTGTCAACCCACGGCACCACCCATGTGGACGCGCTTTGCCATGTCTTCTGCTGCGGCCAGATGTTTGGCGGCATTCCCGCCTCCGAAGTCAGCAGCTTCGGTGCCCGGCAACTCGGAGCCGAAACCATTCCACCGATCGTGACAAGGGCCATCGTGGTTGACGCAGTGCCCCCGGACCGCGAATGGCTGCGGGCCGGCGAAGGGATCAGTGCGGCCCGCCTGGATGCGCTGATTTCCGCGGCAGGTCTCCAGTGCGAGCCCGGGGATGCGCTCATCGTCCGGACTGGCTCCCTGCGAGCCTACCGCTCCGGCGAGCCCCAGGTGCGGTCTTGGCCGGGTCTGAGCGCGGACTGCGTGGACTGGGTTAAGGAAAAGAAACTCTCGGTGCTGGGTGCTGACAACATGGCCGTCGAAGTGGTCCCGTCAGAAGTCCCGGGCGTTGCAACGCCCTTGCACACGGGACTCATGTTCGGCGAAGGCGTGCTGTTCGTGGAATTGCTGGATCTCGAAGAGGTTGCCGGCCGGACCTTCGAGGCCATGCTGACGATCAATCCGCTGCGCATCACCGGCGGCACCGCCAGTCCGGTGGCACCCATGCTTCTCTACTAACTGCGCCGAGGGACTACCCATGGGACGAATCATATTCTCCACCACCGGCCCGGTTGCTACCATCGCATTGGACAACCCCAAGAAGCACAATGCGGTCGATGCCCAGATGCGGGACGAGTTGACAGCGGCATACCAGCGTGTCGAAGAAGACTATGCACTGCGGGTCGCTATTATCCGCGGCGCTGAAAATGGCTCATTTTGCGCTGGCGGATCCATCGACGCTTACCTTGATGGCAAGGTCGTCGGGCCAGGCGCCGCCCATCTGCCGCGGATACCGAGGCCCTATCCGTCCAAGAAGCCCTATATCGCCGCCATCTGTGGCTATGCGCTGGGGGGTGGCTTCGCACTGGCGCTCGCCTGTGACCTGCGCGTCGCCGGAAAAGGCGCCAAGATGGGCCCGACCGGGCTCAAGCTGGGTGCCGTACAGGGCGCGCAGACCATTTCCAGGCTGACCCGGCTCGTCGGCGCCAGCCGGGCACTGGAGGTCTTGCTGCTGTCACAGCGGCTCACCGGCGAGAAGGCCGCAGAGCTGGGCATCGTCAACAAGGTGACCGAAGACGCCGATGTGATGGATGCAGCCCGGGCCTGGGCCCAGACGCTGGCGGAATTCAGCCCCTGGACCCTGTCGATGACCAAGAAGCTGGTCTATGAAGCGCAGCACCTGCCCTTGCAGGATGCGATCGATTGGGAGGACAAAGTGGCAACGGAAGCCTACCAGCGTCCGGAGGCTCTGGAAGGGTTTCAGGCCTTTAAACAGGGCCGAAAGCCGAGCTTTTAATGGGCGCTCTGTCTGGCTTCAAGGTCACGCACCTGGCCTCTCTGGGCCCGGGACCGTACGCAGCCATGCTCCTATCCGACATGGGCTGTGAGGTCACGATCATCGACCGAATCGAGCCGATGATGGTCTCCATGCCGCAGGAGGTCGATCCACGCCGACGGGGCCAGCGCAGCATTGCCCTAGACCTCAAGAGCGCCGAAGGCAGAGATGTTGCCAGGAAGTTGATCGCGCAATCGGACGTTCTCCTCGAAGGCATGCGACCCGGTGTGGCTGAACGACTGGGTCTGGGACCGGAGGACTGCTTTCCGTTCAATCCTGGGCTCGTGTACTCGCGCGTCACGGGTTGGGGCCAGTCCGGACCTTTGGCGATGCGTGCCGGGCATGACATCAACTATGTGGCGCTCAGTGGCGCGTTGCTTGCCATGGGGGATTTGGATCGCCCACCGCCTGTGCCGCTCAATCTGCTGGGAGACTACGCCGGCGGCGGTGCTTTTGCAGCGATGGGCATCCTGGCAGCTCTCCTGGAGCGCCAGCGCACAGGTCGAGGGCAGGTGCTCGATGCGGCCATCGTCGACGGCGTGGCATCGCTGACCGCGGCAACCATGGGGATGCGTGCCGCTGGCTTGTGGGGCGCACGAGGAAGCAACCTGTTCGATGGCTCCGTGCCCTGGTATCGGACCTACCGAACCAGCGACAACGCCTTTGTGGCTGTCGGTGCGCTGGAGCCCGCGTTCTATGGCGCACTCCTGCAAGGACTGGGGCTGGATGCGGTGGAGTGGTCACGGGCGGACAAGGCCCGATGGCCGGCAATTGCCAAGAAGCTCACCGATGTTTTTGCATCGCAGCCCCGCGACCACTGGCAACAGATATTTGCCAGTACCGATGCCTGCGTGAGCCCGGTGCTGAGTTTTGACGAGGCGGTGTCCAACCCCCACCATCGCGCAAGAGCGACCTACATCCAGATCGGGAAGGTTCCCCAGCCCGCTCCGGCACCAAGACTGGCTTCGACGTCGGCCGACCAGATTGCCGAGCCCCCCAGGCCGGGCGCGCATACCGACATGGTCCTTCGCGAGTTGGGCCTGAGCGAACCGGATATCGCCAATTTGCGTGCACAAGCACATGCCCTGTAATTGGGAGAATCGCGAATGAACTATCTGGCCAGCGTCGCACCCCATCAGTCGATGGCTCACCGGCTGTTGGAACAGCGCGCAGAGGAAAGTCCGGATGGCACCTTCTTTACGCTGTTGGACAAACCTTATTCATTTGCGCACTGCAATAGGATGGCCAACCGGCTCGCAAGGAACCTGATGGCCGCTGGTGTGCGATCCGCCACGCACGTCGCCGTGATCATGGAAACCTCGGCGGACTACATGTACCTGTGGTTCGCCCTCTCCAAGATCGGCGCGGTAGAGGTGCCCATCAATACGGCATACCGCGGCGACCTGCTGCGTCACGTATTGCGCACCTGCCAAGCCACCGCATGCATCATCGACCAGCGCTTCGTGGAAGTGATCGAGGAGGTGAAAGCCGAGTTCACGCCGCTGGATATGTACGTTGTTCGGGGTGCGGGCGAATCGCCACTGTCTGCTGGAGCCAGCTCCCTTGCGGACCTGCTGAGGCCCAATGACGAATCCAATCTTGACAGTCCTTTGCGCCACGACGATGTGGCGGGCGTTATTTTTACCTCCGGCACCACAGGCCCTTCCAAGGGCGTGATGCTGTCCCATCGTTACCTCACCGCCTATGGCCTGATGTACGCGGAAATCAATGGCTTGCGTGACGATGACGTCGTCATGAACTTCCTGCCGTTTTTCCACATCGCGGCCAAGTTTCTGACCATCGCCACACTGGCCTGCAAGGGCCGGATGCTGTTGCAGCCCAGATTGAGCATCTCGACCTTCTGGCAGGAAGTGCGTGCACATTCGGTTACCAACTTCATCGGTGTCGGCGGCATCTGCAACATGCTCATTTCACAACCGGAATCAGCAGATGACGCCAACACGACGATTCGCACCATCTATGCTGTCCCCGACCCGGCGGACATTCACCAGGAGTTGGAGCGGCGCTTTTGCTGCCAGATCACCACGGTGTACGGCTCCACCGAAGTCGGGCTGCCCTTGTTCAGGGGGGTTGGCGATCCCTACCAGCCCAAGTCCTGCGGCCGGGTAAGCCCGTACTACGAAGTGCAGATTGTTGACGAGGACGACAACCCGGTGCCAGTGGGCACGTCCGGCGAAATCGTGGTCCGACCCAAATTGCCTTTTCTTGTGGGTTCCGGCTACATCAACATGCATGACCGCACCGTCAAGGCCTGGAAGAATCTCTGGTTGCACTCTGGCGATCGTGGGCATTGTGATGCCGACGGGTGGTTCTACTTCGATGATCGCGCCAGTGATTCCATGCGCAGACGGGGCGAGAACATCTCGTCCTTTGAGGTGGAAGTGCTCATTGCCAAGCATCCCGCGGTGTCGGAGGCAGTGGCCGTCGCAGCGTCATCGGAACTCGGAGAAGACGAAGTGTGGGCGCTGGTGATTCTCAGGGAGCAGCAATCGGTGCAGCCGGAAGACCTGCTCAAGCATTGCGCTGCCCACATGCCGTACTTCATGGTTCCTCGGTACATCGACATCGTCAAAGATGTGCCTCGAACCTCTACCGCCAAGGTGGAGAAGTACAAGCTGCGGGCAACGGGCCCTGGCCCGAATACCTGGGACCGTGAGCGACATGGCTGGAAGGTCACCCGAAGCGGATTGATCGGCCCTGACCAACTGGCGATCTGACGGCATGGCCGCATCCAACCGTGACCCATTCGGCTCCAATACCGCACCGTCCTGCGCCCGCAACCGATGACGAACTCCGATCCGCCCGATCAGGCACTGCCCAGGCCACGCGGCGCGATATCCATCAGGCCTGCACCGGGCGTGCGGCGCACAACCAGCATCGACGTGGTGTGGCCCCAAGGTCGCCGGGGCGGCATGTGTCTTCTTGGACAAGGGCGGGACATCCAGACTTTGGATGCCCATGTTCCGCCCACATTACTGGCGCACGAGCATTTGCGTCTTGACTTGGGACCGGACCGCAAGGTGCTGGCGGTTTTGGCCAGCCCAAAACAACTGGTTTTGGACCGGCTGGTGGGGCCCGGCCAGGAGGTGCGTGCAGCACTTCGTTCTTTGCTGGAGGCGGGATCCCTGGAGCACACGCCGGTGTACCAACTCGCCGACGACATGCCCGGCGTCATGGTGGTGGCTGATTGGGCCTGGTCGCGATGGCCCGATCTGGTCGACCCCGACGAGACAGTCAGACGCAGGACCAAGCTGTCCAAGATGGAAGGTGTATGCATAGGCTTTCGTCCAGGCTCCAGCGCTCTGGCGACAGCGGGCGCCTATCAGGACGCTATGGCCGTGGAAGTGCCCCTTCTCTACCATCCCGACGATCCCTACGGCTGGCATTCCATGAGCGAGTTCGCAGAGGTGTCGTTGCGACGCGCGCGCTGCATCGACGTCTGGCGGTCCGGAGAACGGCTCCAGATCGAAGCTTACTTCCAGGACAGCGGCACGGCACCTGACGGGCGACGCATTGCCGTCCATGAATACACCATCCATGCCCATGCGGACTGGCTCGCGGGGACGCTCCTGGACGTGCATGCCACCCCCCACGTCTTGCCATTCCCGGAATGCCGGGGTGCTGTCGATCGCATGCACGCACTCCTAGGTTTGCAAATCGAGAGTCTGCGTACCGCCGTTCCGGATTTGCTTGGGCGCACCCGTGGCTGCACGCACCTCAACGACGCACTCCGAGCACTCGCCGATGTGCCCAGGCTTGCGCGGCAACTCATGCTCGGCACGGGCTCGGGGGATTGAATCTTTCCAACGACTAGGAGCAGCACCCATGATCAATGTCAGAGACGCCATGCGGCAATCAGCGTTGTGGCACCGCGAACACCTCGCCATCGTATGTGGCGATCGCCAATTGACTTTCGCGCAGGCCTGGGAGCGCGGACTGCGCTTCGCGCAGTTGCTGATTGCACACGGCCTCCAGCCACACGATCGCGTGGCCGTGCTCGAAGAAAACGGCCTGGAAGCTTCCACTGCCTTGTCTTCAGGACAGGCATCACGCCCTCTATCGGCCCTGGAAGACCGGTTTTCGCTTCTCAAAGAAGGCCTTGACGCCTTCGGCATGGTCTTCGGTCAGCAGCGTCAGTCCTTGCGCCCAGGCTTCGGCGTCCAGGAACGTCTCCAGGTCTGGCTGGTGCATCAGCTTGAACATCTTCTTGGCTACGCCGAGTGCGAAGGTAGGTCCGCTGGCAAGCTCGCGCGCATACTCAAAGGCAGCAGTATCCAGCTCCGCGTCAGGCACGACCTTGTTCACCAGGCCCAGCGCATGCGCTTCCAGCGCCTCCACACGGCGTCCTGAATAGACCAACTCCTTGGCACGCTGTATCCCCAAGTGCTGGGTGAGGAAGTAGACGGCACCACCGTCGGGCACCAGGCCGACATGGCGAAAAACCTGGGTAAAGCGCGCCGTTTCCGAAGCGATCACGGCATCGCAGGCCAGCGTCAAGCTCCACCCAATACCGGCCACAGCGCCACGTACACCGGCCACCACCGGCTTTTCGATGTTCGCGAGATTGCGCACCATCCGATGGGCAAGCTTGAGCAACGTACGACCACTTTCTGCAGTGAAGTCGCCCATTTTGCTGACATCGCCACTCGCGCAGAAAGCCTTTCCGGACGCCTGCAGCAACACGGAGCGAACCGCCCCATCGCGCGCCGCGGTTTCAAAGTGAGTACCCAAAGCCTCACGCGTCTCCACCGTCAGGGCATTGAGCTTTTCGGGCCGATCGAGCGTGATGATGGCGACGCCTTCACGCAGCTCATAGAGGGTCGTCATGTCATTGCCCCGAGAACTCTGGAACGCGCTTTTCGGCAAAGGCCTTCGCGCCTTCACCCACGTCTTGCGACGTCTGCAATAGCCGCAGCATCAATTGCTCCATGCGAAGACCCGTCGCCAGATCTACATCGCGGCTGCGCAATGCGAGTTCCTTCGCAGACTGCACTGCGAGCGGCGCGTTGCGCGCGAGCCGGCGTGCAAAATCCTGCGCGGTATCCATCAATTCTGCTGGCTTGACCACCTTATTAACCAAGCCCCAACGAAGCGCAGTTTGGGCGTCGAAGCTGTCGCCGAGGAGCAGTAATTCCATGGCGATCGGATGCGGCAACTGCTGCGCGATTCGCTGGGTGCCACCATTTGCAGGAAACACACCTCGCTTGACTTCGGCAACAGAGAATGTGGCGCCCTCCACGCATACACGGAGATCCGTTGCCAGCAACAAGGTCATCCCGCCACCGATGCAGTAGCCATTCACGGCGGCGACAATCGGCTTCCACACCTCAAGGCCCCGGTTGAGGATTTGGTTCTTTTGAGTCAGTAGAAGCTCCGCAAGCGGCGGCTGTTGGTTGACGAAGGACTTGAGGTCGGCGCCGGCTGAAAACGCCCGGTCACCCGCCCCGGTGATGACGGCGACCCGAATGTCCGCGTCGTCCCTGACACGCTCCCAGGCTGCCGACAAGCCGGCATAGTGTTCTGCGTCCATCGCATTCATGCGATCGGGGCGATTGATGGTGATCGATGCAACGTGATTTTCGATGGTCAAGTCTATGGACATTTCTTTTCCGGTAAGTTGATGGATTGCGAATGAAGTTGATTCGTGCTCGGCTTACGACAGGACCGATGTCCACCGTCGGGTCGTCGTTAAAAGTCAAGCACCATGGGTGCGCTCGGCAATTCGGTGGTAGCGGCCGTGACTGCAGCTAGGTGAAGTGCCATACGGCGCGAGGCAGCTTTTTCGTCCTTGGCTGCGATGGCCTCCAGAATCCGCCGGTGGGCATGAAGGACCTTCTTGCGTACATCGTCACTGTCGAAACTTTCGATCGCGGAGACCTTGTGAATCATGCTTGAGAGCGAGTGGATAATCCCGCGCAATAGTTCGTTATGGCTGGCCGCGGCTATCGACATATGCCAGTCGACGTTCTCCAGGAGGAACCTTGGCGTATCGGCAAAAGCAGTCTCAACACGTTCCGTCGCATGAACGATGTCCTGCAATTCCGCTTCGGTACGGTTCCTGGCGGCCAACGCTGCGAGGGGCGGTTCGACGGCCTCGCGGGTTTGCAGTAGTGCGATCATCGATATGCCCCGTCCCTGCACAAAAATCGAGATCGATCGCCTAAGTGAGTCATCATCGGGACGCTGAGCTATCGAGCCGCCATAGCGCCCGGGGCGAGTGACGACCAGACCCTCGGACTCAAGAATGCGCAGCGCCTCACGAACAGAACCTCGGCTCAGCGCTGTCTGAGTCACGATCTCGCTCTCGGAAGGCAGCGAAGATCCAGGTGGAAAAGCACCACCCAGTATCTGCCGACGCAACTCCTTTGCCAGCACATCAGAACTCCTTGGCACCACGATGGGCGACAGCTTCGTTCGACCGGCAGCGCCGGATATCCCGGCCCCTCCGCCCAAGTCGGTTGCCAGACCCGTCTTGGCCGCGGCCTCTGGAGCCAGTGACATATCAGACTCTTCCAGCCAAATGTTGCATTTCCGGATCTTATGGCCTATCATAAACATTGTCAATTATTGAACAATTAAAATGGAGGCAGGATGCGATTTATGAGTTCCAGCTCCCGCCCCTACCGAGTGCCGACCGAGATGGGGTGCCTCGAGGACTTCTGACAACCCGCGCGTCCTTGGGGCGCCCAGGCTTACCCTTTGGACAGCCACTTGCTTGCCCCGATCGTCTCCAGAACCATCACCGCCTATGACCCAATCTGCATCATCCGGAAACAGCTTGCCACTGAAGTCCCTCACGGTCATCGACCTCGGGCAGATCTACAACGGCTCGTACGCCACATTTCTGATGGCGATGGCTGGCGCCCGGGTGATCAAGATCGAACCCAAGAGCGGTGAGCACTTGCGCCGACGCGCCAGTGTGGGCGGTGCTGCCCTGCCCTTCGCCATGCTCAATTCCAATAAGTTGTCGGCAACGCTGAACCTCAAGAGTGAACGCGGGCGGGAATTGCTTCGGCAGATGGTGGGGCGCGCCGATGTCCTGCTGGAGAACTTTGCGCCGGGCACCATGGACCGACTTGGCGTCGGATGGGAGCAGCTTCAGAATGTCAATCCGCGATTGATCTACGCGTCCGGCTCAGGCTACGGTTTGAGCGGTCCCTACCGAGACTACCCCGCGATGGATCTCACGGTCCAGGCCATGGCTGGTGTCATGAGCGTGACTGGTTATGCGGATCGCCCGCCGGTGAAAGCAGGCCCAGCAATCTGCGATTTTTTTGGTGGCATCCACCTCTATGGCGGCGTCATGACTGCACTGGTAGAACGCAGCCTGACCAATCGCGGAAGGCTGGTAGAAGTCTCCATGCAGGAAGCCGTTTACGCATCCCTCAGCTCCAATCTCGGTTTGTTCATGGGGACCGCCGATACGCCGCTTGCACCGGTCCGAACCGGCAATCGCCACGGCGGACTGGCAGAGGCGCCATACAACGTTTATCCGACAAAGGACGGCTACATCGCCATCATTTGTGTGGGAGAAGCACATTGGAAGTCTCTGCTCAATGCAATTCAGCGCCCTGAACTCGCCGCAGACCCGCGCTTCGTCGACCTCAAGGCCCGGGTTGCCAATATCGATGCAGTGGATGAGATTGTTGGGGCTTTCACTGCTGGTTATGACAAGGAAGAATTGTTTCAGCTCCTGATGCGTCACCGGGTGGCATCAGCGCCGGTGCGAGACCTAAACGACGTCATCCATGATCCGCATATGCTTGCCCGACGAGCGATTGAATGGATCGACCACCCGGACCTAGGGAAAGTGCCATTGCCTAACTCTCCGATGCGCTACTCGGGGAGCGCGCCGCTCGCCATCGTACCCAGCCGGCGTCTTGGCGAGGACAATCAAGCTGTCTACCACGATTGGCTCGGAATACCCAAAGAAGGCTTCGAAGAGCTACAAGCTGCGGGCGTCATTTGACTCGCCGTTGGCCCTTCCAATCACCTCACTTTTTTCAATTCCTACACCAGGAGACCGAGATATGAAATCCGCCATGAAAATAAGCCTTGTTGGGGCAATGTTGGGCACTGTACTGTTCGCGGTTGCGGCAGTGGCGGTCGCGCAGGACAACTTTCCGAGTCGGCCCATCACCATTGTTGTGCCGTTCGGAGCGGGTAGCGGGAGCGACATTGGCGCCCGCTTGATTGGCCAAAAGCTCGCAGAGTCGATGGGTCAGGCCGTCGTGATCGACAACCGGCCCGGTGCGAACGGGTCGATTGCGGCAACCTACGTCGCCAAGGCCAAGCCCGATGGCTACACCCTGCTGATTGGGACCAACTCGACGCATGGTGCCAATCCGGGACTGCTCAAGGAAATGCGCTACGACCCCATCAAGGACTTTGCTCCCGTCAATCGCATCGCCATCTACACCAGCATCATCGTCGCGAACCCTGCCGTGCCGGTTCGCAGCATGCGGGAACTGATTGCTCTGGGGAAAACCCAGGAGCTGACACTGGCGACTGGCAATGCGAGCGGCGTGGTCCAAAGCGAAACCCTTGTCAGATATGCCCAATGGAAGCCCCTGCTTCGTGTGCCATTCAAAAGCAATCCGCAAGCCATGACCGAGGTGATGGCAGGCCGGGTTCAATTGATGTTCTCGGATATTGCGGCCGCCAAGGAGCAGGTCAAAGCTGGCTCTCTCAGAGCATTGGCAGTCACATCCAAGGAGCGCAGTGCGCTGATGCCTGAGCTGCCAACCTTCATTGAGAGCGGTGTGCCTGACTATGACCTTTCCGGCTGGGTCTCGCTGTTCGCCCCTGCCGGGACGGCTCCCGCAGTCGTGAGCAAGCTCAACGCCGAAGTCACCCGAGCGCTGAATGCACCGGATGTGCGGAGCAAATTTCTCGATCTCGGAGCCGAACCCAGCCCGATGACGATTCCGCAATTCACCGCCTGGGTTCAACACGAAGTGACTACCTGGACGCGCCTTGTCAAGGACGCGGGCATTCAGCCCGAATGAAGAACTGCGGGAGTGGGTTCAATCAATCCGTTCCCCAGCGCAATTACAGAACTCCGGGTAGCCTCAATCACTTAGTCGATCGGAACAGCCATGAAGCGTTCTACTTTGGATTTTTCTAAAAACACGGTGCTGATCACTGGCGGTGCGGGAGATATCGGCAAGGCAACCGCATTGGCGTTCGCCCAAAGTGGTGCACGCATCGTCCTCGCCGACAAGGATTCGGTCCGTGTGGCCGAAGTGGCGGCTGAGTTGGAGGCGGGCAACTATGTCGTCGCCAGTTATGAAGTTGATGTAGGTGACAGTGAAAGTTGTGAGCGGCTGGCTGAGCAGGTCAAACGCGAAATTGGTGACATATCCGTGCTTGTCAACAATGCGGGCGTCACGAGTCCCACGAAGATTGACGATCAAGACGCTGTCGATCATTGGGATCGGATGATCAAGGTTAACCTTTCTGGCGTGTTCAATATGT
>Ga0214919_10005332_pt1 | contig 18313 bp, 14 predicted proteins | sample LL1503_MetaG_FD_177994 | JGI IMG/M metagenome (GOLD analysis project Ga0214919, IMG submission 177994) | Freshwater microbial communities from Lake Lanier, Atlanta, Georgia, United States - LL-1503 | ecosystem: Environmental > Aquatic > Freshwater > Lake | place: USA: Georgia | collected...
GGCTGCCACCCACAGTCCTTTTTCCTTTTCCAATTTTAGGTACCGATTTCAGTAGCGCCAAGGTATACGGATGAGCAGGCGACTTAAACAATTCATCTACCGGCGCAGATTCAATCACGCGTCCTAAGTACATCACGGCTACACGATCGGCTAAGTGATGAACAGCAGCCATGTCATGACTGACCAGAATGTAAGACAAGCCATGCGTTGCCTGAAGCGACTTCATCAGGTTCATCACTTGACTTTGAATGGACACGTCCAATGCAGACAAAGGTTCATCAGCAATGATGACCTTGGGCTGTGGCGCTAATGCCCTCGCTATGGCTATTCTTTGTCTTTGCCCTCCACTAAATTGGTGTGGGTATCGATTGGCGGCTTCGACTGGAAGTCCCACCTGGGTTAACAGATCAGCAACTCTGGTTTTTTGCAATGCTTTGCTATGAGTTCCATGAATTTGCAAAGGCTCTGCAATGATTTCCTGCACTGACAAGCGCGGATCTAAAGATCCAAATGGGTCTTGAAACACCATTTGAACATTTCGCCTTAATTCAGAAAATGCTTGATTTTGAAGCGGGTCGATTGCTTGCCCCTGGTATTTCAATTCACCTTGCCATATGGCATTCAGACCGATCAGAGCTCGCGCAAATGAGGTCTTGCCAGATCCACTCTCACCCACAATGGCCAAGGTTTCACCTTCAAAAAGTTGAATGCTCACTTTTTGAACGGCATGCAAATACTGACTGTCTCCCAACCAAGTTTTTCGTAGTGCAAAGCGAACTGATAATTCAGACGTCGACAAAATGGGGGTATTGCTTCTAGGCATGAATGCAAGCCACTCTGGTTGATGACGATGAAAGGACAGGCTTCAAAATGGGTTCGATTTGCAAGCACTTTTCAGTTTTCTCAGTGCAACGTGGCGCAAAACTGCAACCTTTGGGTAAACGAGAAAGTGAGGGTACCTGTCCTTTAATCACATTCAACTCTGAAACCCGCTTGGAGACATCAGGCAAGGCACGCATGAGCCCGCGGGTGTAGGGATGCTGAGGATTTTGAAGTACTTCGGCTGTTAACCCTTGTTCAACAATCTTACCTGCGTACATCACCATCACTCTGTCGGCCATTTCACTGATGACCCCAAAGTTGTGACTGATGAACATCAAGGCTGTTCCGTAATCTTTTTGCAACTGAAGCATTAAATCCAATATTTGAGCTTGGACTGAAACATCTAAAGCTGTCGTTGGTTCGTCTGCAATCAACAAATCAGGTCTGCAAGCCATGGCGATGGCAATCATGACGCGCTGCCGCATGCCACCAGAAAGCTCATGAGGGTAAGCTTTAGCGCGTTGCGCTGGATCTGAAATACCGACTCGAGCCAAAAGCTCGATGGCATTTTGATACGCCTCATTTGCTTCTTGGCCTTCATGAACTACAAGCATCTCAGCAATTTGAAATCCAACCGTCAAGACTGGATTTAAAGCTGTCATTGGCTCTTGGAAAATCATTGCAATTTTTTTGCCCCGATACGGTCGCATCGCATCTAGGCTGGCTTCCTCAATTCGCTGGCCATTGAATGAAATAGAACCCACTAATCGATGAGGTTCAGGCAATAAACCTGAAATGGCCAAGGCGGTCATTGATTTACCGCATCCGCTCTCTCCCACAATTCCTAGGGTTTCACCCTTTTGAATTGAGAACGAAATGTCTCGCAGTACGCGAGTTTCAGAACCCTCTGGGCCCAAGAATACCTCTAGCGATTCAACATCAAGCAGGTTCATATCAGGCGCCACCTGAATTATTTAGCACGCCAGTTTTCAATCCATAAGGTTGAATTGCCCCAACGCTTTGGATTAACCATGCCCGTCATCCATTTGGGTGTAACGACTGCTGTTGTAGGAAAGTAGAGCGGAATAATTGGCAAATCTTCGTTGGCAATGGCCAGTATTTTAGAAAATGATTTAGCTCTTTGAGCAGGGTCAAGCGATGACCAGGCTTCTGTTAAATGCTTGTCCATTTCAGGATTATTCAAACCTGAGTAATTGGTACCTGTGAAATTATTTTCAGGTCTTGGAATGAAGCTGGAATGGAAAAAAGTGTATGGAACTGTGTCCAAAGAATGGTCAAATTGATACTGAACCAAGGCTTTGAATGTTCGCTTTCGAAGCGTTTCACCAAACATCACTCGAGCTGGCTCGTTGTTGATCACAATTTCAATTCCCACTGCTTTCAATTGGGTTTGAATGACCTGCTCAACCAACTCACGAACTCGATTTCCAGCTGTAGAGACCAATTCAATGGTTAACCGCTGACCACTTGAATTCACCAAATAACCATCAGCCCCCATTGTGAATCCAGCTTCTGCCAGCAACTTTTTTGCAGCTTTCGGATCGTAGTCATAACTTTTGACCTTTGGATCAAATCCAAACTGAGTTGGGTGCTTGAAGCTTTGTGCGACCTGAAATTTGTTGTCAAAGAGTTTGGCAACCATTGTTTTTCGATCAATTGACATTAACAAAGCTTGTCGAACTTTTTTATCCGATAAGAATTTATTGTCTAACTTAACAGCCAAATGCTCTAAGCTGGCAACCGACGGAATAAAGGTCCACTCGTATTTACTGTCTTTGTTTTTTGACATGGCAATGTGCTGATCCAATGTCATGCCTAAGTTACCAGGCGCCACAACGTCTACGTCGCCAGACAATAGATTGGCTTGCAATGCTGAAGTATTTTCAACCAGCCGCATGGTCACTTTTTGGAAATGTGGTTTATCGCCTTTCCAATGAGGATTTGGCGCCAAGGTCATTCGCTCATTTGGTTTGAATTCAGAAATACGATAAGGTCCGAACCACAAACCTGGCTCTTCAGGCTTTCTGTTGAAAAGTGATTTTTGACCGTAATCAAGGGGGTCTTTAGCCGCTCTAAAAATGGGGCCCTCAATGTGCTCGGGAATGGGTGTGGGGCATACCCGGTCAAAGTCATAGACAACCATCTTAAGGGTGAGCTTCACCGTGCGACTGCCTAGGGCTTCAACTTTTTCGATGGTGGGGGAAGCCGTAAAAGCTTTCTGCACTTCAAATGCAAAGGCCACATCTTTGGCACTGACGGGTTTGCCATCTCCCCAAGTCAACTCAGACTTGAGGGTAAAGAAGACCTCCATGCCATCCGTCCCATCAGGTCGTTTGATTAATTTGGCACGTCCGTTTTGCAGTGTTGGCAAGTCTGTGCAAGAAACGCAAATCACCTCCCCTTTTTCAGTAAAGCCAGTCATAGGTCGGCGCATGGCATTGAGTACCATGTCTTTGATACTGGTAACGGTTATGTAGGGGTGCATGTCTGGCGGAAATTGGACCATGCCCATGGTTAAGGTGTCTTTGGGTGCTGCCATTGAGGCTGAACCATGCATTGCCAAAAGCAAAACAAACACTTTAAATAAACTTTTCATTTTCAAATCCGATGAGTCAATTTAATTAGAAGGAGTTTCAGGAGAAATAGAAATTCTTTGAACACTGTTAAGCAGTACGGCTTCTTTTGAGAAGTGTAGAGATATTGAATCACCATTGATCCAAAGTGGGTAAAGATCTTTGTAATGAACGCTTCTGGGATCTGCACTTTGACCTGGAAAATTAATGGCTTTTGCAGACTCCCAGTCACTTGTGTCAACCACCGCACGAAAACTAGCACCACCAGACACTTGCGCTTGATCAAAGCTTGCATACCACCTTGCATTCAGAGTAGCACCGTCACCTCCGCTTGCGCCTCCTGATGCATCAAGATGTTGTTTGAAAGAAGGATCGAATTTATCTTTCAAAGCATGAACCAGATTAACTTGATGAACTTGACCCCAAGTCATATTTGACTGTTTCTTTTTCTCATGCAATTTTTGCACCAACTCATCTGCCCTTGCAATGGTGGATTGAAAAAGTAAAGCCGTTGAGTGAGCATTTTTCTTAGTTTTGACCTGCAGCCATTCCGTTACTGCATGCGCATGCAGAAGCGGCATAAGACTGCTTATATTTTCTGGAAGATTTTCAATTCGACATGCTTTTTGCAATTCGCTCCACCAAGCAGCGTACAAAACTGCTGTTGTTGAACTTGCATCTAGTCGGCCATTCCAAGCCATCAAGCTTTGTACTGATGGCCAGGAGACGCTCCAAAAAGAAGCATCTAGTTTTTCATTTTGATTGATCTGCACAAGGAGAGTGCACAGCTCATTGGCTCGCACAGAAAGAACATCTTGTTGGTACATCCAACTGTTTTGAAGGTTTGTCTTTTTTGTTGGTGAAATTTCTTTCAACAATTCCACCAATCTGCGGTACCTGTCATCAGGCTTCCATTCAAAACTGATCACTTTTCCATTGGCAGGCCAATTGTGTGCTGACGGACATTGGTTGGCAGTACCAATCCAACCGCTAGCCGGATCGAAATCGTTGGGCATGTCATCGAGAGGCAAGATGCCGTCCCATTCATAACCAAGCGCTGCTGGTACAGGCATCAACCCATCGTGCTTTTTTCTAACAGGTACCCTGCCAGCAGATTGCCAGCCGATATGACCCTTCTGATCGGCATACATGTAATTGGTACCCCAAACTGCAGAACGCAGTGCTTGACGAAATGAGGCCCAATCATTTGCAAATAATTTCGGAACATACTCCAAACCAACACAAGCGCCAGGTTGCAACCACTCAGCTTTCAAGACAAGTGCAAAGTGCTTTGATGGATCTTCGTAAATGACCGGGCCTAGTGAGGTAAATGCCAACTCTGTCTGAGTGTCAACGGCATCTCTGACTGCAATTGAAACAATTTCTCTGTCTATTTTTTCCCAACCGTGCTGGGCTTTGAAAGAACTACCGTCCGGACTTAATTCAAGCACATACAAATCTTCTTGGTCAATTTGAAAATCAGTTCGGCCAAAGGCAATGTTCTCGTTATGCCCGAATTGAACTCCGGGTCGCCAAACAGGTCCTGCGCCAATCACATTCAATCCAGGTGCCATCAAATGACTCACCATTCTGGGGCCAGGAATGGAAAAAGCCAGATGAGGATCATTTGCCAAAATAGAATGTCCAGATTCTGTCAGAGAAGGCGCTATGACCCACGCATTGCTTCCTTGGGACTGATCATCTGTTTGAAGTGAAATTTTCAAGGCATTTTTCTGCGCTTCAGTCTTAGCCAAATGCCACGGCAAGGGATCTGTTAATTTTTCGAAAAGAGCCAGTTGACCCACATGGAAGTTGGAGACATCGAGTCCCTCAGGTACGGTCAGCTTGTGACTCGGCTCTAGCTTCTGGGCAAAATGGTCAAGATCTAAGCGCCCAGCTTGCTCAAGCAATGCACGTCTAAACTCAGCTTTGACGTTGGGTGAACCGCAATGTCTAATCGTAACCAGATCATTAACTTGCCATTGAAGTGGTTGAAGATTGAACAATTGAAATTCTGGCGGTAATTCAGCAGGTGCTGCCTTAAGTTCATTCACTCTGAGATTGATTCCAGCAACAAAAGACTCAGCGATGTCCTGAATTCCGGGCATTAGCAAGGCCCAATCTTTTGCAGGATCGATCCTAGACTGCACAAGCCTAGCCGCATGATCGTATTCGATAAAATCCGCACCAAATGCTTCAGCTAAGCGCCCTTTGTGCCGTCGATGTTGTAAATCAAGTTGCCATATTCGCAAATATGCGGCCATGTAACCTTGACCAAAAAAAACATCCTCAACAGACTCGGCTTGAATATGCGGAATACCATTGGCATCAAGATCAATGCTGATGCCTTTCTTAGGCGCTATTTTGACGGACATCTCAATGCCCAATAGCTGCGCCATCCCGGCGTGTATCTGCACCACCATGCCAAACGCCATCTCGCAAAATGGCCGCATGTGTTCCGCCATCCATTCTTCGAACCAATGGCCAATGGCCCTTTTGCTTCAAGGCGGGAACATACTGAGACAAACCTGGCTCAATGTCTGTTACACCACTCCAATTCAATACTTGGGGCGCAGCCAAAATTTCTTGCGGATTGGATTTGCCACTTCGCATTCTCAATATCGCATTGGTCACAAAACCAACAATCCGATTACCGCCACCCGCACCGACCAACATCAAGGGTCGATCTTTGCCATCAAGAACCATGCTGGGAGCGAACGATGTGATAGGCCGCTTGCCTGGTTCCATGGCATTCACCGAAATCCGCTGATCACCAACTTGCGGAACACGTGCAAAATTGGTCAAGGCATTGTTTAAAAAGAACCCTCCCGTCGAAACACGAGAGCCAAAATTTTGATTGATGGTGGTTGTCATGGAGATGCAAAGGCCATAAGCATCGGCAACAACCAGGTGAGATGTCATGGCACTCGCTATGCCGGTACCATCGCTGGCGGGCGTGAGTGATGGTTCTGGAATGCCAGGGTGAATATCTTGAATTCTTTGTTCTAAATTAATCAGATTAGCGCGAGCCTGAAGATAATTTCGATTGATCAATTGAGCCTGTGGAATGTCAGAGAAATCAGGATCGCCAACGTAAGCTCCCCTATCGGCAAAAGCCATTCGCCCTGCTTCAGAGATGCAATGAATCTGATCTGCACTGCTGCTTGGATCTAAATCACTTATACCCAAAATATCCAAAATAGTCAAAATTTGACCCACAGCCAATCCACCAAATACAGGGGCAGGTGCCGTTAGAATTTTTTGATCGCCTAAAACGTATTTGAGGGTTTCACGCTCAACAACACGATAAGACTGGAGGTCTTGAAGTGTCATATGGCTGGGCATGGTGTCGTGATGCAGCTTTGCAAGCAGTTCTTTGCTTATTTCGCTGTCTTCATAAAAAGCATCAACGCCTTGCTCAGCGATCAACTTAAGGGTTGCGGCAAATAAGGGATTTTTGACAAGCGTACCGGCAGGTTTCGTGAACTTATCTCCTTGGCAATAAACACTTTTTGCCAACGGCTCATCTTGAATAGGGCCTATTTCATTGATTGTTTTAACCAAATAAGGTGGCAATAAAAATCCACCTTCCGACAATTCTCTTGCACGATCAAAAAGTTGCGCCCAAGGAAGTCTTCCAAACCTTTGATGCGCCAATGACAAGGTCTTAATGGTGCCGGGCACGCCTACCGTAAAGCCCCCGGTGAGCACACGTTCTCTAGGTATTTTCTGACCATCGAAATCTACTTCAAGCCGGCTGGTGACTCGACCTGGCGCACAGGCCAAACCATCCATCACGCCACTCTCGCCAGTCAGGGTGTTGTGCCAAACGACAACCGTACCGCCCCCAAAGCCCGAAGCATGGGGCTCAACAAGTGCCAACACAGATTGAGCCGCCACTATCGCATCTGCTGCTGAGCCACCAGCTTTTAAAATTTCTGAAGCTGCATGACTAGCCCAAGGCGAAGCACAAGAAACAATGACCTTTCCATGGGGTTGACCTGTTGGCGTTTGAGGAACTTTAGAATTTGAATGCAAGCTATTTGTAGTCATTGATTGTGTTGATTCGAGTTTATAAAAATCTTAACGGCTCTCTTAGCCGCCACTGACTGAATCGCCATAGGGTGACATAATTTCTGTGCAGCCCATGTTCATATCAGCATCGCGCATGACGCCAGCAGGGCATGCAAAAGAATATGGATAAGGCGTTCGGCGTGCCTCTGTAACAGGAAGCACATTTCGCAAGGCATCCAACACATCCATGGACAATTCTTGATCGGCAATTATTCTAGATGCGCCGCTGACATCAAGTCTAGGCTGGTGAAATGCATCCTCAAGGCTAAGTCCATGGTCCATCATAAAAGATGTCAACTGCATGACTGTCCCCAGAATTTTTCGGCCGCCTGATGCGCCAATGGCAAAGCGCCGGCTTTGTTCATCTTGACCAATCACCGGAGAATAATTTGCCAGACAACGTTTATTGGGTGCCAAAGAGTTCGGCTTACCTGGCTCAGGATCAAACCACATGATGCCGTTGTTCAAGAGCAATCCCGTATTGGGTGATACAACTCTAGACCCAAAGATAGAGAGCAAGGTTTGAGTCACCGAGCACATGTTTCCATGTCGATCAACCACACTGAAGTGTGTTGTACACCCAGGGGATTTAACGGACTCATGATCACCCATTTCTTCAAAACGAAGCTTGAATGCTTGATCCAATGATTTCGCAAATGCTGTGTAAGTTCTTGCATCTGGCAATGTCGATGTAGGCTTGTACTCTTTCTCCAAGAGCCCAAGCGCTCGAGAAAGGGTTGGGCCACCCGTCAAGCCGGGTGTTGCATAAACTTTTCCCTTGCGGTAATTAATGACAAGCGGGTCTAGTAATTCAGCACTGTAATGGGCTAAATCTTCCAAACTGATGCAACCACCTTTGGAACGAACGTCCTTAACCAATGCGTGCGCAATTTCGCCTTTGTAAAAGGCCTCAGCACCACCCTCAGCAATTTGTGTGAGTGTTTGGGCGAAGGTTTTTTGGTTTAAGTGACGCTCCTTAGTTGAAGTCCAATCTCCCGCAATGGGCCACACACCATCTTCTAAAAACATGGATGCTGTATCAGTATCACGAGAAAGCAACCGTGCACTTGCAGCTGTCACAAGTGTGGTGTACCAATCAACCAATAAACCTTCGTCTGCTAGTTTTGCAGCAGGCATGACCAAACTTTTCCAGGGCATGCGCCCAAATTTTTGATATGCCAAATCCATTCCGGAAACGACACCAGGAATGGCCACCGCTGTTGCACCAATGATGTTGCGATCATCCACAACCGATGGCCATGGAAACAGATCAGATAATTTGCCGTTGCCCGTTAATGGATAATTTGCGGGATTGAGTTCGCGCGGTGAACGGCAACCAAAATCAATGACCTTGGCACTGGATTCTTTGGCACGCCAAATGACCATGGCGCCTCCTGCCGCCGGGCCACTCATCCAAGGCTCAACAACACCCAAGGCAAATGAGGTAGCAATTGCAGCGTCTACGGCATCGCCTCCAGCATCCAAAATGGCTGCCCCCACCTCTGCAGCACGACGATGCTGAGCAGATACCACGCCCGCTTTTGTTGCGATAACTGTTTTACGAGTTATTTGCGAGTTTGAGAAGTTATCGTTCATTGATAAGTTATTTTCTTAATTCATAGGATAACGCCATTATTACGAACTTTGGAAGTAGAAAGTTCATGCCCCAAAAGGGGACATTTATAAGTTTTGGTAACAATTGTGATGGGCCAATGTTAACAATCTGGGCACCCCTGCCAGCCCAGATAAACTACTCAAAAAACACTTGTTACCTTAAATCTCTGCGCAGCATTTGCGTGAATGCTGAATACAACTTGTCTGCCTCTTCGCAATAAAAGTTGTATTTCTAGGAAGCTGCATAAGTGCGCTCTATTAGAGTAATTAGGATCTTGATCTAAACTTTTGGTTCGACTGCGCGATCAAAGCGTCTAACTTTTCCCGTGCATTGCGACAGCGCCGAGTGCAAGAGCTAGTGAAAGGCTCAGGCCTTGCGTGTTTCCGGCAGGAAGCGAACACCTTTGCGAGCCAATCCACCACCTATACCGATAGGCGTGCCGTCTGCCCGCCAGCATGCGGCGCCTTCAAGGGATCTATCGTCATGGAATTCAATAGCATTCATGCCCCCGCCCACATTGGGCACGTGCACAACGGTATGACCGCGGGCTTGAAGTGCAGTGTGCAACTTCGGAGAAAAGGCGGGCTCTAGCTCCAACTCGAACCCTTGGGTCCAGATGCGGGGTGCCTCAACCGCCTCTTGCAAGCTCATGCCATGATCGATCAGGTTGATCACGGCTTGAAGCGCAGAAGTAAAGATCCGCAAGCCGCCAGGCAAACCAAGCGCGTAGCGGGGCTCACCGTTCTTGATCACCATTAACGGGGCCATGGACGAAGTCACTCGTTTTCCCGGGGCCATCGAGTTGGCGCGGTCAGGCCTCGGATCAAGGACATAAAGGTAATTGTTGGGAATCATGCCGGTGCCCGGCACCATGTAGCGCGCACCAAACACTGAATTGATGGTCTGCGTGGCACTGACGATGCACCCTTCACTGTCAGCCACGGTGATGTGGGTGGTGTTGGCGCTTTCAGCTGGAGCCAGGCCCGGGGACCACGTTTGTGCTTGTTGCAGGTTTATTTGCTTTCGACTCTCGGCAGCGTATTCGGCAGACAGCAGTTTTAGGACAGGGACATTGACAAAGTCTGGATCTGCCGTGACTGCAGAGCGATCTGCAAAAGCCATTTTCATGACCTCCGCGAGCAAGTGGACGCTTTGTTCGGTTCCGAAGCCGATGGCTTTCAGATCAAAACCCTCGAGCACATTCAGCATTTGTCCGATGTGCAAAGGTCCTGCGCACGGTGGTGGTGGACCGATGATTTCAAAACCGCGGTAATGGCTTCGCAATGCGGCGGGATCGCGGGTTGTGTAGCTGCGTAAATCTTCTAGGCTTAAAAAGCCCTGGTGACTTTCAATGTCGGCACACAAGGCGCGACCGAGTGCCCCGCTGTACAAAGCGCCGGCGCCTTCTTGCGCAACCAGTTTCAGGGTGTCTGCATAGGGGCCTTGCACCAGCCAATCTCCTTTTTGAAGCGCTTGCCCTTGGGGTAAGAAAAATCGGGAAATTTCGGGGTCCAGCGACAAATCAGCCGCGTTTTCGGCGATGCAATCGCTCAAGTATTGTGTGGCCCTGAATCCACTAGATGCATGTTTGATGGCCGGCGCAATCACCTCCGCCAAAGACATGGAACCATGGCGTGAAAGCATTTGGCACCAGGCCATCAGGTTGCCGGGTGTGGCCACCGCCCCTCTGCCCAGGCTGTGCTGGCGACCTACGCTTTCTAGCGATCCGGCAGGGGCCAACGCGTCATGTGTGAAGGTGTGTGGGCCAACCGCTTGCGGACACGTGCCTTGGCCTTCCAAGATGGTGTGTGTCCCATCGGGATGACGAAGGTGTGCAAATCCCCCACCGAGCAGGCCCACCATCATGGGTTCGACCACACTCAAAGTGAACAACGCGGCCACAGCTGCGTCTACTGCGTTGCCACCGGCGCACAGCATTTCTGAACCGGCAGCAGAAGCTAAAGGGTGGTTGGTGACCACCATGCCACGCGATGCGCGAGCCGCTTGTTTTTCGGTGACAAAAGAGGTCCCGCAGTGATCTGTCCAATGGTGCATACAAATGATGGTGAGGTGGGATTATGGAAAGTAGAGATACAACTTAGTCTGGAATTGCATAAAAAACAAGGGTGCAATCCATAAGTCGTAACCGGATTGTTGGAATGCCATAATGATTCAGCCCAAGTTAAAGATAGGGACAAATCGTTTGAATAATTTCGCAGTGTTTGTGATTGGACTTGGAGTTTCGCTAGTACCACTAGACTTCTCAGTCAACGTCGCATTCCCAGCGATTACCAATGCCTTCTCACTTCCAACACAAAGCATTCGTTGGATTCCTTTTTCCTACGTGCTCACCTACGGTCTCTTAGTGATAGGTTCTGGAGCTTTAGGGGATCGTCTTGGTCACTTACACATTTTTCGAGCAGGTCTGGTGCTTGCTATTTTTGCGTTATCGATGTGCGCGCTTGCGCCGAATTATAATTTGCTTATCGCGGCGCGTATCGTACAAGGCATTTCAGCCGCTATTATTTTGTCTTGCGCACCAGCAATTGTGACATTCCTATATGCAGAATCTGAGCGCACAAAAGCACTGTCAATTTACGGCAGTAAGACTGCAGCAGCGGGAATAGCTGCACCACTCATCGGTGGTTTTTTGATTGCATGGGTAGATTGGTCAGGTGTTTTTTGGTTTCGAGTTCCAATTGCCATATTGTCTTTGATGCTGCTACAAATATTAATCATCAAAGAAAAAATTCCAGCGCCAGATCGACCACTAAGCATTACCGCTTCTGATCAACTAAACTTTCAACTGATTGTTGAAACGTTTAAAAAAGATCATCGTTTTATAGGAGTGAATGCGCTTAGCGCTGTCATTCAATTCTCAAGCTTTTCACTTCCATTGCTGATACCCTACTACTTAACGAATACAGAACGATGGGGAATAGAAAAAATTGGCTTTCTGTTAAGCACTTGGGCTTTAGGTACTCTTCTTGGCTCATTGAGCGTTGACCAACTTACAAGAAAATTATCAACACACTTTATTGCAAACATGGGTGCATGGTTGTCAGCCATCAGTTTATTGATCATTGCGCTTTGCACCACAAATATCAATTTAGACTTTATTTTTTTAGCGGTCATCATTCAAGGTTTTGGTCTAGGCTTATTCCAAGTTTCGTACTCTGATATTGTTATCAAATCACTGCCTTTGAAGGCACGCGGAATTGCTGGAGGAATAACTGTGATGACACGCACTGTGGGGGTTGCAATTGGCTCACTGGTTTGGCTTTGGATCTTTGACCAAAATTCATCAACACCCAAAGAATCGTTATCAATTGCGAATTCAGAATTTACTCAAGGATTCCAGATGGTCTTTTTAATTGCGGCCGGCGTGATACCTTTTTTTTTAGTTTTTCAATACCTTGTCAATCAAATTTTCGATCCTAAGCCTGTCGTTCAGAAGACAGAAATTTAAAGATTTTTTAACTTAGTCAAGTAGGTTTGTCTTAGCAGTGGCATTTATAAAACCTGTGAAATCTTTTTCACAGCGCAGTCTAAAATGCCCTGCCCCATTGATTCGTACCAAGTTGATTCTTTTGATGAAAATTTGAACCACGACACACTCCGAACGATTTGTTCAGAAATGTGTGCGCGAACTCTTTCAGCCCCGAAGCAATTAACCGCGCCCCGGGATCTCCGACAACAGCTGTTCCACATGCGCCTTGGCTTTTTCGAGTGAAGCCATGCTGCCCGTCAGGTACATACGGCCACTGGCACCGATCATGCTGCACTCGACCAGGGTCAGATCGGGAGCGACTTTTTCGGCTTCGTTGGCCATATGGGCACCAAACAGTGCCGGTGCCACTTCCATCAGCAACATGTTGTCTCCGGGCAGCACCATGCTGGCTTGGCGCGTGCGGTTCATGAGCACGGCGTGCTGATCGGTCACGTTTTCCAGAATGTCGCTGTAAAGCAGATGCGGACGCAGCTGGTCTTCGGCTTTGGCACCCATCCAGTTCAAAATGACCTGCCCTGCACGTTTTAGCGCAGCGCCATCGTTGCTGTGCAACTCCAGCACGCCAAACTGGCGCTCCACGGCCAAAATACCGGGCTCTAGCGTCGGCTCGGCTTTCAGGGCCAAATCAATCACGCGTTGAATGGACAGCCCCGGGGCGATCTCCACCAACAGCGCGTGAGTGCCTTGCATCGCCACGTAGCCACGCGCGCCCAGAGGCGAACTCATCCACGACGAGAATTGTGGCTGCAAGTCGGTGAGCGTCAGGTAGACCCGAAGCTCTGCCGCCGGTTTGGCGGGCGCAGCGGCTTTTTTACTTGTGGCCATGCGGCCTCCTTATTTAGGGCAATCGGTAATTACTTACCGTCAAAGGCTTTTTGCACGTCAGCATGCGGACGTGGAATGACGTGGCAAGACACCACTTCACCGATCGCACCTGCAGCTTCTGCACCGGCTTCAGTAGCGGCCTTGACGGCACCCACGTCGCCAGAGACGATGATGGCGACCAGGCCGCCACCGACTTCTTTTTTGCCAACGATGTTGACGTTGGCGGCTTTGACCATGGCGTCAGCGGCAGCGAAAGCAGCAACATAACCTTTGGTTTCGATCATTCCGATAGCTTGTGACATGAGAGTCTCCTTGAGGGGTTAAAAAAAGGGTTGAGGAAAGGGTTAAGGGAAAAAATACAGAAGCGATCAACGCATCGGCGTTGGGGTGTCGTAGTTGTCAAGCGATGCAATGATCAAGGCATCGGCTACTACGCGCGGGTGAGCCGGGGCGAACCACCAGGCCGCGGGCGCACCGATGGTGATCATCACGCGCTCACCGATGCCGCAGCCCATAGGGTCATAGCAAACGACGACATCCTTGGGGTAGTCCAGTTGCACCTCCAACAATGCGCCAGCAGGCAATTCGGGCAGGCGTTTGCTGGCCACGATGCGGCCAATCACGGTTCCTGTTTTCATAGGTTAGCTCCTCGGTAAATGGTGATGCCACGCTTGCGCAGGGCTTCTTTGCCCAAGGGGGTCAGGACCGCCTTGGGATGCAGTCGAACGATTTTCACGCTCGGTAACAGTGTTTTGAGCAGTTTTTCGCCAATCACACCTTTGAGTTCGGGCACGTCTTTGGCTGTGTGATCGTGCAGCTCGCACGTGTCGCCTTTGCACTCGCAGGCCTTGCCTGCATTGCACGATGAACAGCAAGCAGCTGGGTCGGTGGCAGTGGTAGCGGCCATAGCCGAAGTGGCGGGGCTGGCACTGGCGGCTACGGCCTTCACAGCAGCTTCGTCTACCCGCATGTCAAAACGCAGCAGACCCGATTGCGCAGCTTGCAGCAGTGCAGGACTTGCGGCCAGGCGCTTGAACAAGTCGGTCAGGACTTGCGCCTGTGCGGCCGTTCCCACGCGCAAAGGCACCACCACGCTCTGGGGCGAAGCCGCGGGGGCTACAGCAGGCAAAGCAGCAGGCTTGGGTGCGCCAATTTGCTTCCAGTAAGCATCTTTGACGGCGATCAGGCCATCGCGAATTTGGTACACGTCTGTGCCGTCCAGCGTGACCGATTCGCCACCAGGCAATGGAACGCTCACCTTGTAGTTTTGCACCACGGTTTGGCCCAGCACATGCATGTGTGAGTCAGAAAACTTAGGGCCAGTGGGGCTGGCAAATCGTTCCTTCAAAAACGCCAGGCATGCCGCACGGCCATTGAGCACGCGCGAGTCAGGCAAGGTCCACACCACGTCTTGGGCAAAGCAAGCGACGATCGCTTCGGCATTCCCGGCGGCATACCCGGCTTCAAAGCGTTGCATCAACGCGGTCACCGATGCATCTGCACCATTGGCTTTGCTGGCGCCCAAAGCGGTGCGCACATGCGCACGGATTTGCTCACGCAAAGCGTCTGAGCTCATGCAGCACCTCCGGCATCGCGAATCACAGCCTCCGCCACAGCTGCTGCAGCCCGCACGTCTGACGCATTGCCAGACAAATAAAGACGACCTGCAGGTCCCATGAAGCGGCAATCAATCAGTTTCACATTCGCGGCTTTTTCAGCCTCGTTGGCTACCAGCAGCGCATACGAAGAAGTGGTCATCTCCATGATGTAAAGCGACTCGCCGGGCAACAGCATGCTGCCGGCTTTGCTGCGGTTGATCAAAAATGCGTGGTAACCGTCGACCCGGTCAATCACTTTGGAGGCCAGGATTTCGGGCTTGAGAACGCTTTTCTCGCTAACACCCATGGCATCTAAAACAGCTGCGCCAGCCGACTTGACCGATGAGGAGGATTGGCCGTGGAACTCCAGATAGCCGAACTGACGCTCGACCACGAGGTTGCCAGGCTTGACATCGTCGTGCTTGAGCGCGATGTCGGTCAACCACTCGATGTCCATACCGGGGGCCACTTCGATGACCATGGCTGCGTCGTTGTGTCGCGGCAAAAAACCACGAGCGGTGGACCCGAGCAAACACATGAGTTGTGGCTGCAATCGGTCCAGAAAAATATAACTGCGTAAAGTGGACATGGCGGGCTTTCAGCGAAGGTGTTCAAGTTCTTCCTGCACGATGCGCAGGACGGTGGCCTGTAGTTCAGGCGTGAGGGTCGAAAGTTGCGAAGGCGATGCCCCAGACAACGAGGCTGCGCCCGAAGCCATAGCTCCGGCCCAGCCACCGGGCAGAGGAAAGGCTACGCGTTTCCAATTGACCAGCAGCTCGGGGCCGACGTTGCAGTCCACCGAGCTTTTGCCTGCGTAACCCGTGCCGATGGTGAAGGTGTAAGGCAAGCCGGTGTTGGCGCCGGTGCTGTCGTGCACCGTGGAGCCGTTGACGACCACACGGTAGTAGTCAAGCGCCGCGCCCCAGACCACCGCTTGCTCAGCATTGGCGGTGTGGACGCCCGAGGTGTGGCCTGCACCGCTGTGCTGCAACATGAGGCGCGCCACGTCAATGGCTTGGTCCATGCCCGCCACCACCACGCAGCCCAAGATGGGCGAGAGCTTTTCCTTGAGCAACACATAGCCCGCTTGTGGATTGGAGATGGGGCAGACCAGCGCCTGGCAATCTTGCGGCACCTGCACGCCTGCGGCTTGGGCAATCTCAAACGCGGGGCGACCGACCACCTTGCCGTTGAACTTGCCGCCGGGAAAGGCGTAGTTCTGGATTTTCTGCGCTTCTTGCTCGGAGCACACATGTGCGCCCTGACGCGCCAGCGCTTGCTGCATCTGCGCGGCGATGTCAGCGTGAAACATGATCACAGAGGGGGCCGAGCAGGGGCTGCCATGGTCAAAGTTTTTGTCCACCACAATGGTTTTTGCTGCCGCTTCGATGTCGGCGCTGTCATCCACATAAATCGGCACATTGCCCGAGCCCACGCCAATGGCGGGGTTGCCCGAACCGTAGGCGGCGCGAACCATCGGCGTGCCACCGGTGGCCAAGATTACGTCTGTGCGAGCGTCACGCATCAGCGCGCCGGTGGCCTCGACGGTGGGGCGGGTCAGAATCTGCAAAGCATGGGCCGGACCACCTGCTTTTTCAATGGCCGTTTGCAACTCGTTGGTCACTGCCGTGCAGCAACCCAGGGCCACCGGGTGCGGGGAGATGACCAACGCGTTACGCGTCATCAGACACAAGATAGCCTTGAACATGATGGTGGCCACGGGAGAGGTGGAGTTGGACAAGCCCACCACCACGCCGGCTGGGCGACCGATCTCGACGATGCGCAGCGCATCGTTGCGCCGCACACCGCCCAGGGCCACGTTGTCCCAAGCCGTGGGCGTCAGCGTGCAAGCGATCTGGTTCTTGGCGATCTTGTCAGCCACTTTGCCAATGCGGCTTTCGCGAACGGCCCACTCGGCATAAAACTCAGCGCGCGGCAACAAGGCCGCAGCCACTTCTTTGGCGATACGCTTGGCTTCTTCAGGCGTCCAAAGCGCTAGCGTGGCAGCTGCTTGCTGGGCACGGCCCAACAAGTCGCGGGCCTCCTGCAAGGCCGCCAAGTCGTGATCGGCAAGGTCGATGGGGTTGCTTGAACTCATGACAGAGGGTGTCTAAGGTTTAACGGCGCTGGGCAGCTGTGGCCACGGCGTTCAGGTCCACGCTTTCGAGTGCGCTGAAAATCGCTTCCACCGCTTGCTGTTCACGCGGGCTGGCCGCTTGCATGCGGGTGGTGTCCAGCAACTGTCGCATCACCGAAGCTTGACCGCCTGCCGCAGCACTTGTAACTGGGTTCAAGGTGGGCACAAAGCTGCCGCAAGTCATGCGCTGGCCTGCGCGGTAGTGCGGCGCGTAGTCGAACACGGCGTAGTGCTGCGTGGCACAGTTGTCCCACATGGCCAACGAGTCTTTTTCCCATCGGAACCGCACCATGAACTCGGGCTTTTTGACCCATTCATAAAGCATGTTCAGCACAGCCTCAGACAGGTCCATGTGCATGCCCAGCAAGCGCTTGGTCCAGATTGAGTTGACAAACAAAATCTTGCGGCCGGTATAGGGGTGTGTGATCACGGCCGGGTGAGACACCGTGGGCGTGTTTTCGATCATTTTGCACTCTTGTGCGCTGGCCGTAACCATCATGCCGCTTTTGGCCGACGCACGCTTGGCCAAGCGTTCGCTTGCGTTGATACGGCGAAAGTGCCAGGGCAGGTCGTGATCGGCCTGCAATCCTTCGAGCATTTGTTGCATGCCGGGGTTAAGCGCATCATAGGCAGCACCTGCGTGCATCCACATCGTGTCACCGCCCGATGGGGGCAAGTCGGTGATGCGCAAGATGGAAACCATGTTGGGCTTCTTGCGAAAGGTCACGTCAGTGTGCCAGCGGTCCGTCTCGGGAGCTTCGTTACCCTCATTCGAGATCAGCTGAATTTGCGGGTGGCCTGCGATATGGGGGAAGAACTCGTGCTGCTCCATCTCACCAAAATTGGCCCCAAGTCGAATGTAGGCCTCAGGCTTCAATGCTTGCTTGCGGAAAAACACAACGCCATATTGCCACAAGGCTTGTTTGATTTCTTCGTAAACGTCTTCAGAGCGGGTGGTGTTCAGGTCAACGCCGCTGATCATGCCACCGATGGTCGGTGTCATCGGTTCGACTTGGATGTGACGGAATTTCATTTTTTGATCTCCTAAATGTGTTTATGCAAACTGGCTTCATTGCCAGTGCAGCAAGCGGCGTTCGATCCAATTCATCAACTTCATGATCAGCACGCCGATGAGCG
>Ga0214919_10005333_pt1 | contig 18312 bp, 13 predicted proteins | sample LL1503_MetaG_FD_177994 | JGI IMG/M metagenome (GOLD analysis project Ga0214919, IMG submission 177994) | Freshwater microbial communities from Lake Lanier, Atlanta, Georgia, United States - LL-1503 | ecosystem: Environmental > Aquatic > Freshwater > Lake | place: USA: Georgia | collected...
CTAGAAATGATTCAATGTTTGGACGGTGACCCATGGTAATTATTCTTTGCTAGGTTAAACCAGGTGTTTCAGTTGTAAGCCTTACTCCAAGACAACTTATTTTAAAAATAATAGGTCATGAAAACAGGGTTGATCCTTGACCTACTGATATTAGCTTGCATATTTATATATAATTAATCTATGAGTTCAGGGGTGTATTTGGAATTCCGATGCATTGTTATGGCTGTAATACTTCAGTAACTAAAGATCAAGAACGCTGTGGTTCGTGTGGGTTTCCGTTGAAAATTGTATCCGGAAATTGCGAGAATTTTGCAGATGTTGGGGCAGAATACCAAAACGAGTGGCTTAAATATCAGGAAGAGCAAACTGCCAACGCTTCAAACAAGAGCCTATTGCCTTTAATTGGCGTTTATTTTGGGCTTCGATGTATATTTTTAAGCAATGAAGGGTGCAAAAAAGCACGATTTGTAAAAAAGAATGATTTAGCAAACCGCTTTATTCATATTCGCAGGTTGGGAATTTTTGGCTTAATTACAAACCTAATATCCTTTCTTTTTATAATTATTGGCATATTCAGCCTTATTCGCACCCCCTGATTATCTCCAATAAATTCTTTTCGACTGTTTTTCAGAAATTTATTTCGTCTTTCAGACCATTTGTTTAGGTTCTTATCTACTTTAAAAAGAAACTTATAAGCAGGTAAAGTTTAAGGTTCATCTGGTGTTTTTAATAAAAAAAACATAATATTCACTGATGTATTATTGTAAACAGAGGCAAAATTCTTAAAGGTGACTCATGAGTTCGGAACCAAATCCAGAACCTAACAAAGATCCCGAAACAATTACTCAGGAAGTGAAATACTCTCAGGTAAGTGCAAGGGTTACGGATAAAGTTTCCAGCGGAGTTTTTTCGTCCGGAGCTTTGTTGCTTAATGGACAAAATGAATTCATTTTAGATTTCTTACAACGAATGGTTCAGCCTCAAAGGGTTGTTGCAAGGGTCGTTATGAGCCCGCCTTCGCTTTTAAGTTTTTGCAATGCCCTCGAAGAAAACCTTTCAATGTATCAGGCGAAATTTGGTATCCCACCTCAGTTGCCCCCGCCACCGCCTGGTTCGGTCCCTTTGCCAATCGATGAATTGTATGCTCAATTAAAAATAGCAGATGAAATGCTGGAAGGTTCCTACAGTAACGCAGTGATGATAAGTCATAGCCCAAGTGATTTTGTGTTTGATTTCATCGCAACTTTTTATCCTAGAAGTGTGGTGTCAGCTCGGGTATTCATGTCTGCATCACAAATCCCCCCCTTTCTTAATACTTTGAAAAAAGGGTTCCAGCAATTTAAGGATAAAATAAGCCCCCCTCCTTCTCTTGGGGCAAATCCCCCTCCGCCTACCTAGCATTAATGCTTCTAACAAAATAATTTTTGGTGCTTTAGCATGAATGAGCTGGATTCTTTACCAGTTGCCTTGGTTATGCCTGAGCTAATTAAAGTCTTGAGCAATGGTGCTTCTGCTGTGCTTCATGCCCCGCCGGGAGCGGGAAAAACAACTCTTGTTCCCCTTGGTTTATTAAAGGCTGGATATGATGGTATTGTTTTAATTGAACCACGAAGGTTGGCCGCAAAGGCTTCTGCTTTACGCATTGCATATTTACATGGTTCAAAAATCGGTGATTTGATCGGGTATCAAATCCGATTTGATTCTAATTATTGCAGTAAAACAAAATGCTTGGTTGTAACGACAGGAATTATTTTAAATTGGCTTTCTTCTGATCCCTATCTCTCTGATTGCAAAATCCTTGTTTTCGATGAATTTCATGAGCGAAGTATTGAGAGTGACCTTCTGTTGGGCATGGCTAGATTATTACAAAAAACTGTCAGGCAGGATTTGAAAATCCTTGTGATGAGCGCAACTCTTGATAGCCATAAAGTTTCTGCTTACATGGATGAATGCCAGGTGATTTCCAGTCTGGGGAAAATGTATCCCGTTGAGATTAGCTACAGTACATCCAAAAAAGATATCCAACTCGAAGATGCAGTCGCTGCAGAAGTTTATAATGTCCAACAAAAAACCAAAGGAGACATTCTGGTTTTTTTATCTGGAATGTACGAGATACTTTCTTCTAAAAAGCATCTTGAAAAACAGTTCCCCGGATTAGAAATACAAATCCTGCATGGGGATTTGCCTATCGATGTACAGGAGAAAGTTTTAAAAAGCTCTCTTCGCAACAGGGTACTATTGTCCACCAATGTTGCAGAAACTTCGGTAACGGTAAATGGTGTGAGAGCGGTGATTGATTCAGGGCAGGCGAAAAAGAGTTTCTTTGATAGTAGGTTGGGGCTTAATAGTCTGGAAACAATCCGAATATCTAAAGCTTCAGCAGATCAACGAGCAGGTAGGGCAGGGAGGGAGGCGCCAGGCTTCTGTTCCCGGCTTTGGTCTGAAAAAGACCATATTATGCGGGAGGATTTTGATAAGCCAGAAATCCAGCGGGTGGATTTGTCCGCTGCTTTATTGCGTCTTTTTGCGTTCGGAGAAAACAACTGGGAAGAATTTCCTTGGTTTGAAAAACCCAATAACCTTGCGGTTGATAATGGAATTAAGCTTTTAGAAAACTTGAAAGCAATTGATCAAGGGAAAATTACTCCCCTTGGTATCAAGATGAATGAAATACCACTACATCCCAGACTTTCAGCAATTTTGCTCAAAGGTTTAAACGATTCACTTCCCCAAGTTTCCCTCGCCATAGCAATTCTTTCAGAGAGACCTGTGTTTAACCAATCTTTCGATGGTCCAAATTTCAATCGTGATCACAGTTCCTCCAGTTCGGATATTCTAGATATCGTTGAAATTCTTGAGCATTATCAAGCTTCCAAAAAAAACACGCAGAATCACAATATCATCCCTGATCGTGCTGCTAATGTGTTTCGTGTTCGGGATCAATTGATTGCTTCGTTTGGCGAAGATAAAAATGTTGGAAATATAGGAAATGAAGAGGGGTTTCTTCGCGCAATACTAGCTGGGTTTCCTGATCGGGTTGCAAAAAGACGCGAAAAAAATAGTTTGAAAGCACTTATGGTTGGAAGTCGTGGCGTTGTTCAATCGAAAAAAAGCATGGTAAGGGATCATGGTTTTTTTGTTTGTGTTGATATTCAATCGGGTGATGAGGAATCTATTGCAAGAATGGTTTCGGGTATCAATGTTGATTGGTTGGACCCTGTTTTTAAAAGAACCCAGCGCGAGGTTTTTTATGATTCTAGTCTTAAAAAACTTATTGCAGTACAGAAGTTGTATTACATGGATTTGGTATTGGATGAAAAAGATTCACATTTGACACCAGATGATTTGAAAGGCGAAATATTACAACAAGGTTTGATGAATCATTTGAAACAGGTTCTACCTGATTTGGATTCTCCTGCCGGTCAATTATTGGAGCGGATTAATATTTATGGGCAACTGTTTCAAAAAATTAATTTCCCAGTGATTGATTCAGATTCCTTGCTAGAGCCTTTATCATGGATGTGTAAAGGTAAAAAAACACTTCTAGAAGTAAAGGACGGTGATTGGTTTAATGCAGTTAAAACCATTCTTTCTCATGAGCAGTATGTCGCTTTGCAAAAAGAACTGCCCGAGAAGTTGACGCTGCCTTCAGGGAAAGTTGTTCCACTAAAGTATCAGATTGGTAAATCGCCATTGCTTGAGGCTAGAATCCAAGAATTATTTGGTTGGAAGGAAACGCCAAAACTTGGTGGTGGAAAGCTGCCGCTTTTAATTTCGTTGCTTGCCCCTAATTATCGTTCGCAACAATTGACTTTGGATCTAGCAGGGTTTTGGAAAAACACTTATCCACAAGTGCGAAAAGATTTGCGTGGCAGGTATCCAAAACACGCATGGCCTGAAGATCCATTAAAAAGAGAAACGGAGCCTTAAAAATAAGGCTCCGCTTTCAATTAAAGACAACCACAAAGCTTTATTTAAGCATTGTAGGTAGAGCTTGAAACATCGCCTCCACGGCCCGTCCAGTTGGTGTGGAAGAATTCACCTCTTGGTTTATCTGTTCTTTCGTAAGTATGGGCACCGAAATAATCTCGCTGAGCTTGTAATAAATTTGCAGGTAACCGTTCCGCTCTGTAGGAATCAAAGAACGATAAAGCAGTGCTCATTGCTGGTACTGGAATACCTTTTTTAATTGCTAGGGCAACGATGTTTCTCCATCCTTTTTGTGAACGCTTCATTTCTTTTTTAAAGTAACTATCAAGCAGAAGATTGCTAAGGCTTTTCTTTCGGTCGAATGCTTCTTTGATTTTTCCTAGGAATCTACTGCGAATGATGCAACCGCCCCTCCACATCAGAGCAATACCACCGTAATTTAATTTCCAGCCATATTCTTTGGCTGCAGCTTGCATCAACATATACCCTTGGGCATAGCTGACAAGCTTAGAAGCATAAAGAGCGTCGTGAATATTTTGGATGAGTTTTTCTTTCTTACCTGAAATGTTAGGCTTGGGCCCCTTGATGGCCTTTGAAGCTATAACTCTTTCGTCTTTTAATGCGGAAACGCATCGAGCGTAAACGGCTTCAGAAATCAACGTTACAGGCATAGCCAATTCTTGGGAGTTGATTACAGTCCATTTGCCAGTTCCTTTTTGGCCTGCAGCATCCAAGATTTTTTCAACCATAGGTTGCCCATCGGTATCTTTAAAGTTCAAGATGTCCCTGGTGATTTCGATTAGATAGGAATCAAGCTCGCCCTTGTTCCATTCTTCAAAAACCTTATGCATTTCATCGTAAGAAAGCCCCAAACCTTTATGCAAAATATCGTAGGCCTCGCATATCAATTGCATGTCACCATATTCGATCCCGTTGTGAACCATTTTCACATAGTGGCCAGCGCCACCTTCACCCACCCAATCACAGCAGGGGGTTCCATCTTCAACCTTTGCGGAAATATCTTGGAAGATAGATTTGACATGGTCCCAAGCTTCGGGACTGCCGCCTGGCATAATGCTAGGGCCACGACGGGCACCTTCTTCGCCACCAGAAACGCCTGTGCCAATAAATAGAATCCCCTTTGATTCCAAATATTTGGTTCGCCTGACCGTATCACCAAAAAGAGAGTTTCCACCATCGATGATGATGTCGCCTTTTTCAAGGTGGGGTAAAATTTGTTCGATGAAATCGTCAACAGCTTGGCCAGCTTTGACAAGCATCATGACGCGGCGGGGTTTTTTGAGAAGTTTGCACATTTCTTCAATGCTATGAGCGCCTATGACTTTAGTGCCTTTTGCTTCTTTGGCAAGAAAATCGTCAACCTTGGAAGTGGTTCTGTTGTAAGCAACAACAGTGTAACCATGATCATTCATGTTTAGGATTAAGTTTTGGCCCATGACAGCCAAGCCAATCAATGCGATATCACCTTTAGGTTCAGAATTGCTCATAATTAGTTCCATTAGAAAAGAAGCTAAACAATGTCATTTGGTATTTGAGGAAATGCCAAGCATCTCTAACTTTCAATGACCTATACAAGCTAATCTAGGCATAATTCGATCAATTGGCTAGCAAAACATAAGAATTGTAAAGAAGAAGTTTTTGTTGGCAAGTTGATTGCTTGATGGAATAATTGATTGACTGATGGATAAGCAAAATAAAAAGGAATTAAAATGGCAGTAAGTATATTTCCTATGGTATGTCCAAAAATTGATCCCGCACCCATATTTGAATTGTTTCGAGGTAATTATGCAACTGAACTGCTTACAGCAGCGGTAGTGCATTTTCATCTTTTTGAAGAAATCTCCACAGATCAAGTAGGATCAGAGACGCTGAGAACCAAATTAGGTTTTGAAAAACGAGCTTGGAATGTTCTGATAACAGGGCTAAAAGCTTCGGGTTTGTTGTTGGAAAACAAAGGTAAACTATGCCTTTCTGAAATTTCTAAATCAACGCTTTTAAAAGATTCAAGGCATAGTATTGCTGCCTATATTGGTTTATCTGCCCAAGCCCCGGGTGTTTTAGAAATGGTTAATCGTCTTCGAGTTTCTACCCCTATCCATGCAGATAAACCCGATGTTGGTGCAGCTTTTATATTTCGTGAAGGCCTCGATTCTGCAATGGATAAAACCGAAAGTGCTATGAATCTTACTTTATCGCTTGCTGGCAGAGCTATGAATGTTGCGCCTGTCCTTGCAGAAAAACTACCCCTTTCGGGAGATAAAACGATTCTTGATGTTGGAGCCGGAAGCGGACTTTATTCGATTGCTTTGCTTGAAAAAAACGAAGGGTGTAAAGCCATTCTTTGGGATGGTGCCGAGGTTCTGAAAGTCGCTGATCAGTTTGTTCGTCAAGCAGGATTGGCATCTAGGGTTAAAAATATCTCGGGAGATATGTTTGCAGATCCTGTCCCAATGGGCGTGGATGTTGTTTTGCTTTCTAATATTTTGCATGATTGGGATGAACCAGAATGCATTCGCCTTATCAACAAACTTGTTCAAGCGCTTCCCAAAAATGGATTGCTTTTAGTACATGATGTATTTTTAAACGATGAGCTTGATGGCCCCTTGGAAATCGCCTTGTATTCTGCTGCTCTTTTCTCCCTGACTGAGGGCAGGGCGTATAGCAAAAAAGAATATCAAGCATGGCTAAACGAAGCAGGGATGACCTTGGTTAAAGTCATCCCTACGCTAGCGCATTGTGGTGTAATGGTGTTTTCTAAATAACAAAATAGGGGTTATTTAAACGCCCATCACATTGTAACCGCAATCAACATAGAGAACCTGCCCGGTGATTGCAGAGGCTAAAGGACTGCATAAAAAGGCGGTGGCGTTTCCAACTTCATCTGCTTCAATGGGGCGTGGCAAAGGCGATCTACTGGTAGCATGATCGATCATTTGGCCGATATCACCAATCGCTTTTGCAGCCCGTGACGCATAAGGGCCAGCAGAGATAATATTAACCCTGACGCCTTTTGGTCCGAGATTGCTTGCTAATTGCTTGGCATCAATTTGTAATGCAGATTTCGCAGTGGACATGCCGCCACCATAATGTGGGACGACTCTTTCGCCACCGATATAGGAAAGGCCAACCACGCTTGTGCCACCTGGCCTGTTTTCCATCAAAGGAAGTGCCGCTCTACTAAGAGCAGTTAAGGAATAGGCACTAACACTTAAAGCAGTAAGGTAAGCAGCTCTGGTTGTGTTGACAGCGGAGTTTTTTATTTCCGGGCTGAAGGCAACAGCATGAATAAGAATATCAACAGATTTTACCTGCTGTGAAAGAGTATCAATCATGCCTTTGATAGAAAAATCGCCATGCTTTGCATAGCGTTTATCACCCTTGGTTTTTTCGTCGACATCGTCCATGGTGTCAAAACCAACATCACAAGGAAGTATTTTCTCAATTTTCATGGTTCCCTGGCCATAGGGAAGAATACGGCTTTCTGCATCAGTATCACGCTCCATGATACTTTCAACAATACCCACTAATCTAGGATGCACTGCAAAAAACAGAGTGGCACCTGCAGCTTGTAATGTTTTAGCAATATGCCATGCAAACCCTACATTATCGCCCACGCCTGTAACCAATGCCACTTTACCTTTTAAATCGATAGGAATCATGAGAGCTCCTGCAATCTCGAACCATGTCAAAGTAAAGGAAAGTAACCGAGAAAATCACTTTTTATAGTTTGAACCAGTTTGGTGAATTCTGTTACCAGATTCACTTGACCCAGAGGTAAGCTGAATAAGCGCCTGATCAGCTTCCATTCGAACTCTAGGGTCCAAGTCCGTTTTCTTTTCGTTGATTACTTCCAACACTTCTATAGTATTGATTTTCATGCGAGTAAGCGAGCGTATACATGCCGCCCTTACCAAAGGCGCTGGATCTTCCTTAATTGCAGTGGCTAATGCGATTACAGCTTGATTCATGGACACCCCGCGAATTTTGGAAAGTTGGTCTGCAGCGTACTCTCTTTGTGAAGGTTGATTAGCATTTTTTAGAGTTTGAACATTCTCCGTCAGCACCATATCCACAGGCGCTGCGGTGTATTGTGGTTGAATGTAAGCCATCATGTTTGCTGGCAATTGCCCATATCCCACGCTTTGAGCAACAATTGTTTTTGGGTTTACAGGTTGGGTTAATCCTTGGGCAGGCATTTCGCCTTCCTTTGGCATTGGTGGATTAAAAGCATTTTGCATAACAATCGTGGATTCAACATCCGATGGAATAGGCCTTTGATTTGGAACCGGGGTAAAGGCGTTTGCCATTCCTTGAGTTGGGTATCTAGACCCAACTGCAACATTTGAAGGATTGGTTGGGAAAAGTTGTGGTGCTTGTGGAGGAGTGAACATGTGCGCAGTAGGAGGCGCGCCCAAGGGTTGGCCATTGGGTTGGTAAGGAATCATTTGAACAGGGGGAGCGCCCGCAGCTATAACCGAACCGTTTCCTGGAGGGGCTTTATCTTCATTCGTGTTAACTGCTTTAGGCTTTTCCAAGAACCCAAAAATCCGCCCCATGGTACGGTCAAGAATAGCTGGAGATTTAGGCTCGGCAGGATCATTCTTTTTGGTAAGAAGGATTCTCGGTTGTCTAGGTTCTTTGATGACAACGATGGGAAGTGGAGAAGTTGCTTCAACGCTTTCCGAAATAATTTTTGGGGTACTTTTAACTTTAACAACGGGGGTGGTTTTGGGTGTTGATTTGGGGGTAACTTTAAGAGTTTCAGTTGGTGTTTCTATTGGGGGGTTTTTTAAGGTTTTTGTAGGCGAAACGCTAGGAGTAATTTTGGGAGTAGTTTTAGGTGGTGAATTTTCTGCAAGTTCTGCTGTAGTTTTTGGCGCAACGCCCCCAGAAACAATTGCTTCCACTTCTTTGTTGGAACTTTCTTTTCCAACAGCTTTTACGGCTTTTTTGGCGATTTTTTCTTCTAGCTTAGGATGTAGATAGTCCACGCTTTTCAGTGGATCAGGTTTGGTTTTATCTGCATGAGGAAGTTCAGCATCAGCAGGTTGAGCTTTAGTGATATTGGTTTTTTCCTGGGATGAATCCATCCTGCCCCAAGACTTACGCCAATCTTGGGCTTTGGGTTGCTCAAGTTCGAGTTTTTTTGTTTCATTTGGAAGCGAGGTTATTGCAGTGGTGGTTTTATTTACCGTCTTGGTTGGCAAGGGTTCTGCTACTTTAGAGTCACTTTTGTTAGCAACGCTGCTTGCATCAGGAGGTGCAATTGTTTGATTGCTTGAACTCGAAGAAGTCTCTGTTTTATTATTTGGCTTTGCAACTAAAGGAGTTTTGTTGGGGAGTTCAGTGATGGATATAACTTTTTCTGGACCAGTGCTGGTGGCTATGAGGTTTTTTTCTTCTTTAAGAACGATTACTTTGTCGGTGTTCGATTGTGGAGTTTTTGCAGCAAATAACTTTTTGCTTTTCTCTGGAACGACAACGATTTTATCTGCGCCTGGCGCGGGAATGGTGATAAATTCTGTCGCCAAGGGTTTTCCACTTGGGGAGTCCACTTCTTTTTTGATAGTTGCAGTTTCAATTTTCAAAGGGGCGTTGTTTTTTTGGATAGCAGTTTGCATGGGTAAAACGGTTGAATTATTAACTGCAGTTTTGGCTTCAATTTTTACAGGTTCTTTATTTGAAGGGGTAGAATTTACGATGTTATATTCAGGAGGAATAGGTGAATTCGCTGGCGGAGTAATGGCGTTTGCCCAGTGATAATTTGTGGTTGAATTTTGTTCTTTAGAGGAAGCTGGATTTTGAACGATGGTGATTTTTGCACCCGTTTCAACAGTTTCTACTAAATAGCACTGCTGCCCGGTTTTATTTGTCCAAGCTAGGATAAGCTTACATTTTACTGAAGGTTTCCCTTTTTCATTTACGGTTAAAAACCGGTCTTTAGGTTTTTGTATTTCATTATTAATCGGAGTTTCAGAATAAGCCAACCCAATGGTTGTTCCGGTAAGTGCTAAAAACAGGGAGCTAAGCCACAATTTGCGTAACATGATCAAATCCCCCGCATAGATTAAAACTATGCCAAAAAATGGAAGGTATACTGTTGTATTTATCGGTAATGCAGGGAATGAGCTTGAAAGGGAATTTAACGAAAAGTCGGAATATTCAATCGTTTTGGTAAAATAGAAAGGGCCCGTTGGGAAAACCAACAGGCCCTTGGAGGTTTAGGGAAGAAATGGGTTACTTTGCTCCGCCCATCTCGCGGCGGTATAAAGGTAGATGCCTGTAATAAACTTCCATGGTAAGAAGAGCCATAGATGTAGCCATAATCCTACCACCAGCATCAGCGTGGGCGCCAAGAGCATCCCAACTACCAGAGAGCATGATCTTTTTAGGATCTGCACCTTGAACCTGCTTGGCAATTAAAATATCACGAACGCCGTTTTTACGAACGCCACCAACTTCGGGGCCTAGGTTCCAGAAGTCCCAAGCTTCCCCACCCATATGGTGCATTACTTGAGTAGCGTAGTAAATTTGGTACATGTTGTAATTCGCAGGGCTAACTCCAGGGTGAATCTTTTTCATAATTTCCACGCCTTTTAGAAGCCCCGGGTTTCTGGGGTTAACACCCATGTACTGCCTGCAAAGCATACCGATAGCGGTCATAGCAGGAGCTGCACCGGGATCGGTATAGCCATAGCCACCAGATTTTGGATCGTGTACACCATCAAGATACTTTTCAACCATTTTGTATCGTTCGGTAGGAACTTTAAGGCCAGCCATTTGGCCGCTCTTTAATGCCATAGTGCACCAACCAGTAACGGATGTATCGCCAGGTTGTTTAGGTCCATAGCGCCAGCCACCACCATCATGTTGGGCATAAATCAAATAATCTAGGGCTCTTTGAGCAGAGATTTTGATAAGGGGATCGCTTGTCATGCCATAAGCTTCGCACATAGCAATGGTGGCTAAAGGGTGAGAGTAAAGCCCCCCTCCATAATTACCATCCTTGCCTTGTTTTTTAATAAGGAAGTTGACTCCACCCATAACGGTTTTGCTGTAGTCTTCTTGGGATTTTTTGCCCGAAGGCTTATGGGTGATACCCGCAGCAAGGAAGGGTAATAAACCAAAGCCTGTTCCCGCGATATCGTTACTTTGAGCTTTTTCACCCGTATTGTGTTTGATTATTTTAGAGGCAGGATTTCCGATGGGTGCAGTCCGATAATGATCACCGTATTTATCAAGTGACCAATGGCCATCATCGGCTTGGTGCAGGGCAAAAAACTTAAGTCCACGAGCAACAGCAGCTTCGGAAAGGGCATTACCACCACCTTCGTTAAGAAGCTTTTCGCGAGTAGCACCGCTGCGGCCTGCAATACCACCGGGGGCATAAACCCCGCCCATTCCACCAATTGAACCAACATTACTGCCAAGGCCAGAAACATCCAAAGAGGGAGCGGCTCCTGTACCACCGCCAAAACCTGGAGGGGGAGGAACATTAGAAGCAACAGTTTCAGGTGAATTGGGAATGCCAACAGTTTGAGAAGGATCTTCAGGGCCGGGCACACTCATCTCATCTTTGCGATCCACATTGTATTGCGTAGGAACTTCGATATCGTTGCCGATGTCTGTTACTGTGAGGTCGGGTTCTGGTTCGGATTCTTCGATTTTAGTTGGTTCATCAAGCTTTGCAGCTTGAACTGGAGCGTTTTCAAAAGGAATAAGCATAATTAAGAGAATCAGCAAGCCGTGCATTGCAGCACTAATAACACCTGCCCCCATGGCCCAAATAATATTTGCATAACCACTATTATCTTGAAGTGTTTCGGAAAGTTCAACGCGGCCTGCTTCGTGGCCAATGCCTGCAAATACCGCCAACCCCATAACGGGTTTCGTGGCCGCAATCGCGGGTACAGCTCCTTCGAGCAGAACGGAGGTAACTTCGATCCCCCTGTCACGGGCAATCATTTCAGCGTTTTTTTCACTTTGAGCAACAATCTTGGATTCAATGGGCTTGCCAGTCCCCTTGATTGTGCCTTTAACAATGTAATTTTGTGACATGAATAACTCTCCTAAACTTTATTGATAATTAATTATTGCATGTATGGTTAGGGAAATCAATCAAATCCTGTAATTTGGAAAGGTTGAATTTCCAGAGTCATTATCTGGTAACTTAGACGCTGAAATACCTATTTGGTTCCCAGTATTTACCGAATAATCCTTGAAAATAGGATCAACTTCGATTTGCCTGTTTCTTAACCGGGTTGAAATCTTCCGGTCGCCACGCATAAACCAAACAATCAGTCCTATAATTCCAGAAAGGAAAACCAAAAATACCCCGGTAAACAAGGGCAGAAGTCCTTTTGCCCAAGAAACACCTTCTTCGGGAGAGTCGATCGACCCTCTTGTAACTTTTAAAGTTTTCCCAATTATTAAAGGGGTATCTTTCCAAGGGTTTTCGCTACCACTATTTGCTGTCATGTAACGATATTTTTTGAAAAAGTAACCTTGGAATTCAATCAGGTAGTCATTTTTTTCAAAAGGTTGAATGTTGTCAGGCAATTGCGTAAGCAAAATACAAACAGGGTTAGGGCCATACATCTCCTGAAAGACCCAGCCTTCGTAAAGCTCGGAAACACCAACATTGTATAATGCAACGGGTGGCACAATCTTTCTCAGGCGCCTTAGCCTTCCTTTGATCTCAACGACCTCGCCTCGATTAGTCTTGGGTTTGACCATAAGATCGGAAAAAGTGAGATCTTTACGAGCCGATTGTGTGAATGCTAATGCCGATGTTTGATAAGCCATCAACACAAATTCGCAATAAGCAGAGGCTTCCAAGTCATCAAAAGAAGCACCGTAAATAGGCTTTTCATCTTTTACCCGTTCGAGGAATTCTTCAGGAATCGGTCGAACAACATCAGAATTAATCAAAGACCAAAAATCTTCCTCATCGCCAATCTTTAACAAGCTAATTGATTCAATCCCAGCCATAGCAGAACCGGCAGGTAAAAGAATCAAACCGCAAGTAGCGAGAAGGGTTTTATCTCTTCTGGAAGAAAAAGGTGCGCTAAAAGACCAGATATTAAAACCCGCATCGTCCCCACTAACTAAAGTGGAAAGAGAGCCTAAAAGACCGATTCCTGGCGTGGTTCCCGAGCCAATACAAAGGGTTGCTAAATAGCTTTGTTCTGGCTGAAATAGCTGAAATAAAGGAACCGTGTCTATGTCTTGCGCAGGGGCGAATTTAGTTGGAAATGTACAAACGAGATACAGAAAACCCAAGGCAATGAATTTACAAAAGTTGTTGTGCTTAGCCATCTTTCGTGCCTGGAATAATTAATTAACAACGCTGATGTTGAATCCCGGAGGTTCAACAAAACTGACATTTTTGAAACCAGCTTTGCGGCAAGTGTCTGCTACCATGACAACATTAGCCCATTTAAGTTTACTTGCAGGCTGAATTTTAACAACCTCTTTTTCGGTAGCAGTCTCATTGGCTAGTTTGAGTTTTTCAAACAGCTCTTTGAGATCGCCCACGATGACCGAACCAGAGTTCTGCTTGATATGTATTTTTGCTATCTCACCCCGATTGATATCATCGGTAACGGCTTCCACCACAATTGTAACATCAGCTTCGATTTTTGGAGGAGCATCAGGATCTGGGGGAGGAGGAGGTGTTTTGGTTTCCTTGGCAGCAGCTTCATTATCAGAAGGCAAGCTTAAATCAAACTGACCTTCCATCCCTGAAGGATTGTAAGTGAAGATAAAAAATGTCAGCAATTGAAAAGCCATGTCCAACATGGGTGTGATGGGCAATATAACTTCCGGTGATGGTTCTTCGTTCTTGTGCTTACTCATATTGGTTGTGCCACGCTCTTTGTTACAGCTCGGAGTTTGATTTGCCTAAAACCTTCAACTTTGCACATTTGCAAGACACGATAAACCTGGTCATAATCAGTAAGTTTGTGTGCTCGCATAACGATTGTGGTTTTTACTTTGCCATCTTTACTTGTTCGTTTAAGGGTGTTGAATTGGTTTCTTAACCAGAACTTAAATTCATTGAATCGCATGGGTTCTTCACCAAGGATAATGATAAAGGGGTCGCCCTCTTTAAACTTATCGGTAAGTTTTTGAAGAGCGGTAGCACCCTTGGATTCATAATCCTTGAGTATAAAAGGTCGAACATTAACGAATAAAACATCGACTTCATTCTTGTCCATGGGCACAGCAGACATAGATTCTGGAAGTACAATTTCTTCTGATACCTGATTGGTAACAAAATTGACGCACATCATGAAAAACATTAGAAGCTGCAACACCACATCCAAAAGCGGAGTGAGGTTCGGTTCCATGTTTCCTTCGCCGGATCCACCATGACTCATGCTACTTTAACCCCTGTTTGAGTTTAATCTTAGTCTTTAACTGCCCTGTAAATAACCGTGATGAGTGATGACCATTTTAATTTTGGCCCTAACTCGATAGGTAGTTATTTTGCAGGGGCGCCTGCGCCTGCTGCTGTAGGAGCAGGGGCGGCAGGTTGCCCAGCCGCTTTTTTGGTGCTGTGATACATTTGGGTTAAAAGATCATCTGCGATTAAGCTGGTATCCATCGAAATTTTAATTAATCGATTGCGGTAAAATGCATGAAAGAAAATCGCAGGAACTGAAAGCCCAATCCCAAGAAGGGTAACTACAAGTGCATGCGAAATACCATCTGCAAGCTTATCTGGCCTTGGTGTAGAACCGGGCCTGCCAAGTTCCATAAAGCTAAGAATCATACCAAATACGGTTCCAACCAAACCAATCAGGGGCCCAAGTGTTCCGATAGTTGAAAGATAAGTGATTGATACTTCTTTGCTGGCTTTGATGCTGTCAACCATGTTGTAGGCAGATTCTCTGGCATCTTCGATACCATATTGAAGCCTAGACATACCTTGGCTCATCACTCTGCCAAGGAATGATCCATCTTCTTTGGCGATGTCGAAAGCTTGTTTGAATTGTTTTTTGTTAACAAGGTCGGTAAATTCTTCTACAAAATTGGGTGGAATTGAAGTGGCCATGCGTAACTCCATCGCCAAAAGGCAAACAAGCGCAATAAGTGCAATGGAAATTGCCATAATCAGTGGGCCGAAAACCCATCCTGCAGATTTAAGAATGTGCATGAATAAGCTGGTATTTGCGGCGGGTTTATTGTCGCCTTCATCTTTCTTTTCGGCAGCAGGAGGTGCTCCTTCTTGAAAGGCATAGGAACTATTCGTGCTGAATAAAAATGCAACAAGAACAAGTAAAATAACACAAAACCGTGACAAAGTCCCTGACATGAAAATCCCCTTAATAAGCGTTAGCATCTTGTCAACCCTTTTAAAAACAGCAAAGCCTTTTTAGAGTGAAAGTCTGATTGGAAATTTAAGAAACTTAATTCTCATCAAACTTTCATACCAATTTTGACACAGCCTAGCAGACATTAGTTCCATTAGAATCAAAATCATTAAAATTAAATCAGCTTTTCTTATAACAACGATGAAACCATGTCTTGTCAAGGAATTATCGCTCTACTTTCGTGCGATTTTTTCTTGGAAGTGCTTCAGGGTTTTTGTTAACCCTGCGGTTCGTTGTATTTTTGGCTCCCATCCTAAAAGCTTTTTTGCCCTTGATATATCAGGCTTTCGCACTTTCGGGTCATCCTGAGGCAACGGGTGAAATATGATTTGGCTTTTGCTCCCCGATAAATCAAGTATTTCTTTTGCGAATTCCAGTATGGTTACTTCGCTGGGGTTGCCTAAATTTACCGGCTCATGAAAATCTTTGAACAATAGCTTTGTTATGCCTTCCACTAAATCGTCAACATGGCAAAAACTTCTGGTTTGGGAACCATCTCCGTATACGGTTAAGGGCTCACCCCTCAGTGCTTGGCCCATGAAATTAGGGAGCACTCTGCCGTCGTCGAGTCTCATGCGATTACCATAAGTATTAAATATCCGGATGATGTGTGTGTTAATGTTATGGTAACGATGGTAGGCCATAACCATAGCTTCAGAAAAGCGCTTGGCTTCATCATAAACACCACGAATGCCAATAGGGTTAACATTCCCCCAATAATCTTCGCTTTGTGGGTGTCTTTCGGGGTCGCCATAAACCTCACTGGTGCTTGCCAGGAGGTAGGATGAGTTTTTGGCTTTTGCCAAACCTAGGGTGTTGTGGGTCCCTAAAGATCCAACTTTAAGAGTTGGAATGGGGTGTTTGAGATAATCAACCGGGCTGGCGGGAGAAGCAAAGTGTAAGATGTTGTCGATTGGGCCATCGATTTCTAGGTGGTGACTGATATCGTGGCGAATAAAACTGAATTGCGGATTGTTTCTAAGATGTTCAACATTTCCTAGGCATCCGGTAATGAAGTTATCAACGCAGATAACTTCATGGCCCATGGCCAAAAAAGTTTCACAAAGGTGAGATCCTACGAATCCAGCACCGCCTGTAACAAGTGTTCGCACTATTAGAGTCCTTTCAAGCGTTCTTATCAAAGAAGCTTGCTTTTAAAAATTTCCGCAAGGTTCAATTGACAAGCTTCATAACCATAACAATTATTTCTATTATTTATGTAGTCTTGTAAACTGGTTATATGTTATCTAATATTCGTTGAAAGGATAATAGTTGTTTTATTTATTCGACAGTTGTTAATTATTTATTGTTTGTCAAATAGTTAAGGTTGTACCTTTTTATTTTGTTATGTTTACCTAAATAAGAGAGGCTTATGAGCACAAATCCCACTCGTTTTTACACTGTAATTCCCAGCCTTCCAGCGCGATTGAATGCGCTTCATAAAATTGCCATGAATCTTTGGTGGTGTTGGAATCATCAAGCGGTTGAACTCTTTCGAAGAATTAATCCCGATCAATTTGAATTGGTTGATCATAGCCCCGTTCGCCTTTTAAATCAACTTTCGCAAACGCAAACAACAGACCTTATTTCGGATGAAGGCTTTCTCAATCATATGGATCGTGTGGAACAGGATTTTGATCGTTACATGTCTGCGACAACTTGGTTTCAGGAAAATTATTCCAAAGATAAGAATCTATGCAGAATTGCTTATTTTAGTGCTGAGTTTGGCATCCATGAAAGTATTCCTGTTTATTCAGGGGGCCTCGGTGTTCTTGCAGGCGACCATCTAAAAGCTGCGAGCGATATTGGTATTCCGTTGTATGGTGTTGGCTTGATGTATCGCGAAGGGTATTTCAGGCAATATTTAAATGCAGATGGCTGGCAGCAAGAGCGCTATCCAGAAAATGACTTCTTTGGATTACCAGCTGTTCAGGTGCTCGACAAGGCTGGGCAAGTTCTTGTTGTTAAGGTTCATTTCCCTGGTAGAGATGTGCTTGTTAAGGTTTGGCAGATTAATATCGGCAGGGTTCCTTTGCTTTTGCTTGATACCAATATTCCCGAAAATCAGGTTGATGATCGGGGGATTACTGCAAGGTTATATGGTGGAGATACTGAAAATCGTATTCGCCAGGAAGTAGTTCTTGGAATGGCAGGCGCCAAGGTTTTGCATGCGTTGGGGATCGATCCAACGGTGTTTCACATGAATGAAGGCCATAGTGCGTTTTCATGTTTGGAGAGAATTCGCTGCCTAATGGACGAGAAGAAGATTGATTTTCGCAAGGCCAGAGAGGCGGTGGCAGCAGGTACGGTGTTTACCACGCATACGCCTGTTCCTGCGGGGAATGATCGTTTTTCGCCTGCTCAAATCGAACATTACTTTAATGGATTGATGTCATCTTTTGGAATGAGTAAGGAAGATTTTCTTGGTCTTGGGCGTGAAAATCCTTCCGATTCAACTGAAACTTTTTGCATGACAGTGCTTGCTGTTCGTCTTTCGAATGTAAGCAATGGCGTAAGCAAGTTGCATGGTGAAGTTAGCAGGAATATGTGGAAAAACATTTGGCATGGGTTGATGGACAAAGAAGTGCCCATAACCTCGGTTACCAATGGGGTTCATACCAGTACCTGGGTTTCTCCGGATATGGTTCAGCTTTATGATCGGTATTTGGGTGCGGGTTGGGGTTTGAAGCCCAATGATGAGCTTTTGTGGAAACGCATTGATTCCATTCCCGATGCTGAGCTTTGGCGAACCCACGAAAGACGCAGGGAAAGGCTGGTTTCCTTTGCCCGTAGAAGATTGAAAATGCAGTTGAAAAATCGTGCTGCTACCTCTTCTGAAATATCCCGTGCAGATGAGATTCTCGACCCCGAAGCTTTGACCATCGGGTTTGCTCGAAGGTTTGCAACCTACAAGCGTGGCGCACTTATCTTCAAGCATATCGATAGGCTTGCTGCTCTTGTAAATAATAAAGATCGGCCCGTG
>Ga0214919_10005334_pt1 | contig 18311 bp, 16 predicted proteins | sample LL1503_MetaG_FD_177994 | JGI IMG/M metagenome (GOLD analysis project Ga0214919, IMG submission 177994) | Freshwater microbial communities from Lake Lanier, Atlanta, Georgia, United States - LL-1503 | ecosystem: Environmental > Aquatic > Freshwater > Lake | place: USA: Georgia | collected...
GTAGTGGAATTGTTTCTAAATTAAATATCGGGATTTCAGTAGCTACTGGAAATCAATTGGATGAAACTCAAGCTTCTATAAACAAATCATTTTCTGCTTTTGAATTAAGCGAAAAAGCAAAAGAAGCAGTTGATTTCTTCCCTCCTTTAACGAGTAAATTTGGGTCAATTAATATCAATGGAAACAATGAAGTCTTATTAAAACAACGCATTGGGGCAATTATAAAAAAAGACCCGCTCTTGTTTTTTATAAATCAAAACAATTCTAAAATAGGTGTGCTTTATGGTGAAGGAATTTGGCGTTGGCGAATGAACGACTATTTAAGAAATTCAAATCAAGATGCATTTAATGAACTTTTCGGAAAAATAACTAATTACTTACTTGTAAAACAAGAAGGCGCTGGACTTAGAATTGAATTTCCAAAACGTTTTACAATTGATGAAGAAGTTTTTGTCAATGCATCCTTTTATAATTCCTCTTTAGAACCAATTACAACTCCAAAAATTTCAATTGAAATAACTGACCAAAAAGGAAAAAAATACAAATCACAATTTGGTGTCTTAGGATCAATTTACAAATTAGCACTCGGTAAATTAAAGTCTGGTAATTATTCTTGGATTGCAAAAACAACTTTTAATGGCAAATCCTATTCAAAAAAAGGAACGTTCCTTGTGGAAGATATTCAAATTGAAAAAACGGAATCAAATGCTAATCAAGGCGTTATGAAACAACTTGCAGAGCAATCAAATGGAGATTTTTATCTTTTAAAAAATTACAAGAAAGCGCTAGAAGATATTTCAAAAAGAAAAGATATCACTACCATAAGTTATGCGGAAACTACATTTGATGATCTAATCGAATACGTTTTAATTTTTGTGCTTATATTCTTACTCCTATCTACTGAATGGTTTCTTAGAAGATGGTTTGGTTCTTATTAGGATTTAATCTGCAAATAAAGATTAGCTAATTGTTTGATGGGTGATTTTATTTTATTGTATTTTAAAATTGAGTAGTGAAAATCTTTAGCTCCAAACTTTTTATAGAAACCTGCTATACCTTTGTCATTTGAGCCAACGAAATCGAAATGCTCAAAACTTCCAACTAGACTTTGTAAAACAAAATCAATCAAACCGTAAAAAGCTCCTTTTTCACGACCAAGTTTATTTACTGTTCCCTTCATGAAATACACCTGCTTTTGAAAAAAAATAAAGAAACCACAAGCGATCATTTCTCCCTTGTAAAATGCGGCAATTAACTTTCCATTTTGTCTTTTTAATGTTTCGTTAATTAGTTGATGTAGTTTACTATAAGAATTTGACTTTAAAGATTTTATGTTTTTTATTTTTCTAAAAAATTGAATAAAAGTTTCAGCATCATAAAATAATTTATATTCTATTTCTACATCTAACTTGGAAATAACTCGAAGTGCATTCTTAGAATAAACATTTTGTAATAATTCATGAGAACTAGGAATACTCAATTTCTGAAAAAAACCTTTTCCACTTGATTCATTAAGTTCAAAGTCAAGATTTATATTTACCAAAGAAAAAGCTTCTTTAAAAGATTCTATAATCAACTCTCTTTGGTCTTCAGTTTGATGAAAAATTGATAGAGAACGGATAAACTTCGGTTGAAAAATATAATTAACGCCAAATTTTTTCGCAATTGGAATTGGCATAAAGGATTCATAGTCATTTAAAACTAATCCATTCCAATTTGGATGTAGAATATCTAAAACCCAGGAAAGAGAAAAAAAAGAAGAGCTTGGATTTAAACATAATTTTTTGTCCCAAATATTTTTATTTAGTTTTTTATTTTCAATAATTTGAACATTATTATTAATCATGCTTTGACCTAACTATTTTATTTTATGAAATTCACTTTGCTAAAATAGTCACTATTTTTTTGAGGTTTTTAAAAAAAATATGTAATTTGCATAAGTTTTTACATCTTAATCTTATTTCTATGAAAAATATAAAAATTTTAGCGATTAGTATTTTATTTTCATTTACAACTTATTCTCAAACAAATGAGGAACTTGCAAAATTTGAAACAAAAAAAATGATTTCTGAGCTTAATTTAACAGGTAGTCAATATGAAGATTTATACAATGTTAATTTATCGCTACTTATTCAATCTAATGACTTAAAGAAGTCTGAGATTTCAGAAGACGCAAAAGCTGCCACTCGTTTAAAACTTGAAGAAAAACGAAAACTTATGTATAAAGATCTTTTAACTACTGAGCAGTATTTAAATTATGAGAAAAGCATAGAATTAGCTGCGAATTCAGTTGATTTTAAGGCGCCTCAGACAACTGAAGATCTTGCAAGTAAAGAAACCGCTATTTTAACTTCGGAATTGAAACTTAATAGAGAGCAAGTTTCTCAAGTATATGCAATTATTTTGGGTTTAGTTGAAAAAAATCAAGGAATACAAAGTTCGGATTTAAGTATTGAAGAAAAAGAAATAGGTCTAAACCGCCTTCAACAAGTTAAGACAGCTATGTTTAAAGATGTATTAAGCCCTGATCAATTTATTGCTTATGAAAAGTACCTTGCTGCTCAAGTAAAAATTAAAACTGAGAAACCAATTTCAGTACCTAAAGAAAAAAAAATACCTACTGCAGAACCTATTCAAATTGAAGAAATTAGAAATTAAACTACTTCTTTTTGAATTTTAAATATTTTTAACCTCTCATAACTCAATTTAAATAAAAATAATGAATCATCTCAAAATTTTATTTATCTCTTTATTTTTATCTTCTTTAGTATTTTCACAAAATGAGAAATCACCTGAAGAAAGAGCAGTAATGCAAACAGAAAGATTTGCAAAGCAACTTGAGTTAAGTGAAGAACAAAAAGCACAGTTTTTAACAATTCAGACTGGTATCAACATGAAAATTGAGGGGATTCGTATTTCTAAAATGAATGAAGATGAAAAACGAAATGCACTCAATTCAATCCGTGAAGCCAGAACATCAATGCTTAAAGCAATCTTAAACGATGAGCAAAAACAAAAAATGACCGTTTTAGATGAAAAGCAAAAAATGAATGCTCAAAAAAAGAAAAAAAATCGTAAAAAAAAGGAAAGAAAAGATAAAAAAAAGTAAGTCAAACTATATCTAAAGCCATTTTTATAATGGCTTTTTTTTTATTCCTAAAGCTCGAGCATAAATTCAGATGGCCTATGAAAATTAATTTCAGGATTATACTGTTCTGCCATACTTAATAGAAAAGTTGTTTCTCCAAGAAAAACTAGATTATCATCTTTATCGACAGCTAAATAGTTTGCTTTAGCTCTTCTAAATGACTCTAACTGAATTTTATCATTACTTGTAATCCAACACGCTTTAAAGTAATTACGAGGCACAAAACGGCAGTTTGCAACGTATTCATAAATTAAGAATAATTAGCATCAGTTGGTTCTAACATTCGCTTATCAGATAACCTACTACGAGGGGAGGGAGAAATTTTACAAAAAGTAACTAATAATTCTTGTATTCCAAAATTAATAACCGCAGAACCAAAAAATACGGGAGCGACAACACCACTTGTAATAAGTAATAAATCGTAAATTTTTCAGAAACATTCCTTTTTAATAGAAAAATAGTTTGTCACGAATGTGTATAAACTTACCCATAACAGCATCTTAAAAAAATAAATGATATTTCATTGGTTTGCATGAAAGTTTATCTTAAATAAGAAATGCAGTTTTCCATATGAAGTTAAGTTGTAAAATTTATATTATATTTACAAAAAACTTAAAAATTATTTTATGAAAAATTTACGATTTATCACTTTTTTAGTTGTTGCTATTGCAACAACATCATGTTCTTCTATTACACGTGTTAACCGAGAGTCTGTTGTTGCTCCTATTATTTATTCAACTAGAGATGATATTTCAATTACGGATGATATTACATCAACAGGAAAAGTTAAAACAATTTCTGTTTTGTTTATCGATTTATACAAATGGAATGATTCAAAAAGACAACTTAAAGTTGGGCCATTTAGATTCTTTGATAGAAATTATGAAATGGGATATTTTACTGGCTCTGAAGGATTGTTCAATGAGTTTGATGAGAAACTTGCAGTCTATAACTTTATTTCTGAGAATCAATCTCTAGATTATGTAACAAATATTAGGTACAAAAAATCATACTCAAGAAAACCTTTTTATTGGAGATATCTTAATATTGGAGTGAGGGAAAGTGAAACAACAATTATTGCAAAAGGAGTAATTCTAAAAAATAAAATTCCAAATATAAAATAATTAAGATATGAAATATTGTATATATTTATTTGCAGCCCTCTCAATGACGGCTTGCTCTTCTGTAAATAAGATAAAAAATTTACACTCAATTGATATAAAATTTGGTTCAATGCCTGCAATACCCTCTGGAGATTATGAAGCTGAAGCAACGCTTGTTTTTAAGCGAAATATGTTAAGAGATAGAAAAGCTCTAAAAAATTATAGACAAGCAAGTTTGTCTGATAAAGTGGAGTTGATTAATATTAATACTAATCCAAAAACTCTTTTTGGAAAAATTCGATTGTGGTTAGTTAAACGTGGTAATATTAGATCTGGGATTAAATTGGCAATTGATCCAACATATGATTTAGCTTTATATAATTTAGTTGAAAAATACCCAGAAGTTGATTATTGGACAAATATTAGAGTTGAGCGAGATGTTTACGGGCGAAAAAGTTTATACTTAGTTTATAAGAATATGTTTTCTAGTACAAAAGTAAACCCCTATATTAAAAGTGGCCCTGAGACTGTAAAAATTAAAGCGACTGCTATTGATATTATGACGGACTCAGAATATGAAGCTTTTAAAAAGACTCCTCAATATGATAATATGAAGCGAATTCTTTCACCTTATCTAAAATAATCGATCATAATTGATTTTATTAAAGTGCTTGAATTTATATTTAAGCACTTTTTTATTATGTTTTAAATAAATGATTCATAATTTTAGGTATAAACTATTCTAAATTATACGTGCAATTTTTATATGACAAATCGCTAAATATCAAAATATTAAGAACCGGAAGTAGCTTCAAATTAATCTATACAAATGCAAACAAAAGTAAAAACTAAAGAAAAAAGGAGCTGTGTGAAATTTATTAACCGTACTGACGATGAGGGAATGGGGTATTATACAATTTTGTGAATTAACAGCAAAAGGTACAATTGAACCCAAATAAAACCAGCCCATAACTGCACATTTGCGGAAATGGAGGCTTTAGTAGAAAATATTATGTTTGTTTTCCAAAATGGAATGGGAGTTGCATTTTTTAGAGAAATTCTTACTGGGCTTAGTTATGGTATATTCGCAGTGGCAATGGGGTATTTTATTTAAACTGCAAAATTTAGAGAAAAAGGTAATCAGCAAAAGTATTTAGGACTTAGTTTACTGGCTTTGTGATTCAATCAAATTTTAGGTTTTGTTGAGATTAATTGCTTAGAAATCGTTACCTTCTAGCATAAATTCAGATGACTTATGAAAAGTAATTTCAGGGTAATCTTGTTCTGCCATACTTAATAGAAAAGTTGTTTCTGCAAGAAAAACTAGATTATCATCTTTATCTACTGCTAAATAGTTTGCTTTTGCTCTTCTAAATGCCTCTAGCTGATTCTTATCATTACTCGTTACCCAACAAGCTTTAAAGTAATTGCGTGGCACGAAACGACAGTTTGCACCGTATTCATGAATTAGTCGGTAGTTAATTACCTCGAATTGTAATTGACCAACTGTACCAACAATTTTTCGATTTCCAGGTTGTTGGACAAATAACTGTGCTACACCCTCGTCAATAAGCTGTCTAATTCCCTTTTCTAGTTGCTTAGATTTTAGTGGATCTAAATTCTCTAACTCTTGGAAAATTTCTGGTGAAAAACTTGGAATTCCTTTGTACATCATGATTTCTCCTTCAGTCATTGTATCACCAATTTTAAAATTTCCTGTATCATACAAGCCTACAACATCTCCGGGATATGCCTCATCAATAACACTTTTGTCCTGAGCCATAAAAGAAGTGGGATTTGCAAACTTCAATTTTTTCTGCAAGCGAACATGGTGATAAAAAGTATTTCGTTCAAATTTACCAGAAACAACTCTAAGAAATGCTATACGATCTCTGTGTTTTGGATCCAAGTTTGCATGAATTTTAAAGACAAATCCAGAAAAATTAGCGTCAGTTGGTTCTACCATTCGTTTATCTGATTCTCTACCACGAGGGGACGGAGAAATTTCACAAAAAGTATCTAATAATTCTTGTACCCCAAAATTATTAACTGCTGAGCCAAAAAATACGGGAGCTACATCACCAGATAAATAAGTCCCACGATTAAATGCATCATAAACCCCCTCAATTGTCTCTAATTCATCCCGCAATTCTTCTGCTGGCTTTAAACCTATTATTTCAGTAAGAGCTTCATCTTGAATATCCAAAATTGAGACTAAATCACTTGCAATTTTTGTTTTATTAGCAGAAAATAAATTTAAGCTTTTTTGATAAATATTATAAACTCCTTGAAAACGATCACCCATTCCAATTGGCCAAGTTAAAGGACGAACTTTTAAGTTTAGTGTTTGCTCAAGTTCATCTAATAATTCAAAGGGGTCCTTACCGTCTCGATCCATTTTATTGACAAAAATGATAACAGGAGTTTTACGCATGCGACAAACCTCCATTAATTTTTTCGTTTGCTCCTCTACTCCATTTGCGCAGTCAATAACTAAAATAACACTATCAACAGCTGTTAAAGTTCTAAAAGTATCTTCCGCAAAATCTTTGTGCCCTGGAGTGTCTAAGATATTTATTTGCTTATTCTCGTATTCAAATGCCATAACAGAGGTTGCAACGGAAATCCCTCTCTGTTTTTCAATTTCCATAAAATCCGAAGTAGCAGTTTTTTTTATCTTATTATTCTTAACGGCACCTGCTGTTTGAATTGCGCCACCAAACAACAACAATTTTTCCGTTAATGTTGTCTTACCAGCATCCGGATGGGAAATTATCCCAAAAGTGCGTCTTTTTTCAAGTGCTTCTTGATTGGTCATAGCAATTTGTATTCAATAAAAAAGACCGCCGTAGCAGTCTTTAACAAAATTTCTGTGAGTTTAATTAAAAAATCTCAGAAGAAGAAAAATGAAATTCACCTTCAATTGCAGCATTTTCATCAGAATCTGAACCATGAACGGCATTTCTTCCTTTACTTTCTGCATAGTGTTTTCGGATTGTTCCCTCTGCTGCTTCTGAAGGATCAGTTGCACCAATTAAATTCCTAAAATCTGCAACAGCATTTTCTTTTTCTAATATTGCGGCAATAATTGGTCCTGATGTCATGTAATCTACTAGTTCACCATAAAAAGGACGCTCAGAATGAACAGCATAAAATTCCTGAGCTTCCGCAACAGATAATGATGTATATTTCATTGCTTTAATATGAAATCCTGCATTGATAATCATATCAATAATTTTACCCATATGCCCGTTTTCGATTGCATCAGGTTTTAACATTGTAAAAGTGCGGTTTGTTGCCATAGTATCTATTTTTGGGTGCAAAGTTAGTCATTTTATACTGTAATCATAAGTTAAGGAAAAAATCTATTCTGCATTCTTACTATTAATACTTAATTTTACAGTATGAAAATAGCCATAATTGGTGCTGGTGCCGCAGGTTATTTTGCAGCATTATCTGCTAAAAATTCTTTTCCTGAATGTGATGTTCAAGTTTTTGAGAAAACAGGAAAAGTACTCTCCAAAGTAAAAATATCTGGTGGAGGACGTTGCAATGTTACGCATGCTTCTTATGAGAATAGAACTTTAGCAAAACATTATCCAAGAGGAGAAAACTATTTAAAAAAAGCCTTCGAAGTATTTAATGCCAAAAGCACAATTGAATGGTTTGGTAAAAGAGGCGTGGAAATGAAAACATATCCTGACGGCTGTATTTTTCCTTTATCAAATGATTCTCAAACTATAATCGATTGTTTTGAAAATGAAGCAAGGAAATTTAGAATTCATATTCATCTGAACTCGGCAATTATTGGAATTTCAAAAATCGAAAATAGTTTTGAATTAGTAACACGAGAAAACAGTTTTCTTTTTGATAAAGTCATCGTTACAACTGGAGGTCAACCAAAACGTTCAGGATTAGAATGGTTAGAAAAAATTGGTCACAGCATTGTTGATCCTGTTCCATCTTTGTATACTTTTAATATGCCAGAAAATCCTATTCGAGAATTAATGGGGAATGTAGTAGAAAAAACAAGTGTTAAAATTGAGGGAACAAAATTAATTGGAAAAGGCCCTTTACTTATTACACATTGGGGAATGAGTGGTCCTGCAATCTTGCAATTATCTGCGTGGGGAGCAAGGATTCTAGCTACGAAAGAATACAAATTTGCAATTCTTGTAAATTGGCTTGATGATAAAAAGGAAGATGAATTGAGAAAAGAACTTGATGATATTATTCTAAATCATGGACTAAAAATGGTAGGCAATTTAAACCCTTTTCCCATAACCAATAGATTATGGCATTTTTTATTGCAGAAATCAGACATTTTAAGTGAGATACGTTGGAAAGATCTTGGAAAACGGAATTTGAATAAGCTACTGAATACTTTTTTAAACGATCGTTATGATGTAAGTGGTAAAACTACTTTCAAGGAAGAATTTGTTACAGCTGGAGGAATTCTTTTAAGTGAAGTAGAATTTAAAACAATGGAAAGTAAAATCGTGCCCGGATTATTTTTTGCTGGGGAAATTTTAGATATTGATGGGATAACAGGTGGATTTAATTTTCAATCTGCATGGACTACAGGATTTATCGCAGGAAAAAATGTATGTTCAGTTACTTGATTATAATTTTCAAACTATTATAAATCAACAATTTAATACTTATTTTAGGTTTAAAAAAGTATCTCCAACTTGATTTTTTAAAGAAATTAGCTATTAGATAAGAGGTGTATCAAATAAAGGGAGTATTTTTGCAAATCGCTAATTGTTCAAATGATAGATTTAGATCTTTACCAAGCAAAAAAACTTTACCCTTTTCAAGAGAATACCGTAAACAATGTTCTAAATGAATTGCGTAAAAATGGCAATGATTATAATTTACTCTATCAACTTCCAACAGGTGGCGGAAAAACTGTTATTTTTTCTGCAATCGCAAAAAAATACATTGAAGAATGGGGAAAGAAAGTTCTTATTCTAACGCATAGAATTGAATTATCCGTTCAAACTTCAAAGCAGCTAAATGCCATAGGCGTAGAAAACAAAGTCATAAACTCAGAGGTGAAAAACCTAGACGATCAAGAGGATTATAGTTGTTTTATTGCAATGGTAGAAACATTGAATAACAGACTAAATGAAGATGAAAACTTCATAAAAAATATCGGTTTAGTAATTGTTGATGAAGCTCATTACAATAGTTTCCGAAAAATCTTTCAGTTTTATAGTGCGTGTAATATCCTTGGAGTAACCGCTACTCCTTTAAGTAGTAATAAAGCTCTACCGTTAAAAGACAACTACAATAAACTTTTAGTAGGTGAATCTATCTCTAATCTGATTGAAGGAGCGTATTTATCAAATGCTGAAACCTATTCATATGACATTAATCTTCACGGTTTAAAAATAGGTTCAAATGGTGACTTTACAATTGGAAGTTCAGATATTTTGTATAGCAATTATTTTATGCAAGAAAAATTAATTTTCGCCTATGAAGAAGTTTGTGCTGGTGATAAAACTTTGATATTTAATGCAGGAATTGAAACCTCGAGACGTGTTGAAGAATCGTTCAAAAAATTAAAATTTAATATTCGACATCTAGATTCAACCTTTAGTGATAAAGACCGAAAAGATGTTCTTTCATGGTTCAAAGAAACACCAAATGCCATCCTTACTTCCGTTGGAATTTTAACAACTGGATTTGATGAACCAACTGTTAGATCAATTATCATTAATCGTGCAACTCGATCCTTAACTTTATACCACCAAATGATTGGTCGTGGCTCACGAAAACTCCCAGACAAAAGCGATTTCAAGATAATTGACCTTGGAAACAATGTTCGCCGTTTTGGATATTGGCAAGATTACATCAATTGGCAAGATGCATTTAAGTTCCCCGATCGTTTTCTAGAATCTCGAATTTCGGAATTGGAAGATATGGAATTTGAAATCGAATTTGAATTTCCTAAGGGATTTGAAAAGATAATAGATCCGACTTTACTAGATTCTTTTAGTATCAAAGAATCCTATTTTGACTGCATGGAAAAAGGAGAAAAAGGTAAAATGGCTATTGAATATTCCTTAAATAATCATTTTAATGCAATACAAAAAAGCTCAAAAAATTTGGATCATGCTATGGGCTTACATAATATTCTTCAAGATCACATTGAACATCGCTTAAAACATTATACGAAGTGTATAACAAAGAGCACCGAAAATTATTTCAAGTATTTACTTGAGACATACAATCGTCAGCTAGCACAAAAAATTCGCTTAAATATTGATGAATAAGAGTTATTGCTTAACTTTAATTTCAAAATCGGTTATGCGTAAATTATTTCTTTTTTTCTTTCTTATTCTATCCTTTGGTTTTTATAGTCAGAATAAACTGAAAGCATACCTCGACACCAAACAGTTTTATGCTGCAGAACTTGGAAATTACATTGAAATTTATTTGCAATTCGTTGGTAGCTCCGCAAAATTTACAACTGTAGAGGGCGGAATTCAAGCAAAAATAGCATTGAATTTTAGTATATTACAAAAGGGAAATGTGATCCGTAAAGATGCCTATGTTTTAACTTCTCCTCTTGCAATTGACAGCGTACAAGATGATTTTTATGAAGTCAAACGTTTTGCTATACCGCCGGGATCTTATATACTTAAGCTAGAATTAATCGATGTGCTAAATGATTCAAAAATTTCAGCTGAAAAAGAAATTACAATTGTAGATTTTTCATCAAAACCAACTATTTCAGAAATAGAAATTGCTGAGTATGCCTTTAAATCTGATGTAGCATCAAGTTTCCAGAAAGCAGGTATTCACATTATTCCACTTATTTCAAATTTCTTTTCAACAGAAATAAGTAGAATTCCAGTTTATTTTGAAGTTTATAACAGTCAAGTCACCAACGATTCACTTGTTGGAATACTCTGCAAAATAATTGATACAGAAAATGAAAAAGAATTGGAGGAACTAACTGTGCTTTGGCGAGTTGCTAGTGAACCAATTATACCAGTTTTTAAACTGATTGATATTGAAAAAGTTCCGACAGGATCATTTCGTATAGAACTTGACTTGGTTAATCCTAAAATGGAAATACTAGCGACAAACACCTACTCTTTTGAAAGATCAAATGAGCTTCAAGAGCAATTTAATCCTGATAAAATGGTTTTAGACCCATCATTTCAAGCTTCAATAACAGATGATAGTGTATTCTATTTTCTTGCATCTTTAATTCCAATTGCCCGTCCTGCTGAAATAAAAAATATTATTTCAACTTTAAAATCTAAAAATCTTGAAAAATCAAGAAAGCATATTCAAGCCTTTTGGCGAGAATCAGCACCAACAAATAGTTATGAAGCTTGGATTAAATATAAAATTCAAGTTGTTTTTGTTGAAGCGCTTTATGGAAATAACTTTCAAGATGGACATGAAACCGATCGAGGAAGGGTTTACCTCAAATATGGAGCGCCAAGTACACACGTTGTTAGAGAAAATTCGCCGTCTGAATATCCTTACGAAATATGGACTTACAATAAGATTGGGAAATACAGCAACAAACGATTTGTCTTTTACAATCCTGATTTAACGAATGGTGCCTATCGTTTATTACACAGCGATGTTTTAGGGGAGCTTAAAAATGCTGCATGGTCTCAGATTTTATCTAAACGTAATACAAATAATGGCGATATTGATGACCCTAACAAATTTAATCAGAAATCTTGGGGTGCTAACAGTGGTGATTTGTTCAGACAATATTAAATACAATGAGTCAAGTCGCTATTGTCATCCTCAATTATAATGGAAAAGAACATTTAGATTGTTTTTTACCAAGTATTGTAAAATATCAGCAAGAACACACACTTATTATTGCAGATAATGCAAGTACCGACGATTCTCTTGAGTTCTTAAAAGCAAAGTACCCAACGATTCGAATAATTCAAAATATTGAGAATTATGGCTTTGCAAAGGGTTACAATGAGGCACTACAAAAAATTAAAGAAGAATTTGAGTATTTTCTATTGCTCAATAATGATGTTGAAGTCACAGAGAATTGGATAAACCCTCTTCTCCATTCCTTACAAAATGAAAATGTTGCTGCCTGTCAACCAAAAATTTTAGCTTACAACAATAATAATTATTTCGAACACGCTGGTGCAGCAGGAGGCTTTATTGATAAGTATTATTTTCCTTTTTGTCGTGGGAGAATTTTTGACTCGCTTGAAGAAGATGACAGTCAATATGATTCCGAAGAAAAAGTATCTTGGACATCAGGGGCTGCAATGCTAATTAAAGCATCTATTTTTTTTGAAGTTGGAGGATTTGATGAAGACTTTTTTGCACACATGGAAGAAATTGATCTATGTCTTAGAATTCAAAAAAAAGGATATGAATTGAGGTGTAATCCAAAAAGTAGCGTTTATCACTTAGGTGGTGGGACAATGCCCTATAATTCTCCAAAAAAAGTATATTTAAACTTTCGAAATAATTTGTTCCTTATCGTAAAAAATCATCCTGGATTTCTATTTCCTAAGTTATTAACAAGAATGGCAATTGATTTTTTAGCCGCACTTAAATTTTTATCTGAAGGAAAAGTAAAATTAATCTGGTGTATTTTGCGTGCTCATCTTTCAGTATATAAAAATTTACCTTTGTTATTGAATAAAAGAAAAATATTGAAAGCAAATCAGTTTCCAATTTTGCAATACAAAGGAAGTATTATTTGGGCTTTTTTCGCGCAAAAAAACAAGAGGTATTCTTCCTTAAACAAACGTTTATTTTAAGTCATTATGAAATCATTTCCTAGTGTATTTATATTTTTTGCTTCATTCACTTTTTTTGGACAAACTCCAATTAAAGATATTCAAAATATTAGCGATAAAATTCAGGTAAAAGTGAATAAGCTAATTTCTGATTACTCCCCTACTCTTTTTGTTAATCCTTTTATTGGGACTGGTGGTCATGGTCATACTTATCCGGGGGCAAGCGCTCCTTTTGGAATGATGCAATTAAGTCCAGATACTAGATACGATGGTTGGGATGGCTGCTCAGGCTACCATTATTCCGATTCCATTATTTATGGATTTTCACACACTCATTTAAGTGGTACTGGAGTTCCTGATTATTGTGATTTATTAATTGTCCCTCAGTCTAATTCACCAAAAACTTCGCCTGGATACCTAAATAAAGATGGTTATGGATCTACATTTAAACACGAAAGTGAAAGAGCCAGCCCTGGATTTTATGAAGTTCATTTAGATCAATCAAATATTCAAGTTCGACTAAGCGTAAGTCAACGTGCAGGAATTCATGAATATACTTTTAAAAATAAAGATGAAAAACGCTATATCCTCATTGATTTAGATCATAGAGACCGAGTTTTAGATTACTCACTCGAAACAATTGGAAACAATGCCGTTCAAGGCGCGCGAATCTCTCAAGCTTGGGCGAATAAACAGCACTTTTATTTTTATTTAGAAACATCCATTCCTTTCACAAAATACACAAAAATTAATGAGAAAGGTCAACACAAATTACTCTTAGAATTCCAGAATAATATTGATAAAATTTCTCTCCGTGTTGGAATTTCTGCTGCCGACCTTTTAGGAGCAAAAGAAAATCTTTTAAACGAAATTCCTGAATGGAATTTTGAAAAAGTTCGAGCAAGTACTTTAAAACAATGGAATGACGAATTAAGTAAAATTAAAATTTCATTAGAAGACAAAGAAAAAGCAATAATTTTTTACACTGCACTTTATCACAGCTATTTAGCGCCAAATATTTTTAGTGATATAAATGGAAAATACCGCGGAAGAGATAATAAAATTCATGCTATTTCAAATGATCAAAAACAATATACCGTATTTTCTTTATGGGATACTTATAGGGCTACACACCCACTCTTTACATTAATGCAGCAAAAAAGAACAAATGAATTCATTACAACATTTTTACGGCAATTTGATGAGGGAAAAGATCTTCCAGTATGGGAATTAGCAGGAAATGAAACAGAATGTATGATTGGTTACCATAGCGTATCTGTTATCGCGGACGCATATCTAAAAGGAATTAATCAATTTGACACTACAAAAGCATTAAGCGCGATGATTACCACAGCTAAGTTGAATGAATATGCTAAAATCCCCTATGCAAAAAATAGTTTTATTGATTCAGATCAAGAACCTGAATCTGTTTCCAAAACCTTAGAATATGCCTATGACGATTGGTGTATATCAGAAATGGCAAAGAAAATGGGTGATAAAAAAAGTGAAAAAGAATTTGAACTTCGGTCCTTTAATTTTTTAAATCTTTATGATCCTCAAACAAAATTTATGCGTGCAAAACGCGCAGCACAATGGTTTTCTCCATTTGAGCCAAGTGAAGTGAATTTTAATTATACTGAAGCTAACGCATTTCAATATTCAATGGCTGCTCCTCAAGCAATCAAAACACTAGCAGAAATTCAAGGTGGTTCAGATTCATTAGAATCCTGGCTAGACAGATTATTTACATCTCAGAGCAAACTTTCTGGAAGAGAACAATCTGATATTACAGGATTAATTGGTCAATATGCTCATGGAAATGAACCTTCTCATCACATGGCTTATTTATATAATTATACGAATTCCCCTCACAAAACACAGTTTTACGTTGATAAAATAACGAAAGAATTGTATTCTAATTCACCAGATGGACTTTCTGGAAATGAAGATTGTGGACAAATGTCCTCATGGTTTGTATTAAGTAGTTTAGGATTTTACCCCGTAGCACCGGGAAAACCATATTATGAAATTGGAAGGCCTTATTTTAATGAATCCATGTTAAAATTTGAAAACAATAAATCTTTAAGAATCAGCGCAATAAACAATAGTCCTGAAAATAAATATATTCGGTCTGTAAAATTAAATGGTCTACCAATTTACCGTAGCTATTTATCACATGAAGAAATCATGAATGGTGGAGTTTTAGAATTTGTAATGTCAGATTCCATTACAGTAACAAACGACAAATGGATAAGTGGTTCTCCAGAAAATTCTATTCCTTCTAATTTTGTGCCACTGCCATATATTTTAAATGAAAACAGAATATTTGATACTAAAATTTCAATTGAAATGGGATTTCTTAAAATTAATTCTCAAGATGAATTTACTCTCTTTTTTTCCATTGAAAAAGGAGTTTGGAATAAATATAGTAAACCTTTTGAAATAGATAAAAGTACCTTAATTGAACTAAAACTGCAGCGGAAATTAAGTTCTGGCGAATTCTTTGAAAGCCCAATTATAAATAGGTATTTTAAAAAAAAGGACAAAACTATTCACTTAGATTTAAAAACAAAATACGCTAATCAATATGCTGCATCTGGACCAAATTCATTAATCGATAAGATTGAGGGAGGAAGCGAATTCAGAACTGGAGATTGGCAAGGATTTTATGGTGAAGATATTCTTGCAGATGTAAGTTTTGAGTCTGCTAGAGAATTACAAGAATTTGGAATCTCTTGTATTCGCGACCAAAAATCATGGATTTTCTTACCTTCTGGAATTCAGATTGAAATTTCTCAAGATGGAAAGAACTTTGAAAAATTAGAATTCATAAAAATTACACAAGCAACTGATAAAGATGAGAATCCTAAGAAAGAAAAGTTTTTAGTGAAATTGCCTCTTTCTAAAAAAATAATAAGCATCCGATATAAAGTTATCAATCCAGGAAATTGCCCAGAGTGGCATCTTGGAAATGGAAATCCAACTTGGTTATTTTTAGATGAATTAATTTTTAATTAAATACATTAAAATGAAAATTTTATATATTCTATTTAAAGTATTAGTTTTAATTATTTTTATGAATTCATGTTCCGAATCAGACAAAGATAAAGCGGAAAAGACCCCAAAAGTAAAAGCCAAAAAATACAAAAATTTAGATGCTTATGCTAAAGAGCATATTAAATTACAATTACGAATTCCAAATTCAGAAAAATTTACTTTTAAAATTTACAAAGAACATTTAGACAATGATGAAAAAATTGATGCAATCATAACAGTTAATCGAATGGAATTTGCTTTAATTGAAGCAAATAAATCACCTAATCCTGCAAAAAGAGCAGAACTTGGATTTATGGGTAATTACAATTATATCTTTTATTTCGCTGGTGGTTTAGATTTAATTTCTCCTCCAATTGCCATTCCATCTTCTCCTTTAGCTCCTTTAAAAGTGGCATTTAAAAATATTACTTCAGGAGATTTCAAAGATGTTTTAATTGATTTTAGAATTCGAAACGCTAGTTTCAAAGATATTTACACTATATCCAATCATACTCCCAGACGTATTTTTCAATGGAAGAACTTTGATGGCTTAGGAAATGAAAATGTAGAAGCTTATTCAATTCAATTTTCTGCAATTGGGCAATATTCAAACGTGAAAGACATTTTAATTTACGAGGGCAGCATTGAAAGTCCTCCGGAGTCTAGTGACGTAAACACCTATGAACCTAAAATTAAAGCTACAAATAAACTAATCCACACCTTTTTTTACCTTGAAAAAGAAGGAAAATATTTCACTAAAAAATAAATTCAATTGTTATATTTACGAAAAAAATATGCTTTTAATTAGCCCTCAAGAATGCCAAATCGGCATAAATAACAATCAAATTGAAATAATTGATATTCGAGAACTTTACGAGTTTGAAATTGCAAATATTTCAAGCAAACACATTCCAATGGCAGATTTTACTGCGCGTATTTCCGAATTAGACCTCACAAAAAAAACTGTTTTAATGTGTCGTTCGGGAAAAAGAGCTGAAGCGCTTGCAAATTTAATCACAACAGAGGGTTTGATAAACGAGATTTTTGTTATGAATGGTGGGATTCTTGCGTGGATAGAAACAGTCGACACTTCTTTAAAACTAGATTAATATGGGTTTTTTTAACGAACTTTTAGAAGTATTTCAGCACATTATAAAATTAGACTTTAAATGGTTTTTTGAAAACTATTCTTCTGCAATTTATATCATTTTATTTTTAGTAATTTTTATCGAAACTGGACTGGTAGCAATGCCCTTTCTACCCGGAGATTCTCTTTTATTTACTGCAGGCATATTTGCTGCTTCAGGAGAATTAGATTTAGCATACTTACTGTTTTTGTTAATTATTGCAGCAGTTTTAGGAGATAATTGTAATTATTGGATTGGTAGAAAAATTGGTTTGAAGGTATTTCAATTAAAATTTAGAGATAAACCAATCGTCAATAAAAAACACCTCGAGCAAACAGAATTATTTTTTGCTAAAAATGGTATAAAGGCAATTATAATGGCACGCTTTGTTCCTTTTGTTCGCACATTTGCACCTTTTGCAGCAGGAATTGGTAAAATGAATTACAATCGGTTTTTCATTTATGATTTATTTGGAGGGTTCTTGTGGGTTTTCAGTTTAACAATTGCAGGTTATCTTCTTGGAGAAGTTGAATGGATAAGGAAACACATAGATTTAGTTTGCCTCGGAATTATATTTCTATCTGTTTTACCAATGCTTATTGAATTTATTAAAGCAAAAAAGAATAAGAATAAAGCCGTCTAAAATAATTCTTGAAATTCCTTTTTCAAAAATTCAGTAGCTACTTCTGAAGGCAATTTTTCTAATTGTGCAACGAGTTCAAATATTTTAGCTGATAACTCAATTGCTGTAGCATTCTCTTGAACCTGACTTGCAGCTAGATTAATTAATTTCACAAGCTCTTCTTTAGAATCTCTGAGTAGTTTCCACGCTATTGAAGAAATAAAAAGCTGCTGTGTAATATTGTGATCAAATTCTTCGCGAATAGTTTTTAAAAATTCAGCATGCATTATTTTCGCAGGTAAACTTGGGTTATTCAAACGCATCACCAAGGAATTTGGATGCAAGCGTTCCATTAATAATATAGCACGCTCATAGGCATCTACCCTATTTGGCAGAAAGAATTCTTGTCTTTGTTTCTTTAATTCAACTTCTAAATTGACTTGTTCTTTTTGACTTTGCCTCTTTAAAAATAAATAGACGATTATAATGATTGAAATAGATGTAAAACCTAAAATTGCAAGA
>Ga0214919_10005335_pt1 | contig 18309 bp, 41 predicted proteins | sample LL1503_MetaG_FD_177994 | JGI IMG/M metagenome (GOLD analysis project Ga0214919, IMG submission 177994) | Freshwater microbial communities from Lake Lanier, Atlanta, Georgia, United States - LL-1503 | ecosystem: Environmental > Aquatic > Freshwater > Lake | place: USA: Georgia | collected...
AACAAAAAGATTACACTACCCGTAGCAAAGGCGGTTGTAAGACGTGGTATGGGTGCTTATTCGTCAACGCATAGACCAACAATAAGCGGTGGTAAATCAAACAGTAGAGTTGCTTGGGGATTAGCAAGGTTAAACGCTTTTGCGTACAAAATAATTAACGGAAAGTCAAAGTCGGGTAAATACAATCAAGACGACGATTTAATAAAAGAACTTCACGCTTTTCGCTACGGCGGTGTAACCGAAAATTGGCAATATTCCATAGGTGGATTATAGAAAAGGCTTATCTTTGCATAAAAAAGTATATTTATGCACATATCGGTAAAGACAAAGGATAGAGTTATAGGAGAAACATTTAACGTAGGCGAGTTTATTTCAGCACTAGAGGATAAGGTTTTCGTAGAAGAATTTTCGCCTGTAACAATACAAACAGAAAATTATCAAGGAAGATTAATAGGCGTTTATATGCCAAAGAATACCAATGAAATTCATTTGTTGGGCAATAACTACAATTTGCTAGGACAATTACTATACGACAAAACAGAAGCGATTTTATTGGTTTCTGAAAGGGCGGGAAGAGTTTATCTATTCAACGACGTTGTTGGAAGAGGTGACGTTATAAGGTCGCTAAAAGAAGTGCCTAAAGAAACGAAAGTGTTTATGGAAACAATCGCTGACGTGCAAGAGGGTATGAGATATACACTAACGGGCGTTTTTAAATGCTCGGAAGAGTGTCCCGCAGTTCACCTAGATAGTTCTTATCAAAGAGATAGTTTCTTAATGAATTAGTGATTTAACCCACAATATAAAACGCTTCCACCAACTCAATTTTTGAATTGCAACGGGCGTTTCTGTTAATTGTTCGATTTCAACAATTTCCTCAACCTGTTGATTTTGTTCAACAATTTCGTGCTCTATGTTAATTACTTCTTCGGGCGGTGTTAATTGTTCGGGTTGTTCTATTGGCTCGACGTAGGTATATTCAACTTCAAATACTTGCGGAATGATATTCATTTCGCTTTCTTTTTCTGTGCCGTAAATACGCTTCTCTAACTTGCCTTCTCCCCTTTCGTGTGCTTCAATCCATATCTGTTTACCGTTCACGTTCCTGTAATGACCACGAACTCCCCACTTTTCGATATGTCTATTGTATTCACCACGCTTTATTTTCTCTAGTTTTTCGTTTATTCTAGGTCTGTATATCTTGGTTTGATTAAGATTTACATATCCGCTATAATAATACTTCCGCTTACCCGATTTAAGGCACAAATCAACCTCTTTTGGATTGGTCGCTTCATACTCTTCTATTTTTATACTGTCGGGTCTTTGAACTGAAAAGTAGAACATTGTGGCGTAGCAAAAATATACCGTATGTTCGCACATAAATTCGGCAACCATTTTATTCGTAATCCTTAATGTTTCCTTGTACTCCCTGTTGTATATTTTCAAACTAGAGTTAGCGTACTTTTTGTTTAAAGTATTCCAAACTGCTTTTGTTTTGTCTGCAATAGTTTCGTTAAGGAAGTCGCCGATACTTTGCCAAAGAATAGGCTTATACTCGTCCATTTCAATATTAAACGATTGTATTTTTCCGTCAACTTTTATTTCTCTAGTATATCTGAACGTACAAATCTTTGCTTGAGTGTAGTAGTTGTAGATAGTAAATACGGTAACGAGAGGGTCTTCAAAATTAAACGTGAAGCAATATTTTTGTTTATTGCCGTCCTCGTCATTCATTAACCCCTCCATTATATACATACCTTTTTTGACAAAGTACGCTTCGTTTTGCTCGTACCATTGGTCGAAATTTTCGTATTGGCAACAACCACAAAGGGCGGTTGTATAATCCATCATAATTTTCGCTTCCTCGTAGGTTACGACTATCGTTTTATTTATACCGTCTTCCATTATCTTTCGTGATATTCAGTTGTGTCCCAAAACAAGCCTTTCTTAACTACCTTCCTGTATTTTTCTGACGGGTATTTTCTTCTTTCGGAATTTGCTATTCGGGTTAATATACTTCTTATTGTTAAAATCAATATTGTTATGCCTATCAAAGCGAACGGGTATAGAATAACTATCCGCCAAGTAGCCATTGGTTTATCTCGGTCTTTAAAAAACTCTTTAAACCCTCTGAAACTAGGATACAACTCAAACATTGGACGATATATATATAGATTTAGGGAAAAAACCGAAAACAAACGCAGTAACGTCACAAAGCCATACGTCCAAATTAATGTCAACGCCTTTGAATTTAGGTAATTTGTAATGAGCACCATTACCTATTTCGTGTGCAAATCGGTTAAAAACTAATACGTCACCGCCCTCAAAATCGCCGTCGGAAATATACACGGAAACCTCACCTTTGTCCTCTGACATAAAATCTAGCATAGTGTCTGCACCCGAAACCATTTGTAGTTCGCTTTTACTTCCTGTCCATTCGGGTAAGTCAACAAACCAACTTCCGTCCACTTCTTTGTAAAATCTCAATCTCCTTGAAATCGGTTTTTTGTCAAGCCTTTTCTCAAGTCTTTTCATTTTCTTATCCACCTCAAGGCTAATTAAGTCCTTTGATAGCATTATTTCCAACTGTGCTAACATAATTTTAACGTCAGCGACTTCTCCGCAAAGATTAGTGTATATCTCCGCATACTTCTTGTCCGTTCCTTCATTGGGTTTAATGATACCCTCAAAAGAAACACCCCCACGTCTTTTCAGTTTGTTTATTGCCTGTATAAGTTCGGCACTTTCTTCCGTTACCATATCTATCTGTGCGGAAGCACCGTAGATTTTAATTGCTCTTTTTAACAACTCTTCGTTCATTATTTGTTTTTATTATTTAATTTTTGTAGCCAAAATGTATAGCCTTGATATATTAAAAAAAGCATAGATATACCCATATAATACCAACACACTTCGGGAAACAGAAAGAGCAACATAAATAACCCTAAAAATAGAGATATACAACCCAAAGAAATCAATAGTGCTAAAATTTTAGTTTTCATTGTCTTGTTTGTTTATTTCGTTTTTAACTTCTTGCCAATATTCTATTTCTGTTGAGTTATCTTCTATGTGCCTACCGTGAAACTTAATCATTAAAGATATTATTTCATTTACCGATATTAAAGCACATTGTTTAGAATGATATAGTTCCATTAACTCATCATTTTCTTCACAAGCACCTCTATACGCATTAGGCTTAAAGGTATCTACTAATTGTTCTGCTTTTTCTTTAGGTGTCATTAGTCTTGTTTGTTTAGTTGTTGCATTTTTACAAGTTCAAGCGTAGCCTTTTCATACTTTGCCTTTGCCTTTCTAAATTTTTCTACTTCTTTGTCAAGTTCCTCTTGGTTAAGCCAAAAAGCCTTATTAGATAGTACACCTCCAACAATAATACTTGGGACTATGCAAAAGAATAAACCTAATACAAGTATCCATATTGCATACTCTCTATGCCAACTGCCCCAAATTGCTATCCACATAAAAGGAAACCACCCTATTGTAAGGGTAAATAGTGCTATAATTTGTAACTTTTTCATATTAGTCTTGTTTGTTTATTTTTTTGATAATCGTTTTCATTTTTATAACTACTAAATACCCAATAGTCTATTTCTTCTTTGCTTTTCATTTCTCTTTTTTTACGATAGTTAATACAATAGTTGGTAGGGTATCATTTATGTTGTAAGCGTTATACGTTGCTTCGTTTGTGCTATACCAATCCGCTTTTGTGCCGTTGTATAAATACATTTTAAAATAGCACCAACCACCGCCCCTTGCACAAGAAGATTTGTCTTTGTTTAATACTGTAATAGTACCTTTTGAGCAACTATAATTTTCGTCATAACTACCACAAGAAGTTAGTATTGTTATAAAAAGTATTGTTAATAGTATTTTCATTACAGTTGCCATTCTAATAACAATAATCAGTTAAACAGATATACCACTTGTCGCCGTCTTGGTCTTTGCCCTCCAAAGAGTAGTTATACGATATACAGGAAGGTGTCGCTTCGTAGCCACACGCTAGGTAGTTTGTAAGTTTAATTACAGTCGCTTGTCCTTGTCCCCAAAAAACAACCGCATAAGTGCCGTAGGAAGTGCCTGTCGCTTGGTTGAGTTCAAAACCCGTGATAATAGTCACGTCAACGTAATAGTATTTAGACCAACCGTACTCCTTTTGGTATTTGATATTAAGTCTTTGAGTGAATTTAGCGTTGGCGGTTAATGATACCGCAACGAACATTAGTGCTAGTAGTGATTTTTTCATTTTGTTTTATTTTTAGTTGTTTTTTTTACTTCTTCTATTTTACCGCTTTTTATTAGTTCCGCTAACTGCCAATCGCTATACTCTTTTGTTAGTTTATCGAGCCGTGTGTGTATTTTCCTTAATTCACGGCAAACTCTGTTTCGTAAAAGGTTTTGCTCTTCGTGTAAGTAGTGACAAACTATGTCGTCTATATGGTGTAGGCTCTCGATTATCTGAAACTTATGTTTTGATACGCTAGTTTTGTTATACTTTTTAAGTACAAACTTTTCGCAATTGGGACAGGTAATATCAACCCCACAATGCTCACAAATTGCTATTTTTTTATCCATTTTTCTTAACTTGATTAGAAATCAATTTTTAGTCTTTTAATAAATTCTTTACCGCCTTTTTTTGTTCTCTGAATTAAATATACCCAACCCGTTTCCGTTTTCCCGATAGTGTATATGTTTCTTAACTCTTGACCTCTATTGCACCTTGAACAATGTCTAATATGACCTTGCGGTGTGTTTCCCGTGATATAGTAAGTCCACTTGTGACCTAAATATTTGCATAAAAAATGTTTCATTTTGTAAATTTTTTAATCATTTTATTGAGTATAATTCTTTATTTTTCATTTAATTCTTTTTTAGCATTTCTAACATACCCACTCTTTGTAAACTCTGCAATATAAATTAGTTTCCTGTTTGCCCTACCTTCGCCGACAGGTTGAAGTCGCAAGTGTCCGCTTACCCCAAACTCACCAACACGGATTACCGTCTTATTCCAAGTACTGTCAACAATTACAACATTCTCCTTGCTATCGTTTAAGTATTGACCTTCACGCTTTGTTCCAATTTTCATAGTCGGCTTTAGTGTTACCGTTTCTAGTTCTGAAAACTCTAGGAAAGTCAAGTGCTGAATAAAACTTTTGAATAGTTCTTTATTTTCGGGTTTATCCTTTTCGGGCAAATTAACGAAGCCGTTGTTTGTATCAATACGAAAAGTGGTATATCGCATATACATTTCTTGCCGTCCCTCGTACATTATAGGCTCGGTAGTCACCCAAATACACAGAATACCACGTTCGGTAATCATATAGCGGTAAAACAGTTTGTCGTTGACTAAAATGGTAATCTTTTTACCTCGCTTTAATCCCTTGTAAATAGTCCCGTCAAACTTATCCTCGTCAATCTTTATTTTCTTTGATATTTCAAGACTAGGTGCGGTCATTAGGTAATTTGTATTGCCTTCCGTTACAAGCAAGTCGTACACTTCTTTTTCAAAGTATTTTCTCTCGCTTTCTATTGGGTGTTTATCAATAGTCTTTTTCTGCATATTATATATATTCATTTGCATATCTGAATTGAATATAAGACCTAGATAGTTATGTGGCTTGATTTTCATTTGATAATCTGATTTTTGTTATGCAATAAAACGTAATATAAATAATCGGGTAATACTCCTTTTCTCTCTAGGTTTTGTGACTGTTTTGGCTCGTTGAGGTATCTCTTCAACTCTTCGTTTTTGCCCTGTTGCAATAGTGTTTTTACTTGTTTTAATTCGGCGTTGTCGAACAACTCTCCTAAACTTTTTGTCTGCATATTTGTATGTTTTAAAACCACCGTCAACTTTCGCTAACGGTGGCTTGATTGACTAAAGATAAATACCTGTTTTGTCCTCTAAAGCGGTTACATACTTACGGATAAAGTGATTTTGAAACGCCCTAGTTTCGTCAGCAAAGTCTGTTATAAGGTGCTCTTGCTCTTCGATAATACACGATACTAATTCCTTTCTACCCATTTCAAAAAGTTTGTGAGAAAGTAAGATAGTGTTGTCTTTTGCCTGTCCTAGTCTTTCGGGTTGAACAAAGTCAACAACTTTGATTTCATACTTGATTAAGTAGTCTGCCGAAGCCAAAAACGTCCGTGCGTCATTCAGTAACGCTTCCTGTTTTCTGTTAAGCGTTTCGTACACTCGCATATCGCCACGATTACTTAATCCACTAACGTCGCCGATTACCTTAACTTCGTCTAGGAAACGTGCTTTAAGTCCCTCTATTAAGTTTGACGGAAGTATTAAGAAGTCGTTTGGTGAGTACTTAACCTCTTCTGCCCAATACCCCGCATTTTCATTAGGAACAAGTATTTTACCGTTCAAGCAACTAAGCCACTCGTCAGAAAAACTGTGTACCCCTGTGTCCCAACTGATATATCTCTCCATTGTTTCGCAAATAGTGTTGTATAGGTGTGTTATTACCTTTTTGTCGGTACACTTTTGCAAGTATGTTCTTAATTTCCATTTGAAGTCCCAATCGTCCTTAATAGTACGGCTTTCATTGATTACAACCCAACTCATATCGTAATTGAAAGAGCATTTTTGGTTTTCTGCATAGTGACAACGAATACCTTTTCTGTACACGATATATTGGTCGCCACCCGCATAAATTTGATTACACTCGTTATCGTAATACACAATATCCTTGCGATTTTCAGAGAAGTACAAGTCCCAATTGTCAATGATTTTGTCAAACTCTTTATTGCACTCAATATAGAATACTGTTTTGTCCTCTACGGGAACACACTCCTTTTCGTCAATTACAGTAATACTACTTTCTCCCTCGTCTAGTGCATTACAATAGATTTCACGCACTACAAACCACGCTTCCCAATCTAACCCCATTTCGGTAGTCATAGAGGTTTTCTCGCCGTTTATACTGATTACGTCAAACGAATTGTCACGGAACGGCGTAGGTGTTGTTTCAAAAATTATTTCTTTGTAGTCTGCAAATACCTTGAATGGTATCCCGTTTCGCAACAGGTACGCAATTGAGTACTTTAGTCCGCTTCCGAAGAAGCCGATTTTACTGTTGTCTGCTCGTTTTGTACTTGCACCTAGTAATATAAACGCTTGTGGGTCAATAATACCCTTACTTTCGATTTTAATATACTTTTTCATACTTATTTATGTTGTTTAATTATTATTTTACGGCTTTTACTGTTTGGATTATTTCTATTTCGGGATTGTCCTCAAAGGGGTACTCTTCTCGTAGCGTTTTGACGCACTCGTTGGCTTTTTTCTTTGTGTCGAATACGAAAAACGCTTGTTCTTCCCCAACTCTAACTCCTACTAGGTGTTTGCCGATAATGTTTTGTGTCTTTTTCATTTTTATATTTTTAAGGGTTAATAAAGTTCGCAATAGTCCGACATAATACTCAACGCTTCGTCGTAACTTCCGCTTTTGAAGATACGTTCTTGCATTTCTTTTACCTTATCTTTTTGTCCCGCCTTTTTTAAGGTTTGGCTACAAATACCGATTAGGTTGAAAACATTACCGTCTTGTCCGATAAGTTTTGCTTTTGGTTTTTTGATTTCTGTTTTTGTCATTTTTTCTAGCGTTTAAAGGGTTTGTTTGTTATTTATGGTACAAATATACAGGTAATACAAATACGCCCGACATTTATTTTATAAAGTTATTAACAAATAGGGTTAAATGTTTCATTTTCAGTTAATTAAATTTAACATTATTCTGAAAATTGTATTGATTTCATAGCCGTAAGGCAGTCAATAATGTTGTCAGAATAAAAATCACCACGTTCAACCTTTTGTCCGTCCCAAATCTTTCTCATATAATCCACGCTAGGAATACCGCTAGGGAACATTAGCGTCAGCGTGTCAAGGTTTAGTTCTCTTACGTTACGCTTCTTACATAGGTATTGTAAAAGGGTTAGATACATAGCAATATCGCCAAAAGAGTTACACCAAGAGCATAGTAATAATTTTGCTTTTGTGTCCATTTTGTAAGTAAACATAACTTCCAAACGCTTTTGTATTGCGGGGTAGAAAAAATAACACTTAATAAAATCCTGTTCAAACTCTTCAATTTCGCCCTCCGTGAGCATACATATTACAATCATTATTTTTGATTGGTCTTCCGATAGTGGCGTTGGCTTGTACTCGCTTAACGGTTTACAGAAATATAATTCTACCGCTTCGGGATTGTTTTGTTCTTCTTTTTTTAGCATTTAGTTCTCCTTTCTTAATTGTTCCATTTTTGCGACATAGTTAACGAAAGCCAATTCCACGATTTCCGCTACACGGCTATCTTTCATCATTGTTTCAATCAACATAATTATTACCTCTTCCTGTTTACCTCTAGCGGTTATTAATACATTGTGTCCGTCCTTTTCCTCAATATCTGCAATAATAATTGCGGTAGTGCAATTGTGAATGTGGTCGCCTATCTGAACTAACTCTTCGATAGTGTAATTTTCTATACCTCTGTCTGACATATTTTTATTTTTTATTTTACTATTAAATCGTATTCGTTAAATCTTTCTTGAGTACTCTCTGCTCTATCTAGTTCGTAATACACAATCGGGTTAAACTTTGCAAAGACGGGGTATGGATTAGTTTTCATAATCTTGTTGTGGTGATTAAATCCTGTCACGAACATACCGTTTTCGGGTAATGTAAGGGTATATACTTTTGGGTGATTATACAATACCAACCACTCCAATATCTGCGGTAGCAAAACCTCCAAATCCATATTATTTATAGGCTTTAGGCGAATGTCTAGGTGTACCTCGTCGCTAGTACCTTTTGTGAGTATTAAATGGAAGTTTTTAACGTACCCCGATAACTGTCTAGTGTAGTCTGCACTTAACATTTTTGGCTTGTGAGGTAAATCAATGATATGAATACCTAAATTGATAGTACTAATGAACTCAATCAACAGTCCGTTTCTTTCTGAAATTTCTTCGTTTGTTAGCATTTTTGTTTTTTTTAGTTATAATTCTGTTACCACCAACCGCCACTACGCTTTTCTTTTGCTCGTTCTTTTTGGTAATGGCTCTTTAGCCAAGCGTCAGAAAACGCCTTTGGGTTATCCCTGTTAACATACTTGCTGAACTTTCTAGTCAACTTCTTTTGCTCTTCGTAATTGTCGTCACAAATAGTCCTCCAAATATCAAAGTAAATGGTATCGTATTTTGCCCCTTTTTCGGGCGTGTAATCAAAACAATCTCCTTGAACGACCTTTAACTTGTTTTGGGTGTCAAAAGGCTTTAAAAACGGTACAACCGTGTCAATCAAATCTTGATATAGTTCAACTACCGTTATGCTTTTTATGTTTTCGTCAGAAAGAAGCGGTATAATAATCATACCCAAGCCTAGACCGAACACAATAACGTCGCCATTTGCGTTCTCTATGAAGTGCCTGTTTGTATTCCTCTCCATTGGAGTATCCGACATCATAACGCCCTTTCCTTTCTGTATCAAATTAACATACTCAAAATTTGCTTGAAGTCCCGCTACATACCAATAGTCACGGAAGTTTCTAATCTTTTCCCACTTAACTTGGTCTTCGGTCAACGAAACTCTGTTTATTGCATAGTTCTCGCTTTCAATTCTATGTTTTGGGTAGATTTTGTTTAAATCTACATACTGTCTTTGTATCATTTTTTATTAATTAATATTGTCTTCGTAATCTTCTCTTATTGTTCTTTTTATATACCTGTGTCCTCGTTCCGCTTCGTCCCACGTTGAGTACTGTTGAGAATAACCGTCACGTTCTCCGCCTAGTACATTCGTTTCAAAGAAAATAGGGTTTTCCTTGTCCGTGCTTCGGTTGTCACCTAAAAATACGGTAGATATTGTACACTCGCCACCAACTCTATCAATGGCTACTTGTCTGTTGTCTTCAAGCGATTTAGACCACTCGTTAACGTCTGTTGTTTTTACGGGTTTCTTCCCTTCTAGTATATACATTTGTTTTCTTTTTTATACGTTAATAATTCTTCTAATTCCCATTCTGCTTATCTAAAAAGGGTTGTTAAGTCACCAACAATAATACTTTCTTTCGCCTTACGTTCCTTGTAATTATCTCCACGAAGTTCGGGGTACTCTTCTTGCCACTTGGCTCTGCAACGACGGACGCTTTCAAAGTGTGAGAAATCGCCGTTTACGAATTTAGAAAAGAACTCGTCTAGGGTATTCACGTCCATATTACCGCACTCTTCTTTCCAAATAACTTTCATTAAGTACATATCGCTACTTCTAGTGTTAATGTCTGTCATTAAAAGGTCACGAACTTTGTCTTTTAGTTTTTTTATATCTACTTCCATTTTAATTATATTTTACAGAGTTTATAAGTATTCTAACTGCGGTGTCCCAATCACGTTTCCTGTTGAGGTTTAATCCCCACTCGGTAGCGATATGTTTAAGAATTGGTAAGTTTTGGCTTACGGGTGTGCTCATTACGTTTTGTCTTACTATCTTATCGAATAGTGAACGGTCTGTTTTTTGTGTCATTTTTTCTAGTTTTAACGGGTTATTAATTCTGTGTTCCAATCTTCGGTAACTGTAAATTTAACTCCTACCTCTATGAAGTTATTTAAGTAATCTTTAATCTTTTCGTCAAGCGTAATTGCTCGGCTATCTGTTTTGCATTTAAGTAAGTTTGTTTTTCTATCATAAATAATGGCTTATGTGCCTTATGTACTTGAAATTATCAGACGTACATTCTATACTACTAAGTCCGTTGTTGTAACTAAACTCAACGTGTATAACAAAATCAATTGGTCGTGTGTGCGGATTATTTAGTATAACTTTAAATTGTTCTACTTTGTAAATTCCCTTTTCTCCGCAATGCTCAACTTCAATAACATCGCCTACTGCAACAATGGAATTTATCAATTTGCCACTAACACAATTTCGTTTCATAGCATCAACTTTCTTTTCTACATTTTTCAAGTGTAGTTTTGCCTTACTATGTCTTTTTAAGTTTCGTGCTTTAATTACTTTATTGCAACTTAAACACTTCATTTCATCCTTTTCCATTTGTTTATATTTTAATTATTAAATCCTCACCGCCCTCAAACTCGCCTTCGGAAATATACACGGAAACCTCTGCACCCGAAACCATTTGTAGTTCACTTTTACTTCCTTGTTTGTTAGTGGCAATTATGCCTTGCACCTATCAAGTATCTTTTTAACTGATAAAGTTTCTGCTATTTCATCAGCACTATCTTCACTAATTTCCCAATCTCTGTCATAATATCCTTGCATATAAATTTCCTTTATCAACTTTGATAATTTATTCATATCATAACTGCCACTAACAATGGGTTGTTTCAATGGCTCTGTGCGTTTTTTGTTCCTTATTTCTTCTAACATAGTTTATCGGTTTTAATAATATTTATACTTCTATTGAGGTCGCCACTAAAACAACCCTTTTTCGTTAGTGATAATGATTATTTGATAAGATTTATTTGTTTATTTATGTATTCTCCAATAGCGTGAGGATTAATATATTTTGGTGTATTCAAATAAACATTGAACATTAATTCAAATAAATCTTTTTTTGATATTTGAATGTTTCATCACTAACATCAGATATATTCAAGTTTTCTGTGTGTTCTTCAAACGTCTTTACTATTTTATTTTTCATTGTTATTAATTATTTTTTAGTATATATTAAAAAAGAAAACCTAAATATATCTGTAACCGTTTAGGCGAAATTTTAGGAAACATCACTACACTCGTAGATATGACAAATAAAACCATTCTCTAATTTGTAATAGTTTAATCCATCTCTATATTTTGTCATTTTTTCTAGGTATTAACGGTTACTATTTTTGATTTTCAATTACTACGAACTCTATTTCTTTACCCCATTGGCGGTTGCAACCGTCACACTCCAATTCTGCTATTGCTTTGTGTGGTGTTTCCCACCCGCCATAAATTAGGTACGGCTCTGTGGGTACTCCGCTTTCTCCTTTGCGTGTCCCTCTAACGCTATAAGTTGTATTCGGCTTTTTTGAGTACATAATCAAAGTGTTTTTTAATTCATTCACTTCCCTTTGTTGCTTCGCCTGTAACTCTTCAAGGTTGCGTTTTTCTTCTACTGTTTTGGCGTTGTGAATTTGCTCTTGAAGACTACCGTTGTGGTGAGAAGCAATTTCCATTGTGTTAAGAACGCTTAACGCTAACTCTAAACTGATTGTAACTGTTTGGTTTTGATTTTCTGAATTTGTCATTTTTTCTAGTATTAACGGGTTATTTGATTGATTTATAGCACAAATGTACAACATATTCCAATACGTCCAACAAAAATAATTAAAAAGTTATTAACAATTTGCATAAAGCGTTGAAAGTGAGTAGTTTAAAGTTAACATTTTTATTTGAATAGTATAGTTTCTAACAACTGCAACTTAGTGTTTAAGTCTGTTAATCTTTGGAACTCCATTTTAATATCGTTCCTAACGGTGTTGTTCACAATATTGTTGGCGTTGGTGTACTTTAGTAGTTTGCTCTGTCTTGACTTTGTTTCTGACAATAGGCTTTCGTACATATCGGTAGCGTCCTTAACGATTTCCTGTGCTGATTTTGTTTTTACGTTCTCCATATTACTTTTTGTCTTTGCTATTATCTTTCCACAATGGCGTATTGTACGCACGGTTGCTCTTTATTCTGTCCTCGTTGCTTCTTGTTTTAATCATTTCCAATACAAATCCCGATAATGTACCGTACCCGTAAGGTGAATTGCATAAAGCACCGTCCTCTCTGAAAACAAATCTACCGCCCTTCTCGTCAACGATATTAATTCTGTTGAGTACTTCGTGTGATACGTTACCCAAAGATACCTCTAATTGAAGTTTACGCATATCGTATTCGGTAAACTCCTGTCCGTTTATGTAATACTTGGGTATAGTAACCCTGTCAACAATCAAAAACTCTTTTGCGTTGATTTTTATTAGTGCTCTGTTTTTGTTTATAGTCTTCATACGTTTACTTTAATTTCCTGTTTAACCCCTTGTCCTTTTCTGATATAGCCGTTCTTATTGAATTGGTCAATAAATACCAACTTTCGGTCTGTACGTCCCTCTCCGCAAGGTTGAAGTCTAAAGTGTGCTTTAACCGAAAACCCCTCTGTGCGTATGCTTATTGTATTCCAATTGGCTTTCACTATCGTTACGTCCTTACTGCTAGTGTTATTCATACTGTCCCCGCTAGGTAATTTCGTTACTGAATTTGACTTTACTAAATTTACCGTCACGTCGCCGAAGCGTAAGAATATAAGTAAGCGTAAAAAGTCGGATAGTATTTCGTGATTAATACCTTGAACACTTATACCCTCGTTAAAGTCAATGGCAAAAATCAAAATGTTGTCAAGCGACAAATGTTTTTCTACCTCTTCTCTGCTACCGTGTATATCCATAAAATCGTTATATACTTTTGTGTCTAATTCGCTTTCAAAATCAAACTCGCTAATTTTCTTCCAAATTTTGTAGTGTATTATAAATACTTTCTTATCAACAACCCAATAGCGGTAAAATCTGTTACCCATTAAAAATGTTTCCATAGTATTGTTGGGTATCTGATTAAAGAAATTTATATCTAGGTCTTGTTTCAACTTAATATTCTCGCTTAATTGAATGGCTTTTGAACTGAAATAGACGTTTTTGTTTCTAGGGTTTCTCAACTTGTTAATTACTGCGTCCCTATCCTCAACGCTACTTCCTAACCCTTCAGCGTTCTTATTTATTGTTTCAATAAAAGTTTCCGTGAACTTCGGTGTTGGTGCGTATATGAACTCCATTATGTTTTCTTGACATAACCAATTCACTTTATATTCTGTAATTCGGTTTCTTAATCCGCTTACGAAATCTATGTTCGTTGTATTGGCGTTCAATCCAATCTGTGTTTCCTTGCTTAAAGTAGTTGTCATAATTCCTAGATATTAACGGGTTTGTAATTTATTTACGGTACAAATGTACCTAGTTTTTTAATACGTCCGACACACGGGGTAAAAAAAGTTATTAACAATTTAATTTGAACGGTAAATAGCGACTGAATGAAGTCCATTTTTAAACTCAACATTGTATCCTTCTTGGTGTATGTTTTCGTCAACATTAGTGTTAACGTGTATATATACAGGAAACATTTTTTCTAAAACTGTGTAAATCTGAATTTCGTGTAAGCCGTCAATCGTATCGAATTGAACTTGTTTTTCGGGTTGATTATTAATAAGCAAAATTACATTGATATACTTCTTTTTCATAAGGCTAGTTTTTAAAGGGGTTTGAATGAATTTACGGTACAAATGTACATATAAAAATAACACAGAAGCAAAAGAAATAAAAAAAGTTATTAACAATTACATTAGCAACTGTTTTTCATTTCCAATAGGTGTACATTTCACGCATATATAAATGCTTGTATTACTAGACTGCGTATTTATTAAGACAAACCTTTGCTTACAAACCTTGCAAACGACCTTTACTTCTCTCTGTTCGGGTGACATTACATTACCTTTAATATGAATAGCGGTAGTTCCTTTTGAGGAACATAACCCTCTGCGGTACATATAATAATTTGTTCCCGCAACTTTGGGTGGTTTTCTATATCCTTGCGTGGGTGGAACACGTTGTTCGGTAACTGTATAAACTCGTCCATATCCCATTCGCCTTCCCAAACTATACTTTTAAGTTCTAGCGGTGCGATAACGTGTAGTCCTCTTTGCATAGAAAGTGTGTTGAACATAACCTCAATATAAAAAAGCGTCTTACGTTGAAATACATACTCCCTCACAACCTTTAAAACGCCCTTTGAAAGTCCCATAGCACAAACCATAGAATAATGGAATGGCGGTCTTGTTTTACCGATAATATGTTTCCAATGCCAATCTAGTACCGTTAAATCCTCCTTGCACTCGTTATTGGGTACAACCAAGTCGTATTTAGAGTACCCTTCGTGTAGGTTTCGGATAGTGTCGGCACTTGGTATGAACACGTCGTCTTCAAATACCCAAACATAGTCATAAGACTTGTCTTTCTCGCAGAAGTGTAGGCAGAACTTATCCCACGCTATCGGGTTTTTCTTGATATGCGTGGCACTATCGTTTATGTTTGAATTAAAGTACCCTGTTGTGATACACTCCATATCGCTTATTTGTATGAAACGAACATTCTCAACCGTTTCTAGCGGTGTCATATCGTCAACGACAATGTAAATATCAAAGTCCTGTTGCTCACCCAAAGTAACGGCAAAATCAATAGTGTTTTTGTGCGGGGTTTTACATAAGAAAACTATTGCCTTTTTTTCTTTCGGTTTTTCTGTATTAGCCGAGTAATGGTTTGTGTTCGTTCCGTGCATATATTTGTTTTTAAATTGTGTGTACTAAATTGTTTTATTATTTGGCGTAAAAAATTAATTTTACTTCATATTTGAATAGTATTAATCCTATGTATCCGCAGTCACTACAAAAATGAATAGTTGGTTGTATTGTGAAGCCTTTGAAAGAATTGTCGTCGAAGGTTAATAAAAAGTATTGCATAGTGTTATTTTTTTTGGTTTATTTCTTTATGTATTTTGTTAATGCTTAAAATCCTATTCTCTCCGCTTAAAACTGTTGATATATAACCTATTTCACACCAATCCCCAACCTTTACGTTTTCTGCATTTTTATCAAAGCAAACGCTGACGTAACCGTTATCGGCAATAGTGCCTTTTTTTTGTGGAGGAATAACAAAAAGGGCGGTTGTTGGCGAGTGTTTTGCTATACAGTAACAAAACTTATGATAGTGCATTAATTCTTCACCTTTTTTAAGCCTTACGCCACTAGGGAGTTCTTCTTTTTTGTGAAGTCTTTTTTTTATATCTTCTTTTTTCATTGGTTTTTAATCTAATTTGTTCTTCAAGCCTAAACATTTCATATAGGTCTTCAATAGTCTTGTATTCACAATGTATGTCCGACCAATACATACCTACTTTATTTGGGTGAGTAAGTACCCGTTTTATCCATTTGTTTTTTGATAGCCATTCCGCAAAATTTACGGCTACCATTTTTACTGCTTCTGATAAAAATTCCATAATTAAACTACTTTAACTTTTTGTATCTTATACCATTCTTTGTGCATAAACAAAGCAAATAGTCTTGCTAGGTGAATTGTAAATCGGTTAAAGTATATAATAACTGTCCAATCTAATACACCTTCCTCAACCTTTTCAATTTTGCAACTTTCAACGGTTTCATACCACCTAAAAGGCTTGAAAATTTGACTTAAAATTATCTTATGCTCAACAAAGGTTGAATTGAAGTAATAAAAGGTCTTTTCCGTGTCTTTGTTTACCTCACGATATAGAACATAAACATATTTTTTCATATTTTCGATATTTATTGGTTAGTATAATCTTCGGTATAAAAAATCTCTCATTGTATTTTGTTAGCACATTTTTTGCAAGTTATTTTATGGTATTTGTCTTGTAGCCAAACGCCAAAGATTATTAGAAACACTATCGGAGTGCCTAATGCAATCCATATACCTATCCAAGTGTAATAAATTATTTTTCTCATTTTCTTTTTTATTGGTTAGTTTCGCATACTCTCCTTAATCAATTCATATTGGCTTTACTTTTTCGTAATCATTTCTTTCTGTAATGGTATCAAAATACCTCACAGGAAGTTTAGGGTAATCTATTGAGGTTATACACTCCCAATCGTATAGGTAAATAGCGTGTTGCTCGTCGCCAATAGTTATTCCGTCACTATAAACACCTTCACAACTTTTGCAATCACAGGTAACTGCCGAACGGTAAACCGTCTTGCCTATTCTATTTAGAAACCAATCTTGCCTTGTCATATTTCGGTATTCCATATCATTTAAAAATTGGATAAAATTTTCTTCGGGTAAGTGCATTACTTTCACGGGTGAGTGACCTTTAGTTCTAGTAATAGTGATTTCAAACCTACGTTGTGGTTTATCGTAAATTGAGTTCTTTTGATTTGAAATTTTGTATTCAAGCCGACTGTTTTCGTTGTATAACAAGCCTTCGTTTGGTATTTGCTCTTCCATTAATATCCTAGTTTAAGCGGTTGTTTGTCAATATCCTTACCGCCAATTCTGTTTTGGTTGTATAATTTTAGTGCGTTCTTTCTATTCAACGCAGATACATAGTGGAAACCCTCTAATATCAACACCTCTTTTTTGTTTTCACCGCCAATTATATAAGCCGTGTTTAGGTATTTCGCTTCCTCTACCTCTAGCGTTTCTTTGTTTATTTTCCAAACCTTATGACCGTTATTAGGCACAATGTCACCAATAAACATTTTTTCAACCTGTTTCCTTTGTTTTAAAGACACTTCTGTTTTGTCTGTTATAGAAGCCGTAGCAAAATTTTGTAACTCTTTCATATACTAAAATGTTTCGTGTAAGAAAAATCTCTTTATGCGGTAACAAGTGTTCGGCGTTAGTCCCGAATAATTATCTGTTTGAAAGAAGTGTTGCTCTTGATTAAGTAGCATATCGCTATCGTCGTCAATAATAGCATACCTATAAAAGTCAAAGTACAAGCAACCGTACTCTTCCTGTGTAATGTTATCGTGAAGCCATTTAGATATATCAGTACCTCTCTCGTACCCCGTGCGTGGCGTTTTTGATATTACCTTAAAGGTAGCACCCGAATAATTAAATATGTCCTGTAACTGCTCAATAGTCTTTCCCATACGCCAAGTAGAGGAAACTACAATAACTGCGTTAGTTTCTTCGCATAACGCATTAAGCCAACCTATACGCTTACGGCATATCTGACTAGAGTAATATTCTATATCGGAAATCTCCTTTTGCTTAACAAGTTTACGAAGCATTTTCTTTACCTGTTTGTATAGGGGAATACTGTCCAAAAATGTACTTTTCCCGTGAGTTTCCTCGTAAAACAATTGACAGTTTAAAACACCGTCAATATCCAAGAAAATTATATTCTTTGCCGTAGTCGTTGGGAAGTGTGTTTGCTCTAATAAATCTGACATTATACTGTGTTTGAAGGGTAAAGTATTCGTACTTCCAAGCCTAGAGCATAAACGATACTGCATACGTTGGTGAAAGAGGGGTTTCCTTTTCCATTCTCAATCCGTGTGATTAAGTTCCTTGATATACCCGTAATTTTAGACATTTCGGTTATCTTCATTTTACGTTGTATCCTTATTTCTTTGAGTTCTTTTAAATTGTACTGCTTCATAAGTGGTGCAAATATAGTTGTTTTTATCGGTTGGTATAGTGCAAAGTGCCTTT
>Ga0214919_10005336_pt1 | contig 18309 bp, 18 predicted proteins | sample LL1503_MetaG_FD_177994 | JGI IMG/M metagenome (GOLD analysis project Ga0214919, IMG submission 177994) | Freshwater microbial communities from Lake Lanier, Atlanta, Georgia, United States - LL-1503 | ecosystem: Environmental > Aquatic > Freshwater > Lake | place: USA: Georgia | collected...
GTGCGTTTTATTGATGATGATAAATCAGAAAAAATAATGGGTACCTATACGGCTTTTAATGGGCATACCACTCTTCCGAAACTGATTTCAACCGAAGATTTTTATTCGTTTAGTGTAATGCCTTTAAGAGGAGAAGGGGCGCAAAATAAAAATCTGGCTATTTTTCCCAGAAAAATCAAGGGCAAGTATGCCATGCTTTCCCGAATTGACGGCGTTAACAATTACCTCATGTACTCGGATAGACCCACAGAATGGAGTAATCCCATTTGCATTCAGAAGCCACGTTATCCGTGGGAATTTACACAAATAGGAAATTGTGGATCTCCACTATGGACCGAAGAAGGTTGGTTGGTCATAACACATGGTGTAGGTGCTATGAGGCGTTATTGCCTTGGTGCTTCGCTGTTTGATCTTGATGACCCTTCGAGAGAAATTGGAAGACTTGCCGAGCCATTGCTTTCCCCTCGAGAGGAAGAACGAGAAGGATATGTGCCTAACGTAGTGTACTCCTGCGGTTCGATTATCCACAACAACAGCCTTATATTGCCTTATGCTGTATCTGATTATTCCTCTAGATATAGCGTGGTAGATATGACTGAATTGCTTGAGGCCTTGAAAAAAAGCAAATGATTTATTGAAATGAATCGATTTGTTTTTTGAAATTTTGATTTTACTTTAATTATGTAGTATATTTGCGGCAAGATTGGGGGATTAGCTCATTTGGCTAGAGCGCTTGCCTGGCAGGCAAGAGGTGGTCGGTTCGAATCCGATATTCTCCACATTGATTATCAAGGCCTTACAGCAATGTGAGGCTTTTTTTATGGTCTTTGGGTGGCGATATTGGGTGGAGTTTTATGGTTTGAGTGTGAAAAATGAAGCTCTACTTATGGGTATTTGATTCTTGTTTAATTTACTTTTTTTAGGATTTCAATTTATCAAAAAACTTCCACTTTAGTTCGAATTCATAACGTTTTCCAAATCAATTTTTTATGGCAAAAGATAAAAGCAACATTCTTTTATACATATTTTGGTTTTTGAGGAAAACCGTAAACTTATTTAATTACAATTAGTTAGGTTTGCGTTTTAGTAAATGAATTCTTTTAAAAAAAATTAGCATTGATTTTATTTGTCAAAACTTTTGCATTACTTTGCTGAAATTGAATTGAAAACACCTTGAAAAATTATGAAAAAATTACTACTAGTATTTGTATTGGCATTAACCGCTCAAACCATCAAGGCACAAGCAGATTCTTTTATTACCACTTTGGTAACCACCACTGAATTTGAAACTCTTACTTTACCTGCTCAACATGACTCTCCTAATTATACCATAAATTGGGGAGATGGTTTTACAAATACCTATAACGCAACTCAAGTTCCATCTCACACCTTCATTAAAAGTGGGGAACACACAGTAAGTTTTACAGGGACTTTTCCTCATTTAACCTTCAGCTTACAAAGTAGACTTAAAGCAGTTCAGCAATGGGGTACTCAAAAATGGACAAGTATGGCTAATATGTTTCAATATTGTACGATTAATAGTTTTCCAACCCAAGCACCAGACCTATCTCTATGTACCAATATGTCTTATATGTTTGCGTATAATTCCTATTTCAACCAACCTATTGGGTCTTGGAATGTGAGTAAGGTGACTGATATGTCGTTTATGTTTTATGGTTGTTCTTTTAACCAAAATATTTCATCCTGGAATGTGAGAAATGTGACTAATATGTCTAGTATGTTTTATTATTCATCTTTTAATCAACCAATTGGGTCTTGGAATGTGAGTAGTGTGACTGATATGTCTGAAATGTTTCATGGTGCTGCCGCCTTTAACCAAAATATTGGGTCTTGGAATGTGAGTAATGTGACTAATATGGTGAGTATGCTTTCTGGTGCTAAAGCCTTTAACCAACCTATTGGGTCTTGGAATGTGAGTAGTGTGACTGATATGTCGAGTATGTTTTTTAGGGCTACTTCCTTTAACCAACCTATTGGTTCTTGGGATGTAAGTAAGGTGACGAATATGCATAATATGTTTAATTTTGCTACCGCCTTTAACCAACCTATTGGGTCTTGGATTGTGAGTAGTGTAAAGGGTATGAATAGTATGTTTAATGGTGCTACCGAATTTAACCAAAATATTGGGTATTGGAATGTGGGTAATGTGACTAGTATGTCTAGTATGTTTGCGTATAATACCTACTTTAACCAACCTATTGGGTCTTGGAATGTGAGTAATGTGACTGCTATGTCTAGTATGTTTGCAGGTGCTACCGCCTTTAACCAACCTATTGGGTCTTGGATTGTGAGTAGTGTAAAGGGTATGAATAGTATGTTTAATGGTGCTACCGCATTTAACCAAAATATTGGGTCTTGGAATGTGAGAAATGTGACTAATATGTCTAGTATGTTTGCAGGTGCCAAACTTTCTACCGTTAATTATGATGCTACCTTAACAGGTTGGGCAATGAAAGTAGGAAGTTTGGGTGTTTCAAAATCTAGTGTTACTTTTGATGGAGGTAATTCTAATTATTGTGATAGTTCATTTTTTAGAGATTATTTAATAAATATCCAAGGTTGGACTATAATAGATGCTGGGCTTAATTGTTCTAGTTTAGACACAGAAGCATTTGATAAAAGTAGTGTAAGCCTATTTCCTAATCCTACTTCAAGTGTGTTAATTATAAAAGTTGATGGCAGTATCGCTAATCAGCCCTATACCATATCTGATGCTTTAGGAAAAGTTGTTTTAAAAGGAAAACTTAATGAAGATGATTCAACCATAAATGTAGAATATTTATCAAAAGGAATTTATTACATCAAAGTAGCAAACAACAATGCAAGTAAGTTTATTAAGGAGTAAGATACTGCCTTCGAATTACACTTTCCTAAAAAGCGTTTAAGTTAAAGATGACAAAAAAATTATCTTTGAATTAATTAAACAAATACTCTTTTAACAAAAGTTCAAATTACTTTTAAGGCTCACAATAATAAAATGAATATATCAAAACAAATATTTAAAGAATTTTTAGATAAAGATGTTATCAATAACGATAGAGTTGTAAGTTATTGTTTGAAACAAAAATCACTAGCAGGTGCAATTAAAATTGCTGTCTTATCGAGAGATATTGAAAATAAAAAACATAAACATCAATACCGAATTAAAAACGCTCAACTTCATATGTTTCTTAAAAAAATTTCCTTAATTAAAGATAAAATTCAAGAGGTTAAAAATTTTGAGGAACTCCTTAATTTAATAGTTAAAGAAAAAATATTAGGTATTGGCCCTTTAGCCTTCTATGATATTGCTTTAAGAATTGGCTATTATATTAAAATTAAACCTGATTTAATTTATTTACACGCAGGAGCCAAAACAGGAGCATTGAATTTTTTTGGAAGAAAAATTAAAAACAACTATTTAACAAAAGATGAATTTGTAGCTAAAGTAGATGACTTTAATAATTTTTCATGCGAAGAAATAGAAGCTTTTTTATGTATTCATTGTAATGTAATTAAAAATAATAAAAGATGTTAATTTAGACACTATCCTAAAAAGTGTTTGTTAAAAAGTATTAGGGATTAACCATCAAAATACCCAAACCCCTGTCTATTCACTTCCCGCACCACCTCAACTTTATCAATATAATTCGTCATCGTAACCTTTCCCGATTTCTGATAACCCATAGTTTCAACAAACCCAGTCTTGATGTGTAGCTTGGTTAAAAACGATTTCCTCAAACACTTCAAAGTGAACTTATTCTCAATACCAGCTTTATTCCTAAAAAACGTAAACGAATCACTCAACTGGTCCGCAATCGTCTTCCTTTTTATCTTCAAATCTCCAGCAATCAAATACTTATCCTTCCCCAAATTCTCCTTATAATTCAATCGAATCAGCAACGCCTCCAATTCTTTGCTATACGGAATCAACACCTTTTTAGGTTCCTTGCTGTTGTTCCAATTATGAGCCCTATCAAACTTCAAATCAGTTCCAATTAAATGCTGAATCTTGCCATCAGCATCCAACACAATATCCGAATACTTTAAAATCATTGTTTCTTCAATTCGCATCCCAGTAAATGCAACTAGTTCAATTGCATCCCTTGTATATGGTCGGTACATATTTTTTCTTTCACCAGTTGAGAATGTATGAACCGAATCCACATCCGATATGGCATCCAATAACTTGATAAAATCAGCATCGTTGACGCTAATTGGATTGGCATTTTCGTATTTTAGACTGACATCCTTAAAGTAATTCGGGATTAAATATTTCTTTTTGTCTATCAAATAGCTATTGAAGTTCTTCAATGCTTTGGTGTTATGATTATACGTTGATGTGGACTTGCATAATGGTTCCAAATGCTCGTAATACTTGCCAACAATAGCATCATTCAAATCATAGATTTTAAACGTTTTTAGGTTGGTTTTGTTGGCTTGTAAAAAGTCTGTAAAATTCAATACATACCGAATCGTTGATTTGATATAACCATTGGAACGGATGACTTGCTGGTGCTTTGGCACATCGATATTCTCTAACCAATCACTATACATCATAACGCAATCAATAAGCAATTCGGGTTTTGTATCTACTTTTGGTTCAGTTGTTATAAACTTAAATGGATTTGATAGTTCAACTTTGAATGCAAGCAATTCCTTGATTGCTTCATCATAATCCAATGAGGTTAAATCCCTCGTTTTGCGACCTCCATTTACCTTGAGTACTGCTTTGTACTTCTGTCTCTCAATCGGGTGATTACAGCCGTTATATGGGGTTTGTGATACCTCGATATGTCTGCCACAGCGTTTACAGACGACATGTAGATTTTGGAACTTATTATATTTTAATATTTTCATTTTATTGTTGTTTTTAATCCTACCACGAGGATAAATTATTTTGTTGACGTGTCAAATAGTTTTTTTGATAAATTACCCTTTGCCACATAATTATTACTTTTTTGAATAGTCGCAGAGAAGTCCATTGCATCGGCAAGGTTATCCTTGAGATAGGCTTCATATATTATTCGCCACCTATTTCCATGTTTGGCTTTAAGAGTTAGGATAAGGGGCCAGTCATAAGCTAATTCAAAATCAGCTTTGGTAACGAATTCTCCTGATGAATCCTTATAAACGATTACGTTGTTCTTTTTGCACCATGTTTTAACAGCACGTGTATCATTTTTGTTGATTAGCCTTAGAATCTCGTTGAGATACATTCTATCAACATGTAAAAAATATATTGTCATTTAGGGTTGTTTTATGGTTGTTACTTAGAGATTGAGTGGTTTCTTTTCGAATTGTCTCAATGTTTCATAATTATCAAGGGTTACATCACCAAATTTGATGTTATTGCTTTCAAGGTAATTTTCGAAGTCGCTCCAGCTTAATTGAAAGGAATCTGTTTCTTTATCGTTTTTGTCAATTGTAAAAAGATTCAATCGGCTTCCTGCTCCAATATATCTCAAGTTAACACCATGAATGTTTTCCCAAAGGTCTTCTTTGTTATTAGCTATGGTTTTAATGTACCAAACATTCGCATTTTGATAAAAGTACTTGTCAAGTTCTTCTTTATTCATTGTAAACAAAATGTCAAAATTATTATCGACTGAAAGTTCGTTTTTAGCGAATTCCACTTTCCTGTTGGTTAAGTATTCATGTACATTAAAATCTACGTTGGTTGAAGGTGTTTCTGCTTCAATTTCAATAGTTTCTTGTTTGGTATCATCTTCTTGTGGTGATTGGATTTCACCATCACTTTCATTTGGTATTTCTGCATCAGCACGAGTTTCTTTTTCGATGAATTTTACCTCTGGCACTTCAGAGAGAACTTCTTTGATAAAATCCCAATTGATATTGATTATTCTTCTTTTTATCATCTCACCATTCTTATTTTTCTTCGAAAAGGTTATACAGTTGATAAATCCTTTTTTCTCCAGATGTGGAATCGCTTTCTCAATTTGAGTTATATCCAAAAAGACATGTTTGCTTATCCACTCGTTGGAATAGGTTATTTTTATGTTGCTGTTGTCGTAATGAATAAGTTTCCTTAGAATTGATTCATTTAACCTTGTTAGGTGGTATTTTTTATCTCTCGACATTGGTGAGATAGACCAATACAACGCATCTGAATAGATTTTTTTAATTTCTTTTGTTTCTTGTTTTTCCATTTTATATGAATTTATTTTATTGTTATAGTTGAGGATTATGCCTCTTTTTCAATTATAATGGCAATCCCTAATTAAGTAAAGGACAAATTGTCTTTTTAATTCCATTTTGTCTTTGGTTCAGATAAATTGTCTTTTTATACAGATGTTTTGTCTTTTACTAAGGACAAATTGTCTTTCACTAAGGATAATTTGGTTGAAGCTATACCGAATTATACCATTATTACTATACTATACACTTTTACCTATACTGAAAATAAAACCTACATTGAAAAAGAAACCTATACTGAAAAGAAAAACCTAAATTGAAAATAGACCTATACTCCTTTTTGCAAATGGGTTGTTTATAAATTTCTTTATTTTATTAAATTTCATATTTCAATAATTAGAAAAATTGAAAAGAATAATCTCAACTAGAATAAATGCAAATCATCTTGAATACAATTGTTATTTAAAGAATACTATCAACTAGAAAACTTCTAATAGAAAACCATTTCAACTAAATTTATCTAATAGATTAATAGAACAATATCAACTAGAAAACTTCTAATAGAAAACCATTTCAACTAAATTTATTTTAAAGGGTTTTTGTTAAAACAATATCAACGAAAAACCCTTTTAAATAGTAATAATCTCAACCTAGCGGAGCTGTTTTTCTAATTACAATACAATAGTCATCTCAACTAAAAGAACAGCCGTAGGGTCATCAATACCCACCCCCCGTTCCGCTGGCCCCCCCTCCCAAAATCACCATTTATTTTATAAACCTGAAGTGTAATTACTCGGTTTAAATTGGCAAGCCGAATTAATGAATACAGGCTGAATAACAAGCTTGATTTTAGCTCATTTGCAAGCACTTTTATTAGGTTGGTTTGAACGAATATCAACGGTGATTTCAATCTGTTAAAAGGCTTTAAAATGACCAATAAAACAGTAGGTGTTTTGAACTAAGCCGCAAATCGATTTTGTCTTCTGTTTCTTTTTTGTCTTTTAGACTGTTTCCTCGATTCTCTTTTATTAAGTATTGGATTCCATTTATGTCTATCTGCAACGACATCTTGAACACTATTTACATACAAGTCTTCTTGCTTTAATGTCTTTATTTTTAATAAAGATTCTTTAGATGGCTTAACATAAGCTTTAGCTAATTCAATTTCTTCAAGAGAAATCGATTCGTTTTCTTTTTTCAAAATGTACTCAATGAATGTCGTTGCGTATAAGTACTTTCTTTTACCATCATGGACAAATGATATGATGGTATAACCGTTGATATGAGCTTTAATGGGTTTGTTTCTTTGCCCAATTATTTCACCAGTTGCTCGGTCATATTTATACCCTTTGGCTAATGCTGCCGCACATTTCTCATTATTATTTGAAATTCTATCTTGTTTGCTTAAAGCGGTTTTTAATGTAGTTTTCATGTTGTGGTTTTTTGTTAAAGTATGGTTTTTTGGATATTGCATAACATCTAAATCTGCGGGAATTGCAATTTTCTTATCTACTTGTTTAAAGAAGAACGGCACCCCATTTTTTTGACATTGGTCTCTAAGAATTCTGCCCCAATCCGTGTTGAATGGTCTTCTATTGTGTCCTGACTCACCCCCGTTAATTATCCAGTTCGGTACATCAATCAACCTTAAGTCAGAATTTTTCATTTTTACAGTTAAGTCAATCTCATCCAACTGAGGTTCTATTGATAAGAATTTCTGTCCGTTTACTTTGCTAAGTAATGGTATCCAGTCATTAGCTGTTTTTTGGTTTCCTACTGAAACACCAAACATTACATTTTTTGGAGGGTTATCTTTCCAAGACTCAGGAATATATTTGTTGATGTTTGATGCTCTTTTAGTAAGCAATAAAAACATTAGATTGGGATAGTTTGGAACTATTTCAAAAAATCTATCTCTAAGTTGTCCTGTATTCCAAAATTCATCTTGACCTTCAACAAGGAGCCTTTTTTTATGGTTTATCATTTCTTTAGGTTTCTCAAAAATATCCATCATAGAACCCACAAAAACACGATGAATTTCACCTGCTTTTTCAGCATCTTTTTGATATTTTTTTAGAGATTTTAAAGTACTAATTACCATACGTCTCGGATTTTCATCACCCCAAATGTTATTGCCTGTTCGTTTTGACATAGTACAAGCATAACATAATTCACAAAGTTCATTTACTTTTGAACATCCCATCCATAAGTTAAGGGTGTGGTGGGTCCACTCTATTTCGCTATTATAAGCCATAATATTTTATTTAAATTTGTTACTAATTAATTTTTCGATAAGGCACAAAGAAGCTACCTGCCCGATATGGGCATTTTTAGTGATAGACATAACTTTGCTTTTGTTTTGATTCTTTTCAGATGTGAAAAGAACAGTATTCCAATTTGGTTAAATTATCAGAACCAATTAAGATTCTATAATTTAGGATTTAATCTTTGACTTTACCATAAGTTCAAATTTTTGATTCGTAAATTTCTAACTAACAAAAAGTGGTTTTACGTTTAAACCAACTTCTTGCTTTTTTTGAAATTTTTTAACGTCTTAAAAAAAATCAACTTTTAACGTCTTAAAAGGGTCTTTAGAAAACGACTACTAGTCTGTCATTTCCACATGGCAAAGATACGGTCAATATGTTACTAAACAAGGGGTTAAAAATGCTGAAAATCATCAAAAAAACTTAACTAATTGATTATCAAACGAATAAAAGTACACCGTATATAGCATATAGTATTACAACAAAAAACGATGTTATTGTTATAAATATAACTAAAAAAGAGTAAAAAAGATTAAAAATGAGGTAAAAAAAGACCAAAAAAGAGGCAAAAAAAGTCGTTTTTTGGAATCAAAATATATTTTTCAAGACAAAAAACGTCTGAAAATGATTTGGAAACGCAAAAAGAATAAATTTAGAATATTTTAAATTTCGTAAAGAATACGGATGTTCTCTCTTTGGTGCAGCACAGCATCAACTATTTTATTCGTTTACACAGAAAATAAACGAATGTAGAATGAAATTTCGGATGCAAATTTTGCATCAAATAAATTGGCAATAATGAAGTAATTTGTATTGATTATCAATGTTTTATGCAATTATTTAGTCTTGTCAAATTCGTATATATTATTAAAAAGAAAGGTTAAAATGGCAAGACTATATCAATTAATAAAACTACATAATTGGTATAATTTACAACTACCAAAACCACTTTGTATTCTATATTATTGGTAATGTAATTAACCTTTGTCAGATTTGGCAAAGGCTGATTTTGGTTTGTAATTGTTTACATTAGAATGAACATTGATGCAAATTTTGCATCAAAGAAATTGGTAATAATGGAGTGATTTATATTGATTACCAATACTTTATGTAAATATTTAGTCTTGTCAAATTCGTATATATTATTAAAAAGATAGGCTAAAATGGCAAGACTATATTCAATTAATTACATAATTTGTACAATTTCAAACCACAAAACACCTTGTATTCAATACTTGTGTTTACCATAAATGAAGAAAACAAGGTTTGACCAATTAGTCAAAGGTTAAATTGATTACATCCGTCATTAGTTTTTACACAATTCAAAATCGAAATCCAACAATCCAATTTTTTTGCTGCAGTCAATATGGATAATTATCCTATCGTCTTGAACCACTACAAAGAATTCCTTTACGTTTAAAATGTACCGTAGAAGAATTCTTTGCAATCGGACATGATTTATTTTTCTTGTGGTATCATAATGGAACTCAACCTTGGTTTCTTTTGGATATAACCATTTTTCATCTAGGATTGAAAATACTTTGAAGTTTGTCACTCCATAGAATCGTGCCATGTGGAGATAAATCCTTGATAAATTTACATCTTTCATAACTATTCGACTTTTAGGTTATCTAACAACAGTTTTACTTTCTTTACCGTATTTGCAGAAACCTTATAATCTGATTCTGATGATAATTTTGCTATTTGTCTAAGTGATAGAGTAGGATTCGTTTTAAGAGCCTTTACTGTACGTTTATGTTTTGATAAAGTTACCTCTGCCGAATCTGTTGTACCCTCCTGTCTTCCTTTATATAGGAAAGGGTTTCTTAGACGAGCCGCTAATATCCCTTCTTTCTGACGCTCAAGAAGGCTAGTTTTTTCTAAGGAACTAAGCTCGCTTAAAATTGTGGTTATTAGGTTAAATACAGGATTAGCTTTTCTATTTATCATTGATTCTAATCCTAGATTATCGATTTTAACAACAACTCCTTTATCATAGAAGTATTGAAGTGTTTGAAGAACGTTGATAGTATTTCTTCCGCAGCGGTCAATAGCGTGAAAACTTAAGTAATCAATTTCGCCAGCTTCAATAGCTTCAATAAGCTTTTTCCCCTCTGTTCTTTCAGCAAATGGAATCGAACCGCTAATTATATCAATGAACAAAGTTTCGTCTGGATGTGCTTTTGCAAGCTGACGCAGGTTAGTTTGATTTTTGGTGCTCTGGCGAATGTAACGTGCTTTTTTCATAATAGGTTAGTTTAAAGTAGAAAATTGTGCAAAAAAAGGATGGTGCTTATTGCACGGGTTTAGTGATGCGTTTGCTTATTATTTGAAATATTTGTTTTCTGAAGTGTATGACTATAGTCTAATATTTCACAAGGCGAGTCTAATACTTATTTCGTTCCCCCGCCAGTCTTTTATAAATTATTTTAATTTTTTTTCACGCTGTAGCTCCCGTAAATAGAGAGTTGTTGTAAATAATTGATGTTTGCCCACGGCAAAATCTGTCTTTCTTGACATGGGGAGATATTTATCAATAAACCGATAAATATCATGTCAACAACTATAACCCAAACCAACCAAGAAGGAATAAATGTTTTATCATTATTCGATGGCATCTCCTGTGCCAAATTAGCTTTAGAGAAAGCTGGAATCAAAATCAATAAGTATTATAGTAGCGAAATCTGTCCTCATGCACTAGCTATCCAAAACCACCATTATTCGGGTGATACAAATTACATTCAATTAGGTGATGTTTGTAAGATAAAAGGAATTGAACTTAGTGATGAAATTGACCTTATTATCCAAGGACCACCTTGTACCCAATTGACAAGTGTGAACTCTAAGGACCGCTCAGGTTTAGTAGGACCTGACTCACGCCTTTTTTACGAATCGTTAAGGATTCTTAAGGAATTGAAATCTAATCGACATTCAGACAAAAAAATATATTTCTTAATGGAGAATGTTTGGAGTATGAACAAAAAGGATAAAGACGAGATAACCAAAGAACTTACTTCTATTTTCAAAGACACCCAACTGGTAATGATAAATTCAGCAGATGTAGCACCAGCAAATAGAAGAAGGCTCTACTGGTCCAACATTCCGAATATTGGAGTTCCTGAGCCTGTAGAAATCAAATATCAAGATATTGTTGTGAATGGTTATGTTGATAGGGATAAAGCGAATGTTTTGTTAGGTAGCAATATCACACTCACCAATGGAATATTCAGGTATTACAAGATGAATATTGGCAACCTTATATATAAGGACAAGGAATTCGCTGAATTATCAACCGAACAAAAACTATTGGCATATCCGTTTATACTTAATAAATCTGGGTATATGGGTAAACCAAGGTCAGGATTTGGAGAGTATGATTTTCCCAACGAATGCTACAGATTACCAAGTGTTTTGGAATGTGAAAGGCTTATGACAATCCCAAACGGTTATGTTTCTGATGTACCAAGTGTTTCAAAAACGAATAAATTAAAAGCTATTGGATTGGCAATGACTGTTGATGTCATTGCTAGTTTGGTTGCGAATTTAAAATAATAATGCTATGAAGATTAAATTAAATTCAGGGATAGAATTAAAAGTTGAGGCATATCATAGAACAAATACGTATGCTGGTCTTATATTAGGCACCCCATCAAGTGAATCAAATCAACGATTATTAAATCAGCTAAGCTATCCAAAGGATTGGGGAGGTAGAGAATATGTAACGAAGAAATCTGATATGTATGCTTCTAAGGATATTCTAAAGCCTGTAATAAACTCGGTGTGGCTTTCTTCATCAGAACCAATTAAGGATAAAAATTCCTTTGGAGCAGATTTAGTAGTTATGTTTTTTTCTGATGAAAATCTTGATATGACAATTCAACAGATTATTTTATATGGTGTACGAGATATAGAATGGGATAAATTCGCAACAGATTTTTGGATTTAAATTTATTCACTTCATTTATTTTATAAAAAAATAATTGAATAAAATGTAAGATTTTATTAAATCTGTTTGCCACAATGAAAACAAAAATTGGTCATTCCCAAATACAAAGCTGGGTATTAATCCATAACCAGTTCGGCTATATTAGAAAAAGGGTTCAACTTTAATTAAAAAAGTCAAACCCTATATTTTTTAACTTATATACTTTTTAGAATAGTGTCTTTTTAAAAATTAATCGATAAGTTTATTAATTAACAATTTTGAAAACTCATTTTCATCCAAACCTTTTTCAAACAAATTTTTTAATTTTACATATTTGTCTATACTTATCCCTAGAATTATATGCCTAAAATTTGTTTTTTCTTTAAATCAAAATCTTCCTGATTTATTATACCACTTTGCAGAAGTTCATTTAATTTTTCTAATTCTAATAAATAATTTTCTTTGTTAATGCTAACAATTTTATCTGCAGAATTTAAACCATCTTCACTATTTTTTTTAATCTCAAAAACTTTGCTTTCTAGCTCATTTATTAATTTTAAATCATCTAGGGTAGCATAGAACTCAATATTATTACCACTGTTGTTTCCAATAATTACTAAATAACCTTTATTCGAAAAAAATTTTAAGATTATTGAATCAAAAAACCTAAACTCTAAAAATACATCAAGCATGAAAATAAAAAAACTAATAAAAGTTAATACGAATAATAATAAACCAGAGTAAAATAAAATATCGCTTGTGTTAGGGTTTTGAAATGAAAGAACTTTGTTAAAAATCATCAAAAAAAAACTTATTGCCAAAGCTCTAGACAATAAGCCTACAGTTGTAATACGGTTTTCTTGGTAATCATTGTACCGAAAATTATCTAAATTTTTAAAATTAATCGTGTTGCTATAATTTGTTGCAGAAGCAATGATTTTATCTTTAATAAATTCTATAGTTACTCCAGATGAAAAATTAAAAATTTCACTGGATTGGATAGGTCTTTTCATAACTAAGGGTTAAATTGATTTTTGAATCAGTTCAAAATATTATTTATTTTGATAGCCATCTATAAATCCTTCATTCCAACATGGAGGTAATGTTCCAATCATCCCATACCCATTATTACATTCACGAATATAAGTATTAGGGTCATCCCATGGAGAATGTTTCCCTGTCTCGTAGCCTTTTTTATATCCTTCACTTTTAGAGTCACATTCTACTTTGCCTTTGTCATTACCACTTCCAAAAGCCATAAAAAGAAATAATCCAACAACTAATAACGAAACAATAATCTTTATTTTTTTTTTCATAAGTCTATTTTTTTTATTTTATTTAAAATTAATCTGCATAAAAAGAACCTTCATACATATCTAAGTCTTTTGGAATAAAGGATTTATCATGTATATCGGTTTCAAATGGAATAAGTGCCAACCAAATTAAACTTTCGTATTTATATATTCTTGCATATCTAGTTTTACCAAGGTTACTTGTATATTTAATCAATGTCTCGTCTGAACTAGTACTTTCGGGTGGATTGGCTAATTTTGACAAATCTTCTGCAGAAAATTTATCAACTATCTGCCAAGTACCAGAAAATTCATCATTTGTTCCAGAAGAATGTCCAACAGTTGTGTTATAATCATTTGAATAATCGGAATCTGCACTCCATTCTTCTTTTGAAATATAGGTTCCATCATTATTCAATATGGTTTCAGTCTTTACATCCATACCAATTTGGTCAACTGAATGAGAATCACGAAATTTTTTATCAGCAAACATTTCTTTTGAATTCTTTACCCATTCCGATTTTTTATCCTCTTCCCCACTACCAAAAGCAATAAATAAGAAAATCAATCCAATAATTGAAAAGCTAATAATTTTTAAATATTTTTTATTCATGTTAATTTTGATTTAAAAGATTAATATTCATTTGAAAATTTTTTAATTTTAATTTTTTAATTTCAATTAATTGATTGTTTATAATAATGTTATCTATATAATTCTTTACCATTAAACTCAAATTTTTCAAGGCAGTCACCATCTGAATTTCTAACCTCAAGGTTTCCTCCACTTTTTATTGAAAAATCATATCTTTGAGTGTGTTCTGTTTCTTTCATTGAACTACAAGGGTTATACTCTTCAACTACATCTAATGTAAAAGTTTCACCTGGTCTTCCCCAGTCCTTATATCCTTTACCTTGAATATTATCGGAAACATTTATAGTATTCCCATTAATATTTACAATACTCTCAATACTTTTATTTTTTCCCTGATTGTCTGATATAATAAAACTAGAGCAATACCATTTTCCTTGCATGGCTTCAATAACAGATTGCTCACTAGACCAATCTTTTACTACTATTGATTGTTTTTGATTTGAGCCATCACTTGAATTGTTAGTTTTTCCTGAACTAAGAGCAAAAAAAACAAATACCCCTAATATTAATATCGAGCTAATAATTTTTAATTTTTTTTTCATCTTTTTTTGTTAATTGGTTTATATATATACTAAGAATAAATGCGATTAAACTTAAAAGAAAGTCGATTGGGTCATACGTCCCCTCAAATATTTTAAAAGCCTGTGCTATTTCTACTAAACATCCAAAAAAGAATGGTAATAGTAACCAATAATTAATTTGGTTATTCCATAAAATCAAATAGACAGATGAAAATGAATACACCCAAAGAGCATCTGGTAAAGAAAAATATACCCAAGTAGGTATACTCTTTTTAAAAGGATAAAAGAATCCTCTAGTTAAGTTTATCCATTTTGTAAATCCAATATTTTCAAACCAACCAAACATTTTTATAGATGTACTCCTAAAAGACACATATATCAACATTCCGACTATCATTGGCATTAAAACATTATAAACAATCTTTAAAGAGATTTTAATCAACTTCATAATCATTTGATGCTAATATTTTTTCAAACTTAAATCAAATTAATCACCAAAAAATTAAGAATTATTTACCATTAACTTTTTATGTTACAACGTGTTTAAGATGCCTCTCAAATTGAGAGGCATCTTGAAACATTTTATAAGCATTTCACTTTTCCGTAAGCATGTTCTTTAAATCGATTAACAACTTTTATTTCTTGAATATTTTTTTTACAATTTGGACTATTTGTTTTCACTACTTTTGAGTTAGCATACCAAACAATTGGCGAAATTACAGATACAAGTGTCAAAGTAGGATACCATCTTCTTGATGGTAAAATGCGGATTTTCTGAATATCACTGTAATATATTTTGGTGTTGTTTTTTGCAACAACTAAATAGTCTGGGTTAATTTCTAAAATATTACTAGCTATCTTTTTATTGTCTTTAGTCGTAATCGTTAAAGCCGTTCTATAACTTAAAAAATATTCATCTGTACCAGTTCTTATTCTCAATGCAGGATTTATAATTTTTTCTGCATTATCACCAGTAGTTTTGACAGCATCACCAACTTTTTGTAGTTCAAAGGATATAGCATCTGTTTTGATGTCTTTTACAGCTCCTGAATTAAAATCATATATTGTTGGCAATTCAAACAATAAAGAATTTCCAACAAGTGAAACTCCTGTCCATAATGGATTTAGCTTAGTTTCAATACTGGTGTTAAAATCCTTATATCCTTCTTTTGTAATTTTTACTGCATATTCTTTTCTTTTTTTAACTTCATATTTTATTGGAGACTTTCCAACAAGTTCATTGTTAACATAAACATTAGATTCTTTAGGTGTTCCAGATATCTCAACTACCTTTGAAGTGGTATTTCCTCTAAATACAGAAGCACATGAGGTTAGTGAAATTAAAATAACCATTACTAGGGAATTCTTTAAAATTTCTTTAAAATACATTGATTTAAATTTTAGTACATTTAATTGGATTGTTTTCATTTTATAAATTTTTTTTATGTGTTAATATTTTGCAAATATATAAAAACCTTTAAATAATACCCCTTTATTTAAAGGTTAATTAAATAAAGGCTTTATTCTAATATTGAATGATATACATTTGATATGGTCAAAGAAAAAAAAGAGAAATCTAAAGAGGTTTTACTCCTAGCTGAAAGAATAAAAAGCTTAAGAAAAAAGGCTGGTTATACAAGCTATGAAATTTTTGCTTATGACAATAACATAACCAGAAGTCAATGGGGAAGGTATGAAAAAGGAGAAGATGTTAGATTTACAAGCTTAGTAAGAATATGCAAGATTTTTAAAATTTCTCTTGAGGATTTTTTTTCAGAAGGGTTTAATTAATCTTGGCTTATCAACTTTTCAAAACATGTTGCTCCTACCCAACATAACAATTCAAACATTTTACTTAAGCGAAATACATTATTAATTAAAATAGAGCGTAAGGGTTTTTGAACAGCATCAAACTTTATCTTGGATTCATTAGTGTTCTCAACGATTAACAATTGTATCTTCAGGAGCAACCATGTGCTAACGATATACAATAAATACGTGCTAAATTCCCTAGTTGAGTAGCTATATAACTTTTTTTGCTTCAAAAATTTCTAAAAAAATTTTTAACGACCCCTACCTAAAAAAAATTAATCGAACATTATCAAAGGACTACTCATGACCTAAACAGGCAGGTGTATCGCTAGGTGGTAACGGGAGGAGGGGCTGGTGTTGATTTGCAGGGTGTACAATTACACAAAAGTGTATATAATATGTTGATTTATGTCTTGCCATTTTAACCTATCTTTTTAATAATAACAATCAAAATGGCAAGACATATTTTATTATTAACATACTGAATAATAAGGGCTTTAATACTATTTGTGTTGATTATTGTGATGCAAAATTTGCATCAAAAATTTGTGTTTAATTTCTATAACTTTTCTGGTCGAAGAGTAAGATATTCTATACTTCGCAATACCGTAAAAAATCGTATATAACCTAAAACAGTATTTTCTAAATGTTTTTCATTGGTAGTATTTATTTTTGCTCTACTTTTGAAAAATTATTTATCAAGTTAGAGTTTAAATTTTATTTGTTGTCATAGTATAAGTATTTTTCAGGGTAAAAAAGCTTACGAATATTAAACAATTATCTTGGGTGTACTTAATAGGTGGCAAAATGCTTAAAAATGCACGATTTTGCATTACTTAAAAAACGTTAACCCCAGTAAAATAAGGGATTGTTTAAATATAGATGCTACTGGCAGGCAAGAGGTGGTCGGTTCGAATCCGATATTCTCCACAAGACTAAAATCAGCCCTAAAATATCGTTTTTAGGGCTTTTTTGTAGGTAAAAAGTAACAAATAATGGGGTTAAAAAGTACTCTTTAGCACTGTTTTAGCACTGATTATTTTTGATTAAAAAATGCTTAAGTACCTATTTTCCTAGCTTCTTTATTTTTTCTATTTGTCGCTCAAGTGATTTTTTAGCTGCTAACTCATCTAATTCTTGCTTTTTAGTTAGTTTTTTCTCTGGTTTAATAGGCTGTAAAATTTCGGAAACTACCTCTTTCGCTAAATCTTTAACACTTATACTATTTTCATATTCACGTAATTCCTTGGTCATTTCATGGAGCTTTAGCCGTGATGGTATAGATTGAATCTCATTCATCAACTCATATTGTAAAATAAGTGAATAAAGGGTCTTACTCGCAAGAGTAATATCTTCTATTGTAATTTGAGCACCGACATGTTTACCAGTGTTAATGCCGTTTTTGAAGTTGTATTCAAGTTCTTTTAGTCTTTCAACTGTTTTGTTAACATTACTAGTTTCAAATGAAACAGAAAAAAGGACACGGGACGTGTGTTTGAATGAAGTGCAAAAAACACTGTCTAGCAGATTGATTAGGTTAATTACCGTCATATAAAAAGTGCTTTATTTTTTAGTTTAGCAATTATAGTGAAAATAAAGTAATCTTGAACACTTTATGGGATAGTGTCCCGATTGGATAAATTTAACCTTTACCATTTTTGGTAAAGGCTAAAATGATTTTAAA
>Ga0214919_10005337_pt1 | contig 18308 bp, 14 predicted proteins | sample LL1503_MetaG_FD_177994 | JGI IMG/M metagenome (GOLD analysis project Ga0214919, IMG submission 177994) | Freshwater microbial communities from Lake Lanier, Atlanta, Georgia, United States - LL-1503 | ecosystem: Environmental > Aquatic > Freshwater > Lake | place: USA: Georgia | collected...
TGGCTGGCGGTGGTGTGGCATTGCTGCGCGCTCGTCAAAACGCTGGCACCATCAAGGGCGACAACGCTGACCAAGACGCTGGCATCAAGCTGGTGTTGAAAGCCATCGAAGCGCCTTTGCGCGAGATCGTGTACAACGCAGGTGGCGAGCCATCTGTGGTTGTCAACGCTGTGATGGCTGGCAAAGGCAACTACGGATTCAATGCTGCCAACGACACCTACGGTGACATGATTGAAATGGGCATTTTGGATCCCACCAAAGTGACACGCACTGCTTTGCAAAACGCAGCGTCCGTGGCCTCTTTGATGTTGACCACAGAGTGCATGATTTCAGAAGCACCAAAAGAAGAATCTGGCGCCGGTGGCATGCCTGACATGGGCGGCATGGGTGGAATGGGCGGCATGGGCATGTAATTGCCCGCTGCTTCAAAGGTCTGCAAAGACCTTTGACCTCGCTCAAAAAAACCCTGCAAGAAATTGCGGGGTTTTTTTTCGTCGCGCTCAACTCAGACAATTTAATTGAGCGACGCACTGACAAAAAATAGACTATCGAATTTTGTGTAACAGCTGCGCCGTAGAAGCATCCAAATCCGCTACATCTCCCGACAAAATTCGAGCATGAATGTCCTTGGCCAACACCTTTCCCAGCTCCACCCCCCATTGGTCAAAGCTGTTGATGCCCCACACTGCACCACTCACAAACACACGGTGTTCTTGCAAAGCAATCAAGGCCCCCAAGTTGAAGGGTGTTAAATCTTCAAGCAAGATAAACGTGCTCGGACGGTTGCCCGCAAAGTTTTTGTGACCATCCACATCTGACTTACCCAGCATCAAGGCTTGCGCTTGCGCCAGCGCATTGGACAACAACAAAGCTTGGTGATCAGGCAAAGTATGTGTGGCGTTTTTAACAGCCACAAATTCGAGCGGCACCACATCGGTTCCTTGGTGCAGCATTTGGAAAAATGCATGCTGTCCATTGGTGCCGGGTTCGCCCCACAACACAGGCGTTGTGCCATACGGCAAAGTTTGTCCCGCATGATCCACCTGCTTGCCATTGCTCTCCATTTCAAGCTGCTGCAAATAAGGCGCGTAGCGTTTCAAGGCGCTGTGATAGGGCGCAATGCAGCGACTGGTGTAGTGCATAAAATTGCGATACCAAACATCCAGCAGGCCTAAGCGCACTGGCAAGTTCTGCGCAGGCTCGGCATTCAAGAAGTGTTGGTCCATGGCATGCGCGCCCGCCAAAAACGAACGGAAATGATCCGCGCCAATGGCAATGGCCAAAGGCAAACCAATGGCCGACCACAATGAATAACGGCCGCCCACCCAATCCCAGAAGCCAAAGCAAGTTTGAATGCCAAATTGGCCAGCCGCTTCCACATTGGTGGTGAGCGCCGCAAAGTGACGCGACACATTCGTGCCGCCTTGTGCTTCAAACCAACGCTTGGCCGACAAGGCGTTGGTCAGCGTTTCCAAAGTAGTGAAGGACTTAGACGCCACCAAGAACAAAGTCTTCTCAGCCCGCAAGCCTTGCAATACCGCATCGAGTTCATGGCCATCCACATTGGACACAAAGTGAAAGCGTTTGCCCTTCATGGCAAAAGACTGTAGGGCCATCACAGCCATCTGCGGGCCCAAATCAGAGCCGCCAATACCAATGCTCACCACATCGGTCATGTGCTCGTCTGCGCGAATTTTTTCAGCAAACGCCAACATGGCATTCAAGGTGTCGTGCACATCTTTCAAAGGCAGCTTCAAAGCCGTAGGTAGCGATTCATAAGATGCCCCTTGAACAGGCTGGCGCAACAACCAATGCATCACCGCTCTATTTTCTGTGGTGTTGATGGCCTCGCCTTGGAACATGCGATTGCGGTGCGCCAATAAGCCAGTTTGCTGCGCCAAAGCCAACAGCTGTGCCTCCACCTTGGCATCCCAATGATTCTTTGACAAGTCAGCAAACACACCAGGCGCCTCTTGGCTAAAGTGCACTGCGCGCCCAGCATCGCGCGCAAATTCAGTGCGCAAATCAAAGCTAGAAAACGCCTTGGCATGTTCGCCCAAGTTTTTCCATGCCGCAGTTTGATCAGCTCGCATGTTGACCCTTTCAGCCTAATTTCTTCATGCTACGCATTAAGCATTTTGCGCCGCCAGCATCAAGCCTTCTAACTTGATGGCATCGACACAGAAAGCCCGAATACCTTCGGCCAATTTTTCGGTGGCCATGGCGTCTTCGTTCAGCGCAAAGCGGAAACCTGCTTCGTTGTATTGAACCAAAGGCAAGTCCATGCCTTTGGCGGCATGGGCGTCAAGCGAAGCGGTCAAAGCAGTTTGGTTGGCGGAAAGCAACGCCAACAAATCTGGGCTGATGGTGAGCAAATCACAACCTGCCAAGGCCACAATTTGACCCACGTTGCGAAAGCTCGCACCCATGACCTCGGTGGCAATGCCATTCTTCTTGTAATAGTTGTAAATGGCGCGCACAGACTTCACACCGGGGTCGTTGGCGCCTGCATTCAACGCCTCATCCCACCCAGTGCCGGCCGTCTTTTTGTACCAATCGTAGATGCGTCCGACGAAGGGCGAAATCAATTGCACCTTGGCTTGACCACACGCCACCGCCTGCGCAAAGGAGAACAGTAACGTGAGGTTGGTGTGAATGCCTTCACGCTCTAATTCGGCGGCTGCTTGAATGCCTTCCCAAGTGGCTGCAATTTTGATCAACACGCGCTGGCGCGAAATACCTTGCGCTTCATACAAGCTCATCAAACGACGCGCACGCGCCAAGGTGGCCGCGGTGTCAAAACTCAAACGCGCATCCACTTCCGTAGACACACGACCTGGAATGGTCTTCAAAATTTCGCAACCAAAGCGCACCAACAAATGGTCCATCACCACATCCAAAGGCTGCCCTTTGTGCGCAGCAACTGACTCAGAAAGTAAAGGTGCGTATTCGGGTTTTTGAACAGCCTTCAAGATGAGCGACGGGTTGGTGGTCGCGTCTTGGGGTTGGAACTGAGCCAATTGTTTGAAGTCACCAGTGTCTGCAACAACAGTGGTGTGTGATTTGAGCGCGTCGAGTTGGTTCATGGCAATTAAATAAATTCAATCCTTGAATTATCGATGAAACAAAGTTACATTACAAACTCATTTTTATGTAACAAATGAACATGTCTTTTGATTTGGTCTTTTTTGGCGGCACCGGCGACTTGGTTTGGCGCAAATTGATGCCCGCCCTGTTTCAAGCATTCCGCCACGGCACATTGCCCGAGGGCGGCCGAATCATTGGCGTTGCCCGCGACAGCATGACAGATGAGCAATACCGCACGCTCATCCAATCGCGTTTTGAGCAGGTCGAGGGTGCCAAACGTCCCAATGATGAAGAATTTGCACGGTTCAAGGCCATGCTTTGCTACGAGCGCGTAGATTTGTCCAATCCAGACGATTACGCCAAACTGGCGGCAAGATTGGCCGAACGCGAAACAGAGCACGTGGTGATGTACTTGGCTACGGCCCCCAGCCTGTTCAACACGGTCTGCGAGCAACTCGCCATCGCCAAACTGAACACGCCCAAAACACGCATCGTGTTGGAGAAACCCTTGGGCCACGACCTCAAGTCCAACAAGGCCATCAACCAAAGTGTCCGCCAAGTTTTTGGTGAAGATCAGATTTTTAGGATCGACCATTACTTGGGCAAGCCTTCAGTGCAAAACCTGTTTGCCTTGCGCTTTGGCAATGCTTTGTTCGAACCGCTTTGGCGCCGTGAACACATTGCCAACATTCAGATCACGATTGCAGAAGAACTCGGCGTTGAAAAACGCGGTGCGTTTTATGAAAAAACCGGCGCACTGCGCGACATGGTGCAAAACCATGCACTGCAATTGTTGTGCGCCATTGCCATGGAGCCGCCCATCAATGCGCATGCCGATGCCATTCGCGATGAGAAGCTTAAAGTGCTGCGCGCCCTCAAGCGCTGGACCCCTGAAACCCTGAACCAACACGTGGTTCGCGGCCAATACAGTTCAGGCAATTTGAATGGCCAAGCCGTTCTTGGTTACAACGAAGAAACCGGTGTCAACGCCAACAGCTGCACCGAAACTTTTGTCGCATTGCGAACTGAAATTGCCAACTGGCGTTGGGCCGGTGTGCCCTTCTACATTCGAACGGGAAAACGCTTGGCATCGCGCGAAGGCTACATTGAAATCAATTTTCGGCCCACACCGCATGCCATTTTTCAAGCACCCTCTGGCGGCGTTAACAAACTCATCATTCATTTGCAGCCCAAAGACGGTTTGGCATTGCATCTTTTTGCCGAGGGGCAAAACAAACGCATTCAAAATGGCAAGCAAGCATCGGCGCAGCTCAGTCCGGTTCACCTTGATCTCGATTTTGACAAACGTTTTGGCAGTGAGCGCGTGGGTGCCTACGAGCGATTGCTGTTAGATGTCCTCGATGGCCGTTTGAATTTATTTGTTCGAAGTGACGAGCAAGAAGAAGCTTGGCGTTGGGTTGAGCCCATTCTTCAGCATTGGGCTGCAGACACACAAGGACCCCGTCATTACGCCGCAGGCACTTGGGGCCCCAGTGCTTCAAGCGCCATGATTGCACGTGACGGATTTTGTTGGTCAGAGAAAATTTAAACCATGCTTGACCGCATCAAAGCTTCACTGCCTTCCTTGGCCCCAGCCGAACAACGCGTTGGCAAATTGGTCTTGCAAGACCCGCGTGCTTTTGCCAATTTACCAGTCACACAACTGGCGGACCGTGCACATGTGAGCAAACCCACCGTGGTGCGATTTTGCAGAAGCGTGGGTTATGACGGCCTGTCTGATTTCAAACTCAAACTGGCTGGCAGTGTGAGCGAAGGTGTGCCCTTCATTCACCGCAGCGTGGACGCCGACGACAAAACCACCGAAGTGATGGTGAAGGTGATCGACAACACAGTGGCGGCATTTTTGAAATACCGCAACGACGCCTCTGCCTCCGCGCTAGACCAAGCCGTTCAGGCCTTGGCACAGACCCACAGCACTGGCAAGCGCATTGAGTTTTACGGTTTGGGCAACTCCGGGATCGTGGCCCAAGATGCACAGCACAAATTTTTTCGCTTAGGCATGAACACCATTGCCTACAGCGACGGCCACATGCAAGTGATGAGTGCCTCCATGCTGGGCCAAGGCGATTGCGTGGTGGTGATTTCCAACTCAGGCCGCACGCGCGATTTGATGGACGCTTGCGACATTGCAAAAAAGCGCGGCGCCACCACCATCGTGATCACGGCCAGTGGCTCGCCCTTGGCTACATCAGGTCAAATTCATTTGACGGCAGACCATCCAGAAAGCTTCGACCGCTACAGCCCCATGGTCTCAAGGCTGATGCATTTGTTGATCATTGACATTTTGGCCACCACCGTGGCGCTGCGCATTGGTGAGACCTTGCAACCTGCTTTGCGCGAAATGAAAAACAATTTGCGCAACAAACGCTATACCTGAAGCGCCCTGCAAAAAAACACTCAGTGCTTGTACAACTTGCCGTCTTTGACAATCACTTCAATGTGATCGCCTTGGCCCAACAAACAAGAAATATCCGTCAGGGGGTTGCCATTGACCAGCAGCAAATCGGCAATGGCACCCGCTTTGACCACGCCCAGTTGTCCCGCCATGTTCAACAATTCGGCAGCATTCACCGTGGCTTGTTGCAAGGCTGCGCCATTGCCCAAAATACTGGCACGAATGCGCAACTCTTCAGACTGATGGCGGTGTGACTCGCCTAACAAATCGGTGCCCAAGGCCATTTTCACGCCCGCCTTGGCCAGAATTTCCAAAGCCTTTTGGCCTTGACTGCGAACTGTTTCAATTTTGGCCACAGACACAGCAGGCAGCCCTAGGCTGGCGCCTTCATTGGCCAAGGCTTCGTAAGTGATCAAGGTGGGCACCATGAAAGCATTTTTTTCAGCCATGAAATTGGAAGTGGCCTCGTCGATCAGGTTGCCATGCTCAATGCTTCGCACACCATAAGCCACTGCCCTTTGGATGGCCTTGGACGTATAGGCATGGGCCATGACATACGTACCCGCATGATCTGCCTCTTCCACAATGGCCCTGATTTCAGGTTCTGAATAGCCCAAGTAATGAATGGGGTCGTTGGGCGAAGCCACGCCGCCTGAGGCCATGATCTTGATTTGATTGGCGCCCTTCATGATTTCTTCGCGCACCGCCAGTCGCACATTGTCAACGCCGTCGACCACCCGCGCCAAATCGCCAACCCGACTTGAACAACCGCAGGGCTCAATCACATCACTGCGCGGACGGCCATCGCCGTGGCCCCCTGTTTGCGACAACGCACGGCCCGAGGCAAAAATGCGGGGGCCTTCCACCATGTCGGTGCGGGTGGCTTCGGCTAAATTCCAGTCGCCACCGCCGGCATCGCGCACCGTGGTGAAACCCCGCATCAGCATGCCCTTCATGATGGGCAGAGCGCGCAAAGTGGCAAACACGTTAGGCTGGTTGGCCGTGACATTGAGGTTCAAATGCGCGGCAATGACATGGACATGGCAGTCGATCAAGCCCGGCATCAGGGTTTTACCTTGGGCCTTGACCACCTTGGTGCCAGATGCAATGAAAACGTCTGGCTGATGGGGAACGACCGACTTGATAAGGCCGTTTTCAACCCAAACGTCTTGGCCCAATTTGATCTGCAAGGACGCCACATCGAGCACATTGGCAGATTGAAACAAGATCGTGTTCATGGTTGAGTAGCCTGTGACTGCAAAAACCACATTAAAACCGAAAATTTCGGCCTTGTCTCACTGGGCAATTACCCTGATTTCGCTTGCGACATGGGGCCGCCCTCCCCTAGAATGTGAAGGTCACACAACTTAGACAGGATTTAGCATGTACCAACGCTTCCTCAAAACCTCACGCTGGCTGACGCTGGCTGTGGGTGTATCAGCCTCGTTGCTAGGCTTTACTGGCGCTCAAGCTGCCGAACTCAAATGGGCTGCTCAAAACGATATTTTGACGCTCGACCCTCACTCCCAAAACCATGCCACCACCAACAACATCGTTGGCCATGCCTACGAAGCTTTGGTGCGTTATGACAAGAATTACAAAGTTGAGCCTTCATTGGCTACCAGTTGGTCCAACGTCAACCCAACTACCGTGCGTTTCAATTTGCGCAAAAACGTCAAGTTCCATGATGGCTCCAACTTCACAGCCGACGACGTCGTATTTTCATTCGATCGCATTCGTCAGCCTCAAGGCACGATGGCCATCTACGTGGCTGGCGTGAAGGAAATGAAAAAGGTTGACGACCACACCTTGGACGTCATTTTGGACAAGCCCAACCCCACCATGATGAACAACTTCACAACGTTCTTGATCATGAGCAAGTCATGGGCCACCAAGAACAAGTCTGAAAAAGTTCAAGACTACAAAGCCAAAGAAATCACCTACGCGTCTAACAATACCAACGGCACAGGCCCCTATGTCATCAAAGAATGGCAGCCCGACCAAAAGTTGGTCATGACACACAACAAAGCTTGGTGGGACAAGCTCCAAGGCAATGTGACTGACGTGATCTATACGCCTATCAAATCTGACCCAACCCGCATTGCTGCACTTTTGGCTGGCAACGTAGATGCCGTCACTGACTTGCCCACGCAAGACGTGGCACGTCTGCGCAGCACATCCACATTGTCTGTGTTGGACGGCCCAGAAGTTAGAACCATTTTCTTTGGTTTGGACCTGGGTAGCGACGAGTTGAAGTACGGCCCCAAAGGCAAGAATCCTTTCAAGGATGTCCGTGTTCGCAAAGCTTTGAGCATGTCAATTGATCGCGTTGCCATTCAACGCAGCATCATGCGCGGCCTGTCTATTCCTGCAAGCCTGATCATCGCCCCAGGCGTGAACGGCTACACCGCCGACATGGACAAAGTGGCACCTGTTGACGTTGAAGGTGCTAAGAAGCTTTTGGCTGAAGCTGGCTATCCCAGTGGCTTTGAATTTACCCTTGACTGCCCTAACAATCGCTACGTCAATGACGAAGAAGTTTGCCAAGCCGTTGTCAACATGTGGGCCCGCATTGGTGTCAAGACCAAACTCAACGCCATTAACTTTGGCCCTTTCATTGCCAAAATTCAAAACTTCGACTCTAGCGCTTACCTGCTGGGTTGGGGCGTTGCCACCTACGATGCGCAATACTCATTACAGTCTTTGGTCATGACGCGCACACAAGGCGCCGATGGCAGTTTCAACTTGTCCAAAGTGAGCAACGCCAAGGTAGATGCACTGACCGAGGCGATGAAAACAGAAACTGACAAAACCAAACGCGACGCCATGATCAAAGAAGCTTTGACCATCACACGCGACGAAGTTTTGTACATTCCTTTGCATCATCAGATGCGCCCATGGTCCATGAAAAAGAATGTCACCATGACGCACAACTCGAACGATGCGCCCAAAATGTACTTCGTGACCGTCAACTGATCCTCAGTTGCCTCAACGACAAAGCCGCTCCTAGGAGCGGCTTTTTTTCGTCTTCGTCAGTTAAGAGTGCGACTCTCAAGGGGACTTCAATGCCTGCCTTCTTCTACAGCATGGCACGCAATCTTGATGCCGTTGATGTTTTTCAAAACTGGTCGTTCAATTCTGCAGCGTTCGTTGGCCAGAGGGCAACGCGGATTGAAACTGCAACCGGGTGGTGGATTCAGCGGGTTGGGCACCTCGCCTTGAACAGGCGTGCGCGCGCGGCCTGTGTCTTTCATTTTGGGAATGGCGTCTAACAGCATGCGCGTGTAGGGGTGCTGAGGGTTGTCAAACAAGGTGTGCTTGTCTGCCAACTCCACCAACTGTCCTAAATACATCACGCCCACTTTGTCGCTCACATGCCTGACCACGGCCAAGTTGTGCGAGATGAACAAATAGGTGAGGCCGCGTTCGCGCTGCAAATCTTTCATGATGTTCAGCACTTGGGCTTGCACGCTGACATCCAAGGCCGATGTAGGCTCGTCACAGACCAAAAATTCTGGGGCGGTGGCCAAAGCACGCGCAATGGAAATACGCTGTCGCTGCCCTCCAGAAAATTGGTGCGGGTACTTTACCATGTCAAGCGCCGACAAGCCAACCGACTTGAGCAATTCGGCCACTCGGTCTTTCAACTCTTGCTCGTCTTTGATCAGGCCATGTTCGTGCAAGGGCTCGCCCACAATGGCTTCAACCGTCCACCTGGGATTCAAGCTGGCGTAGGGGTCTTGAAAAATCATCTGGATGCGCTTGCGCATGGCCTTGGCATCGCTTGATTTGAAGGCAGCGTGCGCATCTTGTCCATCAAAGGTCAGGCCGCCGCGGGTGGGTTCATACAGGCCCACAAGCAAACGTGCAACAGTGCTTTTGCCGCAACCTGACTCGCCGACCAACGCCAAAGTTTTGCCGCGCTCAATTTCAAAACTCACGCCATCGACGGCTTTGAGCAATTGGCGTGGTTTGCGCTCAATGACTCGACTAAGCCATGGCGCAGAGACATCAAAAGTTTTGGCCAAGTCACGGGCAATGACCAAGGCTTGAGAATTTTGTGGAGAGTTTGGAACGCTCATAACACGCCCTCCAATGTGTTGGCGTGATGCAACCAGCAGGCCACCTGCGTTGGGGTATTTTGGCCGCTCCTTGATACCGCCGCCAAATCGGGGCGCTCTTGTAAGCAACGATCAAATACTTGGGGGCAGCGTGGGTTGAAGGCACAGCCTTTGGGGATGGCATTCAGGCGCGGCATAGCGCCATCAATTTGGTTCAAGCGTTCACGGTCAACGTCCATGTCTGGAATAGACGCCATTAGGCCTACGGTGTAAGGGTGTTCAGGGTGATTGATCACCTGATGCACCGGCCCAATCTCGGCAATGCGCCCGGCATACATCACCGCGACTCGGTCGCATGTTTCGGCAATCACGCCCATGTCGTGCGTGATTAGCATGACGGCGGCACCGCGTTTTTTGCAAACGTTTTTCAGGAGGCTGATGATCTGCGCTTGAATGGACACATCCAATGCGGTGGTGGGCTCATCGGCCACGATTAATTGGGGCTCGGCGGCTAACGCCAATGCAATGACCACACGCTGTCGCATACCGCCAGAAAACTGATGTGGGTAATGGTCAATGCGCTCTGCTGCGGCTGAAATACCAGTGTCTTGCAACAAGGCAATGGCACGCTGCCGCGCTTCTTGATCTGACACGGGCAAGTGCGCCTGAATAGTCTCTGTCAATTGTTTGCCCACTGAATACAGCGGATTTAAAGAAGTGAGTGGGTCTTGAAAAATAGCGCCAATCTTGCGACCTCGAATGCTGCGCATTTGATCGTTGTTCAGATTGTCAATGCGCTGACCCTCTAACAAAATTTGGCCCGAAGCAATGCGGCCTGGTGGTTCTAACAAACCAATGATAGAAGCACCCGTGAGTGACTTGCCAGCACCCGACTCGCCCACCACACCCAAAATTTCTCCGGGTGCAATGTCAAATGAAATTTCATCTAGCGCACGCAATGTGCCGTGCCGACTTGGAAACTCAACCACCAAATTTTTAACTTGTAACAAACTCATGAAATAGAACTCTCTTTAAACACGTCGCTTGAATTTAAAAATTAACGCAAACGAGGGTTCAGGGCATCACGCAGCCAATCGCCCAACAAATTAACAGACAAGGCAATGAGTACCAAAGTAAGACCCGGGAAAATGGTAATCCACCACTCACCTGAAAACAAAAAGTCGTTGCCAATGCGAATGAGTGTGCCAAGCGATGGCGACGTGGGCGGTACACCCACGCCTAAAAATGAGAGCGTGGCCTCGGTAATGATGGCCGAGGCCACTTGAATGGTGGCCAGCACCGTAACAGGCCCCAGCACATTGGGCAACACGTGGCGCAGCATGATGCGAAGAGGCGCTACGCCCGTGACCCTAGCAGCTTGCACATACTCTTTGTTGCGCTCGACCAAGGTAGTGCCGCGCACCGTGCGTGCGTATTGCACCCAACCCGTGAGTGAAATGGAAATGATAAGCACACCAAAAGCCAATGAGTCATCGGCATTCGGAAAAACAGCACGGCCAACACCAGCAATGAGCAAGGCCACCAAGATGGCTGGGAACGAGAGCATGACGTCACACAAACGCATGAGAAAAGCATCGAGCCAACCACCACGAAAGCCTGCAATCAGGCCAAGGCTGACGCCGACCACCAAAGAAAGCATGACGGAGGCCATGCCCACCACCAAAGAAATGCGAGTGCCATACATCAGGGCCGACAAAATATCGCGGCCTTGGTCGTCGGTGCCCAGCAAATATTTGGTACTGCCCTCGGCAGACCAAGCGGGCGGCAAGAGTGAGTCCATGAGTTCGAGCGATGCGGCATCAAACGGGTTATAAGGGGCCACCCACTTTGCAAACAACGCACAGAAAATAAACACGAAGGCAATGAAGGCGGCCACCATGGCGGTTTTGGAGTTTCGGAAGCTGTAGCCAACATCGCTGCTCAGCCAACGAGAAATAGGATTGGACATGCCGTCTAAATCTTTCTTAAGAGAATTTGCTTCAATGACCGCCGGCTTTGCCAACACGCAGTCTTGGATCTACAGCAAAGTAAAGCAAATCGACGGTGAGATTGATGACCACAAAAATGAGTGCAATCAGGCACAAATAGGCCGCCATGACTGGCACATCGGCAAACGTGACCGCTTGAATGAACAGCAAGCCCATGCCTGGCCACTGAAACACAGTTTCTGTGATGATGGCAAACGCAATGAGCCCGCCCAGTTGCAGGCCTGTGATGGTCATGACAGGCACCAGCGTATTTTTAAGGGCGTGGCCAAAATGAATGGCCCGGTTTGACAAGCCACGGGCACGTGCAAATTTGATGTAGTCAGTGCGCAGCACTTCTAACATTTCGGCACGTACCAAACGCATGATCAGGGTGAGCTGAAAAACAGTGAGCGTGAGGGCTGGCAAAACAATGTGTTGCCAGCCTTTGGCGGTAAGCAACCCTGTACTCCACCAACCAATTTTGACCACATCACCCCGGCCAAAACTGGGAAGCCAACCTAGCAGCACTGCAAAAAACAAAATGAGCAAAATGCCAATGAGGAAAGTGGGCAGCGACACGCCCAAGAGCGAAAAGGTCATTAGCAACTGGCTAGACAAGGTGCCACGCTTGAGAGCGGCATAAACGCCCATGGGAATTCCCACCAAAAGCGCCATGCCAGCGGCAATGACAGCCAACTCTAAAGTTGCTGGAAAGCGATCTGCAATGAGCTGAGACACTTTGGCGCCTTGCCTGAGACTGATGCCAAATTCACCTTGAACAGCGTTCAATAAGAAATGGCCAAACTGCACAATAAAGGGCTGGTCAAGCCCCAAATCTTTGCGCAGTGCCGCAATTTGATCGGCCGTGGCATCTTGCCCCAACATGAACAGCACAGGATCGCCCACGTACTGAAACAAGAGGAACGCGATGAACGCGACCGAGACCATGACCATGATGGCCTGGATAAGGCGTTGAACAACAAAAGCTAACATTCACTTCCCTGAAGATCAAATACAAACTATGCAACAAATGGGCCTGTTTTAACAGACGTGAAATCCCCACTTTGGGGCACAATTTCAATGTTAACAGACGATAAAAAAGGTCACTGAAAATTCAGTGACCTTTTGGGTTTGAAAGCGCTAGGTTTGATTAGAAGCTGTGGCGAATACCAAACTCATAACCGGTGCTAGACCCGCCAGGGGTTGTGACGCTGTTGCCGCTGCCCACTGTAAATTGTTTGCCAGTGCCCGCATTGCTCACTTTGGAATAGTTGGTGAACAAGGCTGTGCGCTTGGACAAGTCGTGAACATAACCCACGGCCCATTGGGTAGCGTCATTGCCAACGCCTGTCGCCTTCAGCTTGGTAGAAGCAATTCTGACCTGGCCAGTGCTGACGTCGTATTGGGTACCGATCATGTCAGTTTGGGTTTTGGTGGCGCCAACTTTGTTCACGTTGGTCAAGTACATCAGTTTGGCTTTGCCCATTTGGTAGTTAATGGCAAAGTTAGTTTGCTCGTAGTCGTTGGCGGCCTTGGCTGCCGTTGTGTACTTGGTGGTGCCTGATGCATAAGCCATGTTCCAAGGACCATTGCGATAGCCGATACGGAAGCCCATGTGCTGACCGTCGTCTGCGTTGTAAAGGTCGGAAGCGTTTTCACCCATGGCATACATGACGTGGCCATTGAAACCATTGAGGTTGGAAGGCAAGATGTAACCCACGGAATTAGATGCGCGAACACTGGTGCGAGCTGTGGTGCCATTGGCAGCCAATGGGTAAAACAACTGGCCTGCATTGCCCACACCATTGGTGCCGAACGGATGCATAGACGCTGTCAAATTGTTGAAGCTTGGCACATAGTCACGGCCCAAGCGAATTTCGCCCCAAGAAGTGCCCGATAGGCTAACGGTTGAACGACGACCAAACGTCAAACCTTGTGTACCTGTAGGAGAAGACACCTGACCCGAAGACTGGTTGTTGGCATTCGACCCACTACCCAAACCTGTGTCAGGTGAGTGCGCTGCTTCCAGCCAAAAACTGGCACGCATGCCGCCGCCTAAATCTTCATTGCCACGGAAACCAATGCGGCTGGAGGTGTTGCTGTCTGTTGACAGTGAAACCACCTTGGGGCTGCCAGTGGCAGTGGTGCTTAAATAAGCCACATCGAGCACACCGAACACTTCAACGCTTTGGGCTTGTGCCAAACCAACAGAGGCACAAAGGGCTGTCAATACAAAGGGGACTTTTGAGTTCATATGCGTCTAAAAAAATGATTGAAAAAGCGTTAAAATTCAACGCCAAATGCAGGCTGTAGCGTAACCTGACATACCCATACACACCATGCTTGTGTGTATGGATTACAACGCGGGTTTTCCCTTGCTTGCAATGAGCTGGATGGGGCCATACCAAGCTTGCGCTTGGCTGCGGGTGTTGTCGCTGTCGGTCATCAAGCCAATGCCAATAAGGGCTCCGGGTGGCTCGCCAAAAGCTTTTTCGTAATCAGCCCGAATGTTACGCTCGTAAGTGATCCATTGGTTTAAACGACTGGCGCCTGTTTCGACCACTATTTTCCTAATTCGATCAGTTCTAGGATTTTGAATGACCGAATTCACAGGGCGTTGGTTGCACCACACATACATGAGCGTGGCATAGGGCATGGGCTGGCCAGTCAGCGCATGTGTCAACTCGCTCAGCATGGCATTTTTAGGAGAAAACTGACTGCGATCGCCATCAAAGGCCAAGACCAATCTGACCGGCGAATCGTCTTGATCTCGCTGAGCCATGTCGGCACCGTCAATGAGCTTTTGAATTTGCCATGAAAAGCTCAACTCGTTCAGTTGTGCGGGTTCAATGCGCAATTCTTTTCTGAGCATGCTGGCTGAAGAGGACGCACTGGCCATCAAGCTGCGGCGATCGCTTAAGCGAACCACCGAATATTGCGTGGGCACTTTGCCTGGAATCTTCACGACCTCCCACTTCAATTGATCTTCTGGTTGCCAGCTTGTGGCGGCGGCTTGATTCTCTGCTTGAGTCGATTCGTGTGAATTGACTTTGGCGATGGGTTGCAAACTGCTACAATCCTGCAAAAGCAAAAACGTCAAACCCCATGCCAACAAAATGCATCTTCGCAAAACAAACTGAAGCAACTTGGTTGGGATCATTTATTTTCTTTGGAAAAATTCAGTCACCACATCTTGCGCCACTTGTTGCAACTGAGCTGCTGTGGTCTCATCAATGGCATTGGCACCATGAGATAAGTAGCTTGGATCCAACTTGTTGTATTTGACGCCTACGGGTGAGCGGCCATATAGCGTTGCATAGGTTGTGCAAGCGGCCAAATAAGTGCCCAGCAAGGAGGGGTGCGTACCGTCTGGCAGGTGGAATTTCAAGTTCGGGAATCTTTGATAAGCCTCCTTGAATGCCAACCCCACTGGGATGACCAAGGCGCCAATTTCATTGCCCACTTCAACATACATTGACTCATTGAGTTCAATATTTTGAGCACTGTATCTGGGGTGAGGTGCTTCATACGCTGGCGTTAAGAAGAGTGCCACCTTTCCGCCTCTGGCTTTGATCAAGTCAGCATGCTCTTTAGCTATTGTTCTAAAAGTATGGCGTCGATTTCTTGAAAGTGGCTCACCACTTCCACCTTGCAACACCACCCATTCAAAAGCTTGCGGAACACCAATGCGACCCACCTCTGTGAGGTGCGCCACGTTGTGGTGATTCAAGGCAGAGCCGCCAATGGTAGAAGATTTAAATCTCAACCGGGTGCCCAGCTCAGGGTCGGCCGCCTTCACGAGGTCGGCAACATGGTTGTGAAGGCTGTTGTTGTAATAAATGTAACTATTGCCCACAAACAACACCCGCTCAGGACTTTGCTCAGCTTGAGGTCTAAGCTTGGGCACCAACTGTGCAAATGCAACAGAAAGTAAATTTGCACAAAGCACAAAACCGATTAAGCAACATCGCATGATGAAAAAATTTTCAGGCTCTATTAAGGCTTCAGAAGCTTCATGAAATCTTGGTCAAGTTGCGCCATTGACCGATTGATTTTTTCACGCTTGCCTAAAGTCCACTGCTTTTGTTCTTTTATTTTTTCGTAGGCCAACCCAATCATGCGCTTCATCTCTGAAGCCTGAGGACCACCAGACGTGACTCTGTTTTGAACAATGGCAATAGGGTCCAAGGTTTTGCGAAACTCTGCCTCTGACATGGGTAGCTCAGCTTGAGGGTCATAGTCTTTCATGGCCTCTTTGTAGATTCTCTTGGCTTGTGCATATGGAAATTCAAGCGGCTTGATGTTGTTCTGCTTGGCATATTTAACGATGTCAGTTGAGAAATGATGCCCCACACGGAAGGGAACTTTGTAATTGCGCATCAACACATCGGCCAACTCTTGCGATGCTGTCCAGTCACTGTTCAATTCTTCCAAAGCCCGCTCAGGATCGACGACCAAAGCATTCAAGATGCGATCCAATCTATTTAGAAACTGAACGGCACTCTGAACCATCTCTGTATTGCTACTTTCTTCTTTGGGGTCTTGCATGCCTGGCGTGATGTTGTGAGCGCGCATGATGGGGCCCATAGCCAAGGCCAAAGTCGAAGAAATTTCTCGCCGTGTTTCTGTCAGCAGAATCGGATTTTGTTTCTGTGGCATGGCGCTGGAAATTTGAGTGTTTACAAAGCGCAGCGGCACCAAGAAAATCCAGGGTCTGACTTGGCCATATTGGCTCATTACATCTTGAATAAAATGACCTGCATGTAAACCAATGCTCGTGACAATAGCCGCTACTTCAACCGGATATTCACTTGAAGAGATTTGTGATGCATCGTAGGCGTTGTCAACGATCTTTTCAAAGCCAAGGTATTGGGCCATTCGGGTTCGATTCAAAGGCCAACTGGTGCCATTTAAAACGGTGGTTCCCATTGGGGAGCGGTCTACCCTGGCATAAGCCTCTCGAATTCGCTGGGCATCACGCTCAAAACCGGCGGCATGACCTAACCACGCATGACCCAAACTGTTGGGTTGTGCGGCAATGCCATTGGTGTAATTGGGAACAATGGTCTGAGCGTGTTTTTCAGACAAACGCACTAAGGTTTCCGACGTCTTTGAAAGTTGTTCGGCAAGATCTAGCAAGTTTTCGCGCATGATTGCAGCGCGATAGGTCGCGAACATGTCTTGGCTTGAGCGCCCAGCATGCAGCAAACTGGCATCTTGACTCGAAGCACGTATGAGCAAAGGTTCAAACTCAACAACCCGAAAAGGCCGCGCAGCGCCAGGTTGTGCGCCATCTTCCATTACTTTGATCAGCCCAGCAGCAATTTTGGGTACTTTAGCGCGGTCGAGTAAGCCCTCGTCGGTGTTGATCACAATGGTGGCTTTGTTCATCTGGCCTAGCCAAAAAAACTGGTCTCGGCCATTGTTTTTTTGCGCACCCACCGAGGCGCAGGCAAGCAAAAAAAGCAAACCGACAATTGGTTTTGAGAAAGCTTTTGGCATTGAATCTTTAAAAATTTCTCGATAAAACATCGTCAAGTCTAAGCTTGGAATTATCAACCCGGTTTAATTTGAGCTCTTTCAACCACCGTCTTCCAGCGCGCCTGCTCTTTGGCAATGAACGCCGCGTATTCAGCAGGCGATCCACCACCAGGAATGGCGCTTTCTGCTTCGTTGCGCTTAATGACTTCTGGCGCCTTCATGGTTTTGGCGCATTCTTGCTGCAATTTGTTGATGATCTCAACAGGCGTGCCATTGCGCACGGTGATGCCGTACCACTGAACTGTTTCAAAGTCTTTGTATCCCAACTCTGCCACGGTGGGCACGTCGGGCAACACAGGAATACGTTGCGTGGTGCCCACAGCAATGCAACGCAATGCGCCGCTCTTGATGTGCGGCAGCAAAGCAGGTGTGCCCGCTGACATGAACTCTATGCGGCCAGCCAACACATCGTTCAATGCAGGGCCGGTGCCGCGGTAAGGAATGTGCGTGATGAACATGCCTGTGGCCACTTTCAAGGCTTCGACTGCCAAATGACCTGCACTGGCATTGCCTGCAGATGCATAGTTCAATTGACCTGGTTTGGATCTGACATACGCTACAAAGGACTTGAAATCTTTGGCAGGCACATCTTTGTGCACCACAAACAAACTGGGCACGCGAGACAGCAAAGTGACCGAAGTGAAGTCTTTGTTAACGTCATACCCGCTGTCTGGATAAATGAGTGGGTTGACAGCCATCAGGCCAATGTGGCTCATGACAATGGTGTAACCATCGGCAGGCGCGCGCAACGCCTCTTGCATGGCAGGCACACCGCCGCCGCCGCCTTTGTTGTCAATGACAAAAGGCACACCCAATTGCTTGGTGAGTTCTGCGCCAATGGAGCGCGCCACAATGCTGGAAGTGCCACCTGGTGCAAAGGGAACGATCCACCTGACGGACTTGTCGGGCCAGTTGCTGGTTTGACCTAAGGCAGGAAAGCCTGCTGCTGACAAACCTGCTGCACCCATTAATTTGAGGTGATTGCGGCGATTCATATCTCCAAGCTGCATATTGGCTCCTTCAATTTTTCTCAACTGGAATATGCCACAAATGACGAGCGATATTTGTAAAAGGGATTGACCAGTACCATCGGCATAGGGGGCAGTCAATATGACTGCGCCCCTGCCACACCACCTAGCATGCGGGTCCGCACTAGGCGGTTCGTGAGGTTGATGTACATACCAGACGTGGTGCTCCAAGCTTAGCAAAGTATTG
>Ga0214919_10005338_pt1 | contig 18306 bp, 14 predicted proteins | sample LL1503_MetaG_FD_177994 | JGI IMG/M metagenome (GOLD analysis project Ga0214919, IMG submission 177994) | Freshwater microbial communities from Lake Lanier, Atlanta, Georgia, United States - LL-1503 | ecosystem: Environmental > Aquatic > Freshwater > Lake | place: USA: Georgia | collected...
CCCGGCGTTCACCAGAAAACTGGCGTAGCTGTGGCGCAGGTCATGCAGCCTGACATCCGCCAGCCCCACCTTGTTACGGATGGTGTCCCAAGCGTAGAAGATAGACACCGGTGGCTTGCCCGTGCGGGGGTTAAAAAACACCCACGGCACATCGTCCTGTCTTGGCAAGTCTCGCAGCAGTGACATGGCCGCATCTGACAGCGGTATGTAGCGTGGCTTTTTAGACTTGGAGCGGGCTGCGGGCACGGTCAGCAACTGGCGGCCTAGGTCAATCTCTGACCAGCGGGCGTCCAGCACTTCTCTCTTACGTGCACCGGTGAGCAGCAGCAGGCGTATGACCTGCCCCACCTGCACGTTGGCATTGCCTTCTAGCTCTTGGAACAGGCGGGCAAGCTCGTTGTTGCTGAGGTACCGCTCACGGGCACCTTCGTCCTCAAACGGCGTCACACCTTGGCAGGGGTTGCCCGGGGGCATCAGGTCCCAGCGGATGGCGCAGTTGAGCACGTACTTCAGCAGCACCAGAATGCGGTTGCAGGTGCCTGCCGCGTAGCCCTGCTGGCGCACCCCCTGCATCAGCTTGACCACATCAGCGCGTTGGATGCGGTGGATGCGGTAGTCGCCAAACACGGGCAGCAGGTGCAGACGCAACACGCACTCGTCGGTGGCCCAGCTGCGCTTGTGGAGCTTGGCATAGGGCAGGTAGCGCTCGTGCACCATATCGGCCAAGGTGGGCACGTCTGCAAAGCGGTGGCGCTCTACAGCGGGGTCACCGCCTTCTAGCAGCAACTGGCGCATGGCGTGGGCGCGGGCCCGAGCGGTAGCCAGAGTCAGGTCTGCAAGACGGCCAATGCGCGCCATACGCAGGCGCTGGGCCGCATCACGGTACCTGAAGTAGTAGGTGGCACCACCGCTGGTGCGGTGCTCAAGAATGAAACCCTTGATCTCGGTATCAAAGAACGATACCGCCCCCTTGGGAGGAACGATGGATGGCAGGGTGGATAAAAACTGGTTGGTTAAGGTCTGAACAGGCATAGTGACAGCAATGTTGAACAGATGAAGGGAAGAGGCCGGTTGATGCCAGCTGAAGCCGTGTGTTTTTATTCGGCTTGGTGGTCATTGGGGGGAGTTTTGAGGCGTTAAAAAACCCCACCGCCTTGTGAGCAGTGGGGGTTTAGTGGCTAAGTCTGATTAAGCAATAAGCTGGAAGTCAGCGTTTGTAAATGATGTTGCGCTGGCCATTCCGGTAAGCTGAATAAGATTTGTCACTGTAAAGGTGCCAGTTGAACCTGTAGTGATAGTGGCTGCATTCTGAACAAGACCAACATAGGTATTAGCGTTGTCATCGTAAATGACCAGCCAGCCTTCTACCCCAGCAGTCCAATCCCCGTTTGTTGTCACTGCAACTCCACCGCCTGTCGACAACGCGGTACCTAAAGTCGCTGCTGTGTACGCAACCGCCGTGTTAATAATATATGCAGTTGTAGTTGCAGCGGTAGCTTGGCTAAATGCCGCTGTAACTGTGGTCAAGGTTGCAGCAGAGGCGTTAATTGTTGCTCCAATCGCGGTGGCGCCGTTACCAGCAATGTTCACTAAGGTAGCCGCCAAAAATAGATCACTTCGATCAAACTGAACAATGTCACTACCGCCTACGAAATTGGTAACCGTATCGGCTGTAATCGCACCTGCGGCTGTACCAGTAGTTTGGATAAGGATGTCTATGGCAGCATTTGCTGCACCCAAGGTGATCACATCAATTCCCAAACCACCCGTGATCGTAGATGCCACTGATGAAGTAGAAATCGTATCCGCTAAAGAGCCGCCGGTAATTACGTGAGCACCAGCGCCTGCTGCGTCAATTATGAACGTTCCGTTTGTTTCTGCAGCACCGTTGAAGGTAAGACCGAAAGCGCCAGTCTGATTGACAGTCAGTGTTGAACCCGATGCAACCAGCGCGTTCACCGTGGTGTAGGACGAGGCACTTGTCATGACCACCGTGATTATCTCAACCTCAGTAACATTATCCAAGTCTGTGGTCGTCGTGTCATCAGTGATGGTCAGCGTATCGGTACCGCCTCCACCAGTAACAACGTCAGCAGTGGTGAGTCCAGCGGCCATAACAATGGTGTCAGCACCTTCACCAGCGACCATGCTTTCTGCTCCGCCACCACCGGTGATAGAATCGGCACCGCCACCACCGTAGATAGTGTCAGCTCCGCCACCCGCTGTGATCGAGTCAGCCTGCTCTGTTCCGTACGCAGTCACAGCATTGTTGCCCAGTGTTGACGTAATACCGTAGGCAGTCACACCAGATGCATCGAGTACATCGATTAGGTTTTGCGTGATGTTGGACGTAGCCGTAACCGCGAGGTTGATGATGGCGCGTGTGCTGATTGCCGCACCAGTGACCACCAGCGTATCAAGAGCACCACTGCCACCGGTGACCGTATCATCCCAATTACCTGCTGTGCTCAATTGGACTGAGATTCGGTTTGTTCCGGTCCCGCCCACAATACTATCTGTACCAGCACCACCTGTCAGGGTATCGTTACCGGTACCGCCTGACAGCGTATCGTTACCAGCACCACCAGTTAGGGAGTCAGCCACAGTACCGCCGGTAATGTTTGATCCCGCCGCAGCAGCCGTAGCAGTTACCGCTCCATTAACAGTGCTGAAATCAGCATCCTCAAACCCACCCTGTGTTGTGGAGTTAGATGTGCCATTGAACGTAGTAAGTTGGTCTGTTGTTGCGGACAGATCAATCACGTAGGTACCTGAACCAATTGCCGAAATAACCAGCGTATCGGTTCCTGCATCGCCAGCAGCAGCATCACCAGCTTGTGCGATTGTGATTGTGTCGTTACCAGCACCACCAGTAATAGAGTCATCACCAGAGCCGCCATTCAAGGAGTCATTACCGTCACCACCAGAAATGGTGTCGTTACCAGAACCTGCAAGCAGCGAGTCATTGCCGCCACCGCCAACAATACTGAAAGTACCGTTGGTTTCGTTACCACCATCGACCGTCAGCGCACCAGTAGTAAGCGCACTTCCACTAATTGTCAGTGACTTGCCGCTGGCAATATTGGCTTCGTTAGTTGTAATGCTGAAGTTTGCAGTTGCTGTACCTGCAATCGTGAATTTCTCCATCGCCGTTACGGTAGCCAACTTAGCTGATGTTAGTGTTGCAGCTCCGCCAGTAATGGACAACTCATCGCTGGTGCCCGTACCACCAGTAATCACGTCAATCGCTGTGGTCGACAGATCCGTTCCGGCAACCGAAACTTTCAGCGTTGCAGCAGATGCCGATGCCGAGATGGTATCAACCGAGACGTTACCTGCACCGATTGTTACCGTTACCGTACCGGAAGTGTAATCCGATCCAACCGTAACCGAGGTCAGAGCACCAGTGGTGACACCCTTCACCGCGGTAACACCTGCAGCTTGTGCCAGCACACCCAACGTGACAGCGGTCAATGCAGTGGCCGCAGTGGCTTGCAGTGTGGCCACGCTCGTTACGTTAGTGAAGTCAGCATCAACAACTGTTGCAGCGTCAGAGATGATGATGATGTCAGCACCGTCACCACCGGCTACGGTGTCAGCCAACGTGAAATTGGCACTTGCAAATGTGAAGGTGTCATCACCTGTGCCACCGGAGGCGTAGTCAGCCTTTGCACCAAGAGTAATCAAATCGTTACCTGCACCGCTTGTGACAGACACAGCTGCCAGCGTTTCACCGGAAGCATCCAGTGTGAAGGTCGCACTGCTGCTGATCAGCGCAGCTGCATTGATCACCAGTGTTGCACCTGAAGCACCCATGCCACCTGTTGTTACCTTGACGGTTTCTGTACCGGCTGTGCCAATCGCGATCGTGATATTCTCAAAAGCGGTATCTGCAGCAGAGAATACAGCGCCCGTGGCATCACTGTCGGCCTTGATGGTGAACTTATCACCTGTGGTCGTGCCGCCGGTGAATGTGTCAGCCGTTGCAAATGCAGCAGCAGAGCCAGAAACGGTCAGAACTGCCGCACTGCCGGAAGCTGAAATGGTGTCGGTTGCTCCATCAGATGTAGCTGCGTCATAAGCAACTGTAATCGCGCTAGTGAAGCCAGTGCCGATAGTGACGACATCTGCACCATTGTTAATGGTGATCTTGGCCAGACCAGCAGCCATTGCCAGCGCACCAATCGTTGCCGTATGAGCAAAGCCAGCATCACCAAATGTCATGTTCTCAACCGTTGTCACGTTGGTAAAGTCAGCATCAATGACTGTTGCCGCCGCAGCTGTTGCGGCGTCAATCGTAATGGTGTCAGCAGTACCTGCACCGCCAACTATTGTGTCAGCCGAAGTAAACGCCTCAGAGGACATCGTAATGGTGTCACTACCAGCACCACCATCAACGGAAGCGCCAGAAGTGTCTGCAGTTGCGGTTGTATTCAGCGTGATCAAATCAATACCCGCACTACCGGTCACTGAAACCTTGCCGTCGAGTTCAGCAATCATGGACAGAGTCAGCCCGAACGCACCAGACGTCATCGCAGCCGCAGTAACCGTCATATTCTTGCCGGATGCAATCGACGAATCGGCTGAGAGCGTGATCGAAACGGCAGCAACGTCACTCGCGACGGTGATTTTTTCAACAAGGGTGAAATCGCCGTCGAGACTTGCGGCACCAGCGTCACCCGTGACGATCAGCTCATCCGAGGTTCCTGTGCCGCCGGTGATGGTATCGCCGGCGTCCAGCTCAGTTTCGGTTGCCCGAACGGTCAGCGTAGCGCTCGTACCGCTAACCGATATGTTGTCATTAGTGCCAGCAGCTATGGCACCCAGCGTCACATCAACCGATGTCGCGTCATAGGCTGACAGGAACGAGACTACGTCAGCACCCGTACCACCCACCACCGAGACGACGCCTGCGGCTTTGGCCAGAGTGGACAGCGTAACTGATGTCAGTGCATCACCCGCCGTGGAACCCGACGCCAATTTCTCGACGCTTGTAACGTTAGTGAAGTCGGCATCAACAACGGTGGTAGCGCCTTCAGCCTGAACGGTGTCGTTGCCGGTTCCGCCGGATATCGTGTCGCTCGAATCCCACTGCGTATTTGCCGTGCCCATGCGGAACGTGTCGTTACCAGCATTACCAGTCAAAGAAGTTCCTGCAACGCCGTTTGCAGTCAGTACGTCGTTACCAGCGCCACCCGTCATGGTGAGAGTGCCAGTCACCGCATTGGATGCGATCGTTACGTTGCCTGTTGAAGCCGAGGCGTCGAAGTTAACCACGGTCGCACCAGCGGTCGTACCGTCAGTCAGAGTAGTAACAGTCAGCGCCTTGCTACCAGCAACAGTAATCTTAGTTGCACCAAGATCAGTAACGACCAATGTCGTAATGGTTGCATCGGCATTTTCTGCCGTGATGGCTATCGTCTCCAGCGCATTGGAGCCTGTATCGGACAACGTAACACCAACGTTTGAACCTTCAACCGCCAAAGCAAAAGAATCGCTCGTACCCGTCAGGCCCGAGGCGAGGAAGTTGAACGTGCCTGCGCTGCCCGTGGTGTTGCGCATGGCACCCGCAACTGCTGCGGAGGAAATGTTGTTGAATGAAAGTGCCGCCGAGCTGCCCGTGTTGGTCAGAGTCGTATAGCCCGAGGTGCCTGCCATGTTGATGGTTGCCGTACCCGTGGTCGTAATTTCAAACTTCTCGATACCGGTGATATTGCTCGTCGAGAGATTTGAGGCAAGAATTGCTGCAGTCAAGGTGTCGGTGCCAGTGCCGCCAGCAAGTACGTCGCTGGAAGACCATGTTTGAGAGCCAGCGCTGCTTAAAGAACCGTCGAAGTTGTCGTTGCCAGTGCTGCCGGTGAACGTGTTCACACCAGTAGTGAGCGGACGAATTGTGACTTTGAAAAAAGTCAACCAAATCAATAACTTATGAGCTTGTTAAAGTCTTTTTGTACTCAATAACCACGAATAAGCTTTAATAAATTACTTTTTACCATAGGTTGAGTCGTGATCGCCTGTAACGACCAGAAGCCTCATGAATTGCCCTTCCCGGTATGCTACGGCTCGTCTGGACTGAGTGATTCGCAATGAATAGATCGCATCAATGCCCTTGGGCGGTTTAACGCTTGCAATCTTTTCCCAGTGCAATCCCTTGTCTTGGTAGATCTGCGACCAAGTCATTTGGCGGATCTTTCGTAGCGTATCCAGCGCTGCAACTCTTTGCGCCTTCTCTAATGCAAAGAAGGTTTCCTGAAAATCCGGATTGTTCAGGTCTAAGATTGCCAGATCTTCAACGCTTGCCATTTGACAGCACGTCCAAGATCTCATCGAGATTCGCACCATCGGCTGGATGCGCCTGCGCAAAGGCTATTGCACTCGCCAGCCGCTGGGCCACTCCCGGCTCATGAACCCAGCGCTCGTTGTCTGGTATCACGGTGGCGGTTCTGATTAGCCAGACACCGGCCTCTTGCTCTTCCACCAAAACTTGGCGACCAGCGTATTGCTTGCCCAGCGATATTTGCCCGTTACCACCAATGACCTTGACACTGGGTGGTGTTTGGATTGAGGATTGCATAGTTTATCTTTCGTGCCGCACTAATTTACCAAGATGATAACACAAATCTCCACGCCTGCTACCCACAGATCTCCCAACCTAAGGCCCCTTTTCCTCCTTGCTGATCGCATTGGAAATCATGCCTTTTGGCTCCGAACTTTCTAGTTTGGCTGATTGTTCCGCCATAGCTGCCCTAATAATCCCAATCGGCTTGGTACGGTCTGACCTGCGGCTGCTGGCATCCAACCATTTGGATTGCGCCTTGAGCAAACCACTCTCACTGACCTTCAAGCTCAGGTCATTGCCCATCATGAACTCAACTTCAATGCCATTGGCCTTGTACAGACTCAATATTTGACTGAGCTGAGCGGTGCTGAGGTTACCTTCGGCGGTCTCGGCTCTGGCAAGCGTGGTTTTTGCCATGCCCAAGGCTTGCGCCATCTCATCTTGAGACCACCCCATAGCCGTTCTTGCGACCCTGAGTGCAACCGATAGTTTAATTTGATGTGTTAACTCTTTCATGTGTTTATTAAATACGATATGATTTGTACAGGCACAAAAAGGAGTTAACTGTATGGCAAAACTAAAACTGACCCAATCCCGGGTTAACGAGGCTACTTGTCCTTCAAATAAGAAACGCGCTGACTGGTTTGATACGGATTGCAAGGGGCTTGTGCTTGAGGCCCGTATCACGGGCGGTAAAACCTTTCACTTGCGTTATCAAGATTCTAGGGGTCGTACCCGCCAGTTGAGTCTAGCAGACGCAAATGATGTCACGTTGTCTCAGGCAAGGATTTTGGCGGACAAGGCGAGAAATCAAATCGCTATGGGCGAAGACCCCAAAGAACAACGCGCCATTGCCAAGGCGGTGCCGACCTTCGCCTCGTTCATCGAAGAGCGGTATCTGCCCTACGTCAAAGGCTACAAGAAGTCTTGGGACTCTGACCAGTCGTACCTGAGTAATCACGTCCTACCTGCATTTGGCAAGAAGTATATGGACGAAGTTACCAAGCAGGAAGTTATTTCATTCCACCACGGTATCCGTGCCAAGGGGTACGCAGAAGGTACTGCCAATCGGATCCTGATCCTGCTGCGCTACGCGTTTAATCTGGCGGACAAGTGGGGCATTGCAGGTGTGAGGGTCAACCCCACCAAGGATGTTCCCCTATTTGAAGACCATGCTGGCAAAAAGGAACGCTACCTATCCAAGGAAGAAGCTCAGCGCATTTTTGAGGCTGTTCGCAAAAGTGAGAACCCGGTGCTGCAACATATCGTCCCCATGCTGATCCTGACGGGTGCCAGAAAGCGTGAGGTGCTGGATGCCCGTTGGGAAGACTTTGATCTGGAGCGTCGCCAGTGGCGCATTCCCACCACCAAGTCCGGACGCCCACGCCATGTGCCGCTGTCAGACGGTGTATTGCAGCTGCTGACATCACTGCCCCACAATGAAAAAGGGTGGATATTTGCCAACCCCAAGACCGGCAAGCCCTTTGTGTCCGTCTTTATTTCGTGGAACACCGCACGTAAGTTGGCTGGTCTTGCCGATGTCAGGATGCACGACTTGCGGCACAGCTTTGCCAGTTTCTTGGTCAACGCTGGGCGCACCCTGTACGAAGTGCAGAAAATTCTAGGCCACACGCAGGTCAAGACTACGCAGCGGTATGCCCACCTCAGTCAGGACACTTTGGTGGACGCCGCCAATGCCGCTAATTTGGCTGTGGGGGCTGCGATGCTGCCGGTGGCGCGTCGCCTTTCTCTCGCTGCCTGACAATGCGTGCGGCAAGAAACTGGTCGTCCAGTTTATTTGATGAATTGAAAGAGTCAGAGTTGCTTTGATGCTGCGTCATGCAGTCGCTGCCCCGAGGTGCTACAGCTAGCAGGGAGCCGCTGGCCACATAAGTGTTTTGCCCAGCCTAGCCAGCGACTGATTACCGCTGGCCAAAAGTCAGAAACCTTCACCGACAGATTGGAGCATCCAATGAAGTTAACACCGCGAAGGGGTGGCAATGGTTTTTGAACCCGCATGCGTCGATTGGTACAACCATTCTCTGGGGGCTAAGCATTGGGTCGCGCTGGGAAACATTGCGCCCATTGATGCCGCCATGCTCTTATGCCGATTCAATCCCAACGATGAAACCTACGAAAACGTAAAGCAGATAACCAGCGACGAATTAAAGCCGGAACACTTGGTTCAACTGGCACAAAGATTTACAGACATAAGGGAGTCAGACCCTACGCCGCGCACATTGCGAGATTGGCATCAGAAGGCAAAGGACTTGGGGCTGAAATACCATTCGTGGATTGATGGCCACATGGAGCTGACAACACCACCAGCCGCGCCAGCGCAAACCAAAACTACCGAGGCCGGGGAAGAAGTCGATTACTCGCTAATGGCGACCCCCGAACAACTACTAGACGCTTTCGAAAAGTGGGGCTGCATGAAGGCTGCATGGTTTGACGACCTAAACAGCCGCCGATGGCTACTCAAAGCACGTCGAAAAAAAGGACAAGGCCAAAGGGGGCACGTTATGAAACCTCTGTTTTGCCCGTTCGCTGTAATGAATGGCTTGATTGAAAAGGGACGCAAAAACAAACGCCTTCAACCTGATCCAGCATGGCGAACACTGGAACATAAATTTCCTAAGGTTTACGCCGTATTTGAGGCTCACGACCCCCGCCGCGAACGGACAGGGGATTAGAGGCGAATGAACAGGGGATTAAACCCCTGACGCTAGTTATCGGACAGGGGTTTCCCAATGACGGGGGAGTCCTAGCGACAGGGGGTTTGATGCACTAAAAACCCCTGACTTCGTAATTCAACCATCTACAACACGCCGCAAGGCAAAAGGATGGTTCGAAATGAAAACCGCCCCGCATCCATACCCGAATGCCGGAACACTGGCCTGCCTTGAAAAATCAAGCCGTCTAAAGGTGGACGCAACATACCAGCCACTGGAATCAGTAAACCGCCCGACAGTGGACACAGCTGCCGCTGCTTACTACCTAAATCGCCGCCCGCAGACTATGCGCTGCTGGGCTTGTCATGAAGATGGTCCGATTCGACCTATCCGCATCAATGGCCGCCTTGCATGGCCTGTTTCGGAATTGCGCCGCTTGCTGGTGGTGGCATGATGGCCGCGGCCCTTGCGCTGGCCCTGCGTATTAGGTGCGCCACGCCATCTTACTGGCGGGGGGGTGCCAAATGAAAATGACCTCCACCACCACCAATAAAAAAGCCCCCGGCGCTATCCACACCAAAGGGCTTCCGACCGACACGACCAACGACCTGAAGAGCAAGTTCGCACTTACCGTGTACACCCCGCCGAAAGGCTTGCATGTTGGCAAGAAGTACAGCCTGAACGACGACGGAACTGCTAACAAAGTCACGCTTGGTCCACTCGTCAGAGCGGACGCGCCTCGGTCCAATTGCGCCATGTCCAACAACACCTTAAGGGGTGCAAACATGCCGCAAGCTATCTATCGCTTTCCCGCTGTCAAGTCCGAATCGGGCTATTCCCGGGCAAAGCAAGTGAGCTTGGGGCCCCGGTGCGTCGGCTGGCCCTCATACGAAGTGGCCGCGTTGAACGCGGCCCGCATTGCCGGCAAAAACGACCAAGAAATTCGTGAACTGGTGGCGAAGCTCGAAGCTGCCCGCAAAACAGCAGGAGTACAAGCATGAAAGTCGATGCCCTGACCGCTTCCGCACCCAACCCTGCGAAAACCGAGACAACCGGCGAATTCTCCACCCTCGGCAACGGCAACTTTCTGCAGACCGTGTTTGGCGAGGCCACGACCGCCCGGCCATCTGCACTGCTGCAGGCATTGACACAGAGGGGTGCACGATCATGAGCCGCCCTCAAGTGTTGGCTCTCGACGTTGACGCCATACCCAAAGACCTGCAAGCGCTGGACCGGTGGGTGATGTGGCGAAACACGCAGCGGTCCAAACCAGATGGCTCGAAGGTCTGGGCCAAGATGCCCCTCTCAGCCAAGGGCGGCGCAGGTAGCTCGGCAGATGAGGCTACGTGGGTGTCGTTCGGTGCTGCCGTAGCCGAGTACCAGCGTGGCGATTACGACGGCATCGGCATCGTGCTTGGTGGCACTCTGCACGGGATCGACCTCGACGACTGCCGCGACCCGGCCACCGGTGTGCTGACTGCATTGGCCCAAGAGACGCTCGACAGGGTGGAGGGTTACGCAGAGGTGTCGCCATCTGGCACCGGGATCAAGATCTTCACACAGACCAACCTCGACGGCTCGCGGACCAAGAAAGAGTCCGGCGTTGAGCTGTACAAAGACGGCCGATACTTCACAGTGACAGGCCATGCTCTCAACGGGCACAACGCCCTGCCAGAGCTTCCTCAGGACCTTGGCTGGTTGGTCGAGCGGGTGTGGGGAGAGGCGATTAGTGAGGGGGGCGGCGGTGATGCCTTCGCCAACCTGAAGTCGCCTCTGGACGGGTGGGAGCTCGACCGGGTGGTGGAAGAGGTGCTCGTGCACCTTGACCCGGACGTGGGTTACGGGGAGTGGCTCAAGATCGGTGCTGCACTGCACCATCAGGGCTCTGGGGATGGGGAGTGGCTCGAGGCTTGGGATAACTGGAGCGCGGCTTCGGGCCAGTGGATAGAGGGCTACTGCGGGTCGAAGTGGGACAGCTTTAGTACGGATCGGCCGGGCGGGCGCGGGGCCGTGACCTTGGCATCCCTGCTTCACCTGACCAAGGACAAGAGAGAAGTGCGGGCGCTGGACCAAAGGGACTTGGCTTTGGCCGGGGTGATGGGCATGATTGGCTCTTGCACTGACGTCCGTCATCTGCAAGAGAAGATCGCCGCTGGGGTCGCACACACGGCTGAGTTGTCGGACGTGGAGCGTGAGCAGATCGCGGTTGCGATTCAAGACAAGGCGAAGGACCTCGGCTTGAAGCTGCCCTTGCCAACTGTCCGGGGCTGGGTCCGGGCCCGGGCCCGGGTGTCGGGCGGCTTTGTCAACCTGAGCGACGAAGGGTACCCTCTGTGCACTCTGGACAACTTCTACGTGCTCATCGGGGCTCTGGATTATGGGCTCCGGTACAACGTGATCAAGAAGGCGATCGAGCTGTCCATCCCGGGGACTGCATTCACCAGAGACAACAGGGACAACGCGGCCATAGCTCACGTCCTCTCTGAGTGCGAGAAGGTGCGCATGCCGACCAGACACACCGCCCAATTCCTGATCACGGCCGCAGACAAGAACCAGTACAACCCTGTGGCCACGTGGATCGACAGCGCTTCGTGGGACGGGGTGTCGCGTTTGGATTCGTTCTATGCCACTGTTCGGGTGCCGGCCGGCGGTGAGGCGATGAAGCGCAGGTTGATGCGCAAGTGGCTGATCCAAGCGGTGGCCGCCGCCTTCAGCCCAGACGGCATCGCCGCGCAGGGCATCCTGACATTCGTCGGACCACAGAACATTGGCAAGACGACTTGGTTCCAGAAGCTGGCGCCGGCCTCACTTGACTCGGTGCTGACCGGCCACACTCTTGACATGAAATCCAAGGACTCGATCTTCATCGCCCTGTCCTACTGGATCGTCGAACTGGGTGAGCTTGACGCGACTTTCTCAAAGAGCGAGGTCAGCGCACTGAAGTCATTCGTGACCCAGCCCATGGACAAGCTGCGCCGGCCTTACGCTGCAACCGAGTCCAACTTCGGGCGTCGCACGGTGTTTGGCGGAACGGTCAATGAAGTCCAGTATTTGAACGACCCAACCGGCAACCGGCGCTTCTGGTCGATCGAGGTTGACGGGTTTGATCTGAACCATGGGATCGACATGCAACAGCTTTGGGCTGAGGTCAAAACGATCTGGGAAGGGGGCGAGCAATGGGCCCTGAACATGCAAGAGATGGGCGAATTGAACGAACACAATGAGGAGTTTACCGTGGTTGATCCGATCGAGGAGAGGCTGGCAGCCGAATTTGAGTGGTCCGAATTGTCGCCCCTAACCAGTTCGTGGGTGACGGCAACCGCCGCGCTGTTGAAGATTGGGGTGAAGGATCCGTCAAAGGGACAGGCGACTGCTGCGGGCAGGGCATTGAAGAAATTGAACGGCGGACAGCGTAGAAAGACAAACGGACGCGTCGTTTTCATGATTCCAGCGGGGGAGCCTGAATTCTTAGGGTAACAGGGTAACTCGACCATGCCTGTTACCCTACCCTGTTACCCTGACCTAAGTCGTTGATTTCATTAGAGAAAAGAGTAGTTAGGGTAACAAGGGTAACTCTTTTACTATAGGGCTATGGTGGAGAGTATATAAATAAAAACATAGTGTTTGCCAACTATATATATAGGAAACCAGTTGCCCTGTGATGCCCTGTTACCCTGACGGAGGTTTTGATGCTGGAAAAGCAAATCGACCGCGTTTCTACTTGATGACCTTTAACTCTGAATCTCTCGACACTTACCCCATGTGGCAATACCAATGACCCCATACACAAAGCCCGAGCTGCACTAGCGGCACTGCCTAAGTGCACCGCCACGTCACGCCAAACCGGCGAGGTCTGCAAGCTCGCTGGAATCGGCGCGGGCGGCAAGTGCTGCTTCCATGCAGGCGCATCGACTGGTCAACCGCCAAAGCATGGGTGTACAACCAATAAGGCCAGACTTGAGCGCGGCTGGACCCGAGTAACGCCGGCCGGCTTTGTTGCCACCCATGGCGGCAAGCTCAAGTGGTTCACGCCCTGTCGCCTCTCGGCCCCGAGCAGATGCACGTTGACATACAATAGGGTCATACATTCAGAGTCGGGCAGACGCCCGCACCAACCTGCCCACGGGGCAAGGTGGTCAAGCTAACAGCTGATGTGGCCTAGAGAGGCAACCAAGCCGGTAGCAGCGTCAAGCCCTCCTCGAGAGGGCTTTATTGTTTCAAGCCCCGACATGTTGTTAAACAGGAGGTTGAACATGACTGCTTTGAAGTGCAAAGACGGCGATCTTGCCTTAGTGATCAATGACACAATTGATTGCAGACAGAATCTTGGTCGCATAGTCCGACTCCGCGGTCCAGTACGAGAGCTCAAACCGTCGGGGATGCTCGGGTGGCGAATTAAGCCACTACACCCAATCCCTTGGGGCGTCAGAGAAATCAATGGACGAAGCGTCAAAGAGCTGGTGACTTGGCAGAGCTGTGTCTACCACGAAGACGCTTGGCTGATGCCTATCCGGCCACATGATGTTCAGCAACAGACCGATACAGCAACTGAGGCAGAATTTACCGACGCCTTAATTTTTGAGCTTTCATCACCTCACTTGCGCGTGCCATGGTCATAGACCCCGGGTTGAACCAAGAGACCTTGAACCCGGGATTCTCAAACGCGAGCATGCCAAGAAGCAAACGCACCCAATCGCGGTTGATCAGGTTTGCCTTGGTCAGTCGCCCATGGGTGGGTGGGCGGCCGGTTGATGCACCTCCATGGAAACGGCATTTGCCACCAGCACCAAGGCCCGGGTTCTTGCACTGCACCCCAGACTGCCTTGACTTGGCATTGCAACGTGGAAGTGCAGCCAGTGCAACGCGCGCTTTATCGATATTGCTCATGACATTGATCCATGAAGTTTCACATTGTGAAATTATCGCAGGGCCACACAAGGTGTGCAACACCCTAAATTATTGATAGTGACTGTCACTGTCATAGTGCAACATTTGACAGCGGCATTTCCTGTTAGCGCACCTCGCTTGGAGGTTTTTATGTCAGTAGCTTGGATTGATTCAGCCGGCGGCGACTGGAAAGCCCCAGCGCCTTCAGGGGTCAACGTGCGGGACCTGTCCGCAATGGCTTCTTCATACAAAGCCGCGGCTTTGGTCAAATCGGCTCGGAGGTTCTTATGAAATTCGACTTTAAATCCCTGCCGCCCGGCACCATGTTCTTTGACTGGAACGAAGTGCCCGTTACCGTCTCTCCAGACTGGCGTTCTGCCACGGCTTGGGGCCCTGAGCCTGAGCCGCGTAACCCTTCCGATGTGCGGGAGAAGGCCGACCCAGTTGACAAGGCTGAGTTCGAAAGAGTCTTCGAGGCGTTTGCTGCCCTGCCTTCATACGCGCCCAAGCCGTCAGAATAAATCGGCAACCGTGCCATCAGGCAGTTGGTTGCTCAGCGTTTCGTTACGGGTGAAAGTTTCCCGCTCTTATCCATGGAGCGGGCCAACTGGCCCAGTCGGCTGGCCAGCCTGTCCAGTTGTTCCGACGTTCTGCTTTCCAGCCACTTGTCGTGCTTGTCTTGGTCGAGGTTCGGCTGATGTGCTGAACCGGCCTCTTCAGCAGTATTCGTCCCGGGTAGGCCCTTTTCCCTCTTGACCATAGTCATACTCCTTCTTTGAACCGACGTCAAAAGTTTCCGGGCGACTGTCAAGAGCGCCCGCAATCTTCGATGCAAGGAACCGCCAAAGACATCTCGTTTCCGGATGTCGTTTATCTTGTCCTACACTCAAAGAGAGCCACATACGACACGATGTCGCATTTGCTGGCAGCGTTTCCACCCATCATGGTGCCAGCCCTCAGCCGGCAAGCAAGCAGACCTGCATGGTCCACACTCGGTCGCCCTCATGCAGTTGCGCTTCGCTTCGCTCGTCGTGATCAACTTGCGACGGGACTTGCACCCGTAGGAGTGCGCCCATGCTGGGCGCACGTGAAAAAACCCCACCCCCTTGTGAGGGATGGGGTTTTGTATTACCTCGGTGAGTTGAGGGCTAGGGGATCAGCCGAATGTTCTATTGGGTCATTGATTAGGCAACCCAAGCAAAGTTGGTAGTAGTAAGAGCGTTTGTGATAATACCAACCGTAGCTATCTGGACCATATCGCCATCAGCAATCAGCTGGGTTACGGTACGAGTAGCAGCAGCATTGGTCTTGCTTCCGTCGTAGAAGTAGAGAGCCACGGTGTTATCAGCAGCGTTTGTACCTACGATAGCGAAACCAGCAGCTGAGTAGCTCCAATTTCCTGCACCGATGTTCTGACTGGAATCAACTGCTAAAGCAGTTGTTGTGTCTGCAACCACCGCCAATTGGTCTGTACTCACCGCACCGGCAGCAACACCAAAAACAGTCGCACTAAACTGTAATGGGTCGACACCGCCCGCTATGTTTGAAAGAACGTCAACCCCAATTGAACCTGCGCGAGCTACTGTACCTGCTGTGCCAGAACCACCGGCAAATATCACAATGTCAGTACTACCTGTTCCGACGTTAATGGTATCGCTGAGAGAAGTACCCGTTATCGTTTCAGCAGTGCCGTTAGCACCGTTGATGGCAATTGTGTCGGTAGCCGACGTCATGGCGTTGCTTGTTGTAGTAGCACCCGCGCTACTTTGGTAAGTACCTGTGGTAAACGTCAACCCAGACAGATCAGTCGCGCCACCTGCGGTTGCCGTCACTGTCAAAGTAGATGCACCCGCAGCAACTTCCGTGATGTTGATGGTGTTCCCAGTTAGCTGTGCACCAAGGAAAGTTGCATTAGCACCTGTACCAATCACAATTTGCTCGATACCTAAACCACTGGCACCTTGCAAATCTCCGCCGGCATTGCCGTTTATTATCAATGTCGCTGCGCTGATCGATCCGACCACAAACAAGGTATCGTTTGTGCCTTCCGATGCGGCCTCAATAATGATGTCGGCTTGAGCGGTGCTGTAGTCGAAGGTGTCATCACCCGTGCCACCAACCAGTGAGTCTGCTACTGTGGTTCCACCCGCTATGTAGTCGGCACCAGAACCGCCAAGTATGGTATTTTGACCAGTACCGCCGTTCAAAATATCCGCCCCCGCACCGCCCACGAGACTGTCCGCTCCAGCAGCTCCTGTAATGGAGTCACTGAAGTCAGTACCAAGCACCGTGCCGCCAACCGCACCCAAGGTCGCTGTTATACCAGCTACTGTTATAGCAGTCGCATCAAGTACGTCAATTGAGTTGTCAGTGCCAGTGCCTCCGTTAACCGCCAACCTAAGGTCAAGCACTACCCGCGTCGAAGCTGCTGCTGCACCTGAAACGACCATCGTGTCGGTTCCTTCGGCTGCCGCCTCCGTGACAGTGTCATTTACCGCGCCAGACAGCAGTTCGATACGGTAGGTGTCGTTACCCGTTCCGCCGACCAAGGTGTCAGCACCAGAGCCGGACACCAAGGTGTCAGCACCTGTGCCGCCAGTCAAGCTGTCATTACCTGCTCCGCCAGTCAGGCTGTCTGCGCCGGCACCACCGGTGATCGTAGAGCCTGCCGCAGCAGCTGTAGCGGTCACAGCGCCATTGACGTTTGACAGATTAACGATTTCAAAACCAGACTGAATACCTGCGTTGGCTGCACCGTTGTAAGTAGTCAACTGATCGCCTGTGGAGGACAGATCGATAACGAATGCTCCAGAGCCAATCGCTGACACTGTCAATGTATCTGAACCAGCCCCACCATCCGCAATGTCGCCGGCAGAACCAATAGTCACAGTGTCGTTTCCATTGCCTCCAGTTACGCTGTCATCTCCTGCGCCACCATCCATGACGTCGGCGCCATCGCCACCGATGATGGTGTCAGCACCTGCACCACCGGTAATTACGTCAGCACCTGAATCGCCCGTGACGCTAACAGTGCCATTGGTTTCGTTTTCAGCACTGAAGGTGAAAGCATTCGTTGTCACCAACGCTGCTGCATTCACAATCATGTTAACCCCAGAGGCGATGTTGACATCGGCCAATGTGATCGTCATGGCAGCATCTGCTGTGGCTGTTATCCTCTCGAACGCAGTAAGGCCAACCATCGAGGCAGCAGTTCCAGTCCCGGTTGCCGACAGACGCAGTTCGTCGCTGGCCCCCGTACCACCGGTCCAGACGTCGGCAGCGTCAATGGAGCTAAGTGCTACTGCGACTTGCAGGGTTGCTGCTGATGCAGAGGCGCTGATTGCGTCTGAGCCTGTGCCCGCTGTGACGCGAACAGTGCCTGTATAACCGGCTCCGACAACAATTGTGTCAGCACCCGCATTGCCGGTAACCGAGGTCACACCAGCCGCCAAAGCCAAGGCACCGAGTGTTAAAGAAGTAAATACGCCACCGGTTGCATTTATCGTATTAACGCTTGTGACGTTTGTGAAATCCGCATCAACAACCGTAGATGCGTTAGACATCGAAATAATGTCGGTGCCATTGCCACCGGCAATCGTATCGGCAAGCGTAAAGCCAACATTAGTTACTGTGATGGTGTCAGCGCCGTCGCCACCCGAAACACTGTCAGCACCGTTGGCTGTAAGGGTAATGAAGTCAGCCCCTGCGCCGCCGGTGACGACAATCTTGGCATCTGTTTCAAGAGCCGCATCGACAGTCAGCGCGTTGGCGCCGCTGGCCAAGGCTGAACCATCAATCGTCAGTGTGGTGCCAATAGCAGCGTTGGCGTCTGCGGTCGTGATGCCAACAGCACTAGCATCACCGATCACCAAATACGTTTCGATAGCACTGACAAGTGTGAAGTCACCCGTGCCGGCATCCCCAGTAAGACGCAAGACGTCACCGGTGGTGGTACCGCCTGTGATGGTGTCTGCACCCGTCAGGCCGGCTTCGGTCACTGCAGCACTCAGCACAGCAGCGCCGGTGACAACAACCGAGTCGTTACCAATGTTCATGGTGACACGCAGTGGCCCGGTAAATGTGGCGCTGACGGCAATGGTGTCGTTACCGGTATTTCCAGTCACCGTTGCAATACCTGCGGCCATGGCCAACGTTTCCAAGGTGACCGAGTTGGTTGCCGCTGCGAGG
>Ga0214919_10005340_pt1 | contig 18304 bp, 18 predicted proteins | sample LL1503_MetaG_FD_177994 | JGI IMG/M metagenome (GOLD analysis project Ga0214919, IMG submission 177994) | Freshwater microbial communities from Lake Lanier, Atlanta, Georgia, United States - LL-1503 | ecosystem: Environmental > Aquatic > Freshwater > Lake | place: USA: Georgia | collected...
TCCCAGCGCGTACGAAACCGACTTCGCCCATCATCGCGTGGCGCGCTTCGTCCCAAAGCTGGCGCGTCATGTCGACGGTGTAGTCCCAAGGTTTGCCAGGGGTTTCGGCGATGATGCTCGCCATCATCTCAGGCACATCGATTTCGCGCAGACGCTTGTAATACATCATCAGCGTCTTCGGCTCCGCTGGAAAGGCCTCGTCATAGAGAAATGCTTCCGCGTGCACCCCCATGTTGTAGGAATCCGTGAAGCGCTCGTCGCGGCGCGGCGTGCCGTTGTAAATGTAGGGCTGCGCGGAGAAATGGCGCTCGGGCGTTTCGGTGGCAGCGCTGGTTTCCTGCGGAACGTGGCCGTCGAGTGATCCAGCAAGATTTAGCAAACCCTCGAGCTGATTTGTCCACGCAGCGAGGGCGGCGCGGCGCTCGGGCGCGAGGAGCTTGGCGAGAGCTTGTTCACCGAAGGCGATCATCTCGCCTATCTCGATCAATGCAAAGCGACAGAGACGAAACGACGGATGATCGACGAGACGGTTGGTTTCGTATTGATGGCGTTCGAGTGCGTCGCGCAGCGCCGGAAGGGCGTGATGATAAATCCCCAGGAGAAGTGCGTCGGTTTCGGGCGCGGCGAGGATTTCGTCGAAAAAAATGTCGAGCGCAGGGTGGGGCACGGCGTCGAGTCCGAGCGGTGGCTCGCGCATTTCACCGACGCGCGCGCGCCAGCCGGCGGCGTGTTCGGCACAGTAGTGCGCATGCAGGCTGAACGCCATTTTCAGTTCGTAGATGGGCTCAGCGGTGAGACGCTTGATGAAAATTTCGTGGAGCCGACGCAGGGCCCAGTGGTGGCGTTTGAGGCGGGCAACGCAGTCCTCGATGGAAAGACCGGGCTGCATCGCTTCGTCAAATGAGGCGACTCCGGCAAGGGGTGGCAGGTCGCGATACGAGCGGTAGGTTGTAGGGTCCATGGGGGAGGGAGTGCCTTTAACGTATGCGTCCGGCGCGGGTTGTCGCGTCTGGAAAGCATTTTGGCCGAGTGTTTTTGTGGGCTTTTTTTGCCCACAAAAAAGCCCCAGTGGGTGAGGCCGAGGCGTAGTTTTTTCAGGAGAAAAACTGTTTGGTGACAATCTAGAGTGTTAGTGAACTGGGTTAGGCTGCGTCCCAAGCGGTCGAGCTTGCAGGTCACTACTTCGTGCACATCGCCGGAACGCACTCGTGCCAGCATGGACTCCAGTCCTGGGCGGCTCGTGGTTGCTGCCGACGTAGAGTCGCGGATGATCTGCGGTTCCGACCCACCACGCACTCGGCAATATTCTAGCACTTGGTGTTCTTGTGAAACCGTCTCCTACTCAGTGGTTGAGACCCTGATGTATACGATTATCGGATTTTTGTTGTTCATGGGAAGATGCTTTTAAGCACCACCCTTAACTTAGTCGCCGCCGCCGAATCTGCTAGCGGATCCAGAATAATGCCGGTTTCCAAAACCTTGTTATTCGTCGTACGGTTCAATTATCTGTTTAACGAATAATATCCGCTTGACGGATAAAATTGGATAGTCGATTTTTGTCTCGTGCTCAAAAGCTTCGCTGATCGCGACACCGAAAAATTGTGGCTGACAGGGCGCTCTCGACGCCTGCCAGGTGATATCTGGCAGCGAGCGCTCATCAAGTTACAGTTGATCGATGTCGCAGTTGAATTGGCTTTCCTCAAGTTGCCGCCAGGTAATCGCCTAGAGGCACGCAAGGGAGATCGGCGCGGACAACACTCGATTAGAATCAACGACCAATGGCGCATCTGCTTCCTTTGGTCCGGCACCGACGCCGAACAAGTCGAGATTGTAGATTACCATTAAGAACCAAGAGGCCATCCCTATGAATCAGACCGCTTCACGCATCCATCCCGGCATTATCCTTCGCACCGAGTTTTTTGAAGTGATGAGCATTACCCAGCTCGCTGCTTCCAAGGCCACTGGTATTCCCCAGAGCCGCTTGAGCGAAATTTTGGCGGGACGGCGGGCGATCAGCCCAGATACCGCTGCTCGTCTCGGGCGGTATTTTCGGGTTGATCCACGCAATTGGCTAAACCTCCAAGTAGCCTTTGATCTATGGAAGCTTGAGCAGGAGTCAGGTCGTCAGCTCAACCATGATGTAAAACCGCTCGTTGCCGCCTGACGAGGCGGAGTGTTTCACATGCCATTAAATTTTTGCACAGGGTAGAAACCCCGGATGGATTTGCGGAATATGGAACATAAGCGCTGATTTTTTCTCCTCGGCGATCTGGGTTGGATGCGCAGGAAGACCTCGAGTGAATCCATGCGAACATTAGGAGTTACCGGCGCCTGCGTATCTGCATCGGTTTTCGTCGTCCTAATCAGGTTTTCATATCTGCTCTTCGCCGTTTCGCTGAAAAATCGTTTACCCGGGCAAATTCCGGTCAGCCCATACCCAGCTGTAGGCCTGACCGGAAAACGCAAAAGAACGAGTTAGAATGTAACGGCGTTGTGCTCCACTACCGATTTAATTGTCACAACTACCACTCTACTTTGTCGCCAAACAAAAACGCAGTGCGATTACGCCTCGAGTTGCGGACGGTTTTTCTCGGGCCAGTCGATGTGGAAGAACTTGCCGCGGGGTTTGTCGGTGCGCTCGTAGGTGTGAGCGCCGAAGTAGTCGCGTTGGGCTTGGAGCAAGTTGGCCGGCAGGCGAGCGGAGCGGTAGGCATCGTAGTAGCTAAGCGCCGAGGCAAACGTCGGGATGCTGATGCCGCTCTCGACGGCGAGGCTGATAACTTTGCGCCAGTTGGCCTGGGCCTTCTGAATCGTCTGGTTGAAGTATTGGTCGAGGAGAAGGTTCGCGAGCTTCGGGTTGCGCGCGTAAGCCTCGGTGATTTTTTGCAAGAAGGCGGCTCGAATGATGCAGCCACCGCGGAAGATCTGGGCAATTTGGCCAAAGTTAAGCTTCCAGCCGTATTCGCCCTGTGCGGTACGCATGAGTTGGAAGCCCTGAGCGTAGGAGCAAATTTTTGAGCAATAAAGCGCATCATGGATGGCTTTGATGAGCTCTTTCTTCTTCGTCGGGGAAACCTTTTTAACCTTGGGGCCTTTGAGGACCTTCGAGGCAGCGACGCGCTCTTCCTTGATGGCGGAGATGCAGCGGGCGAAGACGGATTCGGCGATCGTCGGGGCGGGCACGCCCATGTCGAGGGCGTTGACGGAGGTCCATTTGCCGGTGCCTTTTTGGCCGGCGGTATCGAGGACGATATCGACGAAGGGCTTTTTGGTCACGGGGTCTTTCTGCTTGAGAATGTCGGCGGTGATTTCGACCAGGAAGCTGTCGAGCGCGCCTTTATTCCAAGCGGAGAAGATTTCGCCCATCTCGGCCGGCTTGAGGCCAAGCAGGCCCTGCATAAGCGAATAGGCCTCACAGATCATCTGCATATCGCCATACTCGATGCCGTTGTGAACCATCTTAACGTAGTGGCCGGCACCGTTTTCGCCGATGTAGGTGGTGCAGGGAACGCCGCCTTTGACGGGTTTGCCGGGGGTGGCGCCCATGATGGGTTTGCCGGTCTTCTTATCGACCTTGGCGGCGATGGCGGTCCAGATCGGCTTCAGCTCTTCCCAGGAGGATTTCTCGCCGCCGGGCATGAGGGATGGACCGAAGCGGGCACCCTCTTCTCCGCCGGACACACCGGAGCCGATGAAGCGGAGACCTTTTTCTTTGAGCGCTTTTTCGCGGCGGATCGTGTCGGTCCACAGAGCGTTGCCGCCGTCGATAATGATGTCGTTAGTCGCGAGCAACGGGACGAGGCCGTCGATGACGGCGTCGGTGGCTTTGCCCGCTTGAACTAAGATCACAATCTTGCGCGGGAGCGCGAGCGACTGGACGAATTCTGACAGCGATTTGCTGCCCACCACCCCGCCCGGGGTGCCGGGGTTTTCCGCGACAAATTTTTCGGTTTTCTCGACCGTGCGGTTATAAACCGAGATCTGGAAGCCGTGGTCGGCAATATTGAGAGCGAGGTTCTGACCCATCACGGCGAGTCCGATGAGTCCGATGTCAGAGTGCGTTTTGACCATAAAGAGGTCGTCTTATTAGCCTGCTTCCGGCCTGAAACCAACCCGTTTTTACAATTAGCCTTAAAAATTCCGTCTTGGCAGAGGGCGCCCAACCCGAATGCGCCTTTATTAACCTAGCTGAACGGGCGCACTTTTCACGGTAAAATCGTCTGAACTAAATCATTATCAAGTTTTTAGCTGATGAGCGAAGTCTCCGCGAGTGGCGCAATTAATCCAGACCGTGGCTCCGTCGCCGTAGTGTTCTTTTTTCCAAATCGGCACGCGCGCTTTGGCCTCATCGATAAGATAACGGCAGGCATCAAACGCCGCCCCCCGGTGCGCGGCGGTCACGCCGACCCACACCGCGAGCTCGCCGATTTTGAGGGCACCCACGCGGTGCACGCAGACGGCGCCACGGATCGCGAACCGCTCCCGGGCTTCCGCCAGGATTCGCAACCCTTCTTTTTCCGCGAGGGGTGCGTACGCTTCGTAATCAAGCGCGACCACAGGTTGGCCTTCGTTATGGTCACGCACCCAGCCTTCAAACGTCACACACGCGCCCGCGTGCGCATCTGCGAGCGAGCGTTGCAAAACGGCGGAATCGAGAGGCTCGGTCGAAATACGAAACATTTTAAAAAATATAATCTCTGGGCTATCTGTCCTGTTTAACCCCCAGCTACGGGCGGAATAAATACCACTTTTTGCCCGTCGCGCAACGGCGCCTCCCAAGCGACAAATTCTTCATTCACGGCTGCCCGCACTCGATCGCGTGGCAGCGTAAAACCATAGCGGTCGCGCAACTCTTCGTACAGCGCGGCGGCGGTGGCGGCGTGAGTCGCGAGGGTTTCATGCGCAAGGCCGCGTTGCTCCCTCAGGATGGCGAAATACTGGATGTGGACGGTGATCATGCGATGGGGGTTGGCCCGCGAAAATCGCTTTTGCCACCAGTTTTTTCTAACAGTCGCACGTCTTTAATGACAATATCATGGCTCACAGCTTTGCCCATATCGTACAGCGTCAGCGCGGCGATCGTTGCGCCGGTGAGCGCCTCCATCTCGACGCCCGTCTTCGCATGGGTCTCTGCGCGACAGGTGATCAAAACCTCCGTCGAGCCATCCGCTGCGGGCGCTTTGTTTTCAATCGTGATTTTACAATCATCCAGCGGGAGCGGATGACAGAGCGGGATGAGTTCGCTGGTGCGCTTGGCTCCCATGATTCCAGCTAGAATCGCGGTCTGAAACACCGGTCCTTTCTTCGTCGCAATATCGCCGTCGCGCAGCAACGCCGCCAAAGCCGCGGGCAATACCACAATAGCCCTAGCCTGCGCCACACGGTGCGTCACAGACTTGGTGCCAACATTGACCATCGCGGGCTGACCTTGGGCGTTGAGGTGAGAAAGCATATTTTGTGAACGTTTATCCGGCAATTCGCTACGCGTAAAGTCGAGCCTGCGACGAAATCACATCCAAGGCGTAAACGGTACGATCGTACCCGCACCAAATTCAGCTCTATCGGCGGGTAACTCGATAAAACCATCGGTATCAATCAACCCCGCGAAATCCCCCGAGGTATTCACCCGCTCCGGTTTAGCGAGCAACTCCGCCTGGGGACCGCTGCTTAAAGTCACCGGCAACAAATACGCGAGTTTCGGTGGAAACACCACCGGCTCCGCCAATGCCACCATCCGCTGTGTTACCGCAGACGCGCCACTCGCATACGCCAGCGCCGGCAACACGTAGCGATGTAAGCAGGTATAACTCGAAACCGGATTCCCTGGTAGTGCAAAGACCGGCGTCGCCCGCGAGCTCAGCCCAAACCAAAACGGTTTACCCGGGCGCTGCGCTACGCCGTGAAATATTTTTTTCACGCCCTGCCGATCAAGTTCGTCGGGTAAAAAATCAAATTTCCCTTTTGAAACGCCGCCCGTGATTAACACCACGTCGTACTCCGCTAGGATATGCCATAGCAGGTGCTCGATCTCGTGCCGCACATCGTGCATATGATAACGCTCCACCCGCGGATAACCCGCCTGAATCAACGCGGCCCGCAACGCATGGTCATTGCTCCGCCGAATCTGATGCGGCGCGACAGCCCCTTCGACTTCCACCAGCTCATCCCCCGTGGAAATCACGGCAATTTTTGGCGACGCTGCGACGGTTAGCTTCGCATGCCCGCACGAAGCGGCCACCGCGATTTCTCTCCCACTGATGCGCGTACCGGCGCGTACCATCACCTCACCGCAGCGGTGATCACTACCTCGCCGATGAACAGAGTGCCCGGCCAAAAATTTTCCCGCCTCTTTATTCACCGTGATCGTGGCACCGTTCGCGTCGCGCGTGGTTTCCTCGTAGGGTACCACGCAATCCGCGCCCCTCGACAACACCGCACCAGTCATAATTTCCACGCTCACATCGGGCGCCGCCCCCAGTGTGCGGGGCAACATCCCCGCGGCTTGCACGCCCTCGATGCGAAATTGCCGCGTCCCCGCCGCGAGCGCGGCGGCCTTAAGCGCATAGCCGTCCATCGTCACTCGATCGAACGGCGGCAAATCGCGATCCGCGCGCAAATCCTCCCTTAAAATACGACCCTGCGCCGCCGCGAGTGGGCAATCCTCTCGGAGAAAGAGGGGCATATTTTCGCGGATTAACCGCTCGGCTGCGCTGGGCGTGAGCATGGGCAACGCGTTTCTGTGCGGGAAAGGGCCGTGGCGGCGACTGCAAATTCTCAAAACGCATTCGATCCAAACGCGCCTTTAGAAAAAGTTCGTCGTTTCCTTTGCCTTCAAACCTGCGCCACATTCGTTCTACTTTCATGTCCGGCTCCCGCGATCAATTCCAACGCCCGCTCCGCGATCTACGCATCTCGGTGACCGACCGTTGCAATTTTCGTTGCCCGTATTGCATGCCGAAAGAGGTCTTCGGCCCTGGCCACGCGTTCCTGCGCGATCCGCAGCTCATGTCCCTCGGCGAACTCACCCGCATCGCCCGAGCCTTCACTTTGCTCGGCGTCGAAAAAATCCGTCTCACCGGCGGCGAACCGCTCCTGCGCCCAGATGTACCCGACCTCGTCGCCGCGTTGAAACACGACCTGCGTCTGCCCGATGTCGCTCTCACCACTAACGGTTGGCTCCTCGAAAAACTCGCACCCGCGCTCCGCACCGCCGGCCTTGATCGCATCAATGTCTCCGTCGACTCCCTCGATGACACCACCGCCGGAAAACTCAACGGTCTCGGCTTTAGCGTCGCCCGCGTCCTGCGCGGCATCGATGCCGCCGCAGCCCTCGGCCTGCCGGTAAAAATTAACTGCGTCATCCAACGCGGCGTGAATGACGGCGAACTTCTCGAGCTGTGCGAATATTTCCGTACGCGCGCTCACACGCTGCGCTTCATCGAGTTCATGGACGTCGGCAACACCAACCACTGGTCTGCCGAACGCGTCGTGCCCGCCCGGGAACTCGTCGCCCGTATCGCGGCCCGTTGGCCACTCGAGCCGGTCGGCCCCGCTTATCGCGGCGAAGTTGCCGCACGTTACCGCTACACTGACGGGCGCGGCGAGATTGGCCTGATCAGTTCCGTCACCGAACCATTTTGCCGCGACTGCCATCGCGCGCGACTTTCGGCCGACGGTAAACTTTTTACCTGTCTTTTCGCGTCGCTGGGTTGGGACGTGCTCGGTTGTTTGCGCGCCGGTGCCGATGACGCCGAACTTGCCGCTTACATCGCTCGCATTTGGCGAGGGCGCGAAGATCGCTACAGCGACGAACGCGCAGGCTTGCTCGCCGCCGGAGAATCCCGCGCCAAGATCGAGATGAGCTACATCGGCGGCTAAAATCCCCCTCCCCAGCGACCCATGAAGATCACCGATATTCCCTTCGGCACCACCGACTGGAGCACCGTTGAAGTCACGGAACATGTAGGCACCACCGGCAAAGCGTTTTGGCGCACTCGGCAGTTTGGCCATATTCGGGTTCGTCTTCTGGAATACACGCCCGGCTACCTCGCCGACCATTGGTGCGAGAAAGGCCATATTTTGTTCTGTCTCGAGGGCCAACTCGACACGGAACTCGCGGATGGCCGAAAGTTCACGCTCACCCCCGGCATGAGTTATCAGGTCGCCGATCAAGCAGAGCCGCACCGCTCTTGCACCGCTTTGGGGGCGAAACTTTTCGTCGTCGATTAGGCCGCCCGCTCGCGGGCCGTCGCCAATATCTTCTGCAACGCCGCGAAATCTTCGTCGCGTGAACCGCTCTGGATCACGAACTCAAACTTCGGCGCCTCCAGCAATTCAGCCTCCGCGGTCGCCATGCGCCGCGCAATTTCTGCTTCGTCGTCTTGTCCGCGCCCGCGGATGCGCGCCACCAATTGTTCGTGATCGAGCAAAATGAAAATCGTCGCCATCGCGCGTTGTAACGCGATCGAGTGCTCTGCCGCGCGCCGCAGGCTGTTCACGCCCTGTACATCCAGATTGATCGCGAGACTTTGGCCGCGTTTAAGCGGTTCCAACACGCTCGCAGCCAACGTGCCATAGCGCCGGTCGCCATGGACCCAGGCCCATTCAAGAAACTCATCCGCCGCGATCTTGGTGTCGAATTGCTCCGGCGTGAGAAAATGATAATGCACGCCATTCACCTCGCCCGGGCGCGGCGCGCGCGTCGTCGTAGTGATGACGCGCTCGAAACCCGGTTCTTCTTTGACGATGCGCTCGCACAACGTGCTTTTGCCCGAGCCCGCCGGACCAGCGAGCACAAGCAACACCGGAATGTTTTTTGGTGAAACAGGGGAGGGGACCGTCATGCGAAAAAGGAGCGGGCTACTTTGAAAAAGAAACGTCGCCGTCGCTCAATAAGTGAACGCCATGCCGCACAGGAGCAGCCCGTACCCAGTGCATACGCCACCAGCAATTCGGGCGCGTTGAGGCACGATAAACAGCCAATTAATCCAGTCGCGTAGACGCCAGGGTTGCGCTCCGAGCCAGATCGCGGCCGCGATGCAGGCGTAAACGACGCTCACCATTAATAGCCGCTGCGGCTTCGCCCATTCCATATACGCGGCGTCGAGCAACGGCATCGCCCCCAACAACACAATCGCGCACAACCCGCGCACCGACAAAAAATCCGGCACGCATTTGAATGCCATCACCGCAACAAACAGAAATCCGACAAATAACAGTTTCCGGTACTCGCCCATGTCGGCCATGGAGAGGTTCCAAATGTTATACAAAAACCAAGCCGCTCCGACGCTAAAGAAAAGATAAGAGGCCGCCTTGGAACGCGGGAACGATTTTAGCGCCGCGCCCGCGATCGAATTACCCAGCAGCAACGGCATGCCGAGCAGTAGCAAAATTAAGCCGGGGATGAGCGTGGCGACGGTGAGTGACATAGAAATGAGATTGGCAGCTTAGGCTTCGACGCCGGCGAGCACAATTTCGCCGTAAAGGGTGCTCACGCTGGCGCGGTCGATTTTGAGAGGAACAAGTTGGCCGATCAGACGCGCGTTGGCCTCGAAGATACACACGCGATTGCCGCGCGTGCGGCCGGTAAATTTTTTACCGGTTTTATCCGGACCTTCGACGAGTACTTCTTCAACCGTGCCGATGAGAGTGGCGTTGCGGCGCACCGAGTTTTGCTGGAGTAAGCCGAGCAGCGTGGCGTTACGCGCCTCTTTTACTTCATCGGGGATCTGGTCGCCCATCGCCGCGGCCGGTGTGCCGGAACGAATCGAGTATTTGAAAACATAGGCCATATCGTAGTTGGCCCGTTCGAAAAGTTCGCGCGTGTGCTCGAAATCTTCGTCGGTCTCACCCGGGAAGCCCACGATGATATCGGTTGAGAAATACATGTCCGGTCGCACCGCGCGGAGCGCCTCCACAATTTCCCAGTAACGCTCGCGCGTGTAAGGACGGTTCATCGCCTTCAAAATTCGGTTACTGCCCGACTGCATCGGCAGGTGGACGTATCCACACAGTTTTGGCAGCCGCCCGTAGGCTTCGACCAGATCTTGCTTAAACCCGCGTGGATGCGGCGAGGTGAAGCGGATGCGCTCGATGCCTTCGATGGCGCTGACCCGTTCGAGCAATTGTACGAACGGGGAAATCCCATCTGTGTGCACGTAGTCGCGCCGGCCGTAGCTCGTCACGATTTGTCCAAGCAAGGTGACTTCGCGCACGCCTCGGGCGGCGAGCGCGCGACATTCCGCCACGATGTCCTCCATCGGGCGCGAGCGTTCGTCGCCGCGCGTTTTGGGTACGATGCAGAAGGCACAATCCATGTTGCAGCCCTGCTGAATCGACACGAACGCGCTCACTTGGGGCGCGGCGTCCACGACCCCGTCTACGGCCCCTTCGGCCGCGACGTCTTGTGAGAGTACATGATCGCGGATCGTGTTTTGTGAACCCACTTCCTCCGCGATGTCTACGATGCTCGTGGCCAGCGGCACGCCCGCGGCTTTCGCCGCTCGGATACTTTCCAGATAATCGGGCACCTGATGAAATTTTTGCGTGCCCACAATCAAGTCCACGTCGGGCAACTTGTCCAAAAGCTCGGCTCCGCGGTTCTGCGCCATACAGCCTAAAATCCCGAGCACGAAGTCCGGTTGGCGGCGTTTGCGGTGGGCGATGTTAGCGGCTTTGCCGATGGCTTTTTGCTCCGCCGCATCGCGCACGCTGCACGTGTTCAACAACAACACATCGCAATCGTCCTCGCTCGCTACGATCCGGTAGCCACGGGCGCGCAACATCGCCGCGACCGCCTCGCTGTCGCGCTCGTTCATCTGGCACCCGTAGGTTTTGATGTGGACCCGATTCATCTGTGGGAGGGTTTAAGTAAACACGCCTTCCTGAGCGTCAAACGGTAAACCCACCCCGGCGGGCTTGCCGCATCGAGTCTTGGGTCGTCATTCTCGGCTTAGCATGCGCCGCCTCGTCTTCTTTATCGCGCTCTTGTCCTCAGCCGCCGCGCGGCTCTGCGCGACTGATTTCAATCCCGAACCTGAGGCCCTCGTGCTGATCGTGGGCGATCAACACTCCGCCTACGAACGCACGGCGCAACTGGTTGCCCGCATCGACCAACTCCGCGCGGCACATCCCGGCGTGCCCTTCGCTGTCCTCATCGATGGCGACTGCCTCGAATACGGTAACATCGTCGCCCGTCGTAGCGCTGGGGCGATCGATTTTGCTTTTTTTGCGGCGCTCGCCCGCCGTGTTCCCACGATTCTAAATCTCGGCAACCACGAGCCAGAATTCTACGCCGTTGATGACACCGTCGCGCGCATTCAAGCCACCGGCGTCACGGTCATTAGTAACCTGGTTAACCGCGCAACGGGCCAACCGTTTGCCCCTGTTTCCACCTCGCTGCGTTTAGGTATCCGCGAAGCCATTGTTGTCGGCCTCGCCACGGATAAAATCACCACCTACCGCGCAGCCGTTCGCCCGTCGCTCGACCCCGCCGACCCGGTCGTCTGGGCCAAACAAAACCTCACCTCGTTTTTCTCCCCAGCCACCGCGCTCCCAATTCTGCTTACGCACACCGGTCTGAATGCTGACCGCGTCCTCCTTGAACTCATCCCTGATGGCACGCTCTTCGCCGGCGCTCACGATCACCTCCGTTTTGTCCACAATGCCGGTCGCAGCGTTTATTTTCACTCCGGCTCATGGAACGACGGCTATTCCCTCGCTACGCTGCGCACGGACTCCGCCGGCCAGCCACGCTGGAGCGTCGCCCAATTCCCCCTCGCGCTCACCGATCCGGCCGATCCCGAACTCGCCGCCTTGATTCAAAAAATTTCCGCGCAGCACCTCACCCCCGAAGACCTCGCCGTCCTCGGACGCAATTCCACCGCTTTCGCTCCCGCCGCGGCCGCGCGTTTTGTGGTGGCGGCTCTGCGCGCGGCCGCCCGCGCAGACGCCGCGGTAATCGGTGCGACGACGTTTGGCGCTGGCTTGCCCGCCGGCGAAGTTACCCGTGTCGCCTTGGATGCCTGCGTGCGCTTCGACGGGACGATCTTCGTCGCCGAAATCTCCGGTGCGGAACTTACCGCCATTTTAGCCAAATCGAACCAAGATCCCGCCACGCCCCTCTCCGCGCGGCGCGGCGAAAATCTCGTCGCCGTCGGCCCCGTCCTTCCGCTCAACCCCGCTCGTCGTTATCGCCTCGCCACGACCGATTGGGGTGCCAAAAACGCCCGCACGTATTTCGGTTCCGAGACGCTTAGATTCGTTGAGGAACCTAAACTTAGGCTCAAAACCATCGCGGCCGATGCACTTTCTTCAACTGTCTCGGTCGTACCCTGAGTTATGCGCTCGTTTCGTTATTTTTTATCCACGACCTTAGTCCCCGCCCTTCTTGCTGCGCCACCTTTGGCTACACCACTGCGCTCTGAGCCCACGGCCGACGAACTGTTTCAACTCGGCCAACAACTCTTCGATCAACTCGCCCCGCCCGAGATCAAGGCCCGGTACGAATTTCCCTCAAAACAACAGTGGGATGAATTCGCCGTCCGTCTTCAAAAAGCCCTCGAAGGCGACGACCTCGCGGCCCTCGCCGATTACGCTCCGCAAGCCCGTGCGGCGCTGCCTGCCCTCCGGCTTTTCCCTGAATACGCCGATTACACCGATTGGCTCACCGCCCGACTCGATGAACTTGAAGCCGCCGAGCAGATCTTCGCCCCGGCGGCTGCTCGTCCGCCTTCACCGTCTTCGGCGCCTGCTCCCGTCCCAGTACCGACACCACGCCTCATCCCGGCTCCTTCTAGAGGACCCGCCGCGGCTTTCATTCCGCACTACGAGCTTTTTCTCGCTCGGGCTCGCAGCTCAACGGCTCCCGCCCGTGCCGCTGCGTTGCTTCCGCTACTGCGAGCTGCTTTTAGTGCCGAAGGCATTCCACCAGAGCTCGTCTGGCTTGCCGAAGCTGAATCCACGTTTAACCCATCCGCCCGCAGCCCTGCGGGGGCTCGCGGCTTGTATCAACTTACCTCTGACACCGCTCGGGGGCTCGGATTGAGCACGTTTTTACCCGACGAGCGCACGAACCCCGAAAAATCAGCCCGAGCCGCCGCTCGCCTGCTCCACGCCCATTACGAAAAATTTGGCTCCTGGCCTCTCGCACTCGCCGCCTACAATGCCGGTGCCGGTCGCGTCACGCGATTGCTCGAAAAAACTTCAACCAAGACTTATGCAGGCATCGCCGCTGCGCTGCCCGCCGAGACTCGGCTCTACGTGCCTAAAGTCTGCGCCCTCGTCGCGACCCGCGCCGGCGTGGCCCCCGAAAAAATTCCGGCAGCGCGGCGATTTTAATCGCGGTTAAAAAACCTCACCGCGGTTTTCTTGCGCGCACGTGTAGGAAATATGCAACGACCTGCGCGTCCTGTAGGCTCGGGTTGGCCAAGACGGCGGCCTCGGTTGGTTGCGGTTCCTCGATACGCTCGATCGTGAATCCGGCCCCGATCAACAGATTGATCCACTGGCTCAGTGGACGATGGAAACGCGGCACTTTAAACATCGGTAGACGTTGCCGCAGCGCGAGGGGCGCCGTCCCAAAAATCCATTCATCAATTTGCCCCCGTGTTTCCGAAAAATAATCTCCGACTTCCACCGCGTAGGTGATCTTCCGTTCATCGCGGCAGTTACGGCGATGCGGCGGATTGAAACACGGGTGCAAAATCGAAAACTGTAAAAATCCGCCCGGCCTAATTACTCGAAACGCCTCTTCGATGACGTCTTGGGTCTCCGGAATGTCCATCAAACTCATGCACCCAACGGCAAAATCAAACGACGCGTTTTTGTACGGCAATGTTACCGCGCTGGCGTGATGATACGTGATGCCAAGCGGCACCCGTTGTTCTTCCTCTCGCGCGTGACGGATAAAGATTTCCGCGATATCCATCCCAGTCATGCGCGCACTGCGTTGTGCGATGAGTCGCGTGTTGTGACCTTCGCCGCAGCCGATATCGAGACCTTCCAAGCCTTCCACGGGCGGCAACAACCCCATAAACGCCGGCGTGTTCAACTGATCGCGGTACGTGTCGTAGCCCGCGCGTGCGAGTTTCGTCCACGCTTCGGCGTTACCGTTCCAACATTCCCCGACAGTGAGATGATCCATATTTAGCGAGCCTCATCATGAGGCGCGGCGCGGCGCGAATCGACGCTAATGCGCCCGTGACTTTAGGCTCGGGAAAACTATCCACCGTCGTTGCAAGCGTGGCCTGCTCACCCGTTAGTAGTTCCGACTTAAATCGCGTTGTATCTGCGTCTTTGCCCCCCAAATATTTCCGCCATGCCCCACGGTTACTCCTCTCTCGCTCGTGTTTTTCGCCCCGCTTTGTTCGTGGCTCTAGTTTTGTCGGCGTTACTCCTTAGCGGTTGTTTTTCCACGCGCGGCCCGCGCAAGACCGAGCGCTCCAGCAGTGTGGTCAGCTATCTTTATCCCGATCAGGCCAATCCACTGCCGCCCACCTCAATTCCGGTGCTTCGGCTCCCGTTGCGCGTCGGTATCGCGTTCGTGCCAGGAAAATCCGATATTTCTGAACAGCAAAAAACCGTGCTCCTACAGCGTGTCGCCGCCGAATTCAAAGGCCGCGATTACATTCAGAGTATCGAGCTGGTTCCTTCGACCTACCTCCGCGCCGGCGGCGGTTTTGCCAACTTAAACCAAGTCCGCTCGTTGCTCGGCGTCGACGTCATCGCGCTCGTCGCCTACGACCAAGTCCAGTTCACCAGTAACAATCTGCTTTCGCTTTCTTATTGGACGATCGTCGGCGCCTATATTTTTAGCGGCAATAAAAACGACACGCAGACGCTCATGGAGGCGGCCGTTTACGATATTGCGAGTCGCCACCTGCTCTTCCGTGCTCCCGGCGCCAGTCGCGTCGAGGCGGGGGCCGCCGCCGCCTACGTTCAGCAACGGCTGCGCACCGACAGCACCGCGGGCTTCGATGCCGCCACCACCGAGCTCATCACCAACCTCAAGCTACAGCTCGAGACCTTCCGCGAGCGCGTGAAAAACGCGCCCGGTGAAGTCCGCATCGAACATCGTCCCGGTTACACCGGTGGCGGTAGTTTAGGAGCGTGCTTCGCCTCTATCCTCGGCTTACTGTTTCTTGCCCGCGCCTGCACCTACACCCACACCTGCACGCGGCATCGCACATGAAGACCACGCCTGCCGCACCCGCCCATGCTCAACCTTTCCCTTGGGCGAGCGTCTGCGTGATCGCCTTCACCCTCGGCGTCGCGGCGCAACCCGCGCTCGCCTCGACGCTACTTTACGAACGCCTCGCGCTCCTGCGCGGTGAATATTGGCGTCTTTGGACCGGCCATTTCGTGCATTTTGGGTCCAGCCACCTTTTTTGGAATCTCGCGATCTTTACAGTCGCGAGCATCTGGTCGGAGCGCCTCGCTCCAGCCCGTACACGCCTCTTGCTAGTCGCTTCACCCGGCCTAATCGGGCTCGCACTTTTTGGGCTCGAGCCTGCGCTCGCCACCTACGGCGGCCTTTCTGGCGTCGCCACCTCGATGCTCGTGTTTCTTTCCTACACGCAACTCGCGCGTCTCGCCGCTCCGGCGACCCCAAATAAAAATGAGCCCCTTGCCTCGTCCCCGACATCAGATCGTTGGTTTTGGCGCGCGGTGCTTGCTCTGGTCGTATTAAAAATCGGCGCCGAATTTGCCCTCCAACAACCCCTCTTCACCCGCTTCGCTCCCGCAGGCATTCGCGCCGTACCGCTAGCCCATTTGATCGGGGTCTTGGTCGCCACCGTCATGCACCGCAATCTCCGGGGTTTTCGGCCCCGGTTTTTGCCGCGGCGCACGGGTTGAGATTTCTCGTCGCCTCTGGCCGGCGGACGGTTTTTCTCAAGGCATGGGATTTTTCGACCGCCTCGCTGGCAAAAAAACTTCAGCTCAATCCGCTTCGACTCCGGCCGCCCCGCCTGCTGCGCCGGCCACACCCGTAGCCAGTGTCACTGCGGGCAATCTGCTCCCGCGCCTCGCTGCTGCGCGCGAACGGCTCGATGCTCGTGATCTTGCCGGTGCCCTTTCGATCTACGAAGAGATCCTCGCTGCTGCTGGCGATCGCGCCGATATTCTCGTCACCATTTCCGGCGACCTCGGATCCACCGGCCACGTCGCCACTATCGTCGAACTCATCGCCCCGCGTTACGATGCCGAGAAACACGGCCCCGCTACGGGCCTTAATCTTCTCCAAGCCTATCTCGCCCTTCGCCAAGCCGATGCCGCGCAGCACGTCCTCGACATTCTCTTCGAGCTTAACCGACCCGAACTCGAAGACCGGCTTCATGGCTTCTCTAATGCTATCGCCGAGCTCATCGTCTCCGGTGCTCCGCCACTTCCGCTGCACGGCTCCACCGCTGATTCCTCGCCGCTCGCCGCGGCCGAACCCATCGTCGCCAAGGTCGACCTCGTCAGCATCAGTAAACCCATCTGGTTCTACGGTCTCGAGCCACTCGCCGAGAAAATACTCCCCGCCAAAGGCAGTCGCCTTCGTCGCATCGCTTTCGCTCAACTCGCGCTGCCCGGCGCTTACACCGACCTCCTTGCCGCCCAAGCCCAGCCCGAAGACGAGCTCGGCCGGCTCTCCCGCGCGATCCCGCTCTGGTTCGCGGAAACCTTTTATTTTTCTCCACATTACGCGCCGATCGCCGCGATCGGCCTTTTCCAACCCGCCGGCACCACCGTCAAACAACCCGTCATTTTTGGCGCCGAGTGGACCACCGACAACCTCCGCCAACTCTGCGATTCGCCCAACGGTGACGGCCTCGACTACATCTTCACCGGCGCCCTTCGCCAGCACGCTGGCGATTACGAACTACTCCTGCGCGTCTGGGAGGTAAAAAAATTCCGCGAACGTAAACAATTTCTCGTCCGTTGGACTCCCGCCACCGCCGATGCCGAACTCGGTAAACTCCACGAGCAACTTCGCCTTTTTATGGAATGGGCGCCCGAGAAAAACGGCCTGCCCTACGCCGCTCCCGCCTCCCCCCGGGCTTGGCTCGAAACCCTCGGCGCCTCCCTAGGTCTGTTCCTCGCCGAAAAAACCCTGCTGCCAAAAGAAATTCTTCCTCCTTTGGCTCCCGCGTTCCAAACCCTTGCACCTCAGACTGCCACCCACGCTAGCGCTTCGCTTGCCTGGCTGACTTCGTTGCATCGCGCCCGCGCCCTCAGTCTCGCTTCGGCCTCGGCCCAGACGTCGCTATCCCCGCATCCCCTCGTCGCCGAAGCACAGGCGATTTTAAGCTAAACGGGCCGCTCGGCCGGCAAATTACCCACCTAAAACCCGCCCAAATTTAAGATTTTGCGATAAATTGGCCGAATGCCCACTTGGTTTTTTTTGCTTCACCTGATTTCACGGTCTTGCGTGTTTCCTCTAAATCACGATGATCCAGCCTTTCCTGTCCGCCCATGACTGCTCCTGAACTCATTTCTCACCTCCGTTCGCTTCGCAGCGAGAGCGGCATTGCGGCGCAAAAACGCTCCGGCATCGAGCCGCGCACCGAGACCCTCGGTCTCACCATGCCGGTGCTCCGCGACCTCGCCCGCAAGCAAGGCACCAATCATCCGCTCGCGCTCGATCTGTGGATTTCTGACATCCACGACGCCCGCATCCTAGCCACGTTGATCGCCGATCCCGCGCGTCTCACGCGCGATCAATCCGAGCGCTGGGTGCGCGAGTGCGACAGCTGGGCCCTCACCGATGCCTTGGCCTTTTTAGTCGATCGCACTCCCTTCGCCGCCACCAAGGCCCAACTCTGGACCACCCGCCAAGGCGAGTTCATGAAACGCGCGGGCTTCGCCACCATGGCCGGTATGGCTGTGCACCGCAAAGATCTCACCGACGATGTGTTCGTCGCCTTCTTCCCTGCGTTTACGCGCGAAGCGATCGACGAACGTCTTTACGTCAAAAAAGCCGTCGCCTGGGCCCTCAGCCAGATCGGTAAACGTAATCCTGCGCTTCACAAAGCCGCCACGGCCGAGGCGAAACGCATCGGTAAACTCACCGCGCCCGCCGCTCGTTGGATCTCGAAAGAAGCACTCAGCGTGCTGAAAAAATAACGCGAGGCGTCGATCGCTAGTGCTTTTTCAGATACTGCCGGCTTCCGCTACGGCGAGTTGACCGCAGCCGGCGGCGATATCGATCCCGCGCCGTTGACGTACCGTGCTGGGCAGCTGGAATTCGTCGGCGAGAATTTTTTGGAAACGTTTCGCCGCATCGCTGCGCGTGGGCGCGCCCGCATAGCCGCTCGTCGGA